>Ga0209181_10005683_pt1 | contig 17840 bp, 17 predicted proteins | sample MAT05_FD_187208 | JGI IMG/M metagenome (GOLD analysis project Ga0209181, IMG submission 187208) | Freshwater microbial communities from Lake Fryxell liftoff mats and glacier meltwater in Antarctica - MAT-05 (SPAdes) (version 2) | ecosystem: Environmental > Aquatic > Freshwater > Ice > Liftoff...
GCTAAAATTATTGCTTCACCTAATAGTAGAATCAATGAATATGAAAGTATCCGGAAGAAAGAGTTCATTCAATGGATAAAACTATTTATTAGAAGAGAAAAGGGGATAGGGAAAGTAGAATAATAGAGGGTGAGGAAGGAAAATATTTGAAATAAAGAGATTTAGTCATCATACTTGGTGCTTTTGTAAATGCTTATATGCTGAGTTGAACAAAATATTTTATACCTTTATGACGGATTTACTATACATTTTATTATGATTAGAAGATATCTTTTTTATTGCTTTTTGATACTTAATATGTCAACTACTTTTTGCCAGGAAATACTATGGCAAAAATCATATGGTGGTACAGGATGGGATGAATTGAGGAAGATTGATAATACACCTGATAAGGGATTTTTCGTTTGCGGTTTTTCTGCTTCCGTTATTTCAGGTGATAAAACAGAAGGGTCAATGGGCATTCATGATTTTTGGGTAATGAAATTGGATAGTACCGGCTCCATTCAATGGCAAAATACTATTGGTGGAAATATGGATGATAAAGCCATGGATTTTTGTTTGACGCCTGATGGAGGGTATCTGGTGGCGGGCTACTCTGCTTCATCAATTTCTGGTGATAAATCAGAAGATTCTATTGGTGGTTTTGATTATTGGATAGTGAAACTTTCTGCAAGCGGAAATATCGAATGGCAAAATACTATTGGTGGTTCTGGTGATGATTTATTATTTCAAGTTATTCATACAAATGATAACGGTTTTTTGCTTGGTGGCATTTCTTGTTCACCAACTTCAGGTGATAAAACAGAAGATAGTTTGGGAAAGAATGATTACTGGATTGTGAAAACAGATAGTGTGGGAAATGTTCAATGGCAGAATACTATTGGTGGACCTAACTTTGATAAATTAAATTGTTTAATCGCAACTAAAGATGGACACTATCTTTTAGGTGGTTATTCAAGGAGCGGAATTTGTCCTGATAAAATAGAAGCCAACATAGGGGAGAGCGATCTTTGGGTGATGAAAATGGATTCCGTCGGTCAAATTATTTGGCAAAACTCGATAGGAGGAAGCGCGGAGGATCAGATATTCGGAATGATGGAAATTTATGATGGTTTTTTGCTGGCGGCCACTTCAGAATCAAATCAGTCGTTTGATAAGTCAGAAGATGCGAAGGGAGGAAGCGATTTCTGGCTTTTAAAATTAGATTTGATGGGCAATGTAATTTGGGATAAAACAATTGGAGGAAAGAATGATGATATAGCTCGAGACATTACGCTATGTACCGATGGAAATTTTTATTTAGCAGGCTATTCAAATTCTGATAGCGCAGCAATGAAAAAGGAAGATTGTTTTGGAAACGTAGATTATTGGATGGTGAAAATGGATTCATTAGGAAATTTACTATCGGAACGAACTCTGGGTGGTAATGAGCGAGATTATTTGTATTCAATAAAGCTTCTTGAAAATGGAAATTATGTACTTGGTGGTTTTTCTAAGTCGATGAAGTCGGGCTCAAAAACGGAAGATTCACCAAGTGATGATTATTGGATCATGGAAGTGAAAGAGCCTTACAGCGTACTTGCAGGTTCAGTTTATGCTGATCTGAATTCCGATTCAATTATGAATCTTTTAGAGCAAGGATGGCAGAACAGCGTAGTCACAGATCAGTTAAATGGCCGGATGTGCTTTACTCAGTTTGATGGGAGCTATGCACTAAAGGAATTGGATACAACGAAGTTTAAAATTCGTGCAAATGCCCTGAATGGATATGTGGTGAATCCACTTACCTATCAAGATACAATTCATTTTTATTATTCTATACAAGCAGGATTGGATTTCGGATTTTTTGCACCAAATTCTTTCTCGGATATTCGTGTATCACTGAATCGTGCAGGAGATTTTAATCCGTTTAAAAATTCATTCTATACGATTTCCGTTGAGAATAATGGTGCAGATACTGTTGCGCCTCTGGTGAAGTTGTTTCCTTCATCGTCGTTGCAATATATCGATGCACAGCCAACGCCTGTATCTGTGAATACTGATTCGATCGTTTGGCAAATGCCTGTTTTGTTGCCGCAATCTGCTACTTCAATTCTTGTTTTGGTACGACCCGATTCCTCATTGATTCCTGGAATGGAAATTATCTCTTCTGTCCAGGGAGATGATCTTGCTCACACAGAAACATCCCCTTTCGACAATGGTGATACTTTGATGATCTCATTTGGTGACACAATGAATTCTTTTGGCTTGATCGTAGATATTGATACAATTGATTATAATCTCTTAGGAAATCCACCCATCCTCGAATATACAGTCTATTTTAATAATGATGGGATAGATACTATTCAAAAGATAACATTGCTGTATAATATTCCATCAAAACTGAAAGCAGAAACCTTTGAATTGATGGCGACGTCTCATCCGCTTCAAATGACTTATGAAAATCATAGCCGCACTGTTAAATTTGAATTTTATTCAATAGATCTTACAGATACCATGACGAATGTTTTTAATTCAGTAGGCTATTTGCGTTTTCGGATAAAGCCAAAAGATAATCCTATTATTGGCAAGTTCATTGAAAGTAATATGTATTTTTATGCAGATGCGGGGGAGCCGATTGTAAGTAATTCCGCAACAACATTTGCGATGTTTTTTGTTGGACAAGCAGAAAATACGTCGGCGGAAATGTATCTAGTCATTCATCCGAATCCTGTACACCAAATTGTAAATATTCAATTACCCGATTTTTCTTTAGATGGAGAATTAACTGTATATGATATAACGGGCAGAAAATATTTTCAAAAAATGGTGTCTGTTGAAAATGGAACTTTGCTTAGTGTTGATGTACATCTGCTACCCCCCGCTGTTTATTTGATAGAATGGCGAACCACTACCGGAGTGTATCGAGCAAAGTTGCTGAAACAATAATTTCTTGTTAAAAAAGGAATCCGATCTTGTTGTATTTACAGGGAAATTTTAAGTAGATTTAAGAGTTTAAACTTTTTACGGAATTTTAAAACTTCTCTTTTTCTTCAATGCCATTTAAATTTAGAATGGAAAACAAAATTTTAATTTAAAATTTAATCCTACCAATTTATTTCGGGATAACACATGTGCATATTAACGCCGAGCGTAAATCCATGTTGGTAGCAGCTTTCCTCATTGCCGCCTTAAAGATTCGCCTTTAAAGGGATCCTCTAAATATTTACCTGTAAGGGAATTAAATAGGTCAGGGTTGTTTTTTGTAACGTAATGATTTTCTCCAGTAAGAATGCATAAATTTCCTTTTGAAATATTTCGGTAAATAAACAGAGTATGTTCTTCCGGAATAATGTCCCTGTCTGTTGACATTACTAATACAGGGCACTTAATTTTATTTAAATCTGCTGCGGTAATGTGTGGCTGAAATTCCATCATACGGTTACGTTGTTGAATCACTTTCCAATTTTTGGTAGTATCATTTTTCGCAATCATTTCATCCGCATGTCTTCTGTCTCTTTTTAATTCATCATAGTTAAACGCATAAAGCCCTATCGTATCCGGGGTTAGATTAGCTGCAAATGCAACAGCTTTTTTTACTTTTTGTGGATAGTGAATCGCTAATAAAAGTGCAAGAATTCCCCCGTCGCTTCTGCCAACGATAAAGGTCGAGTCTAAATTTAGATGGTTTATAATATCTACAATGTCTTTTGTCATCTGCATATAAGTAGGGACTATCTTTTCCCAATTCACTATTTCCTCTACCTCTACAATCTGGCACTATCACCATATATTTCTTAGCGTAATATTCAATTTGTGGTTTCATATAAGCTATGTTTCCACCATTGCCGTGAATTAGAATTAGAGGTTCTCCCTTCCCATAAACTTCGAAATACTGCTTTGCACCGTTTATGCTAATATACTCGCCAACTTCTTTATTGTTTCGGTAGGGAATTGCATCTGTCTGTGCGTTGACACACATTGATGACATACTACCGAATACTATTAATCCATAAATTATTTTTCTGTTTGATTTCATATTTTGATTTCTTTAATATTTATTTCTCCATTTGGTTTTATAGTTATACGGTAAGATTCTGTCAAGCTACAGCCATCATCATAACATGCCCCTTCATATAGATTTATTCCGTTGCTATAGATCATAAAATATCGAAGGTTTATATGTTGATCTCCACTATACTCAAAGTATATATTTAGCAGTTTTCCATTTGATGTTATCGGGTCGAGCAATAAAAGGTTTCCATAAATACCATGTGTTTTTATTTTCGTTACATGAGAAAAATAATAGCATTCGTAAATTCCTATGTTCGGTAGATGATATATACAACTGTCTATAGATTTTAAAGCTAATGAATCAAAAGAATAATCCTTATTGTAGTTGCCAATTTTTAAAACTTCTAGCTTATTTACTTTTGGTGAACCGATGGCTTTAGCAGAATTGATTTTTTGGAAACATTGTCCAATCTCTTCAAATTCCTTTCCTTTAGGTTGCACGAGCCCTTCTTCATGACCTTTCCAATGTTTAGGATATTTGTATTTATTCAAGTCAGAACAACCAAAGGGAAAATTGGATTTAGTTTTGATTGTACTTACCTCTAAAGAAGTTGCTGTGTCTATGAATGAAATCATTTCTAAAGAATTTGAAATATTGCTGTTTTGAATCTTATTAGTATCTCCTACGTTCAAATTGCGGTTGTTTACAATGCTTGTGTCAAAGATATTTGAGTTGTCGACAGATGGATTTGAACAGGACCAAATTGTAGAATAAAATATAAATAGGAGTATGGCTTTTTTCATTCGATTTATTTGACCGGTCGGTGACTTTAGCGTTTCGGTGCTGCACACCATGCGTAATTTTTAGCAAACACTTTCATAGTGATTGTTTTTTAATTATACTCTAACTCCAAATAGATACCCTACTAGCCCAGATAAGCCCATTGCAATGGTGCCCCAAATTGTAATGCGTAGAATAGCTTTTTTAATACTGGAACCACCAGTTTTTGCCGCTGTAGCTCCTAAAATAATTAGGAAAATAGTTGTGAAACCATATAGCCAATATTCCATACCATTAAACGGTGCAAAAAGGACTGCCATTAGCGGCAATATTCCGCCAATTGTAAATGCCGCGCCAGACGCAAGTGCAGCTTGAATAGGATTCGCTTGGCTAATTTCGTTTATGCCTAGCTCGTCTCTTATGTGTGTTCCTAATGCATCTTTTTCTGTCAATTCAATAGCCACTTGCATTGCGGTTTCTTTTTTTAGTCCTCTCTTCTCATAAATTTGAGCTAATATTTTCAATTCTTCTTCAGGCATTTCAGCAAGTTCTTTTATTTCTCTTTCAATATCTGCATTCTCTGTGTCTGTTTGTGAACTTACAGAAACATATTCTCCAGCCGCCATTGATAATGCTCCTGCTACAAGGCCAGCAACAGTTGCTAAAATAATTGGTTCTCTTGATGAACTTGCAGCTGCTACACCTATTGCAAGACTTGAAATAGAGATGATACCATCGTTTGCACCCAAAACAGCGGCTCTTAACCAATTGCTTCTTTGTATATAATGATTGTCTAAATAGTTGTCGATTGTTATCATTTTATATTTTTCTATTTGTTGTCTTTTGAAATTACACCAATCGTTCATACATTGTTCGCAGTGTGGACTTTTTAGCACTTCACATTAAAGCGAAGCATTCGCCAAATACGGAGTGTCTACTGGTTGTCTTTTAGCTCAATGTCATAATTTGTAGTCGATGGTTGCTTTCTGAATAGTTCAATGAAGTAACCTATCTGCAAAAAGTCCCGCCCTGTTTCATCGTTAATTTTGTAGTCGAACTGGTGTAAATATCCAACTTGTAATGTTGTAAACTTTGAAGGTTTGTAATTAAAAGCAACCAACATCCTATTTCTTTCAAAATAGGGTTCATTGTCAGTAAAAAATAGTTCGTTGCTTGCGCTAATTTGATAAGGTTTATAATTGTTTTTTTCTGTGCCGAAGTGGTATGATAAACCCAACCTATATCTGAAACGATTGCGATAGCCATTACTTGTAAATCTTAATTCTGCCCGATAACGCTGTTCTATTTTGAGTTTTCCCAACGATTGAAAAATAATTATCTGAGGCCAAATTCGAAACTCATCATTGTTTTTAGGTAAAACGAAATTGCCACCTTCTCTATAGGTTTGATAACTTCCTGAACCAAGAGATAAGTTAGCGTTTGTGTGAGCTTTATAATTAATACCACCTTTAAATTCATAGTAGTGAAAGTTGTTGTAAAATTTTAAAGAGCGCAATTGAGCTTCCCCAAAGAAACTCCACTTCTCTACGACATTGTATTTTATATTTAGAATATTCCAACTACCCAATTCGAAGTTTTGTGCGTCAGTGTTGATTGTACAAAGAATAAGCAGTAATACAGATAATAATACTTGTTTCATTAAGTCAACGATTTTGAGATATTATTCTTTTCAATAATTGAGACGGATTTTTGTAATAGAAGTGAATTGGGGATTGTGATTATCTCGCCTTGTTCTGTTTTAAGTACAACAAAAAAATAAGTCAGATCAGAAACATCTCCCTCAAATGGAAAATCTTTATCTAACACTTTTAGTGTATCACCAATTTTTATAGGATGGTTAAAGAACAGTAATAAGCTAGATGTTATATTAGAGAGTAATGACCATTGCGCAAAAAAAGCAATACCCAATGCTGTTAGAATAGTTCCCACAAAAACAGCTATTTCATTTTGTTTAAGCCCCCATATTGCGGATAGCAATATTATAGCAGTCAGAAATGACAATAAATGAACAGCTTTGATAATCATTTTTCTTCTGCCACGCTGCAAATGCGTTTGTTTTAAAGTGTTATTGACAACTATTTTGGTTATATAGTGAGTAATTATGTAAACAGCTAGGACTACAATGGTTTCAATGATTTGAATTTTATATGTTTCCATCAACTATGATTTTGATTTATTTTTTCTCTCTAATCCGATTTTATTTACTGTATCATAAAGCAATGTTGCATTTGTTACTAGTCTATCAAGTTCTTGCTCGAAAAATGCTTCGATGTGCTCATTCCATTTATTCGGCGATTTATCAAGTGCTCTAAAACTTTTCGAGAGTGTATTGATATATTCTTTTTTTTGTGGGGCATCATTGATAAAAATTGGTGGGTACAAATCATACATTAACATCCAGTTTTTTGCAACTCTCGTTACTCGACCGTTACCATCAACAAAAGGATGTATTCTAATTAACTCGTGATGGAAATATATTGCTTTAATAATTGGATTTGTTATGGATTGCATTTGATAAAAAAGTTGCGAAACTAAATGCGGCACAATGCTCTTGTCTGGACAAAGATGGCCTCCAATCTGAACTAGTGTTTGTCTGTAACGATTTGGATGTACCGCATTTGTTTCAGGAGATATTAAACGAAGAAGTTGAAACAGCTGTACTTCATTTTCAAAATTTTTATGCAATATAATTTCTTCAATTACAAAGTCCAAAGATAACTTTAAATTTATTAGATATACTTCAGCTTCTTGCTCGTCTTGTGCCTCCATCTGCGCATTCTTCAGACTAAGAAGTTCCTGTAGTTCTTGAACACCTATCTGATAGGTGTTCAAGAGATCGTCATCCAAATGGTGCCGGCTATATATAATAAGTCTATAAATTGATTTTACTAGATGGTCAATTTTATTTATTTTGGTTTGATTTATTTTTATTACTTCTATTGGTAATAATTCCATCTTATCTTCAGATTATTGGTCATTTTGATCTCGGCCGCAACGCTCGTATATTACGATTCTGGGGCCGCCTTAAGGAGGAAGACTTATTCCTATTTTTTGTGAGAATAAATATATGGAGAAATTTTGTTTTAAAACTTAGCCTTCGCTATAGCTTTCAGGATGACAGCAATACCCTTGTTACCATTAGTGTTTTATTTTCAACTATGCTCTACTGGTCTATGTATTTTTGGCTGTAAACATGTGAATTATATAATCATTAACTTTAATTATGTAAGGCACTCGGCAAATTAAAGGTGTAAATTTATTCCTTGAAAGAATTACTAACGAAGAGATATTTTAGAGAAAAAATATGAAGACAGAATTGGAGTTGAACGAAATGATTTTAGGCATAACTAACAACATCAGAGAAAAGTATCCTGAATTGCTGAAGCATCTAAATGAAACCCCGCTGACTATTCCGTATAAAGAGCATGCGGAGGTAACTGTTAAAACTTTAACATCCTATTACGATTCTCTTGTTGTTTTATTGGAGGAACATGAGGGGAGTAATGCCAAAAATATGCTAACGAAAAAAGTTGAAAAATTACCAATAAGCGAAATTAAAACCATGGAATTAGATAATTCATATCAAAATTTATTAGTAGAAGTTAACAATACAATTCTTTCATATAACGACGTTGGAGAGGGAAGTATTCCTATAATATTTCTTCATGGTTTTCCTTTCGATAAATCAATGTGGAAGGGGCAACTTGATTTTTTAAAATCATCAAATCGTGTAATAGCATACGATATACGCGGTTTTGGTAAATCAATAGAAGTAAAGTCAACGCTGAGTATTGATTTATTTGGTGAAGATTTAATTGCGTTTATGGATAAATTAAATATTGAGAAGGCAATAATTTGTGGTCTCTCTATGGGAGGTTATATTGCTCTTAATGCAATTGAAGAATTTCCCAATCGTTTTGAGGCGTTGATTTTAAGCGATACACAATGTATTGCCGATACAGCCGAAGTAAAAGAAAAACGTAAAACAACCATTGAGCAAATAGAACTAGAGGGTACAGATGTGTTTATGGAGAAATTTATTAAAAGTGTTTTTCATCCCGACTCATTAACGAATAAATTGGAATTAGTGGAAAGCTTACGAACTGTTGTGTTTGAAAACTCTAAAGGGATAATTACGGCCGGGTTATCAGCTTTAGCAGAGCGTTCTGAAACCTGTTCTTCTTTAGACGCTATTCACATTCCAACACTTATTATATGCGGCAGAGAAGATGCAGTAACGCCACTAGCCCAATCTGAGTTTATGCATAAACAAATTGGGGGGTCTAGTTTGAAGATTATAGATGATGCCGGACACGTTTCTAATCTCGAACAAACAGATGAATTCAATAAATGTATATTGGATTTCCTGAATTCTTTGAATGCCCCCGCTAATTTAGATCCTGATTCTGAGCTAAGAAGCAATTTAAAAGGGTAGAAAATTATATTGGTTCTTCCGATGCAATTGATATAAGTAAAACGTCGATTCAATTGTTTTTTCAATAATGAAGGACATCAATCCTGAGAAATTAGAACTTGTGTTTTTTATCGTTTAATATTACTGGTTACGCAAAAGGGAAAACTTAGTTTTTTAATAGGATTGGATTTATACTGAGTGCAGAGAATGTAAATTCAACAGTTTGCTTACCAATTAACGATTTCTTTTTAAAATTTTCATTTCTCATTTTGCTATGTAAATACTCTACTCTCGCCATAGCAATACTGTTTCATTACTTCGCGATAATTAATTTCGTGCTGTTAATTTGTTGCCCGTCTGTTGTTGCAGTAATAAAATAAATTCCGCTACTCAATTCAGAAACATCAATTGTGTTTTCATCATCGTGAATTTGTTTGCTTAAAATTTCTGCTCCCAATACATTGATGATTTTGATTTCCGCTAACGGGGAATTGTAAAGTTCAATGTGCAAAATGTTTGTTGCTGGGTTAGGATAGATTAAAAATTCGTTTTCGTTTTTAGAATTTGAGTTTAATGAAATTATTTTTGAATAAGAAGTTGCACCGTCAAAGTCGGTTTGTTTAAGCCGGTAATAATTTATACCTGAAAAAGGCATTTCATCCGTGAACACATAATTTAAAATTGTAGGGGAGTTTCCTGCGCCATCCATATTGGCAATTGCTTGAAAAGCGATTGCGTCTTTGCTTTTTTCTAAAGTAAAATAATCATTGTTGGTTTCGGACGCTGTAGACCATTTCAAAATATTATTATCGCCAAAATTTTTACCTGTGAAGGATATAAGTTCAATCGGTAAAGGAGTAGCGGGTTGTACTACTATATTGTCAATAAAATAATATGAGCCTGAAGATCCTGTAGAGCTTACTAATGTATTTGCATCATCTCTGAAATTGCCGATAGTGATATGGTTAAAGGCGCTTGTTGCAGTAAAGAAAAACGTGTAGGTCTGCCACAAATTAGAGTTGTAAGTGATTGTTGTAATTTCAATTTGTGGATTTGCCGGAATAGGTTGGTCAACTAATTGGAAGAAAGGACTAGTTGAAAAGCAGACTCCGATATTGTTAGTGGATTTTGTATAACCGCCATTGTTCCCATTGGATAAGGCAAAAGAAACCTGGTATTGAGTTCCTACCACTAATGGCGAAACTAATGTTGTTGAAATATACTCTCTGAAATTATTTATGAAAAAAACGTATGTTGTAAAACCCATCTGTCCATTGCCGGAGAAGGGCATTATCTGTCCGAAAGAAGTAGGCACTGTTCCTGCTGTATTAAAATAATCAGGCGAAGCATAAGGAGGTCCACTGTAAATTCCATTCACATTATTCCATCCTGTAGTACGATTTGATTGACCATAATTATTCGGTAAAAAAGAATACCCCTCAAAATCCCCATTTGGAACTAAGTTTTGTGTATACCCACTATGAGCAATTAATATTGCTAAAAGGAGTATTTTAAATTTCTTTAGTATTAACATTGTTTTATTAAGTGATGATGATTATTTTTTCACTATAAATTATTTTGTGTTTTTTATTCACTGTATTAAATAAATTCCTATTGCTAAATTACTAATTTCAATATTTTTTATGTTTTCTGAAATGATTTTTATTTCAACTCCCCCAAAATTTATTGTATTTCTTTTATTAGATTTTGTGGTTGAAAATTGTTGTTACTTGTTGCATGGTTGGCTTATACTTGGATTGACAAATTATAAACAGTGTCATCTGTTGTGAATGTTCCGTGCCCTGCATGGTTATTTAATGCGCAAATAGAGTATAGATGGTAATAGGTGCCGAAAAGAGAAGTATTGGTTTTTTTATTTATTAAAAGATTGGTTTTTGAATTGTTGAGAGTATTTCAAGTGGACTTTATACAGCGAATATAAAGATGGAAAGTTTAATTCGTGTAAAACAATTGTAAAATATGCTGCGAATCCATTTTGCGTTAAATTTTGTGGAATTGTTTGATTTTCTATGTTATATGGAGGATGACAAATGCGGCAAGCCCGAATAAACTGTATCGTTTGTTCCAAGTAGAAAAATTTGAGGTCAGTTGTGTTGCCAAATACTCACAAATAATGTATAAGAGTTATAATGGTTTTTAAAGGAAAGGATACTTGCTCCACTGTTTGATATAGTACAAATAAATGCGGAAGGTACAGCAAGTTTCCTTTTATAATCCCATTTTTAGAATTTGTATTTATTTATATGTAATTCGTTTCACCCAACTCTGCACTCACCATGAGTCGTTCAAAGTCGGCAGGAGGACGCATTTAAGAGCGATTTATATTTATTGATGTGCCGTGTGTCAGCTTCGCAGGGTCTGCGATGGCGTGGGCCCCTGTAAAGGCTTTGCTTTGATGCTTTTTATTAAAGCTATTTGGTTTGTTAATAGCTTTAATTACATTGTCCGAGCAACATGTAAATAACTACAAAAATTAAAATTGTGCTTAAACAACCGCCTCCTAATTTTTTTGCCCCGTAACCTGCAATGAGTGTTTTGAAAATGCTATTCATGATATTTTATGTTTATGGTTGACAATTTGTTAAATTAGAAGATGCGGTAAATTTACAATTATATTTTGTTTGTTTCTAATTCTTCTTTGACATCAATTATTTTTAAATCAGTTATTGCCGGACCATTAATAACTTGACCTTTGGGGGTAAATCGCGAACCGTGTGCAGGGCAATCAAAAGATTTTTCTTCCGCATTCCATTGTAAGATGGCTCCAAGGTGCGGACACACTGCGGTGCAGGTATGTAGGTTATTATGTTCATCGCGATAGGCAGCAATTTTTTTCAAACCTGAAGAAATTATTCCTCCTTGACCTGGTTTTAATTCGTCTGCATCTTTTACATCACCCTTGGTAACCCAATCTGCATATTGTGCAACCATATTTCCTGCTTCGTGCAAATAATCACCGGCAGTCTTTATGGTGGTACGTGAAGGGCTGTATATATCTACCCAAGGATTTTCTTTTCCGGTGATAATGTCGGTTAAAATTATTCCACCCAGTGTGCCGTGTGTTATGCCGTTTCCTGAATCGCCTGTAATAATATAAATGTTTTCGTCACCTGGATTTTTTCCAATGAATGCCATAGAATCAATTGGCTCCATGACCTGACCTGACCATTTGTATTCAAGATTTTCCATGGCAGGAAATCTTTTTTTAGTCCAATCGATTAGTTTAGTATATCTTTCTTCTTCTGGAATATTTTCATCATCTGCTTGTCCTACTTTGTGGTCTTCGCCACCAGAAATTAAAAGGTCGAAATCTTTATCAAGTTCGTGCAAGCGCACATAATGATATGGTGCTGCAATCCATTTGGAATTTTTATTACCACTGTCCCACCATAAAGCGTAGGGCAATATTCCTTTGGGAATTTTTGCAGCAATAACATAGGTTCGATAAGCCCATTGTTTGGTGTGCATGGCCACCCAATCATTCACAGGAGTATTCGTGGCAACTACTATATGTTTAGCTTTTATTTTAAACCCGTTTGCTTTTGCTCCTTCTTTCGAAATTTCTTCTGCTTTTGTTTCGGTATAAATATTTCCACCCATATCCAATATTGCCAACGCCAATCCTCTCAAATATTTCATGATATGAAATTGCCCTTGATCAGGAAATTTGATGCACCATTTTTCTTTTTCGGATTCTAATGCGGGAACTTGCTCTAACATTTCTGTGAGCAAGCCTGCATTTTTAGTTGCTGCATATTCTTTTTCTAAAGTTTCTTTGGTATCACTCCCACTTAAAAATAAGTATCCGGGTACTCTTTTAAAATCACAGTCAATGTTTTCGTGTTTTACGGTATTGGCTATAAACTGAATGGCGGCCATGTGACTGTTGGCTGCAAGCATTGCTTTTTCTTTTCCGAATATCTTTTCAAGTTCAAAATAACGGTCGTCCAATGCGCAGGTAATGTGTGCTGTAGTGCGACCCGTTTCGCCACTTCCAATATACCCGTCTTCTACTAATGTTATTTTTCGACCGGCTTTTAATAAACAATAGGCTGTAGTTAATCCAGAAATTCCTCCACCAACAATTAAAATATCTGTTTCAATATTTTGGTTAAGTTTTTCAAAAACTATAGGCAGTGTTGATGCTGTCCAAAAAGATTTATTTTCTCCCGATGTAACGTTGCTGTCAATTGGTTTTGACGAAGATATATTCATTATGTTTATTTTTTTACTTTTTTGTTCTTAAAATAAATTCGTTTAGCGGACTTCATTATAAACGGGGTTACAAACTCGCCTACCTATTCGTTGGTCATAGTGAGAAGGTTGGAAAATCACTGTGTTTTTGATACCCGTTACGCCAACCTGACATATCCTGAAGTCACACTAAACTAATTATTTTTTAAATTGTATTTTGGCTTCGTCTGGAAACTTTATAACCAAACGGATTAATTGTTTCTATTTTTTATCAACTCTGAAAGTTGACCCCCTTAATGTTTTCATTTTTACTTTTTATTTTACCTCATACGGCTAAGTAGGAAAATAATTATCATACTACTTAATACCAATGAAATATTCCCTTACTCATAATTTTTCCTTCTTGTTTTTTTTGATTAATTACAACGGCTTTCGCCCTTGAATTACTCTCACAAGAATTACTATAATGGCAATGACAAGCAACGCATGAATGATTGAACCAGCGCTGAACGCTAAGAATCCTATTGCCCAAATAATTATTAAGATTACAGCGATTGCATAAAGTAGATTTCCCATTTTCTTTTGTTTAAATTGTTTTTACTAATAATTAAGGTGAGCAAATCTTACAAGACTTTTGTACGTTACTCACCTTAATTATTTACCGTTGTTCATTAAGAATTTCTATTTGAGCCTTGGTTTTTGTTCTGGCTGTTGTCTTTGTTTTCTTGCTGACGGTTTTGGTTGTTGTCTTGTTGACGGTTCTGGTTGCTTTCATTATTGTCATGCTGACGCTTTTGTTCGTCAGTAGGATTTTTAGACTTGTCCTGCCAGTTTGGAGATTCTTCCATATCATCCTCTTCAGCTACGTCTGTTGAATAAGATTTGTCTTCTCTTTGTTGGTTGCCTTGATTTTGGTTACCCTGATTTTGTTGTTGACTTGTAGGAGTTTTTTGATCCTTTTGGTCTTTTTGATTGTCTTTCATTTTTTTATTTTTTTAATTATTTGATTATTTGCTAAGACAACGCACTTAGCTTTGCGATATACTTTTATAGATTCATCACATCTTGTAAAAGATGGGAAAAAAGATTAATATTCTTTTTTGGTTTTGTCGTCTTTCCCCAGAACCATCATCATATTTCCATTCATGTCCATCATTTCGCCTTCTTTCATCATTGTTTTTTTTCCAGCTTTAGTTGTGCAAGTTCCATCGGTCATACATCTAGTTCCGTTTTTCATAGTCATGTCTTTATCCATTGGCATCATTTTCCCGTCCCTCATAATCATCATTTTCCCGTTCTGCATCATGACGTGGTCTGTTTTGGAATGCTGCATTTGATGGTCTTGCATTTTGTTTTGGTCATCCACCTGGTTTTGCATTTCCTTGTCATACTGCATTTTGTATTGAACGGAATCTTGCTGCGTATTATTTACCTGCGCATTTGCAGAGTAGGATAATAGTCCTATTGAAGCTATCATTATAGACAGCATGATTTTTTTAATTTTCATTGTTTTTGATTTTTTCAACTGTTTGAATTATTAATTATTCCTTATCTTTTAATCTCCTACCACTATTAAATAGAGAAGAGGTGGCAACATTTTAAACTGATTTTTAATAGTGAATTTGCTCCGCTTTTCTTGAATTCCAATCGGTTTGAAAATACTTGGCATCTTCTTCATTTCGAGGGTGCACACCCATCACAATTTTACCGTCTTTTACTCCTGATTCGTAAAGTCGCGCACGTTCTTCAGGCATCCCTGAACCAACTAAAGCTCCAATTAGTCCGCCTGTAACACCACCTGCACCGGCTCCTGCTAATCCTGCAGCTAAAGGTCCTGCAATCACTAATCCTAAACCTGGGATCAAAATGCTTGTTCCTATTGCAGCTATAACTCCTACTGCTGCACCTACCACTCCGCCAATAGCTGAGCCTTTTCCGGCACCTTCCATAGCTTTTGTACCAACTTCGGTTTCCCCCTTGGAAAAATGCTTTTCTCTTGTTTCATCCGACATCACTAAATTAATATCATCTTTCGTATATCCTCTTTTGTGAAGCGTGTCGTAAGCATTTTCGGTACTTTCGCGGTCGGAGAACATTCCTGTTAACATTTTGCCTCTATCTGTTGTCATGTTTTCCTGCATTTGAGTTTCTTCTTTCATTTTTTTTATTTTAAATTGTTTGAATAATTAATTTGTTATTATTTTTAATATTTCACTATCTTTTTACGTGAATTGATGAATGACAATTTTATGAAACAGATTCAGCGACTGCTTTTTTATCTGCCATTGCTTTTTTTAAATCTTTTTTATTCATTCCTGGTTTCAATATCACTTTTGTCCATCCTTTATCCCTATTGTCAAAATGTTTATAAGCTTCCGGTGCATCGTCTAAGGAAATTTCATGTGAAATGATTTGCGAAGGAGTTGCTTTACCAGATGAAATTAACGTACACAATTGCCTGTTGTATGATTTTACATTTGCCTGTCCTGTTGCAATGCTTTGACCTTTCATCCAGAAGTTTCCGAAATCAAAATCCATGTGACCATGTTTCTGAAGTTTCTCTTCTGATTTGGGATCTTTAGGTACAAATACACCTACTACACCTATCTTGCCCGTCGCCTTTACTGCCATCACTAATTCATTCATGGTAATGTTAGAATGTTCAGTACCGTGTTTATCACAACATTGGTACCCTACACATTCGCATCCTTTATCTGCACCCTTACCTTCGGTTAGTTCAAGCACTTGTTCAACGGCAGAGCCTTTTGAGAAATCAATTGCAATGGCACCAAATTCTTCGGCTAGTTTTAAACGGTCTTTGTGATTATCAACCACCATTATTTTACTTGCCCCTTTAATAGCCGCAGAATGTGCAGCCATCAAACCTACTGGACCTGCTCCATAAATTACCACTGAATCACCAGGCATCACACATGCCAATTCAGTGGCATGGTACCCTGTGGGGAAAATATCAGAGAGCATCACATAATCATTTTCCTTTTCTTTTGCATCTTCCGGCAATTTGAGGCAATTAAAATCTGCATTGGGAACACGTAAAAATTCTGCTTGCCCTCCTTCATAGGGACCCATTCCTGCAAAACCAAAAGCAGCACCTGCCATACCGGGATTCATGATAAGACAAAATCCAGTTAAACCAGTTTCACAATTTTGGCAGTGACCGCATCCAATGTTAAAGGGCATGCAAACCATGTCGCCAATTTTAATTTGTTTAACTGCACTTCCTACTTCAATCACTTCACCTAAATTTTCATGACCGAATATTCTTCCTTTTTCCATGTCGGTTCTTCCTTCATACATGTGAAGGTCGGAGCCGCAAATGTTTGTAGAGGTAACTTTAACTACTACATCAGTCGGTTCTTCAATTTTGGAATCCGGCATATCAGTAACGCGCACATCAAACGGACCATAATATACTATTGCTTTCATTTATCTGAATTTAAATGTTTTTATGTTTAATGAAGATTGAACCATTAGGAAACACTTTTTGCTGTTTCCTTTTTTGGTTTTTGTTCGTCTTTTTTGCTGCTATAATTACTCCATTGCATTATTCCGTCTTCGGAAGAGTTGGCTGCATCAATTTCAGATTTTCTTTCGGAACTTAAAGCACGATTATCTTTTTGAACTGATTTTTCTGTGCGGTCTGTTCCTGACGCGGTTTCATTTAACATACCGTTTGTTTCAATAACATGTTGCAATGGGTCTTCAATGAATTGCCATTCTTCGCCTAGCTCCGGGCTTGTGCCTTCGTTCCAATCTCCTTTGAAATCTTCGCCTTTTGACATGTTAAAATATTTGTTGCTATACTTTGGATCGGTTTGTAAAATTCCCGGTGGGAAGTTTGGTTGGATGCTATCTAAAGCTGCTTGAAACATTTGGAAGTGTGCAACTTCTCTTGTCATTAAATAACGTAACGATTCTTTGACTAGAACATCATCAGTAAATTTCATGAGATTTTCGTAAACCATTTTTGCACTTGTTTCTGCACCAATATCTAATCGCAAATCGGCTGTTAAATCTCCCATGCCCATGATGTAAGAAGCACTCCACGGATTTCCAACGCTATCAGTAAGTGTTGGTGTTCCGCCACTCACGAGGAAGAAGTGAGGATTTATCATGGCCTCATGTATGTAATTTTCTTTCGCTGCTTTGCCATCTAACATTTTTGTAAGGTCGGATTCATCAGCAGCATTTTTCAATTCGCCATTCACACCAGTAAGCAGCATTTGAATTGTTGCACCAACAATTTCAAGATGGCTAAACTCCTCGGTAGCAATGTCCATAAGCATATCATATTTATCAGGATGCGCTTTTCTGCAACCAAATGCCTGAACAAAATATTGCATTGCTGCCTTGAGTTCTCCGTTGGGTCCGCCAAATTGTTCAAGTAATAGTTTG
>Ga0209181_10005685_pt1 | contig 17838 bp, 17 predicted proteins | sample MAT05_FD_187208 | JGI IMG/M metagenome (GOLD analysis project Ga0209181, IMG submission 187208) | Freshwater microbial communities from Lake Fryxell liftoff mats and glacier meltwater in Antarctica - MAT-05 (SPAdes) (version 2) | ecosystem: Environmental > Aquatic > Freshwater > Ice > Liftoff...
CGTGGACTTTCCGCGAGGCCGTCAATGGCTTCACGCAAACGGAGAGAAAGGCGTTTGTCAGTGAGAGCGCGGAGAAACTTCGCGGCCCGCCGCTCAACCGCGACCGTGTAGGACATCCAATTCCGCTTTCAACGTCTCCCACGGCACAGGCTGTTCACCTGCCGCTATGTCCCCGAGAGCTTCGCGCGCGGCGGCGAAGTCTTCCGCATTCTCGCGCGCTTCCAATTCCGCAAGGTCTTCGATGAGCGAGACGACCCGCGCGGCCCTTTCTTCCGAAAGGGTCTGCATTTTCGGAACGGCGTCGGAAACTGCGATCATTCATTCATTTTCACACAGAACGTCTCACTCGTCTATCGGGAACTCCCGTTGAAGAGGATCGAGCCGGAACACTTTCTGGCGCACGTCATTGCCGGCGGAAGAAAGGAATCAGCGCCCGCAGCGGACTTCCACGGAAAAGGACGCACTTCGCCGGAAATGGTCTTAGCTGTGGTCTTACAAGGCCCGCTGTCCCGCTGTAAGTCCCTGATAATCAAGGAAGTGGAGGCGAGGGGAGTCGAACCCCTGTCCTGATGGCTGTCGTCACAAGCTTCTACATGTTTAGCCTCGTCTTCAGTTTAGGAGCGCGAACGCCAACGGGCAGGCATTCGTTCTCCGAGCAACCACGAAATTTTCTCGCCCTCGAGCGCGGTTACTCCGCTCTCGGGCCAGCCTGCTAGTCGTCGCAGATGCACTCAGCAGGTGTCGGTGCAGCCACGCTGCGGTCAATTAAGCCGCGAGAGCGAACTGCTCCGAATTACCGGAGAAGTCCACTTCAGTGATATTAGCTTTCGCGTTTATCGGTTTGTCCGGAGATTTTACGTGGCCAACCAGACTTCCACGACATGCCGCCTGTGTCTCGAGTCAACAGTCGAAACCAGTACGCCCCCTTTTTTGGAGAGGTTGGGAAGATGCAGCCGGCAACCGCGCATTGCAACTCCTCACTGCAGGGCAATCGCATCAAATTGAGAGCAGCTTGATGAGGTAGCGGTGATCCCAGCCGGCGATTTTTTGTTTGGCGCGGATGCCGCGAGTATTCAGGGGAGCTTTCAGGGGACGGCGCAGGCGTTTCAGGCTTCGCTCGCCACGCTGCCGCTACTGATCGGGGCGGCGCTGATCGTCGTCTATATCGTGCTCGGGATGCTCTACGAGAGCCTCGTGCATCCGCTCACGATCCTCTCGACGCTGCCCTCCGCGGGGCTGGGCGCGCTGCTCGCGCTGCTGGTGACGGGGAAGGATCTGTCGCTGGTCGCCTTCATCGGGGTCATCCTGCTGATGGGCATCGTGAAGAAGAACGCGATCATGATGATCGACTTTGCGCTGGATGCGGAGCGGCGGGACGATCTCACGCCGGAGGAGGCGATCTACGAGGCGTGCGTGGTGCGCTTTCGCCCGATCCTGATGACGACGCTGGCGGCGATGTTCGGCGCGGTGCCGCTGATCTTTGGCAGCGGCGCGGGCGCGGAGTTGCGCCAACCGCTCGGCATCGCGGTGGTGGGCGGGCTGCTCGTCTCGCAGGTGCTCACGCTCTTCACCACGCCGGTGATCTATCTAACTTTCGAGCACCTGCGGCAGTGGACGCAGCGGTGGAGCCGTCCCGCGGCGGCGGCGGCGCCCGCTTCGGCGTAGCCGCAGCCCGGCGCACCGGTTACGTTCGCGTGATGAGCAGAGATTTTGCCGAACTCGACTACCGCCAAACGCCGCTCGGCGATGTCTCGCTGCGCCGTCGCCGCGTGGCGGCGCTGGACGATCTGGAGGTCTTTGAGGTGAAGCTCGGGGAGGACTTTCTCATGTCGAGTCTCTTCCATGTGGTGGAGGTGGCGCTCGCCGATCTCGGGCTCGCGGCGCTCGCGCCGGGGGCGTGGGATGTGGTGGTGGGCGGGCTCGGGCTCGGCTACACGGCGGTGGCGGCGCTGAAGCACGACTCGGTTCGCGAGTTAGTCGTCGTTGATTTCCTCGAAGCGGTGATCGACTGGCATCAGCGCGGGCTCGTGCCGCTCGGCCCCACGCTCACCGGCGATCCGCGCTGCCGCTTGGTTCACGGCGATTTCTTTGCGCTCGCGGCTTCCGCAGCGGGCTTCGATCCCACGGTTCCCGGCCGCCGCTTCCACGCGATCCTGCTGGATATCGATCACTCGCCGCGCAACCTGCTGCACCCGCGCCACGGCGCGTTTTATTCGCCGGATGGACTGCGCGCGCTCGCGGCGCACTTGGAACCCGGCGGCGTCTTCGCGCTCTGGTCGGACGATCCGCCGGATGAGGATTTCCTCGCGTCGCTTCGCGCGGTCTTCGCCACCGCCACCGCGCAGATTGTCCCCTTCCCCAATCCCCTGCTCGACCGCGAATCCGCGAGCACCGTCTATGTCGCGAGCCTGCCGCCGGGTTAGGTCTCCGCGCTGCGCAGGCGGTTTTGGTAGACCTTACAGGCGCTCTTCATCCGGGTGAGGATGTAGTAGACGGTCTGCGAGCGGATGCGGACGAGATTGCCGCCGACGATGCGCGGGACGAATTCGGCGGGCAGGTCCATGATCTCCTCCAGCGTGGAACCCTCGAGCCCGCGGCAAAGGATGGAGGTCATCGCCTTCGTCAGCGTCTGGACCTGCGGGCCGAGCGTGACGCGGAAGCTCACGCGGCGCTCGGCGTCCACTTTCATGAACACGCCGACGGTGTCGGTGCATTCCTCGTCCTTGCGCACGTCCTCCAGGTCGAAAGTTTCGCCTTCGCGCGGCTCGTGTTTTTTCGCCTGTTCGGAGTAGGCGATCAGATTCTCGCGCTTCTCCTCCTCGGGCAGCGATTCAAAGAGCGAGATGATGCGTTCGAGCGCGGTTGGAAGGTAGGGGGTCATCGTTTGGTGCCCGGGAGAATCTGCGCGAACATTCCGGCAAGTGCGAGCACGGCCGCCCCGAGCATCACCCAGGTGCCGTAGCGTTCCCGAAACTGCACGCCCTCGACCACCCCCGCCTGGTAGCCGTACCGGATGCCTTGTTGAACCGAGGTGTCCGCCAAGGGTGCGGGACCGGCGACATGCGCGCCCGCGATGCCGCCGCCGATGATCAGGAGTGCGACCCAAAAAATCCCGAACCAGAAGAGGCAAAAAAGCATGCGGCGAGTCATCGCGAGATCACCCGCGCTCGATCGGGGCGCGCACTTTGTTGCCCCACTCAGTCCAGGAGCCATCGTAGTTGCGCACCTTTTCGTAGCCGAGCAGGTAGGTGAGCACGAACCAGGTGTGGCTGGAGCGCTCGCCGATGCGGCAGTAGGCCACGATGTCGTCGCCCTTTTTCAGCCCGGCGCCTTCGCCATAGATCTTCTGCAACTCGGCCGCGCTCTTGAAGGTCGCGTCCTCATTCACCGCGGTCTTCCACGGCACGCTCTTCGCGCCGGGGATGTGGCCGCCGCGCAGCACGCCCTCCTGCGGATACTCGGGCATGTGCGTGATCTCGCCGCGGAACTCGCCCGGCGACCGCACGTCGATGAGTGGCCGCTTCGCCTCGAAATGCGCGCGGGCTTCCTCGTAAAAGGCGCGGATGTCGTCGTCGTAGCGCTTCGGCGGCACGGGGTAGTTCGCCGGCGCGGGCTTCAGCTTTTCCTTGGTCAAAGCGCGGCCTTCCTTCACCCATTTGTCGCGCCCGCCATCGACGATTTTCACCTTCGTATGGCCGAAGAGTCGGAACGCCCACAGCGCATAAGTCGCCCACCAGTTCGACTTGTCGCCGTAGAAGATGACGGTGGTGTCGGGCGTGATGCCGTGCCGGCTCGCGAGCGCGGCGAAGGCTTCCGGCGAAATGTAATCGCGGACCAGCGGATCCTGGAGATCTTCGCGCCAGTCGATATGCACCGTGCCGGGAATGTGGCCGGTGTCGTAGAGGAGCACATCCTCGTTGCTCTCCACGATGCGCTGGCCGGGATCGTCGAGATGCGCGGCCAGCCATTCGGTGCTGACAAGGACCTCGGGGTGGGCGTAGGGGAAAGTGGAATCACTCATGGGGCGGCAAGGCTAGCGTGCAACGGAAGGCGCTCAAGCGGGGATTCGCGCGTTCAGACGCTACGCTCGACAACCATAAAGCGGACTTCGCGAAGCGGATGATCGAGCCAATAGATCAGCGTCCAATCCTGCTCGACCCGAAGCATACATTCGCGACCCGCAACTCGCATTCCCTCGACATCGGCCATCGCATCCGGGGCTGCGGCGATCTTTTCGAAGATCTTGAGAAGGTTCGCTCGTTCCCGCGGCGAGCGGTCATTTAGAAAATAAACGGCCTCGGCTGAAAGTGAAAACCGGTATCTCACCGGCCTTCTTCGACCAGACGTTGATGCAGGGCTGCCACTTCCTGCTCGGAATGTTTTTTTCCCTCATCCATGTCGCGCATGATTTGCGCGAGTTCAGCTTGCCGAGCAGGGCTTTTCCAACGCCGAAGCTGCCGCAGATAGTTCTCTAAATCTTCGTGCTCCTGCGCATTGAGCTTCCCGATCTCTCTTTTGATTTCAGCCAGACTCATGGGCGGAAGATTAGTGCGTTCTCGGTGCGTCTCAAGCGGCGAACAAACGCGCGATCTCTCGCTGCATCGCCTCCGCGGCGGCGCGTGGGCCGGCGGCTCTGCGAATCGGGCGACCGACGACGATGTGATCCGCGCCGGCGCGGAAGGCTTCCTCCAGCGACATCGTGCGCTTTTGATCGTCGCCGCCGCGTTCGTTCGTAGCGCGGATGCCGGGAGTGACGAGCAGCGGAGCCGCCCCGAGTTCGGTGCGGAGTCGCGCAGCTTCCAAGCCGGAGCAGATGAGTCCGTCGATGCCGCCTTCCACCGCTTTGCGCGCGCGGTGCGAGACAAGATCCTCGACCGCGCCGGGCCAGCCCATTTCCGCCACGTCTTCCGGCCCGCAGCTCGTGAGCACGGTGACCGCGAGCAGCTTCATGTCGCCGCGCACTGGCACCGCCTCGGCGTAAACGCTGCTCGTACCGTGCAGCGTGCAAAAGCTCGCGCCGCGCCCCGCGAGATTGGCCACCGCGCCGCGCACCGTGGCCGGCACGTCGGAAAATTTCAGGTCGGCGAAGACCTTCTTTCCCTGCCCCACCAGCCGCTCCAGCACCTCGAAGTAATCGCCGCTCATGCAGAATTCTAGGCCGAGCTTATAGAAGGTCACGGCGTCGCCGAGCCGGTCGATCCACGCCAGCGCGTCGGCTTTCGTCGGCACGTCGAGCGCGAAGATGAGGCGGTCGCGCGGGTCGATGGGTTTGGTGGAAAGCAGCGAGATTTCAGACATGGCGGCGGAGTTTGTGGGTGGAGCCGCTCCGGGGCTCAAGTGCGGAAGTGCGCGGCGGGCTGGATTTGCCACCCGCGCCGCCGCCATGCTCGCGGCATGCCCGAGTTGCCCGCCGCCCCCTTCCGCTTCGAGATGGGCCTGCGCCGCGGCGACCTCGGCTTTTTCACCCACACCGGCGACGACGCCGCCGTGCTGATCGAACGGGCGCACTGGCTGAAAGCCGACCCGGCACGATACGCCGCCGCGCTGGATGACGCTGGCCCCACGAAGGCGCTGCTCGCCGATGCCGTCGCGCTCGCCACTTCCGCCATTCCCACATTGCAGGTTCGCCCGGACGTCGTCGCCCTCGGCCGCGCCTGGGCACTCGATTTCCTCCTCCTCGCACCGGACTCGACAGGCGCCCATACCCTCCGCGCCGGCTGCGTTTGTTTCCCCTCGCATTGGGATCTCCGCGAAAAGCTCGGCCGCCCACTCGCCGAAATCCACGCACCCGTCCCCACCCTCAACCTGTCGCTCGCCCGCCAGATCGACACCTTCCTCACCGCCCTCCGCCCCGGCGCCGTCTGGGAACGCTGGAACTGGGGTCTCGCCGCCACGCCCGAGCGCAACAACCATCCCGCGCTCCGACTCCCTCGCATCACGCCGGAGACCTCCCTCGACCATCTCTGGCTGCGCGCCGAACACCAGGCCTTCGTCCGGCTCCCCGCCACCGGCGGCGTGCTTTTCGCCATCCGGATCGTCATCGAACCCCTCCCCACGTTCATCGAGAAACCCGGCGCCGCCGCGCGCCTCGCCGATCTCCTCGCCACGATGCCCGACGAAATCGCCCGCTACAAAGGGGTCGGCTCCGCCCGTGAGTCGCTGGTCCTGCGGCTGCGCGCGCCGGCGGGGTAACGCGTGGGCTTTCCACACTTGCGCGACTTTTCCCCACGGTTAATCTCGCCCTCCGCGCCGTGCCGGGTTACCCCCGACCCCGCGCGTTTTTTACTCAGCAAAAATCCCTCACACTTCATGGCAAATACCATCCTCGTCGGCGCCCAATGGGGCGACGAAGGCAAAGGCAAAATCATCGATTTTCTCACCGAGCGCGCCGACCTCGTCGTCCGCTCTCAGGGCGGCAACAACGCCGGCCACACCGTCATCGTCGGCGGAAAAAAATACGTCCTGCACCTGATTCCGAGCGGCATTCTGCGCGCGGGGAAAATGTGCGTGATCGGCAATGGCGTCGTCATCGACCCGATCGCCGTGGCCGCGGAAATCAACGGCCTGCTCGCGCAGAAAGTGAAGGTCACGCCGAAAAATCTGCTCATCAGCGACTGCGCCCACATCGTATTCCCCTACCACCGCTCCATCGACGAGCAGCGCGAGATCGCCAAGGGCAAAGGCAAGATCGGCACCACCAAGCGCGGCATCGGCCCGGCGTATGGCGACAAAGCCGCGCGCGTCGGCATCCGGATGGGCGACCTGATCAATCCCGAGCTTTTCGCCGCGAAGCTCAAAGTCCGAATCAAGGAAAACAATGCCGTGCTCAAGGCCTTCGGTGCCAAGCCCCTGAAGTACGAGACGGTCCTCGCGGAATACAACGCCGCCGCCCAACAGCTCGCGCCCTTTGTCGGCAACACCGTCATCTACCTGCACGAAGCGCTGAAGGCGAAAAAGGAGATGCTCTTTGAAGGCGCGCAGGGCACTTACCTCGACATCGACCACGGCACCTATCCCTACGTCACCTCATCCAACACCACCTCCGGCGGCGCCTGCACCGGCTCCGGCATCCCGCCACATCGCATCGACCGCGTGCTCGGCGTGATGAAAGCCTACACGACTCGCGTGGGCGAAGGCCCGTTCCCGACCGAAAACGACGGCTTCAGCGACATGCTCCACGGCATGGGCCGCGAATTTGGCGCCACCACCGGCCGCGCGCGCCGCTGCGGTTGGTTCGATGCCGTGGCCACGCGCTACGCCGGCCTCGTCAATGGCATCGACGACATCGCCGTCACCAACCTCGACGGCCTCGATTCCCTCGCCACCGTGAAGGTCTGCGTCACCTACAAACTCGGTCGCAAGACCCTCGACTACCCGCCCAGCGACTCCCGCCTGCTCGCCGATGTCGTCCCCGTTTACATCGAACTCCCCGGCTGGCAGCAGCCCACACACGAGGCCAAGACTTGGAAGGAATTGCCTAAAAACGCCCAGGCTTACCTCCGGAAAATCGCCGACCTCAGCGGCGGCAAACTCGTCATCGCCAGCGTCGGGCCAAACCGCGACCAGACCATCGTGCTGTGAACCACGAAGGCACGAAGACACAAAGGTATGGATTGGAGGAAGAACTAGAGACGGTCGCGAGCGCCGTGGTGCATTCGGCGTTCGCAGTTCATTCGAACCTCGGGCCGGGGTTATTGGAAAGCGTCTATGAGATTTGCCTCGCGCACGAATTGCACGAGCGCGGGGTCCCATTTGAGCGACAGATTCCTCTCCCCGTCGTCTACGGCTCCCAGCGAATCGAAGCCGGGCTCCGCCTCGATCTTCTGATGGCCGGATCGGTGATTGTAGAATTGAAAGCGGTCGAAAATCTTCTGCCCATCCACAAGGCGCAGGTGCTCACCTACCTCAAGCTTTCCGGCCATCGTCTGGGGCTGCTGATCAATTTCAACGTCCCTCTCATCAAAGAAGGCATCAAAAGAATCGTTCTTTGATCCCCTTCGTGTCCTCGTGTCTTCGTGGTTAATCCGCCGACGCAACTTCCACGGCACATCGCCATCATCATGGATGGAAATGGGCGGTGGGCCAAAGAGCGCGGACTTCCTCGAATCGCGGGCCACGAGCAGGGCGCACAATCGGTCCGCAACGTGACGGAGGCGTGCGTCGAACTCGGCATCGAGTTCCTCACCGTCTACGCCTTTTCCACCGAAAACTGGAAGCGTCCGGAAACCGAAGTCGCAGCGTTATGGGCGTTGCTCGAGCATTTCATCGCGCAGGAAACCCCCACTTTAATGAAAAACAACGTGCGGCTGCGCGCCATCGGTCGCTTGCACGAACTCCCCGAAACTTGTCAGTCCGCCCTGAACGACGCCGTCGCCACCACCGCGAAAAATACCGCCACCACTCTGATCCTTGCGCTGAATTATAGCGGCCGCACGGAACTCGTGGATGCGACCCGCGAAATCTGTGCAAAAATAGCCAGCGCCCAACTCCTGCCTGCCGAAATCGATGTCGATACCATTAGCCGCCACCTTTACACCCGAGAACTGCCCGACCCGGACCTGCTCATCCGCACCTCCGGCGAAATGCGGCTTTCCAACTTCCTCCTGTGGCAGCTCAGCTACACTGAAATCCACGTGACCCAGAAACTCTGGCCTGACTTTGGGAAGGCGGACTTGTGCGACGCCGTGGAGGAATTCAAAAAACGCACCCGCCGCTTCGGCGGGCTGTAGCCCATGCAACGCCAGACCATCCTCATCGTCGATGCCGAGAGCGACTTCCTCGAATGGGCCGCCCACCAGCTCGAGACGCCCACCACCCGCGTCATTACAGCCACGGCGTCCGACGAAGCGTTGAAGATTTTTAACCGCGAGGCTCCCGACCTCGTCATCACCGAGACGCATCTCTCGCCGTTCAGCGGCCTGGAATTGTTGCTCAAAGTGCGGCAGCGCGACGCCAACGCGCTCGTCATCCTCACCAGCGCTTTCGGCACCACCCAGACGGTCATCGAGTCGATGAAGCTGGGCGCCTTCGATTTCATCCGCAAGGAGCAGCTCCCGTTCAATTTCAAGGTCGTCGTCGACGCCGCGCTCAAGGCCCAGACCGAGATGCGCTCGGCCACCACCTTCAAGCCGCAGCTCACCGTCGAGGAGCATCAGGATTCCATCGTCGGCAAGTCCGCCGCCATGCAGCAGGTCTTCAAAATGGTCGGTCGCGTCTCGCATTCCGACGCCCCCGTGATGATCACCGGCGAGAGCGGTTCGGGTAAGGAACTCGTCGCCCGCGCCATTCACCACTACAGCCAGCGCAGCGCGAAGAGCTTCGTCGCGATCAACTGCGCCGCCATCCCCGAGCAACTGCTGGAGAGCGAACTCTTCGGCCACGAAAAAGGCTCCTTCACCGGCGCCACCGGCACCCGCGTCGGCCGCTTCGAGCAGAGCCACGGCGGCACCCTTTTCCTCGACGAAATCGGCGACATGCCGCTTTCCCTCCAGGGCAAAATCCTGCGCGTCCTGCAGGACGGCCTCTTCTCCCGCGTCGGCGGCAACGAAACGCTGAAAAGCGACGTGCGCATCGTCGCCGCGACGAACAAAAACCTCGAACAGGAAGTCGCCGACCGGAAATTCCGCGAGGATCTTTTCTACCGGCTGAACGTCGTCCGCATTCAGCTCCCGCCACTCCGCCAGCGCATCGAAGACATCCGGCTGCTCGCCGAATACTTCGTCCAGAAAGTGGCCGCGCAGAAACATCTCCCGCGCGTGCAGCTCTCCGAGGAAGCCGTCCGCGTTCTCGAAGGTCACTCCTGGCCCGGCAACGTCCGCGAACTGGAAAACACCATCCAGCGCGCCTGCGTCTTTGCCGCCTCCGACATCCTGCTGCCCAAGGATATCCCGCTCGGCAAAGCGAACCCCGCCGATCCCCTGCCCTCCGCCGACGGCAGCGTCGGCGCCCCGCCGCAGACCACCGAAGCCGCCATCGAAGTCCTCCTCGCCGCCGCGCAGGTCGACCCCAACGTGCAGCTCCTGCCGTGGCTCGAACGCGAGTTCACGCTCTACGCGATGAAGGCGACCAAGGGCAACCAGGTCCGCGCTGCCAAGCTCCTCGGGATCACCCGCGCCACCCTGCGCAAACGCATCGAGCGCTTCGTCATCACCAAGGAGCTGACGATCTCGTAAGCTGCGTGCGGCTTCGCGCCCGCCGTCTTGCCCCGGGCCATCCGAGCTGGCACCATCGCCTCATGCGCTTGAGCACCGCCGAGTCCTACGAGTTTTCGACCGCCGAGTATCACAAGCTCGGCGAAGTCGGACGCGCAAAGCCCCGTCATGATCGACGGCAAATCCGAGCCCCAGCCCGACATCCTGCTTCTCCGGGACACCGTCTACTCGCGCAAATCGCCCCCGCTCCCCGAAGACGTCCTGCTCCTCATCGAGGTCGCCGACTCCTCCTTGCAATACGACCGCACGGATAAACGCGACGCCTACGCCCGCTGCGGCGTCGTCGAGTATTGGCTCCTCGATCTCACCCGCAACGAACTGCAAGTCTTCCGCGACAGCGACGGCCACGCCTACCGTAGCGAAACGCTCCGGACCATCGACGAATCCATCGCCCCGCTCGCCTTCCCCACCGAAGCCGTCACCGTCCGCGACCTCCTCCCGCCGTAGCGATTGGCCGGACCTGGCTGGCAGTCGCGGCACCCGCACTTCATTCCCTCCGCGATCACCGCTGCCCACCTCGCTGCCCCCCTCGCTGCCCGCTCGCCGCACGCATCGGGACGACGCGGGTGCGGAGGTTGGTGAAGAAACGCCAGTCGGTGACGAGCGCCCAGGCCTTGGCGATTTGTTGCGCCGCGAGCGCGGCTTTGGCTTCGGCCGCTTGTCGGGTGATAAAGTCGCGCTCTTCCGGGAGCAGCTTCGCGGCTCGCGCCGGAGTGGTGGTGATTGCCTCGGCTTCGGCGATGAGCCCGCGGAGATGCGCAAGATCCGCGTCGGCGACGGGCACGTTTTTCCAGTCGGCGAGTTTCGCGCTGGCGTGGTCCACGACGAGCGCGCGGACTTCAAATGGTTTGAGGTCGAGCGCGATGCCGCCGGGGCTGGCGCTGCTGCGGCCGCTCACGGCGTCGCGCACGGTCGCGCCGGGCACCATCACTTCCGCGCGCAGCGGCCAATAGCCGGGATTCGCCGCGATGAACCACAGCTTGCCACCGGCGCGGGCTTCACGGAGCACCAGATTCGTTTGCAGCGACGTGCCGAGCGCGGGCTCGAACTTCGCCCGAGGCAGCGCACGCAGCACACGGGCGAATTCGCGCAGCGGCTGCTCGTGACCGGTCTGCATCACGAGATCGCAGAAGCCCCACATGAGGATTTCGGGATCGGTGGTGAGCAGGTTTTGCGTGAAAAGCTCGCGGGCGTTGTCGCCGTTCGGCAGCGCCTGGTAGGTCATCTGGAACGGGCGCGGCCAGCCGTCGCGCACCTCGAGCGTGTGCGCCATTTCCTCGTGCTCCTGCCAGTGCGTCATCACGTAGGCGGCGCGGTTCGTCGGTTGGTTGAAGGTGCGGTTGTATTCCTCGCTCACGCTCATTTCCCACGCGGCGGGCCACGTCTCATTGCGCTGGATGGGAACGAGTGAAGCGTAGCGCTGCGTGGCGTGCGTCCACTTCGGGAACCACAACCCGGGCTGATTCTGGAACACTTCGGGCGACCAGCCAAATTGCCGCAAGTAATCGCGCACCGGCAGTCCGCTCGCTTTCCAGCCCTGCGCGTGCTGCACGTCCACGTAGAGCGAGACGAACGCATTCGGCGTCGCGCCTTCCTCCGTGCCGAGTTCGCGCTGCATCTTCGCGAAAAAATTGCGCGTCTGTTCGCAGCGCCATTGCAGCCACTTTTCCTTCATCGCCGGCGCGAGCAGAAACTCCGCGCGCTGCGCGAAACGCTGCGGATCGTTCGCCGCGCCGGGCACTTTCACCCCGGTCTCGCGGCCAAAGCGCGCGAGAGTCACGTCGTCGAAGCTCGTGCCGAGCGGGTCCTTCAAACCCTGCGTGGTGAACGACGGCAGGAAGTCGCCGCCGGCATACGCCGTGAAATTCACGCCGAGGAAATTCGGCTGCCCGGCATACTTGCGGTGCAGGTCGCGCGCGATCTGCGTCATGCTCGCCTCGACGCGCGGGTGCAGGAAATTCAGCCCGTAGCGCCCGAGCCAGTTCCACGGCTGCGCGCCGTCCCGGTCCACGAGATACGGCGTGTCCGCGCCGAGCGCGACCTGGCCGTCATTCACCGGATACGCGCGGATGAGCGTGTGCGAGCAAACGTATTCCAGGCTCGCGATGACCTTGATGCCGTTCTCGCGAAAGACGCGCACCGCGGTGTCGCGCGGGTCGGGCAGGATGCGCGAATCGACCGCGCCGGGCGGTGCGACGAAGCCAGTGTTTGACTCGAAATATTGCAGGCAGCCCATGACGTGCAGGTTCTGCCCCGTGAAGCGCAGCCACTGCGCGTAATGCTCCGCGGAGTCGAGGTCGTGCGTGAGCGCGCGGCACATCGCGAGCACGGGATCGTTGGTGCGCTCGGTCTTGCCCAAACGCCTCCCCTCGTCCGGCGCAGGTTCGGGGAAGAAACCGAACGTCTTCCCGAAGCCGCCCATCGGCGCGGTGCGCTCGGTGCATTGCCCCATCAGGCGCGCGCCGGCATCCGCGCCTTTCAGCGCGGGCAGTCCGTTCTGGATGTGGAAAATCTTCAACCGGCTGGCGGCCGCGCCCGCGGCGTCGCGCTGGAGGTTGGAGAGATTGATCGCCGTCGCGCCGGGATCGGGCCGGTGAATCCACGACATCGTTTTCATTTTCCCGCTCAGCGGATACTTCTGCCCCGTCCACGTCGCGGGCCCGTCCTTCGAGGTGTGCGGCGCATTGGCCGAAGTGCAGGAGACGCCGAACCAGCGTTGCACATCGTCGGGAAATTCCAGCTCCATGAGGTAGAAGTCGCCGGGGTGTTGGAACTCGTAGCGGTGCGAAATGAGCGCGCCTTTGTCCGGCGCAGTCTCGCGAAAGCGCAGGCCATTGCGCTCGGTGATCGTCGGCTGCGTGATCAGCCCGCCCTTCTTGCCGGTCGTCTCCTGCCACGGGATCGGGCCATCGGGCTTCGTGTAGTCGATCTCCGTTTCGAGCGCGAGATCGAGCCCGTCGGTGAGCGTGTCGCCGGCCACTTCGCGCATCGCCAACCTGCCGACCACGACGAACGGCTCCGGGATGCGCTCCTCGATCAGCTTGCCGTTGCTGGTGAGCTTCGCGGTGAAAGTGTAAACGCCTCGGGGCAGCGGGCCGACTGCCGCGCTCGCGGGCGTGCCGTTCGCCTCTCCGCGTTTCAACGGCAGGAGTTTCCCCGCCTCATAACGCTGCACCTCCCACACGATCTGCGGCGACACAATCCCCGGCGGCACCGTCACCCGCAGTGCGACCGGCACGGAGTCGCGGAAAAAGAGATACGGCTCGTCCGGACTGCTCAGCCGCATCATCCCCGCGTAGGCTGGGCGCGCAGTGTCGTGCTTGAAATTGAGCGCGGCGCCGGGGCGCGCATCCGCGGCCGCCCACGCCTGGTCGGCGAAGCCCGGCGCGCTCACCTTCACCCCCGCGGCGAGCGGTTCGCCGCCGAGATATTTCCACGAACCGTCACTGCCGATGCGCACCACCTCGCCCGATTCCATGACGACCGTCAGCGTGAAATAGACATACGGCATCGCGCCCTTGCGGGCGACGTGCAGCGCGACGGCATTCGGCCCGCCCGCGCGCAGCAGCGGCGCAAAGTCCAGCGACTCGCAATCGAACATCTCGCCATTCGCGTGATTCAGGCTCGGGCGCACCAGCATCCCATTCGCGCTCGGCACCTCGCGGCCATTGACGAAGAGCGAACACATCATGCTCACCTCCCCCACCGCGCGCCAAATCTTCCCCGCCGGCAGCGCGAACTCCTGGCGCCAGAATCCGTCGTGCATCTCCCGCGCAAACCGCACCGACTTCACCTCGACGCTCGCACCTTCCGAACCCGCAAACTCCAGCTCGAAACCATCCGGCCGCTTGAGGCTGTCCGTCTTGAACGTGAGCGTCTGCCACACCGCGCCGCCCTTGAGTTTCGCGCTCACACCTTCCGGTTTGGTGCGTTTGCGATTCGCCGCTCGCGTCGCCTTGCCCTCCGGCACCTTGCCGCCCGCGCGGCCGTCGCACCATTGGAGAAACGTCGCGTCCGCCTCGCTCGTCGCGCGCAGCGTCACGCTCACCGTCATCGGCCCTTCCCACAAATGCACGCGTTCGGCGTGCGGCTGTTTGCCCTCGTAATTTCCCCAGCCGAGCAGCGCCCCTTCCTTGCCGAGCGCAAACTTCAGCGCGCCTTCCACAGTCGTCTGCACCTTCTCGATTCCGCCGGAAAAGTGCGTGACGTTGCCGCGATCCTGGCCGGCGAAGGTCCACTCCGGCTGGCCATCGCGTGCCGGGAAATGCTCCTCGCGCGGCGGCGGAATCAGGCCCCTGGCATCGAAGAGTTTACCGGTGGTGAAATCGGCAGCGGCAGCAGACACGCTGAACGCGACGAGCAGGAGGAGGGAGCGGGAGAAGTTCATGAGGGGCGGAGGGGCGAGCCACGGGATAAACCGCGGCGCGGACGAAAGTTTCCCAAACTCCGCGTGCCAGATGAAGAAAATTGGCCCGCCACACGCGCGAGCCTCGGTGCGCGATGCCGCTTCACTTTGCGGATGGAGCGGAGGCCGCGATCGGGTCCGTGGAAATCTCCGCCTGCACGCCGCGCAGATGCCGCGCGAGGAATCTCGTCACGCGCTCGCGCAGTTCCCAGCCGAAGGGAATCCCGTGCCCGCTGCCCGTGATCGGCACGAACAGCGAAGGCACGCCCGCGTTCTTCAGCGCCGCGTCGAACTTCACGGACTGCTCGCAGTTCACGCGCTCGTCGTTCGTTCCGTGGAAGGCGAAGAACGGCGCGTCGTCCGCCGTGATGTGCGTGAGCGGCGAGGCCGCCTTCGCATCCGCGAGCTTCTTCGCGATGCTCCCGCCGAGCAGACCGGTGACGGCTTCATCGTCGCGTCCGGTCGGCGCGTTCGGACGCAGCGGCACGGTCAGGTCGCTCGGGCCGCATTGATTCACCACGCAGGTCACGCGCGTGCTCAGGCTTGGGAATCCGCCGAGCGCCCCATCGAGTTCCGGCACACCCGCGCTCGTGCCGAGCAGCGACACGAGATGCCCACCCGCCGATGCGCCCCACACGCCGATGCGTTCCGGGTCGAGGTTCAGCTCCCGCGCGTGACCGCGAATCCAGCGGATCGCCGCCTTGCAATCGTGAATCTGCGCCGGCCATTTCGCCTCGGTCGAAAGCCGATAACCGACGCTGGCCGCCGCATATTCGCCGCTGGCCGGAAACGCCAAGACGTTCCCACTCACACGGCCGCGGTCGCCGCCCCGCCACGCCCCTCCGTGGATGTAAACGACGACCGGCAGCGGCTTCTCACTCGCGCGTGTCTTGGGCAGATAAAGGTCGAGCATCTGCCGCGGATTGGTGGTGCCGGCATAGGGCTGATCGGGCCGCGCGTCGATCGCTCGGAGGAGCCGCTGCGCCACCAGATCGGGTGCGAGTACCGCGGGCTGCTGCGCGCGCGCCGCGAGGGTGAGGAGGAGGCTGAGCACGAGGATGCTTTTCATAAAGAGCGCGGGCGCGGCGTTGAGCATAGTAAGTGAGCGGCGGAGACGGCGTTCACGCCCCGGAGTGGGCGCGCGAGCGCGCCGAGCTTCGTGTTGATGACCTCGTCGATAACGTCCCCCTCGATCACAGCCACCTCCCGCGCAGCTTCAAGCGCGTTTTTTGGGCTCACGTCCTAGGAATTTCAGCGGCGCGGAAAGAGCAAGATCGTTAAAACGAAAGCAGCCGCGGTCTGCTACTGTTCATCACCGGCGTCACCCTCGATGTCGACGGCTGCGGCGTGCTGGTCTGAACACGCGCCAGGCCTTCGCGCGCCGCGAAAACGCTAGAACGTCCAGGCGAGCGCTCCCGCATGGAAGTCGAAAGACGCGCACCGCAGAAACTTTGAACCCCTCACCTCGGCGCGAAACCCGGCCCCAGAGCTCCGCGGATCATCGGGGGTGCCCTGCGGGATTGTAGCTGCCGGCGAGTCCCGCGTTGTGGCGGTTCACAACCTACGGAGCTAGCCAATCGCCGCGAGCATCGCGGCCATTTTTCTGGTGTGCGAAAGTGCGTGCTTTCGTCGCGGCCGCGCGCGCGGCCGGGAGGTCGCGACCCACTTCCACCACCCGCCCGCCGATCTGCGCGCGATGTCCGTCGCGAAACGGCCGACGAGGCCGGGTCCGGAGCCGTGGAGAAAAAATCGCACTCCGCGAGCGCGGCCTCCTTCTCACCCTTGGTCTTCGCGATCTTCAGCTTCGGGAAACGCGCACGCAGGATTTCCTCCACGCCGCGATCGACCTTGTTCGGCCAGAGCGTGACTTCATCCTCGGGCCGATATTTTTCAAACAGCGCGAGCATCCCCGGCGTGTGGGCGATGTCGCCGATGTTCACCGTTTGCCACGAAGAGCGCAGCACGATCTAGCGCGGCTGGCGCTCCTGCGCGCGGAGCGACGTGGCGAGGGCGAGGCTGGCGGCGGTGTGGAGAAAAGCGCGGCGGAGGATCATGGGGGGGACTATTTCAGCATGTCGTGCAACAGCGGGTCGAGAGCGTCGGCGTAGATGCGATAGGCGGCGGGCGTGAGGTGGAGCTTGTCCTTTTGGTAGAGTCCTTCGCCGAGAGCGCCGTCGGGGGTGAGGAGCTTTTCGCCGAAGTCGAGGAAGCGGAGCGTCTGTCCGTCGTCGAGCCGCGCGAGGCCGGCGTTGATCTTTTTGATCTTCGCCCGGACACCGTCGTCTTTGTCGAAGATCGGCAGCACGCCGAGCAGCACGATTCTCGTCTGCGGCAGCTCGGCGCGGATCGCGGCAACGATGGTCTCGATGCCTTTGATCGTGTCGTCGGTGGAATAGCCGGGCCAGGTGTTGTTGATGCCGGCCATGAGGACGACGACCTTCGGCGCGAGGCCGTCGAGTTCGCCGTGCGCGATGCGCCAGAGGAGCTGCGGCGTGCCGTCGCCGCCGATGCCGAAATTGGCCGCACCGAGCGGTTGGTAGCGTTCCTTCCAAAGGGCTTCGTCCCAGCCCAGCGTCAGCGAGTCGCCGAGGAAGAGCACTTCGATCCCGCCTTTTTTCGCGCGCTCCAGTTTGCGCTGGTGCAGCGCGCGCCAGGCATCGGGATACTGCGGGTAGAAGCCTTCCGCCGGGGACCACGCGTTCGCACCCGCCGGTTTGCCGAAAACACGGCCCGGAAGGGTGCGTCCCCCGTTTCCGCTCACTTTTGGGCTTGCCCGGCCGGACACCCTTTGGCACACCGGAGAGCGAGCTGCGGAACCACCATGAGAGGCTTCTCATCCACCACCTGCCGCGCCCCGCTTGCCGGAGCCCCCACGCGGCTCCGCCGGAAGGCTCCGATGGTCGGCCGGACGCGAGTTTCGGTGCACCGCCAGCGAAAGGAGCCTCACCGAAAACGGCTCGGTGTTGCAGCGAACCGGCTCCCGGTCGACCGGAAACGGGTCCCCGTTCGCCGGCCGCGGTTTTCGGTTTACCGACAGCCATTTCCCGTTCACCGGAAGCCATTTGCGGTTCAGTGGAAACCACTTCCGGTTCAGTGGAAGCCATTTTCGGTTCAGTGGAAGCCATTTTCGGTTCACCGAAAACGGCCGGAGGTACTCCGAAAATGATTTTTTGAGAGCCTCCACTGGCTTTTTGAACACCTTTGCCGGAATACACTCTGGAA
>Ga0209181_10005686_pt1 | contig 17830 bp, 13 predicted proteins | sample MAT05_FD_187208 | JGI IMG/M metagenome (GOLD analysis project Ga0209181, IMG submission 187208) | Freshwater microbial communities from Lake Fryxell liftoff mats and glacier meltwater in Antarctica - MAT-05 (SPAdes) (version 2) | ecosystem: Environmental > Aquatic > Freshwater > Ice > Liftoff...
AAGGGAAATCTTGAGTATGAAACGCAATCTTCGGGCGCTCGGCGCCTTGGCAAGCATCGCGGTGGCGGCCACCACCTTTCTGTCCCAGGCCCAGGCCGCGCCGGTTTTGAGTCTGGTCCTCACGCCCGCAGCCAACGTCATCTCTGGTGGTGCCGTCGGCGTCGACATCTACGTCAGCGGCTTGCTCGCGGCGGTGGGCGGCTACAACTTCGATTTGAGCTACGACAGCAGCCGCATGACATTCAGCACTTTCTCGGCCGACCCGGACACCACGATGGGCGATGGACTGAACCCGGCATTCGACGCCAGTGTCGGCAATGCCGGTGCAGCGGTCAATTTCAACGTGCTTGCTGGTTTCTCTGCAGCGACTGATGAAGGAACGCTGGCAGCTCTGCAGGGAACGGGTTTCCGGCTTGGCCGGGCCGACTTCACGGCGCTCAACAATGCTGGCTTCGCCGCTTTCGGCTTGTCCGGCTTTTCATTGAGCACCTATGCCGGAACTACGATGCAGGTCGGCGGGGCAACAGGCGGCCAGTTGTGCGTCGGTACGGCCCCTTGCGGCAACCGCGTTCCCGAGCCCGCGTCGGCGCTGTTGGTGGCCGTTGCACTCGGTGGGCTTGCGCTGTCACGCAGGCAAGCCAAGGCAGCCTGAGGCGGTTGATCCTGGCGCCGGGCTTCACGCCGGTCGCCAGCAAGGCAGTGCGCAGTCGGGCGGGTGTTGCCGCCCATGGCGCATTGCCTTTTTTCTTGGGCCAAGGGGCCTGCAGTCTGCGGTGTTCCCGCACGGGCCTGGTGTGCGGCAACCAGCACGACATGCCCCGGTTGCCAGGCCACGCCCAAGTCGATGTGAACGGCTTCGGACGAGCGTCCCGGTGTGACCTGCGCCACTGCCGGTTCAATCGAACCTCGCGTTGCAAGCACCTTGCGATGAAGGCGACCTTACTGCTGGCCGGGAGGTTTCCACCGGCCATCGTCTACGGGTGCAACAGCGCCGTCGACAGGCTTTTGTGGCGCGGATGCTGTCTGCGCTGGAAGCGGTGCGTACTTCGCCCCGATTTTGCGCAAGATTTCTTGAGACTGTACGGACCCGTCGGCCAGCGGCGCCCTTGGCACGGCCTGAACTGCTGGCACGGGCGCAGCAACGGTTGCCGGCGGGGCCGACTGCGACAGCTCGAGCGCCATGGCCGCGCCGCCGTCCCGCGGCCCAAGGGTTGCGCCGCGTGCTGACACGTCCCGCACCACGGTGTCGCCGTCAACCGTTTCACCCACGCGGAACATCCGCGCGGGCTTGCCGTCCACGCTGATGAGCACGATCCGCTCGCGCCCGGTGACCATCACACCGACCAGTTTGAAGCGATCAACCGCCACTGCGGGCACAGCAGCAGGCGGGCTGGGTGTGGCGCCGGCAGCGACCTGTTCTGGCGCATCGCCACGCAGATTCACCGGGGCGCTGGCCGCGCCCGTGTGCGATGGGTCGCTGCGCTCCGGCATGAACCCGTACAGCACCCACGCCACGCCGCCGGCTGCAGCGGCCGCCGCAACCCAAGTCCAGACCGTGTGTTCGCGCGAAGCCATCACGTAATTATCGCCAAATCCTGTGCTTGGCCCCTGCCGACTCGCGCGCTCCATCGCGTTGCGCGCGAGCTGTACCGTGCCGGTTTGTCCAGCCACCACAAGCGGCCTTGAGGATCCAAAGGCGCTCGACGCCTGGGATTTTTCGGAATGATCGCGACAACACAATCAACCATGTTGCCGCGCGGTTTTCAGCGCTCTTGGGCCAATCTTAGGCGGCTGTCCACCCGGTGATGGCGTTCACCGGCACGATCACCGTCTCGGTGAATCTCTCGAACGGCGCCTGCAGGCGTTGCACGGTTTCGATATCGGGCGCCTCGAGCAGCGAATAGTTGCTCGACTGGTCGGTGGCGGCCCATTCACCGCAAAGCTTCACATCGGTCGGCATCGACGCATAGAACGCCTTCGCCAGTACGGCGAGTTCACTGTACTGCGCAGAACTCAGGTTCGCTCGGGTGCGATTGCTCAGCAGGAAAAGCATGGTCTCAAACTCCAGGTCGGGATATACGGCGAATCTTGCGCGATATCGCGCTGTCGGCACCCGCGCTGCGCACCGAAGGATCGGCGTGGTTTGCGGGGGTGCCGCGCAGGGCGGCCGCCTTGCCAATAAGCATGAAATCGGGTGACGAAACACACAGCAGCGCAAGGCCGAAGAAGCTTGCCCGGCGGACGTTGCATGGCATCATTGCACGACGGTAACAGCAAGGTACGGTTTGAACGCTCGCATCGATCTAGAACCGATTCACCCAGGAAAAGGAACTGCCGACATGACCACGCTCACCGGCTCGCCGGCGCTGAAGGTTCAGGTGATGTGCGAGGGTATCCGCTATACGGCGGCGCTCGGCGATGCGGCCGCGCACTCGATGCCCAACTACTACCCGTACCGCTTCAAGGACGGTGAGCACGACCCCACCGGCAAGGGCACCGCAACCATCCCCTACCTGATCAACACGGCGGACGGCACCGAGATCCGCATCCTGGGCAACGGCGATTCACCGTGGCAGGTGCAAGGCGACCGCACGCAGGGTTACCACCTGATCGATGACCGCAGCGGGCGCAGCGTGCCGATCGAGTTCGAGCCCTTGCGGCCGTGGTTGACGCAAAAGACCGCCGATGGGCTGCCGTTTTCGCAGGCCGGTGTCACCACGCACGGCGACATGCTGGTGATCAACGTCGCGCCGGGCTGTGAGTACTTTCTGCACAAGCTCGACGGCGTTTCGATGCGCTGCACGTTTTGCGCCTACGGTGCGCCGGACGAACGCACCGTGCACCTGGGCCAGAAAACCGGCCGGGTGGACATTCCGCCGCCAACACTCGACCGGATGTGCGAGGCGCTGAATGCCGTCATCTCGCAGACCGAGATCCGCCACATCTACCTGGTCGGCGGGTCGCTGACCGACGCGCGCAAGGAAGGCGAGCGCTTCTTGCAACTCGCCAGGTTCGTCAAGCAGGCCAATACGCGCGGCATCCCGGTCACTCTGGGCTCGGGCGCGCTTCCCGACGATCTGATTGCGCAGTTCCATGCCGAGCAGTTGGTGCAGCATGTCTGCTTCAACCTGGAGATGTGGTCGCAGGCGCTGTTCGAGAAGGTTTGCCCCGGCAAGAACCGGTATGTCGGCTACACGCGCTGGATCGAGGCGCTTGAAACGGCGGTGCGCTTGTGGGGCCGAGGCAACGTCTATTCGGCGATGGTGGCCGGCATCGAGCTCGAGCCCGAGCATGGCCTGGAATGGGAAGAGGCGGTGCGCATCGCGTTGCAGGGCGCTGAAGACCTGTGCAGCCGCGGCATCATCCCCATCTACTCACTCGTCTGGCCGGTCGGCGGGCGCCAGCGGTCGGATTTCCACGCACGCATCCGCAGCTACTTCGAGACCTTGAGCAGCGGCTACCAAGTGATCCGCGAGCGGCACGGGCTTGCGGTATCAGAAGGCTTCATGTGCCACCGCTGCGCGTACATGCAGCTCGAGTGCGACATGGACCGCACACAGACGGTGGCCGCATGAGCGACGAACCCGAACGGCCATCAGCCGCCAAGCCCCAGGGCCCCGATCCGTCGTCGATAGTCCGGCTGAGCACGGCGTACTGGGAAAGCCAGACGCTGCTCACCGCGAACCGGCTGCGGCTGTTCGACTTTCTCGCCGACGGTGGCCGGTCCGCCGACGAGGTGGCGGCCGGCCTGAACCTCGACCCGCGCAGCACGGCCTTGTTCCTGCGCGCCTGCACCGGGCTGGGTGTACTCCAGCAAACGGCAGGCCGCTTCCAGAACTCGCCGGTGGCGGCCGTGTTCCTGGTCTCGCGCAGCCCGGCCTTCATGGGCAAGGTCATCCACTACAGCGACCAGCTCTACTCAGCCTGGGGCCATCTGGAGGACGCGTTGCGTTCCGGCCAACCGGCACTGCCGGCGCAGAGCTACCTGGGCGACGACGCAGAGCGCACACGCGGCTTTGTCATGGCGATGCATGACCGCGCCCTCGGCATCGCGCGCGCGCTGGTGCCGCTGCTGGACCTGTCCGGCCGCCGCAGCATGCTCGACGTCGGCGGCGGGCCGGGTACCTATTCGGTGCTGCTGACCGAGCGCTTCCCCGGCTTGCATGCCGAGGTAATAGAGCTGCCCGGCGTCGCCGCCGTGGCGCGCGAGTTGGTTGCCGCCGCCGGGGCTAGCGAGCGCGTGAGCCTGCGCGACGGCGACTACCACAGCGCCGACTTCGGCTCGGGCAAGGACGTCGTGCTGATGTCCGGCATGTTCCATCGCGAGACCGAGCAGGCCTGTCGCGGCCTGATCGAACGCGCAGCGGCCTGCCTGGATGCCGGCGGCCTGCTGGTGGTGAGCGACGTGTTCGCAGACCCAGGCGGCACGCACCCGCCCTTCGCCTCGATGTTCGGCCTGAACATGATGCTGACGGCGGCCGATGGTGGTGTGCACGCCGACGCCGACGTGCAGCGCTGGATGGCCGAGGCCGGCTTCGGTGACCTTCGCACGGTGGCGCTGCCGCCGCCAATGCCGCACCGCGTGGTGATGGGCCGCAAACTGTGATGCAGCGGCGCAGCCTGCTGGCAGCGCTGGGCGGGTCCACCGCCCTGGGCCCTCTGATGGCGAGCGCCCAAACAAGCGCCCAAACAGCCGCCCAAACAAGCGCCCAAACAAGCGCGCCAAGCGCGCCGCAGTTCAAGGCGCTGGGCGGCGAGCGCTACCAGGTCGGGCGCATCGTCGTCGACAAGTCCGCGCAACGCTTTACCGTGCCCGGCCGCGTGCATACGCTTGGCAAGCCACTTGAATACCTGGCCACCAGCCCGGGCGGCAGAAAGGCCTACGAATCACTGCTGGAGCTTGACGCCAGCGGAACGGAATTGAACCTGGCCTGCATTCTCATCGGGCTCGAGCGCGACCCGAGCGTGCCCTCCTGGAAGCCGCTCGGCCAGGCCGGCCAAGTCGGCCAGGTCGGCCAGCGGGTTGCGCTCTCGCTGGCCTGGACCGACAGCGGCCAGCGGCGCCAGGTGATCGCGGCCGAGGCCCTGCTCGACGCCGAGGCCCGGTCGCGGGCCGCAGCGGTTGAATGGGTCTACACAGGATCGTTCACGTCCAAGGACGGCAGCCAGCTTGCGGCCGACGTCACCGGCACACTGATCAGCTTCGTCAAGAAAGACCCGACCGGCATCATCGAGGCGGTGTCCGACATCAGCCTGGGGCCCTACGGCTCGGTGCGCGGCAGCAGCCTGCTCCCGCCCGAAGCATCGGCCATCGAGCTGATCGTCGAAGCGGGCAAAGCCTCGAAGTGATCGCGGCGCGCTTGGCCATGCTGGCGCTGTCCACGTTGCTCATGTTGGCCGCATTTGGCGCAACTTCAGAACCTTGGCAACCGTCCGCGCTGCGGCTGCTGGTCACGGCGGTGGTCGGGCTGCTCGCCCCGCTGTTCTGGCCCGGCAATGCCGCCACGGCCGCGCGCACTGCTGCACGCCTTGTCGGCTGGTCGGCCGCGGCAGCAGCCCTCGCCGCCGCCGTGCTGCTGATCGTGGGCGGCCAAGGGCAACCGTTCCGGTCCGTCATCGCGGCCTGTGCGGTGCTGATGCTGATGCTCGTGCTGGTGCACGCGCTGGTGGCCGCGCTCGAGATGCGCTGGCGCCGCCGTTTGATGGACGCACAAGACGCTCGCGAACAGGCCGGCCGCATGGCGGCCACGACGCTGGCCCTGCTGGGCTCGCTGCCGCTGTGGTGCGGTCCGGCAGCCGAGCTGCTCGCCGCTCGCCATGCCTGGATCGTCGACGCCGTCGTCGGCATCAGCCCGCTGACCCACCTGGCCGTGGCCAGCAGCAACGATCTGCTGCGCAACCAGTGGTTTTATCAACACTCGAACCTGGCCGGTCTGCAGGTCTCTTATCCCGGCTTCGATGTTTTGGCCTGGTCCTACGCAACGGCCTGCCTGGTGCTGGCGCTCATCGCGCTGGCGTCCCGGCGTTTGCATCGCCCCATCAATGACTTTGCCCGCACTTAACCCACCAAGGAGATATTGATGAACCGAAGGCACCTGCTAGCGTTGGCATCCTGTGTTTTGCTGGCCCTGCCGTCGGCGCGTGCCGCAGACGCGATGGATCCGGCGTTGCGCGAGAAAGCGCGGCGCGCGGTCGACGCCGGGCTGAACTACATGCGCGGCCAGCAGGCCGCCGACGGCTCGGTGGCCCGATCGGTCGGCATCACCGCCTTGTCGCTGCGTGGATTTCTCGAGAGCCATCGCGGCTACAACGAGGGCGACGGCGCCTTCATCACGCGTCAGGTCGAGTTCCTGCTGTCCAAGGTAAAGAGCGACGGCTCGATCAGCGAGTCGCTGCAGAACACCAGCTACAACACGGCCGTGGCCATGGTGGCACTTTCGGCGACGAAAAATCCGAAGTACAGCGGCGTGATCGCGGGTGCGCAAAAGTTTTTGATCGGGCACCAGATCGACGAGGGTGAAGGCTACAAGCCCGATCACCGCTTTTTCGGCGGTATCGGCTACGGTGGCGACGAGCGTCCCGACATGTCGAATGTCTACCTCGCGGTGGAGGGCCTGAAGGCGGCATCGACCGACCCGAAGGACCCCGTCTGGCAGAAGGCGCTGGTGTTCGTCAGCCGTTCGCAGAACCGCAGCGAGAGCAACGATCAAAAGTGGGCCGGCAACGATGGCGGCTTCATCTACATGCCCGGGTGGAACCCGCCCGAGTTCGAAAACGGCATGGGCTCTTATGGCGGCATGACGGCGGCCGGCCTGCTCAGCCTGCTGTTTGCCGGCGTGGAAAAAAGCGATCCGCGGGTGCAGGCCGCCTACAAATGGATGACTGCGAACTACACCCTCGAACTCAATCCCGGCACGACCAAGAAACACGGCATCTTCTACTTCTACAACGCCTTCGCGAAGGTGATGTCCGCCTATGGCGAGGACACATTCACCGACGCCAAGGGGCAGAAGCACAACTGGAAGAGCGAGCTCGCGCAAAAGCTGGTCAGCCTGCAGGCGGCGGATGGCACCTGGTCGAACCCGGATTCAAAGGCCTGGTGGGAGGACAAGCCGCAGCTCGTCACCGCCTGGTCGGTGATCGCGCTCGAGCATGCGCTCAAGTGACACGGCTTGGCACCGCCTGCTGCTGTTGTTGTTGTTGGGGTTTGCGCTGTGCGGCATCGCGCAGGCGGCAGCGCCGCCGCGCATCGAACTGACGGCGACACCCGCCTGGCAGGGCTGGTCGCGCCCAGGCCGCTCGACCGAGATCGACATCCGCCTGAGCACCGACACGACGGTCCGGGCGACGCTCGAGGTGCTGGCCGGGCGTCAAACCGTGCGCAGCGATATCGAGCTGCAGCCCGGCCGTGTGTCGCGGCTGCACATCCCCGTGGGCTCGGTCGGGACGGGGGCGGTGACGGTCACGTTGACGGTTGCGCCGGAGGCAGGATCGCCCGCCGGGCCGCCCGAGCGGCGTGAGCTCGTCATCGCGCAATCCGAATCACCGCTGCTCGGCGTGGGCCGGGCGACGGGTGGGCCGGTCGGGTTTGAAGGCTTTCACACCGTCGCCCTCGGCGCCCCGGACCTGCCGCGCAATGCGTCGGCCTATTCGAGCATCGATGTGTTGATCCTGGACGCGCCGACCCTGGGCGCGCTCGATCAACGCCAACTCGCGGCGCTGCTCGCGCACGCCGCAGCCTGTGGCCGCATCGTGCTGCTGAACGCCGACGCTGGCGTGCGCCAGGCGCTGGAGGGCGCGGGCGGCTGCGGCGGCCACACGCTGATGACGGCAACGTCGCTGGGCGAAGCCCGGCAGATGCTCGGGTCGTCGCTGGCCGCAAGCCTGCCCACGGCGATCGCGGCGGCAGGCCTTGCCGAGCTGTCGCGGCCGGCCCAGGCCACCTGGAACCGGCTGGCCGTGGCGCTGGCCGTGTATTTCGCCGCGGCGCTGCTGGCGCTGCTGTTCTTCGTTGCCTGGCCGGTGCCGCTGCTGGTGCCAGTGCTCGCCGCGGCGGCGGTGCTGGCGCTGCTGCACACCGTGCCGCCGCCGTCGCAACTTCGTGTGTGGAGCGAGGGCGAGTCGGGCGCCCAGGTCGCGCGTTACCAGGCCTGGCAGCAGTTCTCCGGCCAGCTTCGCGAAAGCCTGCGCGTGCCGATTCCGCCGCAGCTTGCGGCCGCCGCGCAACCCTGCGACCCCGCGCAGCCGATGCGCTTGAACTTCGACGCCGCGCGCGGGCAGGTGGCCTCTGCCGAGTTCGAGACGCGGCTGTTTCGCCAGGTCCGGCTGTGTTACTCGGGCAGCTTTCCGATGGCCAGGGCCCTGACGTCCGAGGTGCGAGCCGACGGCTTGCGCGAGGTGCGCAATGCGGGGCCGGCGGCCTGGCCTGCTGGCCTGCTGCTGGCGCAAGGCAAGGTCCATGCGCTGCCTGCCGTCGCTGGCGGTGCCCACACGGTCATCGGTGCCGTAGTGGGCCTGCCGCCCGGCGGGGCACTGGCGCGCACCGCCATGGCGCGCGTCCGGCCCGATCCCGATGGCGTCGCCGCGCTGTGGCCGCTCGAACTCGCCGGGGTCGCCGACGTGTCGATCGAATCGAAGGGCTGGCTGCTGGTGTCGGCGGTGCCGCGATGAACCCGGCGCTGGCGCGTCGCCCGGCCGCCATCGGCGGTCTGGCGCTGGCCGCCGCCGCTGCGCTGTGGTGGATGGGCAGCAGCCGTTTGGCCCTCGACGATGGATCGGATGCGAGCCACAAGGCAGCCGGCGCGCTGGTCGCGCTATGGCTGGTGCGCGGCATGGCGCTGGCGCTGCTGAGCCTGCGCGCCGGTGTTTTGCGCGGCTGGCGTGCCGGCGCAGCCCAGGCCTTGGGCCTGATCGCACCGTCGTGGCCCCTGGTGGTGCTGGCCTGGAGCGCAAGCACCGCCGCATTGACGCAGGTGGCCCTGGCGGAGGGCCTGCTGCTGGCCGCAGGCATCACGCTGCCGCTGGTCGGGCACGGCCTGCGTCGCCTGCTGCGGCCGGCAGATCTGGCCGAAGCCCTGGCCACTACGCTCGGCGTGGGGCTGGCCGCGGCCCTGTGGTACTTGCGCGGCCCCTGGTCGCTGCCGACAGGCTGAGACATACATGCCCACCTCCCCAGTGCAGGGCCTGCTCGGCGCGGTGCGGCGCCGCTTGTGGCGCGGGCAGTTCGTCCTGGCGTTTCGCCGGGCGCTGTGGGGCTCGGCCGGGTTGATGCTGCTCGCCGTGGTGGTGCACCTGGCCGCACGCCGGGTGCCCGCCGGCGCGGTGCTGATGACCATCGCCGCGCTGTGGGTTTCGATGCTGGCCTGGGCCGCAACGCGCCGCCCGGCCGACGCGGCCTGCGCACTTTGGGCCGACCGTCACCTGGGCGGCGCATCCGCGTTCACCACCCTGCTTGAAACCGGCATGGGCACGAAGGCCGCCGGGAACCCGCAGGCCGTGCGGTGGCTGGAAAGTTGGGCCACGGCGCGGGTGCCGGACGGCCTTCGCCGCCTGGCCGAATGGCGCGAGGCGGCGCGTCTGTCCAGGCCGCTTCTTGCCATGCTGGTGTGCGCGGCGCTGACGGCGCTGGTGCTGTCGTTGCCGGACCTCGCGCCGCCCCTGCGCCAGCCAACCGCCGCGTCGTCGCCGTCGGGCACCGCTGATCCCGCAGCAGCGCTGGCCGAACCCGCTGTCGCGCAAGGCGTTGACAAGCTTGCCGAGGCGCTGCGGTCCGCGCCACAGCAACCGTCGCCTGAATCGAGCCAGGCGCGTCGCGAAACCGGCCAGGCTCAGGCGGCAGCGCCCGACAAGGCCGGTGATGCAACGCTGGCGACGCCGGCGGCGCAGGCCGCGGCCTTGCCGGCCGGCGAACCGGCGACACGCAGGAACCGGACTTCCGGCACGGCCGCCGATGCCACCGCCGCCACCGCGACGCCGCAGGCTGCGGGCACTGGCGACGGCTCCGGCTCCGGCACCGGCAATGAGGCCGGCGACAGCCGCGACGCGCGTGGCGACACGGGTCTTTCGCCAGCCCCCCGGGGTACGATCACCGTGCCCGGGTCCAAATCGACGCCGTGGCCCGGGCCGGCCGAAAGGCAGGCGGACATGGGCCGTTTGGGCAGCTACGGCGACGAGCCCTCGATGCCTGGCGCGGCGGTGCTGCCAACGCTTGCCGCTGCGGCTGCGGCGACACCGCCCGCAGCGCGCCAATCCACACGGCTGAGCCCGGCCGAGACGGGCTATGTACAAGCATGGATGAAGGCCAACGCACAACGCCGATGAGCACCGAACCCGCCACCGACAACGACTACGCCGACGCGCACCAGCGGCTGCAGGCTTTGCGCACACTGCTCGAGCGCGTGATCGTCGGGCAGGAAGCGCTGATCACCCACCTGATCACCGCCGTCTTCGCCGGCGGCCATGTGCTGATCGAAGGGCTGCCGGGTCTGGGCAAGACCCACCTGGCCAAGGCGCTGGCCGCAGCGCTGGGGCTGCAGTGGGCGCGTGTGCAATGCACGCCCGACCTGATGCCTGCCGACATCACCGGCGGCGAAATCTACGCCACTGCGGCCGGGGGCGCATCGACCTTCGAGTTTCGACCCGGCCCGGTCTTCGCCCAGCTCGTGCTGGTCGACGAGATCAACCGGGCGACGCCGCGTACCCAGGCCGCGCTGCTCGAAGCCATGCAGGAGCGGCAGGTCACGCATGCGCTCGTCAGCCACCGCCTGCCCAGCCCGTTCTGCGTGCTGGCGACGCAGAACCCGATCGAACTCGAAGGCACCTACCCGCTGCCCGAAGCGCAGCTGGACCGCTTCATGTTCAAGCTCACGGTGCCGTTCCCGGACCGGGCGGCGCTGCGCGAGTTGCTCGACGTGTCACTGGATGCCGAACCCGCGGACACGCTGCGCAGCGTCGCCGGCCCTGCCGATGTGCTGCGCATCACGCAACTGTGCCGCACGGTGCTGCTGGCCGAGCGCTGCAAGGACGCGGCGGTCGACCTGATTCTTGCCACCCAGCCGGACGCCGGCGGCGCCGGTTCGCCGCACCGGCGGCACATTCGGTACGGCGCCAGCCCGCGGGCGCTGCAGGCGGTGGTGCGCGCGGCGCGCGTGCGCGCGCTGATGGCCGGGCGTGCGCACGTCGATGTCGACGACCTCGAAGCGCTGGCCCTGCCGGTGCTGCGCCACCGCATCCTGCTGCGTCTGGAGAGCGAGCTCGACGGCCTGGACGCGGACGCCACGCTGACATCGATCATCAGCGCATGGCGAGCGCGACTCTGATGCCCGACGCGCTGCCCAGCGAGCCGGAGCTGCGCTGCTTCGCGTCGGCGGCCGCGCAGCTGCTGATCGAACGGTTGCCGCGGGCCAGCGGGTCGCGGGCCGGCTCGCGTCGCGCCGGCATCGGCCTGCAGCACTTCGATCACCGCGACTACGCCCCCGGTGACGAAGTCCGCCACATCGACTGGCGGCAGACGGCACGGCGGCGGCGGCCGATCGTGCGCCGCTTCGAGTCGGAGTCCGTGTCCGACTGGACGCTGGTGCTCGACGCCAGTTCGTCGATGGCGGTGCAGCACGCGGCCAAGTGGCGCTCGGCAGTGCGCATGGCCGCGGCACTCAGTTATGCGCTGCTGCAGCTCGGCCACCGGGTCGGGTTGCTGGCCTATGGCGGGCGCGTGCTGGCCGAAGTTGCCCGCGGACGCGGCCAACATCACTATGCGGCGCTCGCCCGTGTGCTGGCCGCACTGCAGCCGGCGCGCCGGGGCGAACGCTCCGAGCTCGGCGTGTGCGCGCGGCACCTGCACGGTGCGGCGTCGGTATTCGTGATCGGCGATTGCCTGGCCGATGACGAGATGCGCCGCGACCTCGCCGCGATGGCCCAGCGCTGCACGGCCTTGCACGTCATGCAGCTGCGCGATGCCGCCGAGACCGATCTGCGCGGGGTGGGCGACTTCGATCTCGAGGACGTCGAAACCGGTGTGCGGATGCCCGTGCGCGCCGGCGAACACACCAACGGGCTGGCGGCCGGCGAGCGTGCGGCAATGACCCAGCGCTTGCGCAGTTTCTGCAGCCGCAGCGGTGTGGCGTTCACCGACTGGGACATTGCGCAGCCCTGGCAGCACACGCTGCTGGGACACCTGATCCAGGCGCGATTGCGTTGTTGAGCTGGGTCACACCGGTTTGGCTGGTCGGGCTGGTGCTGCTGCCGGCGATTCGCTGGCTGCATCGCGGGGGTCGCCACCGGCGCGCGCTGCCCGTGTCGCGTCTGGGTCTGTGGCGCGGCGCGGCGTCGAGCCCGGCCGCGGCGGGCCACCGCCGCCCGCCCGACCCGGCCTGGCGGCGCCGTGCGCTGTTGACGGCACTGCTGTTTATCACGCTGGCCGAACCGCAGCTGCCTCGGCAACGGCCGGACATCACGTTGTGGGTCGACGATTCACTCAGCATGCTGACGCGCGAAGCCCATGGCACGCGGCTGGTAGATGGCCTGGCGCAGGCCCGATCGATGCTGGCCGGGATGCCGGGCGCCAATGTCGAGGTGCACGCGCTGAGCGAGCCGTGGCGCAACCTCGGCCCCCTCACCGAAGCGGCCGCGGCCACGCTTGTCGCCGGTGCCGGGCGCAACCCGCAGAACCCGCAGAACCCCCCGCCTGCCGGCCTGCTGCGCAGCGACAAGCTGCAGTGGCTGCTGACCGATGGCACCCAGGCGACCTGGCTTGCCTGGCCTGGCGGCAGTCGCCCGGACCGCATCGTCGCCGTCGGCAGCGTGACACGCAACGTCGCTGTCGAGCGCTTGACGGCGCGTCGAAACCTGGACCAACCGGACAAGCTGGACCTGCTGCTCAAGCTGACGAACGGCGGCGACAGCGTCGAAACCCGCACGGTCGCCATCACCAGCGAGGCCGGAGAGCTGGCCAGGTCGACCCACCAACTCGAGCCCGGCGCCTCGGTGCTGGTGCAGGCGACGATCGCGGCGGCCACCCAGGTCCGCGCCCGGCTGTACCCCGGCGACGCGCTGGCCGAAGACGATGAAATTGCCCTCGATCTCGCGCCGCTGCGCGCTCGCCGGGTAGCCACCGATCCGGGCTGCCCCGCTGCGCTGGTGGCCGCGGTGGGCGCCCACCCCGGCCTGGAGACCGCCGCCTACGGTGCCACCGGCGTGGCCGCCGTGCTGGACTGCGGCACGCGGCGCAGCGCCGACACCGTGCCGATGGTCCGCGTGCTGGCGCAGCGCACACCGTCCCGGCCGGCCGGCGCGGCGCGGTGGTCGTCCCGCGTGGCCGCAGCCAGCCGCATTCAGCTCGATGCGGACAGTCTGCCGGTGGCGGCGCGGCTTCAGGCACGGCCGGCGGATGGGGTGCTGCTCGCCGTCGGCGACGAGCCGGTGATCGTCAGCCGGGCCGGGCCAGCAAAGCTTCTGGAGACCTCACTGGACTTCGCCGCGCTGGCCAACCCGCCCGGGCCGCAGATCCCGTTGCTGGTGAACCTGATGTTCGAGCAGCTGCTCGGGGCTGGCTTGCTCGACGGCATCGCCATCGAGCAGCGCAGTCCGACGGCTGCGAGGGTCGTGCCGTCGCGGCCCTTGGCCGAAGCGTCGGGTGATGGCCTGTTGCGCGAATCGCGCTCGCTGCGTGAAACCGCGCGGCCGCTGCTGGCCCTGGCCGCGCTGCTGCTGTTGTGGGAGATCGGCGCGCTGGCGCGTCAATGCTGGCGGCGGGAGCGCCCGGGGGCGTCTCACGACGGCCGGGCCGCGCGTTGGCCGGGGCAAGTGGCGCAGCCCCTTGTCCCTGCGAGCAAGCCCGCAGGGGTGCCGGTCGAGTGAGCGCCAGGGCTTCCCGCACCTGGATCGCGCTGGCGCTGCAATCCGCCGCGCTGGTGGCGCTTTGTTTGTCGCTGTTCGGCCGTCCGTGGCTGGACGCGCGCAGCCAACCGCGCGTGCTGGTGCTGGTCGATCGATCGCAAAGCGTGCCGCATGCGGACGCCGACAAGGCGGTTGCGGAGGTCGCGCGGGCGGCCAAAGCCGCCGGGGTGGGTGAGGTGCAGCTGATCGAGTTCGCCGGCAGGCCGGCCACTGCGGTGGCATCGGCCTCACCAACCACCCTGGCCACCGCCCCGCTGGACGCGCTGCAGCCAGCCGCGACGAACATCGAAGCGGCGCTCGAGGCGGCCTTGGCCGCCCATGCCAAGTCAGCCTTTGCCAGCCTCGTCATCGTCTCGGACGGCCTTGAGAACGTGGGCGATGCGGCCCGCGCGTTGGATGCCGTGCGCGCGGCCCGGTTGCCGCTGCAGTGGATGGCCGTCGGCCGTGCGCCGCCGCCCACGCGCATCGCGCAGGTGCTGGCGCCGCAGCGCGCGCTGGCCGGCCAGCGGATCGACATCGGCGTGCAACTGGCCGGACAGCTGGACCGGCCGCTGCGGGTCAAGGCGACCGCCCACACCCCGGGCGGGGAGATTCGGGTGACCCGCGGCACGGCGGACAACGCCGGCCGGGCAACGATCGGCATCGACGCCAGCCACACCGGTGCCGTGCGGGTGGACGTGGCCCTGGAGGACCCCGCAACAGGTCGCGTTCTCGACGCCTTGCCCGATGCCGCGCTGATCGATACCGCACCGCGCGCGGCCATCCTGTACGTGCAGGGTTCAACCGGGCCGCTGGCACGCAGCCTGATCGAAGGCGGCTGGGCGCTGAACGTGGTGCCCGCTGCGCGTCTCGATGCCCAGGCCGACACGCTCGACGGCTACCAGGCGGTTGTGCTCGACGACGTCGCCGTCTCCGCGGCCAGCCCGCGTTTCTGGCAATTGCTGGCAGCTGCCGTGCGGCAGCGTGGCCTCGGCTTGCTGGTGCTGGGCGGCGAGCACGCGTTTGCGCGTGGCGGCTACCGCGAATCGACGCTCGAGTCGGTGCTGCCGGTGTTGTCCGAGCCGGCCGCCCTCGACCAACCGGCGGCCATCGTCTTCGCCGTAGACAAGTCGGGCAGCATGGGCCAGGGCAGTGGCGGCGTCGATCGCTTCGCGCTGGCGCAGCGCGCGGTGCTGGAGACCGCACGCGGCATGTCCGAACGCGATTCGCTGGGCCTGGTGGTCTTCGATGTGGTGCCCCGTGTGCTGATCCCGCTCGGCCCCGCCGCCGCCGGCACCCTGGCCCTGGCACGCGATTGGCAGGCCAGCCCGAACGGCGGAACAAAACTTGCACCGGCGCTCGACGCGGCGATCGGGCAGCTCGAGCGCTCGGCCGCCGCCCGGCGTTTGCTGGTGCTCGTCACCGACGGCTTTGTCGATGACGCGCCGCTGGCCGGGCTGCGCGAGCGGCTCGACCGGTCGCACATCGAGACGATCGCCCTGGCCGTCGGGCCCGACGCCGACGTCGTCGCGCTGCAGCGGCTGGTCGGCGCGGCAACGGGCGCAGGGCTGGTGCTGCGTGTGGACCAGGCCGCCGGGCTGCCGCTGGCGATGCGCGCGGGCGTCGAGCGCCGGCGTTCAAGGGTAGAGCGCGGCACCATCGCCGTGCAGCAGCGGCAGCCGCTGCCGTTCCCGCCCGGGACGTGGGCCGACTGGCCCGACGTCGCCGCCTACTTGGTCACCCGCGCCCGACCTGAGGCCGTGGTGGCGGTGCAAAGCCAACGTGGCGACCCGCTGATCGCGTTCCAGACCTTCGGCCTGGGCCGCGTGGTGGTGGTGACCCCTGGGCTGGGGCCCGGGACGCCGTTGTGGTTGCAGTGGAAGCAATGGCCACGGCTGGCCGGTGGGCTGGCCGAGTGGATCGGCAGCACGCACGGGGCGGTTTCATTGACAGTGTCGGATCTGCCCGGCGCGCTGCAGATCGATGCCGAAGTCGGCTCTGGCACGGGCCGGAGCGATGCGGCTGGTGTGTCCATCGCGGTGGACACACCGGTGTCGCAAGGGCAAAAGCTGACCACGGACGCTGTCGCGCCGGGGCGGTTGCGCGCGACGCTGCCCAACGCGGGGCCCGGCCTGTACACGTTTGTGGTTTCGGATTCGAGCGGCATTCGACGGCACCTGCATCTGCGGCGCGACCGGGCCGAGAACCAGGCCTGGGGCATCAATCCGGCCCTGGACGCCTGGGTGGCCAGCGGCGTCGTCAGCCGGTGGCATGCCAACTTCTTCGCCCGACACCGCGACGACGCTGGCCGGCCGGTCGACCGCTCGTGGATAGCGCTGGCGCTCGCGCTCTTCCTTTCAGGCGTCGCGGTCGACCGGACAAGGCTGGACAAGGGGGCCATCGGGCAAGCTGTACGGCGCTGGCGGGCGCGCGCCTGACGGGCCGTGCCAGCGCCAAAGCCGCACTTGGCGCGGCGGCGGGATTTGCGGCGTGAACAGTGCCCGGAAATCGCATCCGAGAGGCCGCCAGCCCCCCCGAACTGGTGTGTGCCTGGGCCCAGGACGGCCCGCTACACTCAAGTCAAGATCAGACCCGTGGTCGGGAGAGGAATCAGCTTGCACCAGGTATCCAACGCCGCTTTGCCGGGCCGGCGCGCGGTCTCGCAACCGGTCGGCGCGGATGCGACATCGGCCAGCACCCGTATGCAAGTTCGATCGGCTGCCCGGCACCAAATTGACGCCTGCATGTGCGCACCGGGCGCGATGTCACGCCAGCGGACGCCGATGTGACGCCGACCATCGTCCTCAATGTCGTGGGGCTCACGCCCTCCCTGCTGCCGCATGCGCCCAACCTGCAAGCGCTGGCGCACGCAGGCGCGGTGCGCCCGCTCACCACCGTGCTGCCGGCCGTCACCACCACCGTGCAGTCCACCCTGCTCACCGGCTTGCTGCCCCGCGACCACGGCATCGTGGCCAACGGCTGGTACTTCCGCGATTTGTCGGAGATCTGGCTGTGGCGCCAGTCGAACCGGCTGGTATCGGGCGAGAAGGTATGGGAGGCCGCCAAGAAGCGCGACCCGGCCTTTACCTGCGCCAAGCTGTTCTGGTGGTACAACATGTACGCCAACGTCGACTTCGCGGTCACGCCCAGGCCGATGTACCTGGCGGATGGCCGCAAGATGCCGGACATCCACACCCATCCGGCCGGGCTTCGCGATGAACTGCAAGGCAGCCTGGGCGAGTTCCCGCTGTTCCGCTTCTGGGGCCCGGGCGCCGATATCACATCGAGCCGATGGATCGCGCGCAGTGCGCTGCATGTGCTGAACGCGCACCAGCCGACGCTCACACTGGTCTACCTGCCGCATCTGGATTACGACCTGCAGCGGCTCGGCCCGCGTCATCCGGCCATCCCCGCCCAAGTCGCGGCTGTCGATGCGCTGTGCGCGCCGCTGATTGAAAAAGCCCGCGCCATCGGCGCCCATGTGGTGGTGCTGTCCGAGTACGGGATGACCGAGGTCTCGCGCCCTATCCACATCAATCGCGCGCTGCGCGAGGCTGGCTGGCTCAAGGTGCGGCTCGAACGCGGCCGCGAACAACTCGATGCCGGGGCCAGCGAGGCCTTCGCCGTGGCCGACCACCAGATCGCCCACGTCTACGTGGCCCGGCCGGAGTTGGTGGGCGAGGTCGCAGCCTGCCTGAAGGGCTTGCCCGGCGTGGAAACGGTGCTGGACGAAAGCGGCAAACGCGCCGCCGGTCTGGACCATGCACGGTCGGGCGAACTGGTGGCCATTGCCGAGGCCGACAGCTGGTTCACCTACTACCATTTCCTCGACGACGCGCGTGCACCGGACTTCGCGCGCACCGTCGAGATCCATCGCAAGCCCGGCTACGACCCCGCCGAGCTGCTGTTCGACCGCAAGATACTGTTTCCAAAATTGGCCGTGGCGTCGCGCCTGGCG
>Ga0209181_10005687_pt1 | contig 17828 bp, 13 predicted proteins | sample MAT05_FD_187208 | JGI IMG/M metagenome (GOLD analysis project Ga0209181, IMG submission 187208) | Freshwater microbial communities from Lake Fryxell liftoff mats and glacier meltwater in Antarctica - MAT-05 (SPAdes) (version 2) | ecosystem: Environmental > Aquatic > Freshwater > Ice > Liftoff...
GCATCGACAGGTAACCCTGCTCGCCAAGCAGTTTTGGAATCGTCGGATGCTGATCCACGTTCGAGATCAGTTGATCCCGCAGCGCGCCGTACTGTGCGTCTGTCAATGTTTTGTCCGGCTTCGGATCGTTGCCAGTGATACCATGCTGATGCGGATACAGACCAGTAATCATTGTCATCAATGACGGACGACACAGTGGCGTCGGAGTGTACCCACGTCGGAACAGGGCACTGCGAGATGCCAGTCGATCCAGATGCGGAGTCTGAATCACGGGGTGTCCCATGCCACTGTAGTCCGTCCATGCCTGGTCATCGGACAGGATGAGGACGACGTTGGGTTGCGTTTGCGCATGGCAGTGTGTCTGGGCATAAAACGCCAGACACACGCCGAGGATCAATAACCGGAGATGAATAAACTTCATGGTGATTTCCTGTTTCTGTAAAGCTGACGCCGGATGGGTGGTCCGGTCTACTGCGGAGCTTTACACTCCAGCGAGGCTTGTGGTTGCGATTCCTGTAGCTTGGACATTCATGTCCGAGATTTTGACCTAACACCGTCGCGTTGTCGAGCGGTTGTCAAGTTTCAATAAACTTCGCTTCGACTGTGTTTCATGGCTATGCGACGGACATGAATGTCCATCCTACATTCGATCGTTGCTCCATCGCACCCAAGACTGGGCGCATCTGCAGCATGTCGTGAAAAGTAAGTGCAGCTCACGTCGTCAATGTCCCCTCCCAGGAGATCACGCATGACAAATCTGTTCCCGGAACAAGAAATCGAATCGCTGCGGCGAGAGCTCGAACGCCACAATCGGCTGTACTACGTCGAGGCGAAGCCGGAGATCACGGACCGTGAATACGACGCTCTGATGACGAAGCTGATTGCTCTGGAAACTGCTCATCCTGAGTTTCAATCGCCGAACAGCCCCAGCCTGAAAGTTGGCGGAGAGCCGATCGACGGCTTCGAACAAGTCACGCATCGTGTGCCTATGCTGTCGATCGAGAATGCATTCGAGGAACAGGAACTTGTGGACTGGGACGCCAGTCTTCGCAAAACTCTGGAACGCGACGCCCTTCACTATTCAGTAGAATACAAGATCGACGGCGTAGCCATTTCGCTCGTCTGGGAGAACGGCACGTTTGTGCAAGCGGCGACACGCGGCAATGGTGCGGTTGGAGACGATGTGACTTCGAACGCCAGAATTCTTGCCGGCGTACCCCTCCGTCTGGCCAGTGACAACCCGCCGGCGTCGCTGGAAGTGCGCGGTGAAGTTGTGATCCTGAATGAAGAGTTCGCGGCGTTTCAGGCGGCGCAGGTCAAGGCGGGTGAGGAGCCGTTCAAGAATCCGCGCAATGCCGCGGCGGGTGCATTGAAACTACTCGACCCTAAACTGGCCCGCGACCGAAAACTGCGGTTTCTGGCGCACGGTGTCGGGTATTTCGAAGGAGTTGCCTGGCGTTCGTACGGTGAGTTTCTGCAGGCAATTCGCAAACTCGGAATCCCGACGACACCCAATGTGTCGCAGGCCCAGGGCTTCGACGAGTTGATGCGAGTCTGTGCCGAGATGATTGCCAGGGTTCCGGAACTTTCCTTCGAAGTCGATGGACTGGTGATCAAACTCGACTCACTGGCGGACCGTGACCAACTCGGAGCCACGTCAAAAAGTCCGCGTTGGGTGCGCGCTTTCAAGTGGGAACGCTACGAAGCGGAGACCCGAGTCCGGGGCATCACGATCCAGGTCGGCAAGACCGGCGCGATGACTCCAGTGGCGGAACTGGTACCTGTGGAAATCGCAGGGACTACAGTTTCCCGGGCGAGTCTGCACAATCGCGACGAGCTTGATCGATTGGGGATTCTCATCGGAGATCTGGTCGTTGTGGAGAAAGCCGGCAAGATTATTCCGCATGTGTTGCGCGTGAATGAGGCGGCTCGCACAGGCAACGAAGAACCGTACATCTTTCCGACGGTATGTCCGGAATGCCGTGCCGAGCTGCAAAAAGATGAAGGCGGTGTCTACATTCGCTGTCCGAATCCAACATGCCCCGCACAGGTGCGTGAGACCCTGATTTTCTTCGCGTCCCGTCCGGCCATGGATATTGACGGACTCGGCGAAAAACTGATTGAGCAGCTTTTCACAGCGGGTCTTGTCGATGGAATCCCGTCGCTGTATCGGCTTGCTGATCGTCGTGAGGACCTGTTGAAGCTGGAACGTCAGGGAGCAAAATCGATCGATAACCTGTTGAACGGAATCGAATCCTCCAAGCAGCAGCCGCTGTGGCGACTGCTGACCGGACTCAACATTCGACACGTAGGACAGACGAGCGCGCGAACACTGGAACGAGCCTTTGGGACGATCGACGAGATTGCGTCCCAGTCAGAAAAGTCCCTGTCGAATGTCGATGAAATCGGCACAGTGATTGCGGCGTCCGTGCATCGTTTCTTTCGATCCGAATATGGCATCCGCATAGTCCATGAGCTCCGCGAACTTGGCCTGAATTTCGGTCAGCCAATCGATCGTTCCAGGGTTCCTGCGGAAGGAAAACTGATCGGCAAGACGCTCGTAGTCACGGGAACGATGGTGCGTCTCAAACGCGACGAAATCGAACAACTCATCCGCGATCACGGCGGCAAAGCCAGTGGCAGCGTTTCAAAGAAAACTGACTTCGTGGTCGCTGGCGACGCCGCCGGCAGCAAACTCACAAAGGCGCAGGAGTTGGGCGTTAAAGTGCTGACAGAAGATGAGTTTCTGGCGATGCTGGAAGACTGATGCGGGGTTACACGCAACTGCGAACCGCAGGATTTTGTGGTCGTATGCCAAATTAACCAAGTTGTCCGCGTTTCCGCAGCTGAATCCTTAAGACTTCGGCGACCGCATCACGTGATTCAGAACTCATGCTGGCGACTTCGTCTGAGGGCGTCTCCGGAAGCCCGAGGATCTGTTGCAGCGTATGAATGGCACCAATTTGTTCGCCTTCAGCCTTGCCTTCAGCCTTGCCTTCAGCCTTGCCTTCAGCCTTGCCTATTGCCTTGCCCTCCGCAATGCCTTCCCTCTGAGCATACAGCAGTTTCGACGCTTCATCCCGCTGCATCTTCATGCGAGCGTTGTACAGCATTCGCTCTTGTGGTGTTTTAGAGATCATTTGAAGAATTCCCGCAGCGATAACAAAAACTTCGTCATCCAGACGTTCTCGAATCTGTTCGATCGTACTGGTCGGAGCAAAACGGAAGAACCATGCCCATTTTTCAATCGGATCCGTAACTACTGCATTATTATCCAAAGGGACGTACTTGGGCAATTCGATTGTATGGATTTGCAGGTCATCCGTGAAAACGATTCCCTGTTCGCGTTCTCTAAGGCGAAAATCGAGATGCAGATTGGGCACCGCTGGAAACAGATGCCTGCTTAAAACGCAAATGCTGATCGCTGGTCGTAGCGTTGAATAATCAAAACTTTCATTCAACTGCTCCACGTACAAACTTGCAGTATAGTAGGCCAGACGCTGAAAAATCCCCACAGGCAAAGTCGTCTGCATTTCAACGTTCAGTTTTCGCCCGAAGGCATCTTCGGCCAGAACGTCCAGCAGCGAGACCTTGTCATTGTCATAATCTTTGCCCAGGATTGGATTCAGAATTGTGACGTCTGTGACATTCGCCGATTCACCCAGAACTGAATTCAGAAAATGCACTGTGACCTGCGGGAATTCCGGACTTCCGAGAAGCTTCTTGAATGCGAAGTCCACCGTCGGGTCAATACCGATGCTCATCTGAAATGGTCCTCAATCGCCATCGATCTGCTCAACGAACTACCTCGTAAGGCGAGCGGCAGATTTCTGGTTACCTCGAAAACCGGGGGCTAAAGCCCGGCGGCTAATAAAAATCAGCCGCAACGCGTTAGCGTCCGGTTGTTCGCCCTGGTAGTTTCTAATCTGCCGCTCGCCTAACAGGCATTTGCAGCCATGGCCACATCATACTCAACAGCTTGAATCCATGACAATCACTCCGTCACGGAAGCTATTCACCGATCAATCTGATCCTCTGCCATGGCAGCGCGATAATCGGCCCGGGATTCGAAGTAGAGTTTCAGGGCTTCGACGTTTTTCTCTGCCGATTCGACGGCGTACTGTTCACGCAGTGAGACCTTCAGCATGTCGGACGACCCGGCTTCCTCGTTAGCGCGTTCAATCGCGGCAAGATCTTCGGCATACGCCACTGCTTCGCGCGTGCGTTCGACCTGTTCCCACGCGGATCGCAGCGCTGCGTGGGCCATCTGAACATCGATGCTGATCTTGTCGGCCGTGATGCGGCGTTTGGCCGACAACTGTGCGATCTTCCCCTGCGACTCCGTCATCTTGCCACGCGCCTTACGGCGCTGTATCGGAACGTCCAGATACACAGAGGCTTCACTTTCAAATGGTGACTTGTCGCGTTTCGAGCTTGACGGTGCCCCGACATCCTGAGAGCCCCACACGACAGCGTTGAGTTCCGGTTGAAGCTGATTGGTGGCTTCAGAGTAATCAACCTGCACCTGCTGTCGCATCAGGTCCAGCACTCGGAGTTCGGGCCGCTGCGAGAGCGCCTGTTGAATGTTGGCCCCCAGATCGTCTTCGACCGGTGTCACCTCCGGAAAACCGGGCAATTGTGCTTCCGTGGCGACGATGGGATTGTCCTGAGAATCTCGCCAGTACACCGAGAGTTTGGCTGCCGTCTGTTCCATCTTTCGACGTGTGTCGGCGACCTTGGCTTCGCGAATGGCGACCAGTCGCAGGTTGTCGGTGAGTTCCGGAGGATCGAGAAAACCTGCCTTCACCTGCGCTTCGATCCGATCTGTGCGTTCATCCGCCAAAGCGAAAATCCGTTTTGCAATGCGGTGGTTTTCGCCCGCAGCGACCCAGTCCCAGTAGGCATACGATGCGTCCTGGACAAAGCTGATCAATGCAGCCTGAATGTCGGGCTCCGCCAGATTACGTCCGTATCCGGCTTTCCAGAGTTCAGCACGTCGAGCATCAATGTCACGGTTTCGAGCGAGCGGAACCAGCACGCCCGCTTTGAATTCACCGCCGTCGTTTGTCTGACGTTCCTGATACCACGGCTGAAAATCACCTCGTCCGACTCGATAACCCGCGAACACTTCGCCGCCCCAGTAGGTCGGCTGCAAGACGCCGATGCTTTGCCGGTACGTTTGATAAAATCCCTGCGGCCCGTTTTCACTGCCGCCCTTGAGCTTCAGGTCAAACGCGCCTCTTGCCCCGACCTGTTGCCCCAGAGCGATATTGCGATTCAGGAGTGCCGCCTCCAGCATCGGGTAGCTGCGGTAGACAGAACTGACCACTTCATCAAACTGTACGGCGTGTGGTTCTGCATCGAGCGCTTTCCCCGGCGCGGCACTCTGCAAATCGCCTGGGTTGGAAGTCTGCTCATCGATTTTTACATCCAGTTGGTCGGAGCTCTGGAATCCTGTGAGCTGAATGGATTCTGCGTGTGCCGAAGATTTTGTGTCGTCGGCTTCCAGCGGAGCATCGCCACGAGAAAATTCTGCTGGTGATCGGGCATCGACTGCTTCCAGATCGGGCTTCTCTGCAACAACAATGGCCGCAGGCTTGCGCACGCTCGCGCAGCCCGTCAGCAGGATTGCTGTCATCATGATGCGGCAGATTCTGCGCATGCTCGAAAGTCTTCCGTGACTAATCAGTTCCAGTAGTAACGATCATGCTCGTCATCGGTTGCCGGAGTAAGTCACTGAAGCAATGGATCGGCCGGAATAATCGGATTTCAAGGACGATCAGGCACGAATCGTTATTGCTGGTACAACCGTTAAAGTCAGGTTGTCTGTCGTCGTGGCTTCAGCCGGAACTGCTCCCGGAAGGCTGGATGACAAAACGCAACGACTGCACAAGCGTGCCTTACTTTCCGTCAGGATTTTCCTTTTTTTCCGTCGAATACATCGAAGATTCAACATCCACCGTAGGCGGGAAGCCGTTGAGTTTTCGCCAGACTTCGAACCACAGCGGCACCTGTTCCAGCAGCACCCACCCGTTCGCTCGCACTCCCTGGCGCAGGAACCGATCCTGAGGCCATTGATTTACTTCAGTCTTGTCCGGCAGAATCTGGCAGCGAAATTTCCCTTTGCCGTTATCCACCATATCGACTGACACAACCGTTCCTCCAAACGTGCCGACAGCGACTGATGGCCAACCGGCAAACTGGATGGCCGGCCAGCCTTCAAACTGCAATCGCACATGACGTCCGGCCGCCACCAGCGGTGCATCGTTGCCGTCCAGCCAGATCTGGACGGCTCGTTCACTTGTCTCAGGCACAATTGTGCAGATTGGATCACCTTTCTTGACCAACTGCGATCCAACATTCGCGCTGAGATGGACCAGATATCCGTTGAACGGCGCCGTGATTACCTGTGTGCTCAGACGCGAAACCTTGGACTCCATCTCGAACTTTTCTTTTTCTTCCTTAGAAACTTCAGACTTGTCTTTTTCGAGCAAACCTGCGGAATATTGAACCTCCGCTTCGGCTTTGTGGATGTAGGCTTCACGGTCGCTCTTCTTTCCCATCAGCTCGGCGCGTGCGGCAGACGCATTCGCTGTTTCCTCTTTGACTTTGGCTTGAGATTCCTGAAGTTTTCGTTCAATCTCCTGCAATTTCTCGAGCGCGATATTTCCTGCGGCCTGCAGATCTTTCGCCCGATTATACGCGGCCTGCAATTGAAAAATTGCGGCTTCCGCGATGGCGAGTTTCTGTTCGGCGGCCGTGACTTTCTCTGTGGCGGACTGCACATAGGCGTTCTGAGCCGCTTCGATCTCCGTGGCGGCTCTTTGATAGGCCGCAAGCCGGCCTTCGCTGGCACTCACCATTTTCCGCGTGGCGTCCAGAATGGAAACCTGGGTTTCCAGCTGTCCCTGCAGTCGGAAAGTATAGGATTCATCAATATCGCGGATTTCCGCAATGAAATCCCCTGTCGACACGCGGGCATTCTCAAACAATTCTTCGTTCCAGCGAAAGATGCGACCTTCGGTCGTTGCTTGAAGCACCTGCTGCCGTTCGCGCGGCGCATAGGCGATTACGTAACCGGCACCGGTAATCGTCTGTTGCCATGGTGCGAAAGCCATCAGAAAAATCGTTGCCACCAGAAGCACCAGCAGGGCGACGGCAATCCGTTTTGCAATGCGTGATGACCTGGCCAGCTGCAGCGAAGGCATGATTGCTTCGCTGAAGGCAACGGGTGTCAGGATTGATCGGCGTCGCTGTGTGGATTCAATGGATGTGGGCTGTGTTGTGATGCTGGTATTCATAGTGACCGATCTGGTGTGTCAGGAACGTATCGACAACAGTCGCAAGAGTTACTGCGCGACCGGCGTGAGATCAATCACGCTGTCCATCAATGACTTCAGTTTTTCTCGATTAGTCACCAGCACGATCGTCCACGGTTTTTCAGCCGCGACGATGCTTTGCAGAATGCGTGCAGCGCCGGCGTCTGACATACTGTCCAGAATCTCATCGAGCAGCACGATTTCAGGGGCTCCCACAATTGCTCGTGCCACCATCAGCCGGCGCAGCTGGCTTGTTGTGAGAGGTGTCCCTGCCGAGTTCAGAGGCGTCTCCAGTCCCTGCGGATGCTGCTGGACCCTTGGCAGAAGTTCCACTAGCTCCAAGGCCGCGCGAACATCACCGATGCTGATGTCCGGCCGCTCCAGATGCACGTTTTCCGCAATCGTCCCTTCAAACACCTCCACATCACGAACCAGAGCCACGCGTCGTCGCAAGACATCCGGACGCACGTCGCGCGGGTCAATTCCATTCACGGTGATCAGCCCCGAGGCTGGTTCGCGCAGACCGAAGAGCATGTCCAGCAAAAGGCTCTTTCCGCAGCCACTGGTGCCGCTGATGGCGACTTTCTGGCCGGACTGAATCGTCAGCGAAACATTGTTCAGAATCTCACGTCCGTCCGGGAGAGAATAGCTCACATCTTTGACGACGATTCCTGTTCCTGAACCCGTCGTGAGCAGTCCGTCCATACGTTCAATCGGCAGATCAAACAAGGATCCAAGTTTGTCGATCGAAGCCATCAGGTCGTAAAAACTCTCCATGTGCTTACCGAGCTTGGCAAACGATCCGACAACCACCGCCACGATCAGTTCCGCAGCCACAAGCTGGCCCAGAGATAACTGGCCGGATATCACCAGCAAGCCACCGATCGCCAGCAACGCAGTGCTCGCCAGCGCCTGCAGCAACAGCATAAAAATGATTTGCCGGATCAGCACCTTGAAGTGTTTCCTGCGTGCCATTAAGTAATCGTAAATCAGCTGATCCGATCGCTCCATCGCAAATTCCGCTGCTCCGTCGTAACGGAACGTCGTGCGGCAGCGGGCCAGATCTTCCAGCCAGGCCGCCATCGCGTACTTGGTTTTCGATTCCTTGATGCTGGTCTTCACTGCTCCGTGACCCAGCACAAACATCGTAAACAGAATGGCAAGAACCAGAACGACATCGAACGCCAGCAGGTAGGGATGATAAAATGCCAGAACTGCCATACCGACTGCGACAGTCAGCACCAGGTTGATCCCATCCAGCAGCAACTGTGCACTGATCTTCTGCACCGTCACAATGTCGAAGAATCTGTTCACCAGCTCCGGTGCGTACTTTTCATCAAGAGCCTCGACACGAGTGCGTGGCAGCCGGAATGACAGGTCGGCAGCAACGCGGGCAAACAGTCGTCGCTGAATAATCTCAACGACAAACGTCTGAGTGGCCTTGATCGCCGCCTGAAAAACCAGAAACGCGAGCAGCATCAGGGACAACACAATGACCGGCTGCAGAAAGCGACCGAATGCGACGGTATTGACCAGGGCCTCCACGGCCAGCGGCGTGGTCATCGTCAGCAGGCCGGAGACCAACGCGAAGATCACGATGACCCAGACGTCACTGCTCTCCGTTCGCAGGAGTGACAGCAATCGCTGCAAAGGCTTCTTCTCTCCGAGATGCGACAGCAGTGCATCAGACGAGGTCAGTGAAGATTCGACCACCACGCAGCGCAGGGTCCCTTCGAAACCCTCTCTGCGGAGCAGCTTTTCGATCTTTCGTGTTGAAACGATCTGGACTGGACGATCCCCGGCTGGTGTGGAAAAACTCAGCTTTCGTCCCTTCGCCATCAGCGAATGCCATGTCCGTCCGTCACCAGACCGCAGGATCACGACAACGCCGTCGCGAGCCAGACGCACCAACTGTTGGACGTCGCCATCGATCACGCGACAATGACGACCGAGGCTATTGCCTGTCTCCACAATCCATCGCCACCAGCCGCCCTCCAGATTGCCAAAGTAAGTTTCTGCGGCCTCATCAATCGCGCGCCGCACTTTGGACCGATCCACATGCAGACCGTCTCGCAGCGCAATCTGTTCAAAAATCCATGTCGCCGCGACTAAATCTCCTCCGGAAGCACGCTCTGAAGATTCCATACTGCTCATCGACTACCTGGCTGTTTTCTAATCTTTCGCCTCAACGCTATCTCAGGTCCTGCCCGCAACGGGCAATTTACCGAACAAACAGAGATTTGCTCAAGGGGTGATTGGAAACTACGAATCAACAATCTCCGTTGAAGGTTGCCGATGCAATCTTCGTCCCGCACCGGGCAGATCGCACCCCTGACGTCTGAAGTATTGTACGACCAAAGCGGCTGCATTATCTATCGCAAGTGACAGGGCATCCTGGACACATTCCGAATTTCCATGCGTTATGACCGAGTCTCGCAAACCAAGTCTGACCCACACCAGACACTCAAAGCCGTTTGAGATACTGTTTCCCGGCGGCGACCGTACCACGATTCGCACGTCGCGAATTTCGTCGCAGTATCTCGAAAGTCGGAACGTGACACGCCATACGCACTTGTCACGAATGGTTTCAGGCAGTCCCGCATCAACCTCGCAGTAAATCTTCATAAGTCACTCTCTCCGGTGGAATGCGCCTCATGGCCCTGACATATTGCTGATGTGATGCCTGCTACGCCACTGGCGGCATCTCTGTTCCAACTGTCGATCCTGACTCGTCGCGAATACGTGGCCGACTCAAATGCGGCTGAATTCACCGGTGAGCCCGGTAACAGACGTCCGCGACTGCTCATCGGGTCAGGATCGCTCGATATACTTCCCGCAGTCGAAAATGACATTAACCCGAAGCGTCAGCGAGGGCTTCAAGTCCCAATCCCTCGCTGACGCTTCGGGTTACGATCAGGTGCTCTCAAAAGGGTCATTTTTGACCACGCGGAGTATAAAAAACTGTCCGATACGAACTGAGCGATCCTTAGAGGGCAGCTCCCTGATCAAGCTGTCTCTGAAGCAAGTGAAGTTTTACCGTCAATTCATTGAGCTGGTTTCTCAACTCGTGACGACGTTGCCGCTCGGAATCCTGAATTGATGTTCCCGGCAAGTCAGCCACAAATGAGTTCTTTCGTTCGTGAACTTCCTCGCGATGAACCTCAATGTCCACGGGAGCCGTAATTCCCAGCTTAGCCCCAGTCCCATTCGATCGCAGAATTTCGATCGAAACTCCAAGCCCCGGAAAAACAATCTTCTGGCCTTGATGACGAAAAAGTACAAGCATTGGCTGAATCCTCATCAAGTCTGGAATGGCATGCTGATCGAGCCAGCGTTACCAGCCGGAATCGAAATCTCCCTGACCCACAACCTCGGATCGCCAGGGGTCGTCTTTTTTCCAGTCTGAGATGTAGGCTCAGAAAAGGAGTCACAGGAACGAATAGCCAAACGGCCCGAACGGTGCTCCGCACTATTGGTTCCTGACCCCTTTTCTGAGCCATCTGGCTTTCCTCGGGTGAATCGTAGGCGATCGATGAGTAATCGACAAATGTATAATACGTTTCGAACATATTGATTAAATCAATTGATACTCTGGGGTGCGCCATCGGGAACGATTGGCGCAATGTGCCGCTCGCTGCGGGAAAATAATCGTCCCGCGCCGTGCGATGATTGGTCTCAGGGACCACACGATGCCTGGGGCGGAGGGCCGTTTAGGCGAGCGGCAGATTAGGAACTACCAAGCCGAAGGACCGGGCGCTAGCGCGTGGCGGCTGATTTTATTAGCCGCCGGGCGCTAGCCCCGGTTTTCGACGGTAACGAGAAATCTGCCGATCGCCTTAGTGGAGTGCGATCACATCGCTCGCCGACACCCGATGAAATGCGATCCCAGGCGGTGCCTGTGATTTCGAACGCCGCACAATATTCGTTTCTGATCGGTCCTCTGGACCAGTCTTCGGGGGCCAGCTAATTCGTCTCAAGCCCCGCCAGTTGCCACGCGACAGATTCATTCGCTCGCAGCGGGACAACAGCATCGTCGTCCACGTCGAACGATTCGGCAACCTGCCATGATTTCTTCCACAATGTGATCTGCTCGGTGTTGCGGGGCAATCCGTAGAAATCGGCGCCGTGAAAACTGGCGAAGGGCTCGAGACGATCCAGTGCATCGGCCTGATCGAAAACCTCCGCGTAGAGTTCAATTGCCGCGTGAGCAGTGTAGATGCCAGCGCAACCGCAGGCAGATTCCTTGTCCCTTCGTGGATGAGGCGCGCTGTCAGTCCCGAGAAAAAAACTTGCGTCGCCGCTCGTGACGGCTTCAACCAGCGCGAGCCGATGCGATTCCCGTTTCAGGACCGGCCGACAATAATGATGTGGCCGCAATCCACCATCGAACAGCGCGTTGCGATTAAGGATCAGATGATGGGCCGTGATCGTGGCACCCACCAGAGGCGAGGCATCTCGCACGAACTGCACGCCATTCCGAGTCGTCACATGTTCGACCACCACACGCAATCCGGGAAACCGCTCAATGACCGGGGTCAACTGGCGATCAATGAAGACTGCTTCACGGTCAAACACGTCGATGTCGGGAGCAGTCGTCTCGGCATGCACAAGTAACGGCAAGCCCTGTTCTTCCAAAGCTTCCAGGACCGGGTAACATCGCGTAATCTCCCGCACTCCGTTTTCAGAATTCGTCGTCGCGCCGGACGGATACCATTTGACGGCATGAACAAACCCACTCGCTTTCGCTCTGGCGATCTCCGCCGGTGCCGCTTCATCCGTCAGATACAGCGTCATCAGTGGCTGGAAGCAGAAGCCGTCCGGTACTGCTTCCAGGATGCGGTTGCGATACTGACGCGCCAACTCAGTGGTGGTAATGGGCGGCGACAAATTGGGCATAATAATCGCGCGAGAAAAACGGCGAGCACTATCGGGCACTACCCGTCGCAACAATGCTCCATCCCGTACATGCAGATGCCAGTCGTCTGGTTTCGTCAGTGTCAATCGTTCGACCATTGGCATTCCTGCTGTTCTCGCACGTTGCATGAGGCACAGAAACATATCATATTGATCGAATCAAATCGTCATCTGCGGCCAGATTTGGTACGAAACCAGATCCTGCTGAATCGCTGATTGTTCAATTAAATCAATGTGTTGATAATTTAATTTGAATTAGTCAATTTATTGAGGGCTGATAGACTTGGATCGACCACATTTCTGGCAACTCTGTTTATGAGGAAGACTCAACCATGGACTTTCACATTCTCGATCGAAAAGTCGGGATCACCGCAGCTCAGCAGGAAAACATCGAGCGAAGTCTGCAGTATGCGTTCGATCGATTCTCTTCCCACATCCGAACCATCGACGTTTCGTTCAGCGATATTAATGGACCAAAAGGTGGCGACGATCTTCAGTGTCGGATGAAGATCGTGCTTCATGGAAAAGGAGAACTCATGGTGGAAGGCAAGGGTGTCTCGGTGGAAGCAGTTGCCGCCGAGACAGTTGATCGAGCAGCCCTCGCTGTGTCCAGACGCGTCGAACGGCTTCGCGATGCACAGGGCACTTCGATGTCCGGACAGTAAGTCGAGCGGCAGATTAGGAACTATCAAGCCGAACAACCGGACGCTAACGCGTGGCGGCTGATTTTATTAGCCGCAGGGCGTTAGCCCCGGTTTTCGACGGTAACCAGAAATCTGCCGCTCGCCTAAGAAGTCCGGACAGTAAGTCGGAAGTTTCAACTTTGAATGGATTGAGATTCTGGCCATGAGCGCGAAGAAGATTGGTGTCCTGGGATGCGGCATGATCGCCGAACTTGGGCATCTGCCGGCACTCAAGCATGTTGCGGGCATCAGTCTGCACGCCGTCTACGACGTCAGCTGGAACAGAGCTCTGGCCATGCAGGCGAAGTTTCAGATTCCGCATGCTTTCCCGACGGAACAGGCATTCTGGGAATCGGACATCGATGCGGTTGTCATCTGCACGCCAGCGCCATTCCATCTTGCCAACGTCGTGCAGGCAGCGAAGTACGGGAAGCATGTGCTGTGCGAAAAGCCGCTCGCGATGACTGAGGCGGATATTTCTCGAATGATCAGCACCATGGAAGAAGCCAGGCTGATGCTGTTCACCGGTTTTACCTATCGATTTAGTGGTTCCGCAAAAGAGATTCATCGACTGATTCGAAGTGGTGCCATCGGGGAAGTTCGCGCAATACGGCTCAACTACCTCTGGAATCTGCATGGAAAATGGAGCTGGAATCAAAAAGGCGAACGTATCTCCAGTCCGTTGCGAGTCGGTCGCATGCTGGAAGGCGGACCGATGGTGGACTGCGGAGTTCATCAGATCGATCTGGCTCGCTGGTGGCTGGGTTCTGAAGTGGAATGGCAGCGCGGGATCGGCGTATGGGTTGAAGACTACCAGGCTCCTGATCATCTTTATCTACATATGGGTCATGCCTGTGGGGCTCATACGATGGTGGAGATGAGTTTTTCGTACAACGCCACTTCGCGTGAACCGCGAACACACTTCCAGTATGAATTGATCGGATCGGATGGTGTCATTCGCTACAATCGCGAAGAGCACTCGTTTGAGCTGCGAAATTCTCATGGAACTCAATGGCTGGCATGGCATCCGGAGAAGAACTTCGCCGGCATGCATTGGGAATTCGCCCACGCACTCTCGACCGGCGATCTCCGCGACATGCCAACCGCGATGGACGGACTGCTGGCGACCCGTATCGCGCGATTGGCGACGGAAGAAGCCATGCGCGACCGGGAACCGACGAGCCAGGGCCATCCTTCCACCATGGTCCGTGCGGCAAACACGGGCACGCCAGACGCCATAAGTCCGCTCGACGTGGAAGAACCAGACGACGTACCGCCTTCGACTCTCGCGACTCTTTTTGAACGAACCAGGCAATGATGGATTTCCTTTCGACCGAAGCGCTCGTCGCATTATTCACCCTGACTTCGCTGGAGGTTGTGCTGGGGATCGACAACGTGATCTTCATTGCAATTCTGGCCGGCAAGCTCCCGGAGTCTCAACGCGACTACGCCAGGAAAATGGGGCTGACGCTGGCAGTCGTCTCTCGCGCGATTCTGGTTCTGGCAATCGGTTTCGTGATGCAACTGAATCAGCCTCTGTTTTCAGTGTTCGGAACCGGATTTTCCGGCAAGGATTTGATCCTGGTCCTCGGCGGCCTGTTTCTGCTGGGGAAGGCGACCTATGAGATTCATCGAAAGGTCGAGCATGCCAGCGACCCTGAAGCTGCAGCGCTCGGCGTAACGACCTTAAAGGCCGTGTTGACTCAGATACTCATCGTTGACGTCGTCTTCTCACTGGATTCCGTCATCACGGCCGTCGGTATGACAGAGGGCCTGAAACGGCCGATTCCGATCATGATTGCGGCGATTGTCATCTCCGTGATCGTGATGCTGGTCTTTTCAAAGGCGATTGTCAGCTTTATCGAGCGTCATCCGGCAATTAAAATCCTGGCTCTTTCCTTCCTGCTGCTGATCGGAACTCTGCTGGTGGCGGAAGGCTTCCACCAGAAAATCCCCAAGGGTTATGTCTACTTCGCGATGGCGTTCTGTCTGGGTGTCGAGCTGCTTCAGATGAAATCCGCGAAGCCAGTTGAACGCGAAGTGGCGAAGTCGCCGTGACCCCGTGGTCGAAGCGAAAAGATCCCCGTCGGCGGAGCGACGGGCCTGCAGTAGACCCGTCGCTCCGCCGACGGGATTTCCACAGGAATTTGTCCAGGAACTGGACTCTGATTTCCTGCAAAGGAATTTTCGATGGCCATTCTGATGTTGGTGATGGGACTTGTTGTTCTAACGGCCGGTGCCGAGTTGCTGGTCCGTGGTTCGTCCCGGCTTGCCATGGCGATGGGTATCTCACCGTTGGTTGTTGGGTTGACTGTCGTTGCGTACGGCACGAGCGCGCCTGAACTGGTCGTGAGCGTCCAATCGTCTCTCAGCGGTCAGCCTGACGTCGCGATCGGAAATGTTGTGGGCAGCAACATTTTCAATGTGCTGTTCATTCTTGGTCTTTCGGCCATGATCGTTCCACTGCGTGTCTCTCAGCAACTGATCCGCTTTGACGTTCCTCTGATGGTGGGCCTTTCGTTTCTCGTCGCCGTGCTTGCCCTTGACGGATTCATCGGACGGTTGGACGGACTGTTGCTGGTCGGTGGGATGGTCTCATACACGGCGTTGGCGATCGTGACGAGCCGCAAAGAGCAGGCCGGGATTCAGGCCGAGTACGAGGCGGAGTTTGGAATTGGAAAGGAGGTTCAAAGCCGCGGAAAAACGGTCGTGAATCTGCTGCTGGTTGCGGCAGGACTGGGACTGCTCGTGCTGGGATCTCAGTGGTTTGTGGATTCCGCCATTGTGATCGCCAGACAACTGAGTGTTTCAGAGCTGGTCATTGGATTGACGATCGTCGCCGCGGGAACCTCAATGCCGGAGCTGGCGACCTCGGTCATGGCGGCCATTCGCGGAGAACGCGACATCGCCGTCGGAAATGTTGTGGGGAGCACTATCTTCAACATTCTCGGTGTGCTGGGAGTATCGAGCGTTGTCTCTGCCGACGGAGTGCGAGTCTCCGCAACCGCCCTTCAGATGGATATTCCCGTGATGATCGCAGTCGCTGTTGCCTGCCTTCCAGTCTTCTTCGTCGGACACATCATCTCTCGCTGGAACGGCGTCATGTTCTTCGCGTACTACTGCGCTTATACAGCATCATTTGTCATCGCGGAGACGGTCCCGAGTTTCCATCGCACGTTTGCGTTCGTGATGCTTGGAATCGTTGTACCGCTGACCGCCGTATCGCTGCTGACAGGTGTCGTTCGCTCGATCCGGCAGGGAAGATCCTCGGAACCACGCAGTGAGGAGCTTTCAGCGTCGTCCGGTTAAAGCAGCATTTGGTACGAAAACCAAGCTCACGTACTGCGGCGGATAGAAACATCCCGCTGTCCAGTCAGGCGGAAGTTACCAGAGACTTACACCGCGAAACCGCCTGAAGGCCGAACTACATACTTGTACTCCGCGCGGTCGAGAGTGATAGAACTGGCGCGCGGCATGCGTCAGCTTGCCGGTACAAGAACGAGGTACCGGAGGGCTCACACCGCTCCGCTCGCCGGTCTCATTTCTGGCCGCGCGAAGAATAAAGCAACAGCCTGCCAGCCGGCTGCCCGACGAGTCCGGTCGTTAGTCACTGCTGAGATTTTCGAGCATATCCCCGATGCTGCGATGAGACTCCAACGGATGCCGCAGCTTCTTATCGACCGTGATCTGATACGTGTTGCGACGCCCGACCTTGGTGACTTTCAGGTACGCGGCCTCGACCAGCTCGGACACGATCTTCTGGACCATTCGCTCGGTGATCCCGACCAGCACGGCGACTTCGCGCAGTGTGATTTCCGGGTTCCGGTAGAGACACAACAGAACGTGAGTGTGGTTTGTCAGAAACGTCCAGCCCGTCACCTTTGAGGGTTCCACCCTGACCGAAACAGGCGGCCGAATCCGGGAATCTTCTTTTTTTCGTTTTTTCACAGGCGTTGCTCTTGTGCCCGACGACAACTGACGATAAATAATACACGAAACAGATTTCGTGTTTTAAGTTTCGCAAAATGTGAGGCGTGTTTCGATGCTGGATGTTCTCAGGATCAATCTGTGTTCGCCACTGACACTGTCGTTTGCGCTGGGAATTTTCGCAAGGCTGGTACGCAGCGAACTGGCTCTTCCGCGGGATCTTTACACGGGTCTGTCGATATATCTTCTCTTTGCCCTCGGCTTGAAGGGAGGCGTTGAGCTTTCCCACAGCTCATTCGCCTCGATTTCAGGACCGGCCTTTGTCACGTTACTTCTGGGATGTCTGACGCCCGTTTCTGCCTATCTGGTGCTGCGACGACTGGGAAAATTCAGTATCGCGGATTCGGCCGGCATCGCGGCTCACTACGGCTCAGTGTCAGCCGTGACGTTCATCGCAGCTCAGCAGTTTACGACCTCCGTCGGGGCACCTGCGGAAGGATTCATGCCAACGCTGCTGACTCTGCTGGAAATTCCCGGGATTCAAATCGCCCTGGCGATCGGGGCGTTTCAGATGTCGGCGGCGGCAAAGGCTGCCGGGGGAGAAGAAGCGAAACATCTCGGTCGACCGGTGAAGGAAATCATGCACGAACTGCTGACTTCCCGATCCATGCTGCTGCTCGTGGGTGGTTTGGTGATCGGAACCGCGGTGGGTGAGACCGGATGGAAGCCCGTGCAACCGGTATTCGAAGGACTCTTCAAAGGGCTGCTGACCATTTTTCTGCTGGAAATGGGTCTCGCCGCCGGTTCGCGACTGGCTGATCTGAAGCAGGCAGGCTTCTTTCTGCTGGCCTTCGGTATAGTGATGCCGATCATCCATGGGACTTTGGGAGCCTGGCTCGGTTCTCTGTCTGGCCTGTCGGTCGGCGGCTGCACTGTTCTGGCGACCATGGCGGCAAGTGCTTCGTACATCGCCGCTCCGCCAGCG
>Ga0209181_10005690_pt1 | contig 17825 bp, 18 predicted proteins | sample MAT05_FD_187208 | JGI IMG/M metagenome (GOLD analysis project Ga0209181, IMG submission 187208) | Freshwater microbial communities from Lake Fryxell liftoff mats and glacier meltwater in Antarctica - MAT-05 (SPAdes) (version 2) | ecosystem: Environmental > Aquatic > Freshwater > Ice > Liftoff...
TTGAGTTGTTGGGTGGAAATTCGCATCGACAGGTGCCTGATCGCAAGCAGCCACGACCGAAAAATCCGGTTAAACCTCATCCAAACTTGGCCTACAAGGGGTGACATGGCTTAACTTCGGTGGATTGCCCAGACACCCGATTCTCAGTATTGTCTGTGCTTGGGAGCCAATTGCCCAGCCAGTTGGCTCAGCGCGGCATAAGCAACGCCCGCCTGCACGTTCCAGTTAGCCACCGCCAGGGTTTGCCGGTTCACCAGCTCCCAGTCACCTCGCGCGGCCGGACCGGTGAGCGCACACTGTGGCCCAAGGGCCACGATGTTGTTCACCGCATTGTGCAGCAAGGTGGCACGCATCTGCTGGGCCAGATCGGCGGGCATGCCACTATGTTGCCACAAGCGCTCTGCCAGGTCCTGCAGCACCGGTATGAAGGTGGTGGCTAGCACGGCGCCTGCGTGGTAGAGCAATTTGTCCTGCGCGGCCAGGGTGAAGCACTGGCCACCGATACGGCTGAAGGCTGCGCGTAACTGGGTCAGCGCCAAGGCGTCGCCCTCGAGCGCGCAGGGGGTGCCCGCAAACTGGGCTGCCGCCAGCTCGGGTTGGGCAAAACTCAGCAGCGGGTGGCTACTGGCCACCTGCCATCCCGCCGCGCGCAAGGGCGCCAGCTGGTCTGAGCCCAGAGCGCCGCTGCAATGCAAAGCCAGGGCAGGACGGATTGCGCCATGGGGGGGGGTCAACGCCGCCAGCGCCTGGGCGGTTGGCGCAATCTGGGCATCGGGCACCGACAGCAGCCAGACATCGGCGTAGGGCATAGCGGTCAGGCTGGCGGCCGCCTGACCACTTCCGACAAAACCCACCGCAGCCTGTGCACTGACGTCAGACCTTGCCAAAACGGACTGCACCTTGAAAACCCCAGCCGCCGACCACAGCCTGCCCAGTGTCTGGCCAACGCGCCCAGCGCCGACGATGTTGAGGGTTGTCATGTCAGATCATTACTCACAAAAAAATAGCTACTTGCCCATTCTCCATGAATACGAAGGGACTTCCCGCTTCCTGGTAACGGCATCAAGTGCCAAGACTGGTTTTTTGGAAGTCAATCTGTAATTTTTAGAAGGAGAAGTCCTATGAGTGAGATTACACGAGTCGGCGTTGATTTGACAAAAAACGTCATCCAGGTTCACGCAGTGGATGCAGCGGGCAAGGTACTCACCAACCGAGTACTGGTACGGGACAAATTCATGGCCTGGTGCGCCCAGCTTCCCGCGCTGTGCCTGATCGCCATGGAGGCCAGCTCCGGTGCCCACCACTGGGCGCGAAAGCTGGTTGCCCTGGGCCTGGATGCACGCATCATCGCCGCCCACCTGGTTGAACCCTATCGATCACAAGGCAAGAGCGGTAAAAACGACGCCAACGATGCAGCCTCCATCTGCGAAGCCGCCAGCAGGCCCAGCATGCGCTTTGTCACGATCAAAACCGTCTCCCAGCAAGGCATGCTCAGCGTGCACCGCCTGCGCGAGGGCCTCAAGCAAGATCGCACCGCCTGTACCAACCGCATTCGCGGCTTACTGGCTGAATTTGGAGTGATCATGGACAAGAGCCCCAAGGTATTGCGCGAAGTGCTCAGCGCTGTCATAGAGGACGCAAGGAACGGGTTGTCGGGTTTGGCCCGCCTGGTTATTGAACGCATAGCCCTGTGTGGTGCGGCATTGGCAGCACCACGGTACATGAATGGAGCCCCACTGCGCGGTTTGTATCTGGGTCCGCACTGATTCAAAACAATGCAACAAGGCCGTCAGCAGACGTGCGGTCTGTTTCCGTGTTTGGGCATCCTCGCGAATCACTCGTAGCAAGAAATACCGTCACCAAGGAAAGAAACGCAAATAAATGTAAATAGGGGCTTGATTGTTTGGGAAATCCCAGTAAACGGTTAGACAGCCATTTCTTATATATGTGTGGAGGTCAGACCACTTTGGCAATGCAGGCGCAAACGTAGTCGATGTTCTTGCTGTTGAGCGCGGCCACGCACATGCGGCCGGTGTCTGTGCCATACACACCAAATTCGCTGCGCAGGCGCACCATCTGGTCTTTGGACAGGCCAGAGTAGCTGAACATGCCGATCTGCTGGGTGATAAAGCTCATGTCTTGCTTGACGCCGGCGGCTTTCAGGCCATTGACCAGCTTCTGGCGCATGGCTTTGATACGCACACGCATTTCACCCAGCTCACTCTCCCACAGGGCGCGCAGCTCGGGGTTGCCCAGCACGCCAGCCACAATCGCGCCGCCGTGAGTGGGCGGGTTGCTGTAGTTGGTGCGGATCACGATCTTGAGCTGGCTCAGCACGCGGCTGGATTCTTCCTTGCTGGCGCACAGCACCGACAGGGCACCGACGCGCTCACCGTACAGGCTGAAGCTCTTGCTGAAAGACGTGCTGACAAAAAAGTCCAGACCGGCGTCGACGAACTTGCCGATGACCGCGCCATCTTCCAGGATGCCGTAGCCAAAGCCTTGGTAAGCCATGTCCAGGAAGGCCACCAGGTTCTTTGCCTTGACCACGGCGATGACCTCGTCCCACTGAGCGGCAGTGATGTCGTAACCGGTGGGGTTGTGGCAGCAGGCGTGCAACACCACCACGGTACCGGCGGCAGCGGCGTCCAGGTCGGCCAGCATGCCGTCAAAGTTCAGCCCACGTGTGGTGGCGTCGTAGTAGCGGTAGCTCTCAACCGTGAAGCCAGCGTTGGTGAACAACGCGCGGTGGTTTTCCCAGCTTGGGTCGGAGATCAGTACCTTGGCTTCCGGGTTGATTCTTTTCAGAAAATCAGCGCCGACCTTCAGCCCTCCGGTGCCGCCCAGCGCCTGGATGGTGGCGATGCGACCGCTTTTGACCGGCTCACTGTCAGCGCCAAACACCAGGCTTTTCACAGCAGCGTCGTAGGCGGCGATGCCATCAATAGGCAAATAGCCACGAGCTGAAGGCTTATCCAGCATGGTTTTCTCAAAAGCCTGAACGCACTGTAGCAAGGGCAGTTTGCCGTTGTCGTCAAAGTAGACACCAACGCCGAGGTTGGCCTTGGCGGGGTTGGTGTCAGCGTTGTATTGCTCGTTTAAACCCAGAATCGGGTCACGCGGGGCCATTTCGACAGCGGAGAAAAGTGACATTAAAAAGTCCTGTTGGAGGTGTGTGATGTTTCTATTTTACCGAGGCCAACTGGCTTTTGGGCTTTGTGATGACATGGAACTTGTTTACACTGCGCGTCCAAAGTCACTCATCTACCAGGAACGCCAATGAAACCAATTGCTGAATTGCTGACAGGTCATGACTCAATGAGTTATCAAATTGCACCTAGTGTCAGCGTGTTTGATGCACTCAAGCTCTTATCCGAACTGAGTGTGGGTGCCTTGCTGGTTATGGAGGCCGACAAACTGGTGGGCTTGGTCTCAGAGCGCGATTACACCCGCAAAGTGGCCTTGCAGGGGCGCAATTCCAAAGAAACCACCGTGGCCGACATCATGACCCGTGAAGTCTTGACCGTTTCCCCACAAACCGGTACGCGGGCCTGCATGGCGCTCATGAGCCGCAAGAAATTCCGCCATTTGCCGGTGCTGGATGGCACCAAGGTGATGGGAATAATCTCGATTCGCGACATCATGGACGACATCATTGCGGACAGTGATTTGACAATTTCACAGCTGACGAGTTACATCAACAGTTGAATCTCGGCTTGAGGCGTGAGACACAGGGTGGGCGGTGTGGTTTGTCGCTCACGCGTGCGCCCGGGTGCTAAAGAGGCGTCTTGCATGGTTCGATTCCATGCCAGCTGGCCCCACCACCTTTGATCCCTTTAGACATGCCCGCACCCACACCCATTGCACTCGCGACTGTCGACAGTTCAGAGCAAATCCGTACTGGCAGCTTCGTCAGTTTTCCGGATTCGCCATTTGAGTTGTATCAACCTTACCCGCCTGCGGGCGACCAGCCCGAGGCCATCAACCAGCTGGTGGAAGGCGTGGAAGACGGCGAGGTGTTCCAAACCCTGCTGGGTGTGACCGGCTCCGGCAAAACCTTCACCATGGCCAATGTGATCGCCAGGCTGGGGCGCCCGGCGATTATTTTTGCACCCAACAAGACCCTGGCGGCGCAGCTGTACAGCGAATTCCGCGAGTTCTTTCCGAAGAACGCGGTGGAGTATTTCGTCAGCTATTACGACTACTACCAGCCCGAGGCCTATGTGCCGCAGCGCGACTTGTTCATTGAAAAAGACTCGGCCATCAATGAGCACATCGAGCAGATGCGCCTGTCTTGCACCAAGAGCGTGCTGGAGCGGCGCGATGTGGTGATCGTCGCCACCGTGTCAGCTATTTACGGCATTGGTCAGCCCGAGGCCTATCACAAGATGGTAATGACCCTGCGCGCGGGCGACAAAATGGGCCAGCGCGACATGATTGCGCAGCTGGTGCGCATGCAGTACACCCGCAATGACGTGGATTTTTCGCGCGGGGCGTTTCGGGTGCGCGGCGACACCATCGACATTTTTCCGGCAGAACATTCTGAAATGGCGATTCGCGTGGAGCTGTTTGACGACGAGATTGAATCGCTGCAGCTGTTTGACCCGCTCACCGGGCGCATCCGGCAAAAAATTCCACGCTTCACCGTCTACCCCAGCAGCCATTACGTGACCCCGCGCGAGCAGGTGCTGTCTGCGGTGGAAGCTATCAAAATTGAACTGGCTGGCCGCATCAAGGAGTTCGTGGCTCAGGGCAAACTGGTAGAGGCGCAGCGTATTGAGCAGCGTACCCGGTTCGATCTGGAAATGCTCAGCGAGGTGGGCCATTGCAAGGGCATCGAAAATTATTCACGCCATCTGAGCGGTGCCGCACCGGGCGAGCCCCCCGCCACGCTGACCGACTATTTGCCCAAAGACGCGGTGATGTTTTTGGACGAGTCGCACGTGCTGATTGGCCAGTTTGGCGGCATGTTCAACGGCGACCGCTCCCGCAAAACCACGCTGGTGGAGTACGGTTTCAGGCTGCCCAGTGCGCTGGACAACCGGCCACTGAAGTTTGAAGAGTTCGAAGCCCGCATGCGCCAGGCGATTTTTGTCTCTGCCACGCCCGCGCAGTGGGAGAAAGACCATTCTGGAAAGGTCGTTGAACAACTGGTGCGCCCCACTGGCCTGGTCGACCCCGAGGTGGAAGTGCGCCCCGCCACCAGCCAGGTGGACGACGTGTTGCAGGAGATTCGCATCCGTGTGGACAAACATGAGCGGGTGTTGATCACCACCCTGACCAAACGCATGGCCGAGCAGCTCACCGATTATTTGAGCGACAACGGTGTCAAGGTGCGTTACCTGCACAGCGACATTGACACCGTCGAGCGGGTCGAAATTTTGCGTGACCTGCGCCTGGGCACTTTTGACGTGTTGGTGGGCATCAACCTGCTGCGTGAAGGCCTGGATATTCCGGAAGTCTCGCTGGTGGCGATTCTTGACGCTGACAAGGAAGGTTTTTTGCGCTCGGAGCGCTCGTTGATTCAGACCATTGGCCGCGCCGCCCGCAATCTGGAGGGCAGGGCGATTCTGTACGCCGACAAGATCACCAATTCAATGGAACGTGCCATTGGTGAAACCCAGCGCCGCCGCGCCAAACAGGTGGCGCACAACCTGGTGCATGGCATCACGCCGCGCAGCATCATCAAGGAAGTGCGCGACCTGATCGACGGGGTGTACAGCGAAAAGGCCGGCAAAGAGGCTGAAAAGCTGGAGCGCGACGCGATGCAACGAGCGCAGGTGGAAGACATGAGCGAGAAAGACATCTCACGCGAGATCAAGCGCCTGGAAAAACTCATGATGGAACACGCCCGCAACCTCGAATTTGAGAAAGCTGCGCGGGTGCGAGACCAGCTGGCTATCCTGAAAGAGCAGGTTTTTGGTGCGCCGGGCACTGACAACATGACCACAATCGTACCGGTGCATACATAGAAAAATGGCGTCCAGCCCTTTTAGATAAAGCGTAAGGTGCTATGAATAATGCATTAGCATTGGAATAACCTTATTAAATTACCGATCAGTCTACTTATCCGACTAATGCACTAGGTTTTTGGTATACTGCATTCCGTTAGTCGGAAAAGCAGTCGACTTTTTGTTAACCGAATGTCAGGAGCTTGCCATGCGTCTCACCACCAAAGGCCGTTTTGCGGTCACTGCGATGATTGATCTGGGTCTTCGTCAGGCCGCTGGTCCGGTCACGTTGGCGGCCATCAGCCAGCGCCAACAGATCTCTTTGTCTTACCTTGAGCAACTGTTTGGCAAACTGCGCCGCCATGCACTGGTGGAGTCCACCCGAGGCCCTGGCGGCGGCTACACCCTGGCCAAAGCCGCTGACGACATCACCGTGGCCGAGATCATCACCTCAGTCGATGAGCCGCTGGATGCCACCCAGTGCGGCGGCAAGGGCAACTGCCTGGGCGAAGGCCACCGCTGTATGACGCACGATTTGTGGGATTCGCTCAACGTCAAAATGGTCGAATTTCTGGACTCGGTCAGCCTGCAAAAGCTGGTGGACGAGCAACTCGCCAAAGGTTTTGAGCTGGAAGAAAAGCCCAACCTCAAGCGTGCCATTTCCAGCATGCCGATCAAGCCAATGCGGGTGAACGCGCCCAACTCAGTGTTTGCGCTTGGCAACGCGTTTTCCAAGATTTAAGTTTGACCTCTTTTCCTTCAAAAGACACAGATATGGACACCACCCCACATTTCCCGATTTATATGGATTACAGCGCCACCAACCCGTGCGATCAGCGCGTGGTGGACGCGATGATTCCTTGGCTACGCGCGCACTTCGGCAACCCAGCATCCCGCAGCCACGCCTGGGGCTGGGAGGCTGAAGCCGCGGTTGAAAAGGCCAGAGGCCAGGTGGCTGACCTGATTGGTGCAGACCCACGTGAGATCGTCTGGACCAGCGGTGCCACCGAATCCAACAACCTGGCCTTGAAAGGTGCGGCGCACTTTTACCAATCCAAAGGCAAGCACATCATCACCGTGAAAACCGAGCACAAAGCCGTGCTCGACACCTGCCGTGAGTTGGAGCGCCAAGGCTTCGAGGTGACTTACCTTGATGTGCAAGCCGATGGTCTGGTTGACCTGGAGGTTTTCAAAGCCGCCATTCGCCCGGACACCATTCTGGCCAGCGTCATGTTTGTCAACAACGAGATTGGCGTGATTCAGGACATTGAAGCCCTTGGCGCCATCTGCCGCGCCCAGGGCGTGATCTTCCATGTGGACGCAGCGCAAGCCACTGGCCGTGTGGCGTTCGATTTGAGCAAGATGCCGGTTGATTTGATGAGCCTGACCTCGCACAAAACCTACGGCCCCAAAGGCATTGGTGCCCTGTTTGTACGGCGCAAGCCACGCATCCGCATCGAGGCGCAAATGCACGGCGGCGGTCATGAGCGCGGCATGCGCTCAGGCACTCTGCCCACGCACCAGTGTGTGGGCATGGGCGAGGCCTACCGCATTGCCAAGGAAGAAATGACCGCTGAGAACGTCCGAATCCAGGCGCTGCATGACCGCATGCTGGCGGGTCTGAAAGATGTGGAACAGGTTTTCGTTAACGGCCACCTCACAAAACGTGTGCCGCATAACCTGAACATGAGTTTCAACTATGTTGAGGGCGAGTCGCTCATCATGGGTATCAAAGGGTTGGCGGTGTCCAGTGGCTCGGCTTGTACTTCAGCGTCTCTTGAGCCGAGCTATGTGCTGCGCGCCCTGGGCCGCAGCGACGAGTTGGCCCATAGCAGCCTGCGCATGACGATTGGCCGCTGGACCACCGAGGCCGAAATTGACTACGCCGTGGACACCATCAAGGTCAACGTGGCGAAACTGCGCGAACTCAGCCCCTTGTGGGATATGTACAAAGACGGTATCGATATCAGCACCATCCAATGGGCTGCTCACTAAAGGAGAAACACCATGGCATATTCTGAAAAAGTTGTTGATCATTATGAAAACCCCCGTAACGTGGGTTCGTTTGACAAGGGCGACGATAGCGTTGGAACCGGTATGGTGGGTGCACCCGCTTGCGGCGACGTGATGAAGTTGCAAATCAGGGTCAACGCTGAGACCGGCGTGATTGAAGACGCCCGTTTTAAGACCTACGGTTGCGGCTCAGCGATTGCGTCAAGCTCACTCGTCACCGAATGGGTCAAGGGCAAGACGCTGGACCAGGCGGCCGCGCTTAAAAATAGCGAGATTGCCGAAGAATTGGCTCTGCCACCTGTCAAAATCCACTGTTCGATTTTGGCGGAAGACGCCATCAAGGCAGCGGTCAATGACTACCGCCAGAAACACACTGACGCTCAAACCGCTTAATTTCCCTTGCAACCCCTGGCCGAACCTGGCCGGGGCGTTGATCTGAATCAGAAACTTCAAGACATCATGCCTATATCGCTCACTGACAGGGCCGTTGCGCAGCTCGCCCGCTACCTCGCCAAACGTGGGCAAGGGGTGGGTGTGCGCCTCGGGGTCAAAACCACCGGCTGCTCAGGCATGGCCTACACCCTGGAATATGTGGACTCTGTAGAAGATGAAGACATGGTGTTAGAGGCCCCAGGCGTCAAAGTGATCGTTGACCCGAAGAGCTTTGTTTATCTGGATGGCACCGAGCTGGACTTTGCGCGCGAGGGCTTGAACGAGGGCTTCAAGTTCAACAATCCCAAGGAAAGAGACCGTTGCGGCTGCGGCGAGTCTTTTCGTGTTTAAAGCTACTGCGCGGCTGCCATGCGTCGTTGCACAGTGCTCGAAATCCTCACGTACTTGAAGTACGTTCCGGTTTCTGTGCGCCGTGCGCCTAGCCTGACAGCCGCTCGCTACGCTTTAAATCACGAAAAGGACTGTTCAAATTGAAATCTATCCAGTCTGACGACTTTGAGCTGTTTGAGCTGACGCAGCGCTTCGCGCAAGACCGTGCGCAGCTCGATGCGCGCTGGAAAGACCTGCAGCGCGAGGTGCACCCTGACAAGTTCGCCGGCCAGGATGCCGCCGCGCAGCGCGTGGCCATGCAATGGTCGGTGCGCATCAACGAGGCTTATCAGCGCCTCAAAGATCCGCTTAAGCGCGCTGCGTATTTGTGTGAACTCAATGGCGCGCCGGTCAATGCCGAAAACAACACCGCCATGCCTGCGGCATTTTTGATGCAGCAAATGCAGTGGCGCGAAGAACTCGATGAGGCAAAGAATGCCAAAGATTTGCAGCAAATCAGCCAACAAGTTCAGCAGGCACGGCGTGGCATGCTCGAAAATATAGAGCGCCTGATTGACCTGCAACACGCCTTTGACGAGGCAGTGGCGCAGGTTCGTGCGCTGATGTTTGTCGAGCGTTTTGAAGACGATGTCAACACCCGACTCGACCAGATTGAAACTTTTTAAGAACCATGGCGTTACTCCAAATCTCTGAACCAGGCCAGACGCCTGATCCGCACCAGCGGCGCATTGCCGTGGGCATTGACCTGGGCACCACGCATTCTCTGGTGGCCTCTGTGCGCAGCGGCGTTGCCGAATGTTTGCCTGACAGTGAGGGCAGGGTGATCTTGCCTTCTGTGGTGCGCTACCTCAGCGGCGGTGGTCGCCAGATTGGTTGGGACGCAATTGCTGGCGGTGTGGACGACCCGACGAATACGATAGCTTCGGTCAAGCGCTTCATGGGTCGTGGCTTGAAAGATGTGGCGCTGGCAGGCAAGCTGCCGTACCAGTTCGTGGACCACCCCGGCATGCTCGGCCTGCAAACCGTGCAGGGCGAAAAGTCTCCGGTGGAAGTGAGTGGTGACATTCTGGCCACGCTGCGCTACCGCGCTGAAGACACCTTTAACGACGACCTGTACGGTGCAGTCATCACCGTGCCCGCCTATTTCGACGAGTCCCAGCGCCAGGCCACCAAAGACGCGGCACAGCTCGCCGGACTGAATGTGCTGCGCCTGATCAATGAGCCCACCGCTGCGGCCATTGCCTACGGCCTGGACAACGCCGCTGAAGGCGTTTACGCAATTTACGATCTGGGTGGCGGCACCTTTGATATCTCCATCCTGCGCCTGACGCAAGGCGTGTTTGAGGTGGTGGCCACCGGTGGCGACTCAGCCCTGGGTGGCGACGACTACGACCATGCATTGGCCGACTGGGTGCTGGCGCAGTTGGCTGAGCAATCGGGCAGCGCCACCAATGTCTGCAGCAATTTGGGCATGGAGCCCGAGTGCGCCAGCAGTTGCGCCAACTACGGCACCTCGAACACCCGCAGTCCGGTCGACAAAGCCGCCCTGAAAGCCGCAGCCCGCGCCTGCAAAGAAGCCTTGACTGCTAGTGATGTTGTAGCTTTCGACGCCCTATTGACGGGGGCTAGAGTCACTTTTGACGTAAAGCGTTCAGACTTTGACGCTGCTACCACTGCCTTGACCGCACGCTCTCTGAGCGCGGTACGCAAGGCGCTGCGCGATGCCAAACTCAGCGTCGAAGAGGTCAAAGGCGTGGTGATGGTGGGCGGCTCCACCCGCATGCCGCAGATTCAGCGTGCGGTGGGCGAGTTCTTTGGTCATGCGCCGCTGAACAACTTGAATCCTGACGAAGTCGTAGCGCTGGGCGCGGCCATCCAGGCCAACCAGCTGGCGGGCAACAACCCCGGCGGTGATTTGCTGCTGCTGGACGTGATTCCGCTGAGTTTAGGCGTGGAAACCATGGGCGGCCTGGTGGAGCGCATTGTGTTGCGCAACGAAACCATACCCACCGCCAAGGCGCAGGACTTCACCACTTACATCGATGGTCAGACCGCTTTGGCCCTGCACGTGGTGCAAGGCGAGCGTGATCTGGTGTCTGACTGCCGCAGTCTGGCGCGTTTCACCCTGCGCGGCATCCCGCCAATGGCGGCCGGCGCGGCACGCATCCGGGTGACGTTTACCGTGGACGCCGACGGGCTGCTGAGCGTGTCGGCGCTGGAGCAGGTCAGCGGGGTTGAGGCAAATATCACCGTCAAGCCCTCGTATGGCCTGGGCGACGAACTGATCACCCGCATGCTGCAAGACAGCTTTACCTCGGCTGAGAGCGACATGTTTGTGCGCGCCGTGGTTGAAGCCCGCGTGGATGCCGACCGCATGATTCTGGCGGCGCAGAGCGCGCTGGCCGCCGATGGCGACCTGCTCGATGCCACCCAGCGCGGCGAGATCGAGCAGCTCATGCGCCAGGTGCGCGCCGCCTGCGATCTGGAAGACCCTGCCGCCATCGAGGCCATCACCGCCATGCTGGCCAAGGGCACCGAAGCCTTTGCCGCGCTGCGCATGAACCGTGGCATTCAGCGCGCGCTGTCTGGCAAAAATATCGCAGCCGTCTGACGCCTTTGAGTTGACCTGAAATCGCCATGCCTACCATCAAAATCCTGCCTCACGCCGACTACTGCCCACAGGGTGCCGAGATCTCGGCACCCGCTGGCACCTCAATCTGCGAAGCGCTGCTGGAAAACCACATCAACATCGAGCATGCCTGCGAGATGAGCTGCGCCTGCACCACCTGCCACGTCATCGTCAAAGTTGGTTTTGAGGCGCTGGCGCCTTCTGAAGAAGAGGAAGACGACCTGCTCGACCGCGCGTGGGGTCTGCAACCTAAGTCGCGCCTGAGCTGCCAGGCGATCCTGACGCAAAAAGACTTGGTGATTGAGATACCCAAGTACTCCATCAACCACGCCAAAGAAAACCACTGAACCAGCGAGAAACAGCGCCATGCGTCGTTGCCGTGCTCACCGGGTATTGAACCCGGTTGCGCGCGGCGCCTAGCCTGACGCGGTTTTCGCTGGTCAGCCAACGTCATTCCCATTGCTGCCATGCGCCAAATCTTCCTCGACACCGAAACCACAGGCCTGTCTGCCGACAACGGCGACCGCATCATTGAGATCGGCTGCGTGGAGATGGTCAACCGCAAGCTCACCGGCAACAACCGTCACCTGTATGTGAACCCTGGGCGCGACAGCCACGAAGAAGCGCTGAAGGTGCACGGCATCACCAGCGAGTTTCTGAAGGACAAGCCCAAGTTTGCAGAAGTGGCGGACGACCTGCTGGCCTATCTGCAGGGGGCTGATGTGGTCATACACAACGCACCGTTTGACCTGGGTTTTCTGAATATGGAGTTTGCCCAGTTGGGCTACTCCACGGTGCAAGCGGTGGTGGCCAGCGTGACCGACACGCTGGTCATGGCCAAAGAGTTGTACCCCGGCAAACGCAATTCGCTCGATGCCCTGTGCGACCGGCTGGAGGTGGATAACTCCGGGCGCACCCTGCACGGCGCGCTGCTTGATGCCGAGCTGCTGGCCGACGTGTTCATCAACCTCACGCGCGGGCAAAACGTGCTGCTGATGGACGACAGCTCGGCCAACGATGCAGCAGGCAATGGTGCCCCACTGATGGACCTGCGCGTCTTCAAATTGCCGGTTCTGACTGCCAACGAGCAGGAACTGGCCGCCCATGAAGCGGTGCTCAAACAGATCGACAAAGACAGCAAAGGCAAAACCGTCTGGCGGGTGCTGGAGCCAGCAGCTGCCTGAGCCCGTTGGCTCGTTTTGTACACCGATGCATCGGTCATAATCCCCCCCGCTAGAGGTGCCGCCCGGTTGTGGTGGCTGAGAAATACTCTTAGAACCTGATCTGGGTCGTGCCAGCGTAGGAAAGCGTTTACAAGCGTGCCGGGCTTGTGCCATCCAGATCACCCTGAAACCTGTGTCTTTGTGGGATCTGTTTGTGACTAATCAACTTCAAGCTTCTGACCTCTGGGCCGACGTGCTCGCCGTGCGCAGCCAGCGCCCGCTGGTGCATTCCATCACCAATCTGGTGGTGATGAACTACAACGCCAACTGTCTGCTGGCCATGGGTGCCTCACCGGTGATGGCGCATGCGCATGAAGAGGTTTGCGACATGGCCGCCATCGCGCAGGCGCTGGTGCTCAACATTGGCACGCTGGAGCCGTACTGGATCGAGAGCATGCGTCAGGCCCTGTCGGTGGCTGAAAAGCGAGGCATCAAAACCGTGCTCGACCCAGTAGGCGCGGGCGCTACCAGCTATAGAAATCAGAGTATTGCAGCGCTGCTGGCGCAGGCTAACCCGTCGGTGATTCGCGGCAATGCCTCGGAAATCATGAGTGTGGCGGGTGTCGCCGTGCAGACGCGCGGCGTGGACAGCGGCGCGGATGTGGCTGACTCGCTGCAACCGGCGCGCGCGCTAGCGGCCAAAACCGGTGGTGTGGTGTGCGTCAGCGGTGAGGTCGACCATGTGCTGGACGCCAGCGGCCGCCACGCAAGTCTTTCCAACGGCCATGAGTGGATGACGCGCATCACCGGCGTGGGCTGCTCGGCCAGCGCGTTGGTGGGCGCGTTTTGCGCGGTGCAACCCGACGCCTGGCGCGCCACGCTGTCAGCCATGGCCTATCTGGGTGTGGTGGGCGAGGTCGCCACCGAACAGGTCATGGCGCAAGGCAAAGGCGTGGGCAGCCTGCAGATCGCGCTGCTGGACCAGCTGCAGCTGCTGGATCAGGCCACGTTTGAGCAACGTCTGAAGTTGGCGGTATCGGCGTGATGGCTGACTTTTTTGTGCCCGTAAGTCGCGCCGCATTGCAGTGGTGTTCTTCCCCAGCGCCCAGCTTGTTGCCAGATGCGTCGTGGTGTGTGCCGCAGTGGGGGCGATCATGACCATTGATTTGCGTGACGCGCTGCGCCTGTACCTGGTCACCGACCAGCAGGCTTTGCGCGGGCGCAGCCTCACCGATGTGGTGCTGCAGGCAGTGCAGGGCGGCGTGACCTGTGTGCAGTTGCGTGAAAAAACCGCCAGCACGCGAGATTTTGTGGCCCTGGCTTGTGCCTTGAACGCGCTGCTGAAACCCTACCGCGTGCCGCTGGTGATCAACGACCGCATCGACGTAGCCCTGGCCTGCGGCGCGCGGGGTGTGCATTTGGGCCAATCTGACATGCCGGCAGCGCAGGCCCGCCAGTTGCTGCCGCCCGAAGTGTTCATTGGCCTGTCGGTCGAGTCGCCCGATGATGTGCGGCGCGCCGCTGTAGAGCCGGTGGACTATCTGGGTGTCAGCCCGGTATTTGCCACGCCGACGAAAACCGACACCGCGCCGCCCTGGGGGCTGGCGGGTTTGCGCCAGGTGCGTACCATGACTGATTTGCCGCTAGTGGCCATCGGCGGCATTGACTTGCATAACGCAGCAGATGTGCTGGATGCTGGTGCCCACGGCCTGGCGGTGGTGAGTGCTCTTTGTTCGGCGGATGACCCGCGTGCTGCGGCGCAGTCTTTTCGAGCGCTTTTCGCGCAGCCCTTGCCAAGCGATGGCTGCGGTTGCTTGTAGGCCTTGGACTAGAAATCAGGCCATTGCTGCCACCATCAGACCAGACTCCGGTCTCTTATTTTTTATATCTTTTAGCCCTCTAGCCCTTACAGAATAAGCGCTGACTACTATGATTATTGAACTCACTCACCAATACCCCCGCGTCTTGAGTATTGCCGGCTCCGACAGCGGTGGCGGTGCCGGCATTCAGGCTGACCTGAAAACCTTTGCCGCGCTGGGCTGTTTTGGCATGACCGCCATTACCGCCATTACTGCGCAAAACACCTGCGGCGTGCGCGCCATCCACGGCGTGCCGCCCGAGATGCTGCGCGACCAGATTGACGCGGTGGTCGACGACATTGGCGTCGACGCGGTCAAGATCGGCATGTTGCACTCTCCTAAGATTGTGCGAACGGTGGCGCAGGCGGTGGCACGGCACGCCTTGCCGCATGTGGTGTTTGACCCGGTGATGGTGGCCACCAGCGGCGCCAAACTGATCACCGACGAGGCGATTGGCGTGCTGGTGGCCGAATTGTTTCCGCGCGCGGCAATCATCACCCCTAATCTGGACGAAGCCGCTCTGCTGGTCGGCCAGCCGCTGCACACGGTGCAAGACATGCACCAGGCCGCGCAAACGCTGCTGGGCATGGGCGCACGCGCGGTGCTGGTCAAAGGCGGCCATTTGCCGGGCGATCAGGTGGTGGACTTGCTGCTGGCAACCGACGCCGAGCCCTTGTGGATGCAAGCCCCGCGCATCCAAAGCGCCAACACCCACGGCACCGGTTGCACCTTGTCAAGTGCCATTGCCGCGCACCTGGCGCTGGGGCTGACGCTGGCCGAGGCGGTACAGCAGGCGCGCTCTTTTGTGCGATCAGCCTTGCTGGCCGGGGCATCCGTGAAAACCGGACAGGGGAGTGGGCCGTTGAATCACGGGTTTGGGCCTGTGGTGATGCGGAGTCGCCTGTGTTCGGAAGCCGTAGACTTTGAAACGCCACGCTGACGCGACGTCGCCCGGCCTGCAGACTTGTCCTGATAGTCATTCTGCGTTTTTGATGCCCGGTGTGGGTTCTGAGCTTCGGAAAATTCGGTTTGGCCAATTTTTCGCTGGTTTGACCGCAGTCTACTTAGGGCCAAAGCGGTGCCCGTCGCGACTAGTTTCAATGACTTCAATGCTGCGTTAGCGGGTGCTCAATTTGAACGCGCAAACTCACAAAATCAACCCCAAGCAGCCGTTCAGGAAGCCGCTCCAAAGCTGACATACGACCAGGAATTTTGCTGTGTTTAGCTAACTGCAGTTGAAGTACGGGACGAGCCAATATTTAAACAGTCGATTAATACCCGGAATCCCACTCAAAAATGCGCAAGTGAAAATGTGAAAATTTGTCTGCATCAGCACCTAATGCAGTCTCAATGGTGTGAAGTTCCCCTTCAAGTTGCAACACATATGTCGAATAGTCCGCAGCAAGATTGGCCGCGTGTTCGTCTGTGCTGTTCGTGTACGACTCCAGGCAGCTGACGTTGTATGCGATTTTTTTCAGGATTTCAGGCTTGAAATTTTCATGAAGCTTGCGCGCTTCGTCTATGGAAATATCTGCGTCATCGTCAGAGTAACTGCCTGTTTCATTGGTCCTAACCCAATTGAGCGTTACAAGCCCTACGCACCTCGGAGATCGTCCAGTAAGTCGGCTCGATCTGAAACAACTCCTTGCTTTCGTTCTTGCCAATACCGGACAGTCGCACACCATATGCCATGTGAGTTCCTTGTTTACTGTGGGGTTAGTTCATGCCCGAACTGCGACCCGTATTTGTCAGCGTTGGTCGAGTTCGAGATGTTGTCAAAAAGCGCCGCATGCTTATTGAAAATCTTCCGCGATTTTGAGCGTTGATGCTGTCGGCGTGCCATAGCTTACCAATCGAACGTCAAGGTCAGCATCTTTAAACAATCGAAAAGCCCGTCGCATTGCGGCATCGATCCAACCCGCATCATTGCCAAAAACGCCACCTCCCAACCGTGTGAGCAAGACGATGTTGGACCCGGTTTGGTGGGCATTCAGCGCTGCCGCGCACAACGTGGCCTCGTACGCAGCCTCCAGAATAAACGTTGCAAATACAGCCCAGTGCACCGCAGGTACACGTGGGTTAGCGTAGCCAACGGGTAGCGCTGAGCAATAGGCCTGCGATACGAATATGGGCTGCTCACCGTGATGATCGGTCACCTCGACATTGCTGTGCACGCCAATTCTCAGCATTCCTCTGAGCACATCTATTTGTTCCGGACCCAGTTTTGCAAGATGTGCAGAGAAGGCTTCAAGCCCGTCGCGGGTACACAATGCGTAGCCATTGCGCATAGTCCACCACTTCTGACGTGGAAGATTCAACTGGGCACACAGCGCCACGCCGATATCGGCCAGACCGTCTAACTGCCGATCCCGCGTCTGACCGTCTTGCCCATCGATTTTCGCAAAATAGTTACGGTAGATCGTCGCGGCCCCGGCGGCCATGGCACATGCCGGACCCTGGGTGCCGTCATATTGGTACCGGGTGACTCCATCCTCTGGCGTTATTTCCGGCGAGGTCATTTCTAGCAAATTGAACTGGGATGCGACTTGAAACATTGCACCCGCATTCCCAGGCGCGCTGTGCATGGCGCGCACATCGCCGCGCACGACGCTGACTTTCAAGCGACCCGCAAGAGCAGGTCCGGCATGAACGCGTTCTCGCAAAGCTGTGAGTGGTACAAGTTCCAATTCGCCGATGCCATAGCTTTTGCCGTTGGCCTTGGAGTGCAACTTCCCATTGACGACTTCAAGTTGCCGCCGTGTCTGCGTGTAGTTCAGCTCTTTAAAACCAGTAAGCCTTTCAAACCAGTCCATCGAGTTCTTTCTTACGTGAATTAATCACGTAGGCCTCTTGCTCAGAAGTTTCGATCGCGTGGGGTCTGACGGCGCGAATCTGCCGAATCGCTTCTTTGGGTTGCATGCCGCGCTCGACAAGAATTAGGCCGGCGATCAAGCCAGTGCGTCCCAATCCACCACGGCAATGGACCAAGATGCGCTCGCCAGCATCAAGACGGCGGTGAATCTCCGTACCTGTCGTCTTCCACGCGTCCACAAAGCGCTGGTCTGGCACGCTTACATCCTTGATTGGCAGGTGAAACCATTTCATTCCGGTATCGTGAACTTGGCGCTCCAAGTCTTCGACCTTCAGCAGATGGAACTCATGCTCTTCGATCAAGGTCACCACCGTGGAAGCACCCCATGCCTTGATGTCATCCAGGTCAATGTCAATATCGCGCCTCCAACGCCTTGCCGCATCGGTCTTGCCGGGGCAGATCGTCATGCCTAGGTATCCCGCGTTGGGGCCTACACAGACTTCTGCAATTTGAAGCGGGGATGTTTCACATGTTCTGGGCGCGTTCATCTCTGCCAACTCGTCAGGCCCAATGTCATCGGAGAATTCTGTACCTTCAAGGTCGGCTCCACTGAAG
>Ga0209181_10005692_pt1 | contig 17822 bp, 15 predicted proteins | sample MAT05_FD_187208 | JGI IMG/M metagenome (GOLD analysis project Ga0209181, IMG submission 187208) | Freshwater microbial communities from Lake Fryxell liftoff mats and glacier meltwater in Antarctica - MAT-05 (SPAdes) (version 2) | ecosystem: Environmental > Aquatic > Freshwater > Ice > Liftoff...
GAGCTCGCAGAGGCCGAGCCCCTGCCGGCCAACGTAACACTCCGCTTCACTGACGTGCACCACCACAGCATAATTCTCCAACGCTGGGGTCTCGCCTCGCATCTCCTCGCCGCTCGCTCGCCCGTCGAATTCCTTGCGTCCGTCCTTCACGCGCGCGATCGACGCGACATCGTTACCTCCGCCGGCACGTTTCGCGGACACGCGGCGGCGAGCGCCCGCTTCAAGACGGCGGGCGAGGCCGGTTTCGACAAATACCTCGGCCGCCACTGGCCCGGCACGGCGCTCCTGTGGCACGACGCCACCGCCAACCGACTCAACCTCTGCGAACAATTCCACCCGCGGAAGTGCACCCCGCTCGACCCCGATGCGGTTGTTTCGACGTCAATCTAAACCCGCACTCGCGCGCCGCAGTTGGGCGCAGTTCCAATTGCACACGATCCCCGTGCGCAACGCCGCCGCGACTGCGCGCCCCGCCGATGCGCCGGTCGCGTCGCTCGTGACGGTCCCGCTGCGCCATGGAGCGCTCGTCCGCCTCCTCGCGGGCCCGCTCGCCCTGCGCACGCATCGCACCTTCGCGCTCGATGCGATCGGTGCAGAGCTCCTCGGCCAGATCGACGGCAGTGCGACGGTCGGACAGCTCATCGACGCGTTTGCCGCCTCGCATCGGCTCACATTTTTCGAAGCGCGTGCGCTCGTCTGCGCCTATCTCGTCCAACTCCTCGAACGCGGCATCGTCGCCATCGGCGTGCCGAAAACTCCGACTTGAATAAGAGACGGATCGCGAGCCCCGAAGAGACAATGCGAAAGCTACAGCGAGCGTTGAATCGCGGCGGCTAGAAATGTCGCGGCTTCCCGCAGTGCACGATCCAGCGGCACTCCGGGCGGCGTTATCGAGTGGAGCGTCAGGGGGTCCGCCGTCGACGCGGCGTTCGCACAACCTCGACTGATCCAATGTGAGCCTCAACCGGGCACCGTCGGCGGGCCACGCGACGATCTGCGCAAGCATCCGGGCCTTTGGCTCGAGTTCGCAGGAATCGTGCGCGCCACACCACTGCGCCCTCCCGCAGGCCGGCAGTCTCAGCGCGCGCCAGCCTTAGAAATAACTCCGCACGGAAAGACTATACGTGCGCGGAACCGGGAACGAAATGTCGCGGGTGGCGATCCCGCCTGGCGTTTCCGCCCGCCAGCCGCGCTGAGTCGAAAGTCCGAAGACATTTCCCACGTGAAGTGCCAGCCGATACCGCGCACGGCTGAACTTGAAGTCGTATGTCACATTCGCATCGCCGTCCCAATACTTCGGCACATAGCGCGGCACGTTGCTCACGTAGCTGTGCAGTCCGCGCGAATGCCAGATCAGCCCGCCCGCGACCGACAAACCGCTCAACGGCCCACGACGGAAGGAATACTTCGACCACACTGAAATTTTGGTGCGCGGACCTGCAAGCGGGATGTCTTGACCGACTTTTGTGCGATCGATGTCCTTCGAATTGTAGACCTCGTGATAGCCGTATCCGAAAAGCGTCTGCCAGTTGTCGAGCGGCGAAAACAACAGATCGATCTCGCCACCTTCGGAGGTCGTGTCTCCCGCCTGAAAAAGCGCGCCGCGGGTTCCCAGAATCGGATGCACGAAATTTGGATCCGATAGGATGGTGCCTGTGTTGACATTCTTGAAGACGCTCACCGTGCCCGACACGCGCCCTTCGAACGCGTCGAGCTTGACCCCGCCTTCCCAACCCTTGCCCGAGGTCGGCTTGAACGAATTTCCGTCGATGTCTTTCCGGGGATCGGGAAAGAGCGTTGAGGAGTTGATCACGAAAATCGAATAGGCCGGCAACGGGCGGTAGATCAGGCCGAAAAGCGGTTTGATAGCGTCGCTCGCATAGGCCTGTGGTTGGATCTCGATGTCCACCTGTGACGCAGCGGCGCTTAACAAGAGGCGATCGTTCGCGAAGCGCCCCTGCCAGCTCGCAGAGATCACCGTCGCATCTGTCTCTCCGTAGCTCGTGCTTTCCACTTCGTGCGCGCGCCCGCGCCATAAAGATGGGAGGTCGAAACCCACCTGGATCGGCGCGTAGAAATCCACGCGGGTGCGGTTCGGGTTGAGCACCGCGGTCTGGATGCGCGAAGTGTATTCGTCCGTCCGCTGATAGGACGCGATGAGGGTGTTGCGCACCGGTCCGCCGGGGCCGCGAGGAATATCGAACTTGAAGAGCGAACTCACGAGCACGTTCTTCGTGGTCACCCAACTCGGTACGAATTGCTTGTTGAGTCGCATCGCCGGTCCGCCCAGCGGGCTCGTCGGGGCGTAGAATTGCCTCGTATCGACATCTTCGCGCGCCGCACCGAAGCGGTTGTAGACCGCCTGTAGCGTCCAGCGGTCGCTCATCTTCTGATCCAGGGTCGCGGTCCAGATGTTGTTGTGACGAACCTGCACCGATTCCGGGCCGATGAAACTCCATGTCTGCGGAATATTCGGGTACAACACCACCTGCACAGGAGTAGAAGCGCCGTTAGGCCCGGCCTGAAAAGCGATCCGCCCGCCGCTGAGGTCACGGCGATGATGCTGCTCGTATTTGACTGTGAGCTGCGTCTTCTCGAACGGGCGAATGGCTACGGACGGCGCATACGTGCGATCCATTCCTACATCAGAAACGAAGTCTTGGATGGCGGCCTGACTCTGATAGCCCGCGGCAAAGCGAAACGCAACTGGCGCGCCCTTCCGGCCATAGTTCACATCGAAGGACGAGCGATCGCCGTGGTTGTTCGATCCGTCGATCCAATCGTAAGCACCGTACAACTCCACGAACGAACGATTCATCACTGGCGACTTGGTCACGGTATTGAACATTCCGCCCGGTGGAGTGATGCCATAGATGATCGAGGCGGGGCCGTTGATCATCTCCACGCGCTCCACATTCACGGCCGAAGATTGTGATTCGGCGCGAAAGCCGTCGCGGAATCCGAAAAGCGCCGCGAAACCACGGAAGGTCGACTCGCCGCGGCTCTGCTGGCCAAACCCGATTGCCGCCGATGGATTGTATTCGGGATTCGAGGTCGAGGGTGCATACTTCATCGCATCGCTCGCGTAGACCGCGCCCACATCCTCGATGAATTCCTTGTTCAGGACGGAAATGCTCATTGGGAGGTCCTTGATCGCGACGTTCGATCGCGTTCCAGAAATCGCATTCTTGGTCTTGTAGCCCTGGTCGCTGTCGGCCTGCACTACGAATTCTGTGAGCGATACGGGTGCATCGTCCACGAATCCCTTGTTAGTCTCGCGCGGCGCGGCGGGTGCAACCCCTTGGGCGAAAAGAGCGGGCGCTGCGAGCGCGCCAACGAGAGCAGCGAAGGAGCGTGTGAGCGTGGTCATTCGATTCTTTTTGGGTTTTTGAGGGGATGGAACCACTCGGTCACTTCGGCTCGGCCCAGTTGCCACTGAGCTTTTCGCCGAGATATGAGCCATCGACCGCGATGATCGAGAGCGTGTCGCCGCTCACGTGCTGCAATGGAGCCTCGTAGTGGACGACGTGGTTGATCGTCCACTTCCAGACCGCATCGCGTTTGAGCTTTTTCTGCTCGAGCGTGGCGCGGACGACCGGGGGGGTCTCTGAGAGTTTCAGCTTCTCGTGAAACGCCCATAGCTTTCCTTCCGGGGAAAAGAGGTATTCGAACTTCCGCCCGTTGCGCTCCACAATCACGTCCATGTAGAGCTGTCCGAAACGGTAGTTTTTCTCCCGGATCTTGAGGACGATTTCCAAAATTTTCGGCTTGTCGGGACACAACGCTTCAAAGGCGGCGCGGACTTGGGGCGTGAGATGCGTCTGGTAGGCCTTGCGAGCTTCGTCCGGATTCTCGACGGCGATGTCGATATTCACCCGCTCGCGCGCCAGCAGTGGGGAAGCGAGACTGAGTGCTAAAGAAAACACCGTTACGCGGGTGAACGTCATGGGATGTAGAACAGAGGGTTTGCTGCCGGCGGTTTGCGAGAGTGCAGTGGCAATCGGGCTCGTCCGAGGGGGGACGTCGCTGGGGTGGTCGCGGCCACAATGCGCGCCACTGTATTCCCGCCGAGACGTCTGTTAGAAATCACGATTTCTGCGTGCGACCGAGTTTGCCCGGCAACGGCCCCGTCCTCCTGGTGGGGCTGACCCGCCCCTTACCATGTCCCCCCCAGTCTCCCATCGGCAACTCGCCGCCGCCGCAGGCGTTTGTCAGTCCACGGTTTCGCTTTCGTTACGCAACCACCCGAAGATCTCTCCACGTGTGCGCGCGCACGTTCAACACATTGCGGCCCAGCTCGGCTATCGGCCCAATCCCGTCGTCGCAGCTCTCATGGGTCATATCCGCGCGGCGCACGCGCCGACCTATCAGTCCACGCTCGGGTTCGTTTTCACCCAGAAACGTTCCGACGCGCACCTCTGTGACAACACCGTGCAGCATTACTTCCGTGGCGCACTTTCGCGCGCCAAGGAGCTTGGCTACGCGCTCGAGCCCTTCTGGCTTGGCGCGCCGGAAATGACCGAGGCACGACTGGCGCAAATTCTCGTCAATCGCGGCATCCACGGCCTCGTGCTCGCGCCCATCGCGTTCAATGCCCCCGAGCGCTTCCGCGGCGGCCAGATCGCGCTGCCATGGGGTAAATTTTCCGCCGCCGCGATCGGCCGCACCTTGCTCGCGCCCGATCTCGACCGCGCGTGCCATGACAACTTCAGCGCGATGCTCTTGCTGCTTTCGGAATTGGTGCGTCGCGGGTATCGGAGAATCGGCTTTGCGATCAACCACAAGGACGATGGCCGCGTGAACCATCTCTGGCTCGCCGGTTATCTGACCTTCATGCACGAGCATTCCGCAAGCGGCGGTGTGCCGCCTCTAGTCGCTCACGACTGGCGCGCGGAGATTTTTATCGCGTGGTTTGAATGCCATCGCCCCGACGCCATCGTCACGATGACCTACGACGCCCTCCTCTGGCTTCGCGCCCGTGGATTCGACGCCCCGGGGGACGTGGGCGTCGCGACGGTCTCGTGGCTTCCTTACAAGAAGGACTATTCCGGCAACTATCATAACTACGAGCTGATCGGCGCCGAAGCCGTGAACATCGTGGTCAGCCGTCTGCAGCGAAACGAACTGGGCCCGCCAGCAAATCCGCACGCAGTTTTGGTGAAAGGTTCATGGGTCGAGGGACGTTCGTTGCGGCCGTGTCCCGATGCGCTCCGTATCACCGATACGGCTTGGGCTGCGCATCGCGTTGTCGCTAACCCCATTGCTGCGTGTGAATCGACCGCAACAACTGATTGAGCAGTTCGTGTTCGTATCGCGACAGTGCACGCTGGATTGCAAAATCACTCGCGACTCGGCGTGCACTGCGGGAAGCCGACAACGAATCGCGCGCCACCTTCGGGACGAGCCATGAATGTAATCGTGCCTCCATGCGATTCAACAATGGTCTTCGCGATGCTGAGGCCGAGGCCGGAGCCTTCGTTGCATCCGGCACCGCGGACGAAGCGGTCGAATATACGCGGCAGGAGTTCGGCCGAAATGGGCAGTCCGGTATTTTCGATGACAAGGATTAGGGTGTCTTGCTCGGTGCGGAGTTCGACGCGCGCCCAGCCGCCCGGCCGATTGTGCTTCACGGCATTGTCGAAAAGATTGAGCAGCACCTGGCGGAGACCGGCGCGATCGCCATCGAATGAGGCAGCATCGCATCGCGTAAGCTCGATCGCGATGCCGCGCCGTGAGGCGAGAACGCGCGCGTCCTTCACCGCATCCTGAAGCACCTCTTCAAAGCGCAAGCGCTCGCGGGCGATCACGGGCAGGCCAGCATCGACTTTGGCGAGGAGGCTCAGCGCGTCCACGAGCGCGGCGAGACGGCGAAGTTCCTCGAGCTGGCTCGCCAGCCGCTCGCTCTCCGCCGCAGGGGTCGCTGGGTCGGCGAGCGAGAGCTCGGTTTCGGCGCTGAGAATGGTCAGCGGAGTTTTGAGTTCGTGGGAAGCGTGAAGAGTAAAGTCGCGCACATTGGAGATACCGGCCTCGACGCGCGCGAGCATGGCGTTGAAAACACCGCTGAGCCGGTCAAGTTCGTCTCCGCGGCCACTCCTTGAAATCCTCTCGGCGAGATTTCCGGCATGAACACGTTCGGGCAGCGGCGGTGAGGGCCTCGACCGGCCGCAATGCCCGTCGGATGAGCCATGAGCCGCCGAGAACGAGCACCGCCACTGTCGGCAGCCCATAGAAGAGGAGGACGTCGGCTATTTTTTCGCGGGGGGATTCTGTGGTGAGCCCACGGGCGTATTCCTCCACAAGTTCGTAATGGAGGACGGCGCCCATCAACATGAGCGATCCGAAAAGCATGCCTGCATACCAGAGGGTGATCCGCGTGCGAATTGTCATGGCTCTATGCGCACGGTGTAACCCTTGCCGTAGTCGGTATCGATGAGCTTGGACGAAAATGCCGCATCCACTTTTTCGCGCAGCCGCAGGATCGCAACCTCGACGACGTTCGAGCCAGGGTCGTAGCCGGGGCGATAGCCCCATACTCGCTCGACGAGTTCGCCGCGCGTGCAGGTGCGCCCCTGTGCGCGCACGAGATACTCGAGGAGCCGTAACTCGCGGGAGCTGAGTTCCAGACGGCCCCCCCGCGTCGGGCCTCGCGCCGGAGTAGATCGATCGACAGGTCGGCGACCTTGAGCATCGTCGCGGCTAGCGGCACGCCGCGGCGGGCCAAGGCACGCACCCGGGCGACGACTTCAGCGAGTTCGAACGGCTTCGGGAGGTAGTCGTCTGCGCCAAGATCAAGGCCGTGGATGCGATCGCTCACTCCGCCACGGGCGGATAGGAGAAGCACGGGCGTGGTGCGATGCTGCGAGCGCAATTCGCGCAGCACTTCCAGGCCATCGCGCCGCGGTAGCACGATATCCAACACGAGGGCGTCGAACGACTCGTCCAGCGCGAGTCGCAAGCCCACGTCGCCATCGGCGGCGATGACGACCTCTGCACCCGCTCGCACCAGCGCTTTTTGCAGCGCGCGGGCGATTTTAATTTGATCGTCAACCACGAGCACACGCATCGCCGCAATCCTTTGCACGCCGCGGGCTTTCGTCAAACGCCGCTAATAAGATTATGGAGTTCTGACATAGATGTAATAACTCCCGGCGTGCGTGGCCCAGCGGTGGCTCGGTAGCGTGTCGTCGATGAGGTTTTTGCAAGGGATCAGGCCGTTGATGCTAGTGATCGTTGTGCTGACGCCTGGCTGTATCCAGTTCACGTCACGGGAGGTTCGTCTTGCCGAGCGCGCGGACCGCTTCGAACGCCGTTCTTTCGACCGCCCGCAGTTGCAGACATTTTTGCACGAGCATGGGCTGCGTGCATCTGCCGACGGAGTTTGGGATTTCGAGTCGCTGGCGATCGTGGCATATTACTATCACCCGAATCTCGATGTGGCCCGTGCTGAACTGGATGCGGCGCGGGCGGCAGAAATCACCGCGGGCGCGAAACCGAACCCGAGCCTGGGGATTTCAGCCGCGCGCAATACAAGTAGCGGCGCAATTTCGCCATGGATCGGGGTGCTCGATTTCGACCTGCCCATCGAAACGGCCGGCAAGCGCGGGCTGAGGCTCGTCGAGGCCCGGCACCGCACGGAGGCGGCACGGCTGCGGCTGACTAGTGCGGCGTGGACGGTTCGCATGATTCTCCGCAAAACATTGCTCGAGCTCGCCGACGCGACTGAACGCACCCGGCTTGGCACGCGGCAGATCGCGAAGCAGGAAGAGGCGCTGGCCACGATGGAGCAGAAGCTTGCGGCCGGAGCGATCGCCGGCCGTGAACTTTCCCTCGTCCGTTCGGCGCTGGCTCGCTTGAAAAAGGAGCGAGAAGATGCGCGGGGGGCTGCGGCGGAAAGTCGCGTGCGTGTCGCCCCGGCGCTCGGCCTGCCCGCGGCCGCGCTGCCTGCGGAATTCTCGGCGAAGGCGGAGGTCGCCGCCGACGAGGTTAACGGCAGTCGGGAAGCGAAGGGCCGCGCGCTCACCTCACGCGCCGATTTACTCGCCGCCCTTGCGGATTACGCCGCAGCACAGGCGGTGTTGCGCTTGGAAGTGGCGAAACAGTTCCCGGATGTGCGTCTCGGCCCCGGCTACGAATACGACCAGAGCGAGAACAAGTGGTCGCTCGGGTTCTCCATCGAACTGCCCGTCTTCAATCGCAATCGGGGTCCCATCGCCGAAGCCGACGCCAAACGCCGCGAGGCAGCCGCACGCGTGTTCGCCCTGCAAACGAACATCGTGGCCGAGATTGAGCAGGCGGTCGCGAAGTGGGAGGGTGCCAAACGGCGCCTCACCGTCTTCGAGGAACTTGTCGGCGAGCAAAAGCGACAAGCGGAACTCGCCGCCGCGGCCTGCTATCGGTCGGCTCGTTGGTAGGCTTTGTTACGCTCTTCGGCATTTCGACGCGCAACAGTATCATGATGATATCGCATTTCGAGCATCCGGTGAGCGTGGAGGGCTGCGACTGGAATCTCGCCACCGCTCTGCGCGGAGCGGGTGAGCGCTTGATCCCAGTGCTGATGACCGCCCTAGTCACGGCGCTCGGGCTGCTCCCGCTCGCCCTCGGCGGCGCGGAAGCGGGAGGCGAAATCGAAGGACCCATGGCCCTCGTCATTCTCGGGGGCCTCGTCACCAGCATAGTGTTAAATTGCTCCTGCTCCCGGTATTGGCCGCACGTTGGGGACGGTTCTCGGTCGCCACAGCCGAAACTGGCGATTGAAGCTTTTCGATATTGATCCTTGGGTCGTCGATATGCGCAAACGGCCGCGGAAGGTGCCGCATTCTGCGTCGAGCATCGGCGTCGCGCGCGCGTTTCCCGGCAATCCCGAAGTGCTCCTCCTCGACGAGCCGACCTCCGCGGTCGAGCCAGAGTCAGAGGCCATCATCCTGGAGTCGCTCATTGGGCGTGGCAGGGCGACGTTCGACCGCGAGCGCCCTGACCCTCGCGTCAGACAAACCTTGTACGTATTGCGCAAAGCCTGCGCCCCGCTTCACTGATTCGTGTTGATTGACGGCATTGCGGTCACGGACTGCAGCCGGTATTTCCTCGTGCCCTCCGCGATCTCATACATTGCCTCGTGGATCGGGGCGAAGGCGCGCGTGAACTCCTCATACGGCCGGTGGCAGACATCCATCACGCCGATGTTGTAGTGCTCGCCGTCGCTGCGGCCGGTGATCGTCTGGTCGTTCCACTGGAAATAGTGCGCGCCGACGATCTCGGGGCGGCCCATCGCATCCCCGATATAGTTTGCGTAGGCAAACCCGCGCTGTTCCTGCGTCGCGACGCCCCGCAGGCCAACTGACGGCAGACCACGATCGAGCGCACCGAAGTGAAACTCGCCGATGAGGACAGGTTTGGACGTGCGCGTGGCGATCTCCCCGGTCGGCACCGGGCCGGGCATGTTGTAGCTGTTGAGCGAGAACACATCGAAGACCTCCGCGCCCGCGTAGCACAAATCCGAGCTGACATAGGCGTAACGCACGCCTAAGTTGAGATGATTGGGCGCTACAGCGCGCAACTCAGCCGCGGGCACCGCGTAGAATCGCTTCACCATCACCATCGAGAACGCCCACAGGTCGGCTTCCTGCGTCGGCGAAGGCTTCGCGCCGGGCATCACCCAGGTGTGGGCCGTGTCGAAGCTTTCCCAGCGAACACCCCACGATGCATTGAAGCGCGAGACGTCATCCCGATAGCGCTCTCGCAGCCACGTGCCGAGAGCTTCGCGCGCGTGAAACGGCGGCGCTTTGCGGATCAGCTCGAGCGCCAGGTTGTGCTTTCCGAACGCCCACTCCGGCTCGTTCGTCATGAAATAGCCGATCATCCACGGATCGTCTTTCCGTGGTTCGAGTCGCTGCGCGTAAACCTTCGCGTTGGCTTCGAATTCCGGCGCAAACACGTCGGGAAAGTCGCGAAAAATCAGCCGCTCCGTCGCGGGATAGCGGTGTTGCCTCATGCCGAGTCGAAACGCATAGGGTACCTCGCGGCGGTTCATCAGCCGCTCCGCCGACGAGTTGCCCAGAGTGTTGAACCGCCACTCGCGGAGGAGCCCGGTCGTCATCGCCTCCCATGCGTCGTTCCATTTATCGCCGAATGCTCGGGCGAGATTCACGCCGAGAAAGTTGATCGATCCCGTATCGCGCATTGCGCCGAACTTCCCATCTTTCTCCGGCAGCCACGCGAACAGATTCTCCAGTCCCGCGTAGCGGCTTACCGTCGAAGGCGTGATGATGCTGGGCCCTACGCTCAGGAACGCGCAGCCCTCCGGGTCGACCAGCCACCAGCGGCGCCCGTCGTGCTGCGTGCGAAAGTATCCGGTCGCCTCGAAGCGTTTCTCCTTCCAGCCGCCGAACCGGCTCCAGTTCTCCGGCCAGCGCCCCTGCGCCGCCCGCTCGCGCAGCGCCACGAGCGCGGCACGCAGTTCGTTTTCGTCGCTCGTTTTGCCGGGCCAGTCCTTTCGGTTCCACTGCCCGAAGGCGTCCACGAACGGTTTCTCCGGCGCGGGCTCCGGCGGAGGCGGCGCGTCGGTGAGCCGCACCGAGCGCACGGTGAGCTTGGGCAACGCCTCCGGCGCTTGAAACGGCTGGAGCCTCACCCGCACGCCGACGATCGCGGCCCGATCGAGCGGCCGGCCCCGCATCTGCGAAGTGAGCTGTCGTCCTTGCGGACGCAGCGATATATGTTCCTTCGTCAGTTCCTCGAGGGGAAAAATCACCTGCGTCGGGAGCAGCGGCAGCGTTGCGATCCCGACCGTCATTTCCGGCTCGGCCCCGGCGCGCGTGAGAAACTCGAATACGAGCCGCGTTGTGAACACGTTCTCGTGCCCGACCTCGAGCACCAGAAATCCGGCGCGATCCCAGGGCACGCCCGCGCCCACGCCAGGCAGCTCGATGCTGCGCCGTTCTGCCGACGGTTGCATCACCCACTCGCCCGCCGCGCCGCGCGAAAGAATCGTTCCATTCGCCTTCGCGACGGCGTCGAGGTCGAAAACAAAATCCGCTGCGCACACCGACCCCACCCAAAACATGAGCGCCACGAGCAAAAACTCGCGCACTCGGAGCGACCTCCCGCACGGCAGTCCAGAGCGATAAACCATGTTGTTGTCGGCCGGCACGCGGAGTTTCATTCGCCACGAAACTCGCCGTCACGCTCCCCGGTCGCCAGCCGACCGATCGCAAAACCGGCCGCTGCAACACAGCTTGTTATGGCATCGCGAAAGATAGGCCGAACTACCGTCCCGCCGCCTGCGCCGACACTTCGCGAGCCGACGCCGTCCGCCGTGGCAGCGTCACCGTCTTGGCCGAAGTTTCCGCGAGCGCCGCCTTCAGCTCCCGGACGCGATTCGTCTCCTCCCACGGCAGACCCGGTTTTCCGAAGTGCCCGTAGTTGGTCGACTGCCGGTAGATCGGCCGCAGCAGGTCCAGTTCGCGGATGATATCCGCCGGCTTGAAGCTGAACACACGCGCCACCGCCGCCGCGATGCCCGCATCGCGCATCACTCCCGTGCCAAACGTGTCCACGCAGATGCTCACCGGCTCCGGGTAACCGATTGCATACGCCACCTGGAGCTCCGCCCGCTTCGCGAGCCCGGAAGCCACGATGTTCTTCGCCACCCAACGGCACATATATGCTGCCGAGCGATCCACCTTCGACGGATCCTTCCCCGAAAACGCGCCGCCGCCGTGCCGGCCCGTGCCGCCGTAGCTATCGACAATGATCTTGCGGCCGGTGAGACCCGAGTCGCCCTGCGGCCCGCCGACGACAAATCGCCCCGTGGGGTTGATCAGGTATTCGGTTTTCCGCGAAAGCATTTCCTTCGGGATCACTTTTTTCACGACCTGCTCGATCACAAAATCCTCGATCGTTCCGTGTTTCACATCCGCCGTATGCTGCGTCGAGATCACGACGTTGACGACCTCGACTGGCCGGCCGTCCTCGTAGCGCACCGATACCTGCGACTTCGCATCGGGGCGCAGCCACTTTGCGCGGCCGCTCTTGCGCAGGTCCGTCAACTTCCGGCCAAGCCGGTGTGCAAACATGATCGCCGTCGGCATCAGCTCCGGCGTCTCGTCGCACGCGTAGCCGAACATCAGCCCCTGGTCGCCTGCGCCCTGCTCGGCCGTCTTCTTGCCGGCGACCTTGCGCGCATCGACCCCTTGTGAAATATCCGGCGATTGCTGCGTGAGCAGATTCTGCACGAACACGCGGTCGGCGTGAAACATATCATCGTCGTTCGTGTAGCCGATCTCGCGAATCGCCTCGCGGACCACCTGCTCGTAATGGACCACCGCCTTCGTGGTAATTTCCCCCGCGATGATCGCGATGTTCGACTTTACCAGGGTCTCGCATGCCACGCGGCTTCGTGGATCCTGGGCTAGGCACGCGTCCAGCACGCTGTCGGAAATAAGATCCGCGACCTTGTCGGGATGTCCTTCGCCCACCGATTCCGAGGAGAAAACGAACGATGTGTCCATGTTGCTTCGATAGCACCCCCAGCGACGGCGGCGAGCCTGCAACGTTACTGGTGTCACAAAACGCGTTTTCTCATAACAGCGCTTTTCGCGCCCGCGTTACTCTCACACCACTGCGACCGGATTGCTCAGCAAACCGATGCCGGAGATCGCGATCGCGACCTCGTCGTTGGCTTCGAGCGTAAAATCATCCGGCGGCACGATTCCTGTCCCCGTCAAAAGCACCGCGCCATGCGCAAACGTCTGTGAGCGAAACAGCCATTCGCCCAATGAGTTAAACGTCCGCGTGATCCGCGCCACCGGCGTCTCACCATGAAACTCGACCGTGCCCTGCCGCCGGATTTCCAGCGAGATCGTCCAGTTCCGAATCGCCTTCTCCGTCGCCCCCACCGCAATCCACGGGCCCAGCGCGCAGGCCCGGTCGTAGATCTTCGCCTGCGGCAGATAGCGCAGGTTCTCGCCCTCGAGGTCGCGCGAGCTCATGTCGTTTCCGATGGTCACGCCCACGAGCCGGCGCCGCGAGTTGAATACCAGCGCCAGCTCCGGTTCCGGCACATTCCACCGCGCATCCCGACGGATGCCGACGCGGTCGCCGGGACCGACGACCTTTTCGGGCAGCGACTTGAAGAACAGCTCCGGCCGCTCCGCCTCGTAAACAAGATCGTAGGCCGTCGCGCTAAAATCCGACTCCGCCATCTGCGCCGTCTTGCTGCGCTCGTAAGTGACGCCCGCCGCCCAGACTTCCTGCTCGTCGATCGGCGGCAGCAGCGACAACTCCGACAGCGGATGCCTGATCACGCCGGGCTGCCGCGCTAGCCCACGCAGCAGCGCCGGAAGCCGCGGATGATCCAGCAGCTCGCACAAAAAAAGAATCCGGCCGATGATACATCGATCACCGTCGCCGGATCGTCGAGCAGCAAACCGAGCCTTGGCCGCGCATCGCGGCCGGCAAAACCGCAGAGTTTCATCAGCTCCTTGCCGCGCGCCGAGATCACCTACGCTTGGCTCGCGAAGCCCGAATCCGTGGCGAAATTGCATTTGTTCTTCATGCATTTTCACCCTGCGACGGATGCGGTTTTTTCGATGGAGTATTCCGCCAACTACGCCGTCGCGCCTTACTTCGTGAGTCATTCCTTGCCGGTGGAGAAAACTTTTGTCGGTCTTCAACAACGAGGAAGATATGTTTCGATTTCCCGGTCTCGCGCCGGTGAAGTCATTTGCCCCGAGCCTGCGGCGGACCGGCCGCCGACTCGCCGAACGCCTGTTGCAGCGCGTGAAAACCGGCAGTTGGTCCAAGCCGCTGGTCGAGACAATCTGATGGCGTCGCACTCGACCGTCGCTGATGCGATGCACGTGACCGCCTATCACGCGAACCGAGCCAGGAGGTTGCCCCACCGCTGGGTCCTCTCGGCTTCCACGAAATTCTCTTTTCCACATTGGTGTGCAGTAATCACTTGTCTGGCATGCTTCGACGTAGTTGAAGCCAAAGCAATCCCAAGGCTGCAGGCGGCAGGAGAAATCAATCCGCACGGCTGCTTGCAGGGCCGAATGGGGAGGACCGATATTCGACACGAAATCCTGGCGAAAGTGTTTCGCACGACGTATTAGATAAAACCTGCGAGCGGACCCAAAGGCCTGCGCGCAGGCGGATGGTTGGGACAACGAGGATCAGAAGCTCATTGTCGTCGTGAGGCGCCACAGCACCGGCTTGGTGAAAGTGTATAGCTGACGCGTGGTCGACTGGGTGCCCGGAACCGGCCCGAAGAAACGATCCTCCCGCAGCAGGTTTTGCACGTTTAGCTGAAACTCCACAGGTAATTTGCGAACCTTCATTTTGTATTTTGCAAACAAGTCCAGAGTGTTGGCTCCGTCCTTCTCATACAGTGTCGTCACATTGCTGATGACTTGATATGACTCCACGCGCTTGCTCGACCAGCGGTAGCCGCAGCCTATTGTGAATCCCTTGAGTAGTTGGTTGCTAAATTGGTAGTTGGTGAACAGAGCGAGCGTGTGTTTGGCATTGTTGTTTTCCCGGCGCCCAATGAGCGAGGCGTTGGAGTCAAACAACACCTTCGCGTCGGCGTAGAGGTAAGAGAACGTAGTTTGCCAATTGCTGAATGGGGTCAGAACCAAGTCCGCGTCAAATCCTTTGGAACCGAATTCACCCGTGGAAAACCACTCCTGGCCCGCCCCGGACGTGATCGGATTGCTGACCGGGTCCCAACGCGCCTGGTCGCCTTGTGTCTTGATGATGGTGCCGTCCTGCAGGACTGCATTAAAAACTGGATAGTTGTTGAACGCCAGCGCCCGGTCGAAATAGGTGCTGTCGAAATATCCAACCGACCCCACAATTTTGCCGCCGAAAGATTCGAGCTTCACTCCGACCTCCAAGGTCTTGCCCCCCGTATTGGGCAGGAGTTCCTGAAAGCTGTTCCGGCGAAATTGAAAAGTGTAGGATTTGTTAGCTGCCGCATAAATGGCCAGCGCTTCGTTCGGCTGATAAACCATACCCACTGAGGGCAGCCACTCCGAATCGCGCTCGTTCGACAGAACATTCTGGATGCCGACGGTCGCCGGGTTCTCAACGCCGTTAGTAAACAAATGCCGACCACCGTAACGCTTTTGTTCGCCTTTGTTGACGCCACCCAAAACATGGAAGGTTCCCACCTTAGTAGGTAGTTTACCTTGATAGATCAGATTGAACGTCGTGTCATCGACCGGCCCCTCATCAATAAACTCGTGGAAATACGTGACGTCGGTCGGCAGGCCGCGATCAAGCGCATAGAATGCCGACGGCGTCGCCAGCAATTGTTCCATCGGCAGCCAAAAATCGCGGTTGGTGCCGGGTGTCGCCGGATTGCGATCACGCAACTGCGCAAAGCGATAGGTGTATTCCTTGATCTTGTAATTGATCGAAAGCTTGCTGACGAGGGACTTGAGTTTGAATTCGTATAGGCCGCGCGCCTCCCACTCGTTGTAGCCGTCCTTGCGGTCGATGTAGCTCCAGTTCGCCCGCACTTCATAAGGCTTGCGGCCCAGCGCCGGATTAATCGGCGTGGCGGGATTGTTGTTCAGCAGGCTGTCGTTGCGGTATTCGCGGAGATCGCTGCGGTCCTGGTGGGCATAACGCACCTGCCAGCTCAGATTTTCCCCGAGCCGATGGTTCCAACTGGCCGTCGGCAGCCAGCGCGTGTTTTTGCGGAAGGTATCGCCTCCGCGATAGTAATAGTCCTGCGGGAAACCCGGAAACTGGATGATATAGGGCACGTTGCCCCCGTTGGTGCCAAACGTGCGGTATGCCCAGACATTCCCGAGATCTGGCACGGTGGATTCGTCGTATTGCACATCGAGCGCCACCTCGCCCTGCTTGCTGTAACGCCACGTCGAGGCGAGGAAATAAGTGGTCACCGCGTCCTTAAAGTCGCGATGTCCGTAATCGTTGGTCTCCTGCTTGCGGTATCCGATCGAACCAAGGATCGCCAATTTGTCTCTCGCGATCACCTTATTGTATTCCAAAGAGCCGCGCATTTCGTCGAGCGAGGCCACCGCCGCAAGGATTTTACCACCATCCTTCCAACGTGCGCGTTTGGTTACAACATTGAGCGATCCGCCAGGGAGTGCGGCGCCGTTGATGATGGACGAGGGTCCCTTGAAAACTTCGATGCGATCGACCGAAGTCATGTTTTCCAGCGAAGAACTGGCACCGGGGCCGTTTACGCCACTGCCATTGCGGTTGGGATTGCCGTCGAACATCGCCTCCATGCCGCGGATTCGGTTGCCGCTGCCGTTGTCGACATCCCCGTCAAAGTAAGCGCTGAACTTCATCGCCTCCGTGATCGTCTGCGCGTCGAGGTCCTTCAGGTAGGCCTCGTTGAGAATACCCATTTGGAGCGGCAGATCCTTGACCGCAGTGTTAATGCGTGTCGCGGTGATGGCGTTCGTAGCGATGTAGCCCCGGTCTTTTTCCGTGGTCAAAACGAACGGATTCAGCTCAATGGGCACCTCTTCGAGCGATTGCGCAGGAGCGGCGCTTTCCTGCACGGAGGGCCTTTGCTGCGCAGGCAAACTAGTGGCGGCATGAAGCGCCGCCAACGTGCTAAACGATCTAACAGATAGAGACTTTTTCATGGAGTTAGGTTGGGGTTGCTGGTAGGAAACTGGTTCTTCCGGGGTTGGGCCGGGGGGGGGCTATCGAACGCGCGTTCGGTCGTGTCGGCGGCGAGCGCCGCCGAGACCGAGCAGAGCCACGCGGATGAACTGCGGGAGAGGTGAGGAAGTCGCGGCAGCGGCCAGCGCCGCAAAAACGAGGGCTGAATGACGGGACAACAGGGGAAGCTTGGACATGGGTGGAGGGGTTAAGGAGCAACTATTCCGTTCACGGATTACCTGGAGTTTAGTGTGAAACGGAACGCGCCGATCCATGACCATCCCCCATTCGAAAAGATCTGCGGAGCACGAACGCGCGCTTTCCCCGTTAATCATTACATCTTTTCATAGCAGGGATGCGACGGTCGGACATGCAATCATGCGCCTGCGGCGTTCTCCGAACCGGGCGACCGCGATGGCTGAGTGCTTACCGAATGATTACCCAGAAAAAGCGCGTCCTGTTCGGTCCGTAATTTCCAGAGCGGTGAGTCGTCCGCCGGCTCGACCTCCTCGACCGTCACGATCTCTCCAGTCGGCACATCGCGTCGCAACCGACAACCACTCGCCAGGTGCAGCGGTGCCGGCGCACGGGGCGACAGCGCGCGAGCCGGTCGCATCAGCGCGCGAATCGCGGTGCTCTTGTCGGTCGGCATCGCCTCGCCGGCCCGGAGCGGCTGCACGGCTTGGGCCAGCACGTCGTAACGCGGGAGCAGTTCCGTGGCTCCGGTCGGCACACCCCGCTGAACTGCGGCGAGCAGCGAGCGTGGTGTTTCCACACCGCAAAGGTGGTGGGGGCGCATGATCAGGAAGGCGTCACCGCGCGAGTTTGCGAGGTGTCCTTTGTCGCGCAGAATTTTGCGCGAGTAGGCGCTCGCACACCCCACGACGACGAATACCCCGCCGGCAAGTCCCGGTTCGTGGGGCGTTCGCAGGCACGTCACCGCATCGACCACACCCGCGCGCTTCAAAAGGCCGCCACGCCGTCGCGGGCACAGCAGCTCCGGCATTTCGGGGATGCGCAGCACCGGGCAGTGTAGCGAATCGACATCGGGTGCGAGGCCCGTGCCGTTTACCGCGAGCGTCATCTCGGTCACGTCGTAGCCCATCAGCCCACCCATCGCACCGAGTTCCTCGCGACGCGCGCGGCTCGCCCCAGCGACATCCTTGGTCGCC
>Ga0209181_10005694_pt1 | contig 17820 bp, 12 predicted proteins | sample MAT05_FD_187208 | JGI IMG/M metagenome (GOLD analysis project Ga0209181, IMG submission 187208) | Freshwater microbial communities from Lake Fryxell liftoff mats and glacier meltwater in Antarctica - MAT-05 (SPAdes) (version 2) | ecosystem: Environmental > Aquatic > Freshwater > Ice > Liftoff...
TTTACAACCTGCCCCGCTGCCGACATTGCAAAAACTGTTAACACTCCATTTCTCAAAAATTCATTTCTTTTCATCTTCTTTTAATTTTTTTAGTCCCAAATTCATAAATTTTTAAAATCTTTATTGGTCTTTCAAATCCTGAATTCATTATTTCTTATAATAATTTAAATGAACTTTTTTGCCATTACTCTTCAACATGGTTCCATTCTCCATCACTTTGCTTTCTTGAGTGCTTTCATCCTTCAAAAACTCACTGCAAAATTCCATAATCTTGGCAGCGCCAATCACCACCAAACCCCCATTCGAAATGGCTTCCACCGCCGCCGATTTAACCAGTTGCGTAGCTTGCTTTTTAAACATTTTATTATTGGCAAACAGGTCGGCACTAATAATGGTATCTCCAGTTACCGCAACAAAACCAATGTAGGTTGTATCCTCTAGCATCAAGTTTTCAAAATGCTTCATGTATTTTGGAAGCTCAGTTTTTAAGGTATCCGAGTTTTGTAAGGCCGCATATGTACCTGTACTCGTTTCGGTTTTATTCTTTTTATTCATATCCGCAACTTTTTCCCAAACCTGACCTTGGTTTTTACTTACCACCGCTTGCTTTCTAACGCTGCCGTTGGTAACCCCGTAATATTCGTTAAATTGGTAACCGTTGCTCCCATTTGGCGTCCACCGACCATGCTCAACACAAAATACCGGAACTTGCACTTTACCGCTCCGAGGAACCAAAAGAACGTCTTTTCCTACCACTCTGTCCTGCTTTCCCCCGATTACAATCTCTCCGGCTAAAATCATAATTGTGTCCTTCGAAATATTTTCAAATTCCAAAGTATTTACCGATCCTCCGTTTAACTCCGTAATTTTTATCTTATTGCTTTTTAAGGCTTCCTGTAAGCTGGTATAATTGCCCATACTGCGATTCGGGCTTAAGTAGGTTTCGTTGGCCTTTAACATATAAATTCTAAGTTTTCCAAATGTGTACTTTTGCTCCATTTGCTTAAACTCGGTGTTCTCATCCAATACATATTTGTCATTTACTAGTTTCACAAACGATCGTTTACCAATACTAATATTGTCTAAATTCGTTTGGGCATTAACACTTTCAAAGGCGACGAGGAATAAAAATAGATACTTGTTCATGATGTTTTTGTTTTAAATTTTGATTCAAAAGTCGGTACTCAACAAATAGGTATTTTTAACAATGCGCAAAACGTCTGCTCAAATGAGTAAGTGATCGCTTTTAGAATGTGAAATTGTAATTGTGACAAAAGAAAAATGCTTAATTGGCATCACATTTTTTTTTAGGGTTGTATCTTTGTTCAAACCAATTTAAAACTTTGAGGAAATTCATTTTCATACTACTGCAATTATTTGCATTAAATCTAAGGGCTCAAGTTAGTTCGGATAAGGAAACCAAGGCTTCTAAATCCAATGCTTCGTCTGCCATGGAAATGATTGATGAGGCCAATAAACTATCCAAAACCAACGCCTCCAAAAGCATGCTAATTGCCAGCGATGCCTTGGAGAAAAGTTTAAAAGTCAACGACAAAACCAGTGAATATTATGCCTACAATACGCTTGGAACCTTATATTATAATATAGGCAATTACACAAAAGCCAGCAGCTACTTTTCCAAAGCGCGCATCGGTTTCCTTAAAATAAAAGATAACCAAGGTCTCAATTATGCCGAAAAATATTTGGCACTGTCCCTCGAAAAGGAACAGAAATACGACGAGGCACTTTTAATGAATAAATCCTACGATAAGAATTCAGCCAATGTTAAAAAGAAAGATTACGTAAAATCAAAATACGAAACGGCAAAGCTAAAGTCCAAAGCAGGAAAAAAAGAAGAGGCTATTTCAGATCTCAAATCCTTAACCAAGGACAGTAATCTTACAGCCGAAAACAAAATCGATATTTACAAAGAACTTGGCGATTTATACGTTGCCAAAAAAGACACTGCAAATGCTTATCGCGCCTACAATCAAGTTTTAAATATGGATAATTCCACCAAGCAAAATGGGTATAGTATTTCTTTGGGTTTGGTAGATGTAGCCAAAAAAGTTTCTGATCTTAACCTTAAAAATGGACGTGCCAAGGATAATTTTATCGTACAAAATATGATTTTGATGGAAGGTTTAAAAAGCCGGGATCCATACATCATTCAGGCTGCTAATTACAATATTGGAAAAACCTACTTAAGTCAGAACGATGAAGTAAGTGCTATCCCTTATCTTAAGAAAAGCGCTAAAATTGCTAAGAACCAAGGCAATGCTATTGAAGAACAAAAAAGTGTAAAGGACTTAGCCAAAGCTTATGAAAATCTTGGACAATTCGATATAGCTCTCGATATTTATAAGCGCTATGTTCGTTTATCCGATTCCTTTAAATCACTTCAAAACGGCAACGAAGAAGCCAGTTTGGCGCTTAACCGTGAGTTCTTAAAACAGGAAGCACGCATCAAAGGTTTAATGAGCACTCAAAAAGAAAAAGAAGCCAGTATTCGTCGTCAACGCACCATTTTATGGACCCTAGCCGGAGTTTTGCTCATTTTTGCATGCTTAACTTGGGCCCTAGTTCGCAATATTCGACAGAAACAAAAAGCCAATATGGTGATTCAATTGCAATCGCTGCGAACACAAATGAATCCACATTTTATCTTTAATTCGTTAAACAGTGTTAACAATTTTATTTCCAAAAACGATGAACGCAGTGCCAATAAATATATTTCTGATTTCAGTAAGTTGATGCGCACCGTTCTTAAAAACAGCGACCAAGATTTTATCAGTTTGGTTACCGAAATAGAAACCTTGCGAATCTATTTGGAGCTTGAACATTTCCGTTTCGGAGATAAATTTGATTACCATTTGGAAGTTGCAAGCAATGTAGAACCCGATTCTGTGCAAGTTCCGCCGATGCTTATTCAGCCTTACATAGAAAATGCAATTTGGCATGGTTTGCGTTACAAAGAAGAAAAAGGCAGGCTTTGGGTAAATTTCTTTATTGAAGACAAAAAACTGTATTGCACCATTCACGATAATGGTATCGGTCGAAAAAAATCTGCCGAATTAAAAACGCTTCATCAAAAAACCTACCAAAGTACCGGCATTAAAAACACCCAAGAACGCATAGAACTGCTCAATAAGTTACACAAGACCAATTTGGGTATCGAAATTTCCGATTTGGAACAAGACTCAGAATCTACAGGAACCATGGTAAAAATTTCATTGCCTTGTATCATGGAAACCATCGACATGACCTAATTCAAAAAAAAGTTTCAAGTTCAAGCTAAGAATCACAATTTAAATTTTAACTCATCCATCCACATCAAATTGCATCATGGCCGAAAAACAATTCATTAGTGCAAAACCCATTAACTCTAGTCTAGTAAAAGCTGTGATTGTTGATGACGAGCCCATTGCCCGCGAAACCTTGCTTAATTATATTATCAAATATTGTGAAGGCATAGAGGTAATAGGCCAAGCCAACGACGTACCATCAGCCATTGAAACCATTAACCGGCTTAAACCCGAGTTAGTGTTTTTAGATGTTGAAATGCCTTTTGGTAATGCTTTTGATGTATTAGAAAACACGAGCGCCATACAATACGAAACTATTTTTATAACCGCTTTCAGCGAATACGCCATCAAAGCTTTCAATTTCAGCGCAGCCTATTATATTCTAAAGCCTTTGGATATTGACGAATTGATTAAAGCCATCGAAAAAGTTAAAATCCAAATGCAACTCAAAACCGAGCCTTTAGTTTCGAAAGTTCTGAGCGAAAACATTCGTCACCCTGAAAACAAAAAGCTTGTACTACCCACAACGACTGGCTTTGAAGTGGTGCCAGTAAAAAACATTGTTCGTTTAAGTGGTAGCAGTAATTACACCGAAATATATCTGCTCGATGGCAAGAAAAAAGTGGTGAGCCGGGTTTTAAAACAATTTGAAGAAATGCTTTGCGATCAAGGCTTTATGCGCATTCATAAAAGCCATATCATCAATATGGAACAAATCAAAAGCTATCACAAAGGGCGCGGCGGCACTGTAGAACTTAACGATGGAAGCGAAATAGAAGTTTCGCCAAACAAAAAACAAGAGCTTCTGGCGTATTTTTCGAATTGATTCTTTTAGGTAGACAACTTTAAAAGTCTAGATTGTTCCTATTGGTCTTTCCTTAAACTCATCTAAAGGCAATCTATTGTTTCCTAATAAGTATGAAAAAGCTAATTAAAAGTTGAAGACTCCGAAACATCCAAAAATAAAGCAACGCAACCAACATTATATTTGATAGATGCGCCCTTGCAGTTGCAAAAATTCATTCTGTTAATTCAGTTTAACCCAAATTAATCAATAGTAGGTTCAAAGAATCTATCTACTTGTTTTATTTGGGTTTAATCCCGATTTAGCAATTGTTATCAATTCATCAAAAAATTAATTTTAAATCGAACATTCGATAATGCCCCTAAAAAACAAACATGAATTAATTGTTAAATTCTTAATTGAATCTGCAATTTCTACTGCAGATTTTGGGTTTAAAGTACAGTAACATCTAGCCAGCACCGCTCAAATTTGCCTCCGTTGTCAAAAAGACTTTTAGATAATTTGCCAAGATTGAAAAACCGATGACAGATTTTGAAGTTTTTTTATACGGCACATTCAAGTTATAAATGCAACCTTAGTATTCAAAAATAGTTCACAGGCCAGAAAATTGAAATTGGACTAAATATCTAGTATAATCGGAATTGTTTCTGGCCATTCTCTTCTAAATTTTATCTTTAAACATAAATAATATTTATGGATTATATAAATAAAATAGATGATAACTTATGATTTACTAGTTACAAATTTGTTGCAATAAAAAACTTAAAAATCAGACCAATGAAAGGATATAACTTAATTTCGAACTTAAAATTAAAAACCAAATTTAGTTTTACACTCATATTGGTCTCATTTGCATTGTGTTCAAATTCCGGATTTTCACAAACCCCAGAATTATTTGAAGACAAGATATTGCTCAACAAAATAGCCGTTCCATGGGGTTTTACTTTTATTAGCAGCAACGAAGTTCTGTTTACAGAAAAGCAGGGAAAAGCATACCGATATGTTATTTCAAGCGATTCTCTTTCAGAAATAACTGGTATACCGACAGTTTATCAGAACGGTCAAGGAGGATTGTTAGACATTGCCTTGCATCCCAATTTTAGTAGTAATAGTTTTGTATATCTAACTTATGCTGTTAATGCTACCGGAGGGCAAACAACAGCCCTTGGAAGGGGAAAACTTATTGGTAACCAACTTCAAAATTTTACAGAATTATTTAGGGCATTACCAATAATTAATTCTGGCTCCCATTTTGGCAGTCGTTTAGTTTTTGATAGAAACAATCTCCTTTATATGTCTGTTGGCGATCGCGGAGCGCAAGACAATGCGCAAAACAAAAACAACCATTTGGGCAAAGTTTTACGCTTCAATGATGATGGAACTGTACCTTCAACCAATCCTTTAGTTGGGGTTCCCAACACAAAACCTGAGATATTTTGTTGGGGAAACCGAAATATTCAAGGCATGGGCATGAACCCGGCTACAGGTGATATTTATGCACACGAACATGGACCTAGAGGCGGGGACGAACTCAATTTGATAAAACCAAATACTAATTATGGTTGGCCTGAAGTTACGTTTGGTGTTAACTATGACGGAACTCCTATTACTCCTGATACTACACTTCCAGGCATGGAACTTCCACTTACCTATTGGGTACCCTCCATTGCTCCAAGTGGCATGACTTTTATTAGTAATGGACAACCAAATAATGAAGCAGATATTTTAATTGGAGCCTTAGCTGGTACTCATATTCATTGGTTAAAAATGAGAGATAATAAAAGATTATCATCATCAAGAAGTATGAATGGTTATGCACGTTTTCGCGATGTGAGACAAGCGCCTAATGGCAAACTTTATGCAATGACCGAAACTCCAAACCGTTTTGTGTTGTTGCGTTCAAATATCTCAATCACTAATTCAGTAAAAGATAAAAATTCTACATCTGTAGAAAGAGATAATCTTTATCCAAATCCTAGTATTGGAGAAAGTAAGTTATTATTTTATGTACCAAATAGTATATGGGTTACAGTAAAAATTTTAAACACAAATGGTACTTTTCTTAAAGAATTAACTTCTCAGACATACGTAAAAGGCAACCACTCATTGCTAGTAGATTGTGATGAATTGCCAATGGGTATTTATTATATAGAAATTGACAAAGGTGGTTCAAAGACATTTTTTAAATGGGTAAAAATGTAGTCAATTTATAAATTCGGGCTAATCCTTAAAGACTTGCATTCAAGAAAAAAAAATGACACGAGAACGAGACAATCTTACTGAAATTAAATTTGACAGCGTAGTTGCATCTACAATATAATAGAAAAACACGGTTTTTCAGCACCAACCATTAAGTCGAATTTAATATTTCAAAGACTTAATTGCGACCAATCGATGACTAAAAAAAAGGCAATCACCTAAATGCAAATTGGCATTAAAAGTTTATTCTTAGAATTTTCTAAGCTAATAAACTTTAGTGTTAATTGAATATTTGTGCTCCTAAGCCAGCAAATCATCAATAACCAAACCTTAAATCAACAAACCTTCAAAAGTTTCAATTAAAAAGAACTTTTTAATACAATTGATTTTAAAAAAACTGTTTCTTATTGGTATGCAAAACCTAAATATTTCCCAATAACATATTTTTTTTTAATTCTTAAAAACAGTTTGCAATGTTAACTGTTTTTACAATCAACCATGAACCAAAAATGTGAAGAATGGGTTCCTCTCGGAACTAGCTTAGCCCTTATTACCAAAAAGTACTTTGGAGCCCTAGGTCAATTACTTAAAGATTTGACCATTGATCGCAACTATTCGGTGCTCCTGTTATTGGACCATGAAAATCGACCGGTTTCTCAACAGTTTATTGCCGATTACTTTTTAATCGATAAGGCCCAAATGGTGCGAATTATGGATTATCTTATGGCCGAAAATCTTATTTCAAAATCACTAAACACACAAAATCGCAGAGAATACCTTGTTACCCTTACTGGAAGGGCAATTAAAACTATGCCAATGATCAAAAAAAGTATTCAGCAACTCAGCGAAACGATGTTTCAAGGACTTACCAACGATAACAAAGTCGCTCTTTTTGGCATCTTATCAAAAATATCCGAAAACCTCGATGGACAAAAGCGCCTAGCCATGTCGATGAATTTAAAACCTGTAAAAATCTTTAAAAATCTTAATCCTACAATATGAAAACCATACGAAGCATTATCTATATCACAATTTTGTTGGCAGCCCTGCTCTTGCTAAAATATTTCTTTTTCCCATCAGGTCAAACCGAAATGCAAGGACCTCCCTCAAAAGGCAGCGATAAAGGCCAAAAGCCTACAATGCCTCCCGCACCGGTGAGTGTTTATGTTGTTAAAGCACAAACATTAGACAATACACTTTTTGCCAGCGGAACCATTCTTGCCAATGAATCTGTTGACCTAAAACCTGAAATATCCGGCAAGGTTACTGCAATCTATATTAATGAAGGTCAACCTGTAAGCAAAGGGCAATTGCTGCTAAAATTAAACGATGCCGACCTGCAGGCCCAGCTTAAAAAAGTAAATGCCGAACTCAAACTGTCCGAAGAAAAACTAAATCGCTATGCCCAGTTGCTCAAAATTCAAGGAGTAAGTCGCGAAGAATTTGATATGGCTACAAATCAATTTCAAGCCTTAAAAGCCGATGCCGAAGTATTAAAAGTTCAAATTGCAAGGTGCAGCATTACGGCTCCTTTTAACGGTGTGCTCGGTTTGCGACAAATTAGCGAAGGCAGCTTTATTACGCCGCAACAAGTGGTTACCAGCATTCAACAACTAAATCCGATAAAAATAGATTTCTCAATTCCTGAACGTTACGCCTCCCTTATTAAAAACGGCAGCCTTATAAATTTCAAAATTGAAGGTTATCCGGAAAATTTCCAGGGAACTGTTTTTGCTTTCGAACCCGGCATCGATGTTTCGAGTCGTTCCTTAAAAATTCGCGCCAGAGCCAATAACCCTAATAATAAATTACGCCCGGGTGCATTTGCTAAAATTGAACTCGTTTTGGATAAAAATACAAACGCATTAATGGTTCCTACCCAAGCCATTGTGCCTATTCTCAAGGGGCAACAAGTATTTATCTGTAAAAATAATATCGCCGAAGCTATTCCCGTAGAAACAGGGTTGCGAAACGAAACCAAGGTCCAAATAATAAATGGTTTACAAGATGGCGATAGTGTTATTATTACCGGATTGATGGGTCTTAAAGCAGGAGCTTCCTTAAAAATAATTAAATAAATCGGTATGAGCTTATCCACCACAAGTATCAATCGACCGGTACTCACAATTGTAATGAATTTGCTTATTATCCTGTTTGGGGTAATAGGTTTTAACTATCTAGGAGTGCGGGAATACCCGAGCATCGACCCGCCGGTAATTACAGTGCGAACCAATTATTCGGGTGCCAACGCCGATGTAATCGAAAGTCAAATAACAGAACCTCTCGAAAAAGGACTCAATGGTATCGAAGGGATAAAATCAATTTCGTCGAGCAGTAATCAAGGTTCAAGCGTTATTACGGTTGAGTTTGATATTAGTATAAACATGGAAGCGGCTGCAAACGATGTTCGCGACAAAGTTTCGCAAGCCGTGCGCCAATTGCCGCAAGATATTGACGCTTTGCCAAGTGTTACTAAATCGGATGCTAATGCCGATGCTATTATTTCTATGACACTTCAAAGCAATTCTCGAAGTCATTTGCAAGTTAGCGATTATGCCGAAAACGTAATTGCCGAGCGCTTACAAACTATTCCGGGAGTAAGTAATATTCAAATTTGGGGACAAAAAAAATACGCCATGCGCATCTGGTTCGACCCGTCCAAACTTTCGGCCTTTGGCTTAACACCCATGGATGTAAAACTAGCTCTTGATCGTGAAAACGTAGAATTACCAAGCGGAAAAATTGCCGGCAACGCTACCGAACTAACCATCAACACCAAAGGAAAACTCGTTAATGAAGAAGAATTTAATAACCTTATAATCAAAAATACAGATGGTAATATTGTTCGTTTGCGCGATGTAGGCAAAGCAATACTTGGCTCTGAAAACGAAGAAACCATTTTAAAAGAATCAGGTATACCCATGATTGGCCTGGCTTTGGTTCCCCAGCCCGGAGCCAACTACATAGATATTTCTAAAGAATTTTACAAGCGCTTTGAGGAACTAAAAAAAGATCTGCCAAAGGATTTTACCATCAATATTGCCCTCGATAATACCAAATTCGTAAGCAAATCGGTTTTGGAAGTTGGCGAAACCTTAGGCATAGCCATTTTATTAGTTATCCTTATCATCTACCTCTTTTTCCGCGATTGGATTGTTGCCTTTCGACCCTTAATTGATATTCCGGTTTCTTTAATCGGCGCTTTCTTTATTATGTACATAATGGGCTACTCTATTAATGTATTAACACTTTTGGCTATTGTTCTAGCCACCGGTTTGGTGGTGGATGATGGTATTGTAGTAACCGAAAATATATTCAAAAAAATAGAAGAAGGTATGTCGCCACTGGAAGCCGCTAAAAAAGGGGCTAACGAAATTATTTTCGCAGTAATTTCTACGTCTGTTACGCTGGCTTCGGTTTTCCTTCCTGTTATCTTTATGCAAGGTTTTGTTGGGCGCCTTTTCCAAGAATTCGGAGTGGTTTTGGCAGGTTCTGTGCTTATTTCTGCCTTTGTTTCTCTAACCCTAACTCCCATGCTCAACGCCAAACTGGTTCGTAAATCAGACAAAAAGAGTAAGTTTTATTTAGCAACCGAACCTTACTTCGAGCGCATGAATACAAGTTATCTGAGAGGTTTAAACAATTTTTTAAAATACCGTTGGCTCGCATTTATACTCATCGCTTTATGCAGTATCATGATTTGGTTTTTCGGAAAAAGCTTAAAATCCGAACTTGCGCCACTTGAAGACCGAAATTGGATGCGAATTTCACTCACAACACCCGAAGGATCAACCTTCGAATACACTGATGCTTTTGTTGACAAAATGTCGACCTTTATCATGGATTCTGTGCCCGAAAAACGGGTTTGCTTAACGGTTACTTCTCCTAACTTTACTGGAGCAGGTTCTGCCAACTCAGGATTTGTTCGCCTTGCGCTAAAAGACGCCGAAGAACGCAAACGCAGTCAGAAAGAAATCGCACAATACATAACCAAAAAATCAAAAACCTTTCCCGAAGCCAAAGTTTTTGTTATCGAACAACAAACCATTTCAACTGGAGGATTTGGAGGATTACCAGTTCAATTTGTTTTGCAAGCACCAAACTTTGAATCATTAAAGGAAAAGCTCCCTAAATTTATTGAAGAAGCCAACAAAGACAAAACATTTCAAGTGGTTGATGTTAACTTGAAATTCAATAAACCTGAATTAAATCTGTCTGTTAACCGTGAAAAAGCCCGTGAACTTGGCATTTCGGTTTTAGATATCGCCCAAACCCTTCAATTGGCTTTTAGTCCCCAGCGAATGGCCTACTTTAACATGGACGGCAAACAATATCAGGTAATTGGCCAATTCGAACGTGAATCTCGCGACAAAACCATCAACTTAAAATCTATTTACGTTCGAAACACCGCCGGGCAACTTATTCAACTCGACAATATTGTTACTGTTAAAGAAAGTAGTAGCCCGCCTCAATTATACCATTTTAACCGATACATGTCGGCCACAGTTTCTGCAGCATTAACGCCCGGCAAAACAATTGGCGACGGCATTGCGGCCATGGAAAACGTTGCTAAAAAAACGCTCGACAACTCCTTTTCCACCGCTCTAACGGGCGCCTCGCGCGATTTCGCCGAAAGCTCGTCCAGCTTATTGTTTGCCTTTGGCTTAGCACTGCTCCTAGTTTATCTTATTTTATCGGCTCAATTCGAAAGTTTCCGCGACCCGTTAATTATAATGATTACAGTGCCTTTGGCTATTGCTGGTGCCGTGTTTTCGTTGTGGTATTTTAACCAAACCCTCAATATTTTCAGTGAAATCGGTATCATTATGCTCATTGGATTGGTAACCAAAAACGGTATCTTAATTGTTGAATTCGCTAATAAATTGCAAGAAAACGGTATCGAAAAAAACTTGGCCATCCGCGAAGCTTCTGTTGGCCGTTTGCGTCCAATTCTAATGACGAGTTTGGCAACCTCCCTTGGCGCATTGCCAATTGCAGCCTCCTTTGGGGCTGCTTCGCAAAGTCGCACAGGCATGGGTATTGTTGTTATTGGAGGCCTTCTCTTTTCCCTAATTCTCACTTTGTTCGTCATTCCGGCGATGTACACTTATATTTCCACCAAAAAGGTAAAACATGAAGATGAAACAATTTAAATTGGTCTGTCTGATATTTTTAGGCACCCTCAATCCGGCAAAAGCTCAGCAAACACTGCGATTAAGCGCCGCTATTGATTCGGCATTATTCAATAATCTTGGCTTAATAATTAGTCGAAACCAAGCCATAATGGCCTCCAATAATTTAAGTTACGGAAACGCCGGTATGTTACCCCGAATCGATTTAAATGCAGGTTCAAATTTGGCTAGTAATACCCTGAACCAAAAATTTAATACAGGCACCGAAATCAATAAGAAAGGCGTGGTAACCAAAGCGTATAATGGGCAACTGGCCTTAAACTGGACATTATTCGACGGTACTAAAATGTTTGCAACCTACCAAAAACTCGAAGTCTTAAAATCTATGGGCGAGTTGAACGTGCAAATCAAAAGCGAAGAACTCGTAGCCAATGTTACTAAAGCATACGCCGAAATTGTGAAACAAAAAATCCTACGCCAAGGAACCCTAAACAATATTTCACTATACGAAGAACGGGTAAAACTAGCCGAAGCCCGCCTGCAAATAGGTAAGTCGTCGCGCACCGAATTATTGCAAGCTTCGGTTGATTTAAATCTTCAAAAAAGCAATTTGATAAAGCAAAAAACCTTGCTCAAAAATGCTATGATTAATCTAAACAGATTGCTCATGACTAACCTCAATATTGAATGGAATATTTCGGAAAATTTAGATTTAAACACTAATTTAAATTTTGAACAAATACTTCTAAACCTAGAATCTGGCAACAAACAATTGCAAACACTTCGCATGGCTGAACAACAGTCTATACTGGAAATTAAGGAACAAGAATCGTTCTATTATCCCCGAGTCAATTTAAACGCAGGCTATAATTTTACGAGCAATTCGTCAACCCAAGGTTTGTTTTTGGTAAATCAAATTCGCGGACCATTGGCGGGAATTACCTTCAATTGGAATTTGTACAATGGTATCCAGCGAAAAGCAGTAGAAAATGTAAAACTTCAGCATCAAAACACCCAACTTCAATATCAAGACGCCAAAATAGGTTTAGAAACCTTGGTAATTAACGCTTGGCAAAATTACCACGACGCTTTAGATTTAGCCAAAATGGAGCAAGAAAGTCATAAAATGGCCGAAGAATACGTAGACATAACCATGGAACGCTTTCGTTTAAATGAAGCCACTATCCTCGAATTAAAGGATGCTCAGCAGAGTATTGAAGCCTCTGTGATACGCTTGGCTAACACGCTTTTCGAAGCTAAAATCGCCGAAACCGAGTTGCTTTTTTTAACTGGTAAGCTAGTAAGATAAGAGTGAACATATCTTATGCTTTGTTATTTGGGCGTATCCCTGCGGGTCGGGCGTTTTGCTCTTATCTTTTTGCTCGTGCCTCTCTTAAAGGATAACAGCTTCACTCCCTTACGCGGGCTTTACAACAGGTGAACGATTGACGACTCATAAAAAGTCTTATATCGGTCGATGTCTCCACCCACCGAAACAATTTAATAACCATGACCTTAATAACTCATGTAGCCTTATCGGTCGGTGTCTCCACCCACGGACAAGAAAATTGCAAATATTCTTTTATCGGTCGGTGTCTCCACCCACCGAAACAATTCAATAACCATGACCTTAATAACCCAATAACCCATGTTGCCTTATCGGTCGGTGTCTCCACCCGCGGACAAGAAAATTGCAAATATTCATCTTTCATACTGCTCCGAACTGGGAGTTTGCGAGTGGAACGCCGCAATGACGATGGGAACCAAATATCCGTCAACCAATTACGAATCACCACAAACTCAATAAAAATTTCCCTTTAACGAATACTCACTTAATGTATTAAACAGGTAAAAGTATTTCATTGCTCATATCCGTTTTAGAAAGTATTGACGAAATTTTATGTATAATATCTTCTTGTAAAATTTCTAACCGTTTTTTCTTTACAAAATGCCTGTGAACCGCTAAACTAACCGTGTGATAAGGTACAGGGGATGAAAAGTGACTTAAATGCGTTTTTTCTTGATTCGAAAAATCATTTACGGCTAAATACGGCAACAGGGTTGAAGCCTTGTTGGCCTTTAAAAACCGAAGTAAACTATCGATAGACCCTGCTTTGAATTCGAAATTCAGTTTTGAATCAAGCTGTTGATCACACATGTCGCAAAGCTGCAAGACTTGTGTGCGCATGCAATGTCCTTCTTCCAATAAACATAAATTTTTCATTTCAATTTTTTTAATAGAAACAAGTTGATTCTGAACCTCATTGGCATCAAAGAATACGAAAGGCTTGTCGTATAATTTAAGTTCTAGAAGTTCGTTTTCGTTTAAAGGCGTAGAAATAATGCCGATGTCCAACTCCCGAAATTTTAGCTTTTTTATTATTTCGGTTAAAGTTTCTTCACGCACTTTGATGGTTAAATTAGGAAACTTAGAGGCGAAATCTTGAAGAAAGAGTGGGAGTAAGAAAGGTGCAGTGGAAGGTATAACAGATAATGTTAAAATACCGGATTCTTCACCTTTCACCTCCTTTACAAGTTCTTTTAACTGTTCAATATTATTTGTAATATTTTTTAATTGTTCAATTATTACCAAGCCTTCTTTTGTAACTTGAACCGGCTTTTTTTTGCAATCAAATAGTTTCACCTGTATCTCGTCTTCAAACCTCGAAATCATCGTGCTTAGGGTGGATTGAGAAATGTTGTTAGCTTCGGCGGCTTGCTCAAAATGATGGTATTCCGCCAAGGCTAATATTTACTGGAATTGCTGTATGTTCATCTGTTTTGTAAATATAAGTATTGAAAATATCGTTTTTGTCGAACAAAATTATCCTTTAACTTTGTCATAAATATTAAAAGCCTAAAAAATTTATGAAAAAAACGATTGTCGTATTAAGTCTTTTTTTATCAATTAACATAAACGCTCAAAACAGAATGGAAAACAAACCTAAATGCCCTTTTGGTCATGGCAGGGAAGAAACGACCGCAACAGAACCAGTTATTATCAATTTTAACACTCCAGTATTTACGAATCGAGATTGGTGGCCCAACCAATTGGATTTAAGTATACTGCGAAAAAACTGTAACTTATCCGACCCGATGAATCCTGATTTTGATTATGCAAAAGCATTTCAAACCATAGATTATCAAGCCTTAAAGAAAGATTTAACGGTTTTAATGACTTCTTCACAGGATTGGTGGCCTGCAGATTTTGGAACCTATGGCGGTTTATTTATTCGTATGGCCTGGCATAGTGCAGGAACCTACCGAACAGGCGATGGTAGAGGTGGCTCAAGAGCGGGTCAACAACGTTTTGCACCCTTAAATAGCTGGCCAGATAATGCTAATTTAGACAAAGCCCGACGATTATTATGGCCTATTAAGCAAAAATATGGAAACAAAATTTCCTGGGCCGATTTAATGATCTTAACAGGAAACGTAGCTTTGGAATCTGCTGGATTTAAAACATTTGGTTTTGCAGGTGGCAGAACTGATGTTTGGGAGCCGGAATCAAGTGTTTATTGGGGCTCTGAAACTAAATGGCTAGATGACAAACGCTACACCGGCGATAGAAATTTAGAAGATCCACTAGCAGCAGTGCAAATGGGTCTTATCTATGTAAATCCTGAAGGTCCTAATGGCAATCCTGATCCTGTATTAGCAGCTAAAGACATACGGGAAACATTTAAAAGAATGGGTATGAACGACGAAGAAACCGTTGCTTTAATTGCTGGTGGGCACACCTTAGGAAAAGCCCATGGAGCGGCAGATGCTAAGAATGTCGGCGTTAATCCGGAAGCTTCAGGTATTGAAGCACAAGGTTTTGGATGGAAAAGCGATTACAAATCCGGAAAAGGAAAAGATGCCATAACTTCAGGCTTAGAGGTTGCTTGGACTTCAACCCCGGATCAATGGAGTCAAGATTTTTTTAGAATTTTATTTAAGTACGAATGGCAACTTACAAAAAGTCCGGCCGGAGCAAACCAATGGATTGCAAAAACAGATGAAACCATTATTCCGGACGCGTTTGACAAAAGCAAGCGTCATAAACCAACCATGTTAACCACCGATTTGTCGTTGCGATTTGACCCGGTTTATGAAAAAATATCACGAAAATTTGCAGAAAATCCAGATGCGTTTAATGATGCATTTGCAAGGGCTTGGTTTAAATTAACCCATCGTGATATGGGGCCCAACACTACTTATTTAGGTTCGGAAGCGCCCAAAGAAGACTTATTGTGGCAAGACCCTATTCCGGCGGTTAATCATAAATTAGTAGGACAAGCAGAAATTGACGGTTTAAAAGTTAACATCTTAAATTCAGGTTTAAGCATCAGCGAATTGGTTGCTACGGCTTGGGCATCCGCTTCAACTTACCGAGGTTCCGATAGAAGGGGAGGTGCTAATGGTGCAAGAATTCGTTTAGAACCACAAAGAACGTGGGCTGTTAATAATCCAGCGCAGTTGAACAAAGTTTTAAGTGCGCTCGAAAAAATTCAAAAGGATTTCAATGATAAATCAAGAGAAGTAAAAATTTCTTTAGCAGATTTAATCGTCTTGGCCGGTAGTTTAGGCTTAGAACAAGCCACTAAAAATGCAGGGCAAATGGTTCAAGTTCCTTTTACGCCCGGTCGTATGGATGCCACAAATGAACAAACCGATATTACCTCCTTTGATGTGCTAGAGCCCCAAGCCGATGGGTTTAGAAATTATTTAAAAACTAGCTATACGGTTTCAACGGAGGCTTTATTAATCGACAAAGCGCAATTATTAACCTTAACGGCTCCCGAAATGACAGTATTAATGGGAGGTTTAAAGGTTTTGAACACAAATTACGATAATTCAAAAACAGGAGTTTTAACAACCAATAAGGAAACCTTAACCCAAGATTACTTTGTTAACTTACTGGATATGAGTACTATTTGGACTGCAAAAGACGATTCTAAGGAAGTGTTTGAAGGTAAAGATAGAACAAGCGGTAATCTAAAATGGACTGCTTCGCGCGCCGACCTTATTTTTGGCTCAAACTCAGAACTAAGAGCAATTGCAGAGGTTTATGCAAGCAACGATGCAAAAGAAAAGTTTGTGAAAGACTTTGTGGCAGCTTGGGTTAAAGTGATGAATTTAGATCGCTTTGATTTGATGTAAAACATTCTGATTTGGAGTTTTTATTTGGGCGTATCCCTGCGGGTCGGGCGTTTTGCTCTTATCTTTTTGCTCGTACCTCTCAAAAAGGATAACCGCTTCACTCCCTTACGCGGGCACTTAGGCAAGTGAAAGATTGGTGAAACATAAAAACATTTTTGTTTCATCGTTAAACTCCATCCTAAGGGTATTGACAAATGTTTGTTTCGTCATTCTTATTACTTCGAACTAGGAAATTGCGGTTTAAGTCCGAAATGACGATAAAAACGCCCGCTATCATTAAGGTTAGCATTGTCGTCACTGAGGTTCACGGTGCTGCCGTTGCGCTTGGATCTGCTTTGTTTGCGGTTGGTCCTGATGTTATTGAGGGCTCAACCCGCAATCTCCCGTTAATTTCCCTAAATTCCTCTCCCGATAATGTAATTTGATTGCACTAAATCGGACATGTCAGGATTTTTCAATGCCTATAATTGAAATGATCTATAGATTTTACTTTTGGTGTTTTCATTTATTAACTAGCATTCGTGGCTAAACAATTCTTTTTCTTTTGTGTATTATTAGCCATGGAATTACTCTTGCCACGAATGCACTAATTTTTACTAATTCCATCGCCCTGCCCTTATTCGTGTCTTCATGAATTTGAACATACGTCACGCAGATTATTTTGTAATTTGATTGCACTAAATCAGACAAATTAGGAAAATACTTAAGAGTAATTCCGCTAAAATCATTCTTTTTAAATTTAGGTATTTGAAATATTTCTAATGGCCTTATGTGGATCTAAGTGGGTATCATTCGGTTATAAAACCGCCAAGGCAGCCTCCTCTGCTCAAGGCATTGCCAAGCAAGACATTGGCTGGGAAGTAGGTTTTAGTTAGAGATTTGCGGAGAAATAAATTTACATTTTTTTCTCCCCGGTTATATATCCAATGCAACTTCTAGGCTAAGGTTTCGCCCGAAAGAAAATACAACTTGGATAGAAACCCGAAAGGAAGATAAGTTTAATTATCATCGTATGGCGATGTTTAAATTTTGGTATCACAAAAAAAATCAACATCGATCATGTGTAAGTTTTTTATCAAAGCAATTTGATGCCCAACTCATAAAATAACTTGCTGATGACAACTTATTTGGTTAAGTGTTGTACAACACTTTGCAATTTTATACTCATAATATTATTTTTATGAAAACACAATTACTTAATTATCAGTCAATTACCCCCGCCACCGCCATTTTG
>Ga0209181_10005695_pt1 | contig 17820 bp, 14 predicted proteins | sample MAT05_FD_187208 | JGI IMG/M metagenome (GOLD analysis project Ga0209181, IMG submission 187208) | Freshwater microbial communities from Lake Fryxell liftoff mats and glacier meltwater in Antarctica - MAT-05 (SPAdes) (version 2) | ecosystem: Environmental > Aquatic > Freshwater > Ice > Liftoff...
TCAGAAACTATACGGGAATCGGATGGACTGGCCATGAGCAGTAGAAATTTACGGCTGGATGCTGCAGCAAGAAAAAAAGCAGTGCTCATCATAGAAAGTCTCAGGAAAATAAAAGATACGATTAAAAAAGGCGATTTAACCTCCATAACCAGCCAGGCAATTGAACACTTAAACCAACAAGGGTTTAAAGTAGATTATGTACAAATTGCCAATGCTGCAGACCTGCAACCTATAACCGTTTGGGATGGCAAACAAAAAGCAGTGTTGTTGGTTGCAGCGTTTATAGAAGAGGTAAGGTTAATAGACAACCTATTATTGAATTGATATATTTTTTGTTATCCAAAAAAATATGAATGGGCAGTTGTAAATTGTGAATACTTATGAGCAAGCGTATTTTTTCTATTATACAATACGTCCTTTTTTTAGGGGCAGGATTTTTCCTGGTATGGTGGCAGCTAAAGTCAATGACGGTGGCAGAGAAAACAGAATTCTATGCAGCTTTCTCCAACACCAATTACTGGTTGATGATTCCGGTGGTACTGATGAGCTTGTTAAGCCATTTAAGCCGATCGATGCGATGGAAGTTAATGATGGAACCGTTGGATTACAATCCGGCACTTAAAAATGTTTTTGCCGTAACCATGGTAGGTTACCTGGCCAATTCGGCTATCCCGAGATTGGGAGAAGTGCTCAAGTGCAGCCTGCTGGCACGTTACGAAAAATTAAAAATCGATAAGCTTTTTGGTACTATCATTATAGAACGAACATTTGACCTGGGCTGTTACCTGGCATTTATTGGTATAACTGTGCTGATGCAGATAGATCTTATTGGAGAATATGTAAAAAGCAAACTCAGTTTAATGGCGCAATCGAAGGGAATTCCCATTTGGGCCAGGTTAATATTTGTTATAGGGATCATTGTTATAATCATTTATTTTTTCAGGCTAATCTCCAAAAAATTCCCTCATAATAAAATCCTTTTAAAACTCAACGGTTTTATAAAAGGAGTGATGGATGGATTTAAAACCATACTTCGTTTAAAAAAGCGAAAACAGTTTTTAGCACATACCCTTTTTATATGGTCAATGTATCTGTTGCAGATATATATTGGATTTTATGCAATGGAAGGCACGGCTCACCTGGGCATTAAAGCGGCCTTTGCAGTACTATCACTTGCCACCCTGGCCATGATAGCCACGCCGGGCGGCATTGGCTCCTTCCCTATTTTTGTAATGGAAACCTTATTGATTTATTCTGTTGCTTCTCCCCTTGGAAAAGCTTTTGGGTGGCTGATTTGGGGAGCTAACACAGCCATCGTAATTGTAGTGGGCTTAATTGCATTGATGCTGTTGCCTTATTTTAATAAACATAAAAAAGAATCACAGGCTCAAACAGTGCTGGTTGAATAATAAGAACCAAAACATAATCATGAATACAGGCTGTATTTTCTAAAATCAATATTGCAATATATTTTTTTACAATAAATTTGCAGCCTATTTTTAATATTTATAAACTCTTGCTTTGCATAAACGTAAAACTATCATCAGGGATATAAGCTGGCTTTCATTTAACAACCGTGTACTGCAGGAGGCAGCAGATGAAACAGTACCCCTAAGAGAACGGATCCGTTTCCTTGGCATTTTTTCCAATAACCTGGATGAATTTTTCAGGGTAAGGGTGGCCACACTTAAACGAATGATGGAAGTAGACAGCAAAGCAAGGATGCATATGGAACTGCAACCGGAAAGCATCCTGCAGGAAATAGAAGAAAAAGTAAACCTGCAGCAAATAGAATTTGAACGAATCTGGAAGGAGATACAACGGGAACTGAACAAACAAAATATTTTCCTTGTAAATGAAAAGAAATTAAGTAGCCAGCAACAGAAATTTGTTTTAGATTATTTTAATGAAGAAGTGAGAAGTTATATTGTTCCACTGATGATTGAGAGCATACAAACCTTCCCGGTGCTGAACGATAAATCCATTTACCTTGCCTGTAAATTAGCCCGCAAAGATAAAAGCATACCTCAGCGTTTTGCATTGGTATCTGTGCCTGCAAGGCATTTGAACCGTTTTTTGATATTGCCTTCCAAACCGGGTGAACAAAATATTATTTTGCTGGAAGATGTTATCCGTTTTTGCCTGCCCAATATTTTTTCTTTCTTTAACTACGATCAGTTTTCTGCACACCTGATAAAACTTACCCGTGATGCAGAAATTGATATTGATAATGATATATCCACCTCTTTAATTCAAAAGATTGAAAAAGGTCTGAAAAACAGAAAAAAAGGAAAACCTGTTCGTTTTGTTTTTGATAAAGACATTGATATTGCACTGCTCACCTACCTGGTAAAACGCCTGGGCCTTTCACTAAAAGAAAACCTTATTCCCGGGGGGCGCATTCATAATTTTAAAGATTTTATCAATTTTCCTGATACTGTTTTTTTAAATAAAAGTCAGCGTAAAAAACCTTTTACCCATCCTCTTTTAAAAAATGCGGGTAGCGTAACCAATGTGGTTTTTGACAGAGATGTGCTACTCAATTTTCCTTATCATTCTTACGATAGCGTAATAGATTTATTAAGGGAAGCAGCCATTGATCCTAATGTGGTGAGCATAAAAATAACCTGTTACAGGCTGGCATCTCGAAGCAAAGTAATTAATGCATTATCCAATGCCGTGCGCAATGGTAAGCAGGTAACTGTTGTGCTGGAACTAAGGGCGAGGTTTGATGAAGAAGCCAACCTGATGTGGAAAGAAGAACTGGAAGATGCGGGCGTAAAAGTGTTGCTGGGCCTGCCCAACCAGAAAGTACATGCCAAGTTATGCCTCATAAAAAGAAGGGTGAATAATATTACTACCCATTATGGTTTTGTAAGTACCGGAAACCTGAATGAAAAAACAGCCATGCTGTATGGAGATCATTGCCTGCTCAGTTCTGACCGTAAAATTATGGCAGATGTAAACCGGATTTTCACCTACCTGGAAAACCCTAAAACAAGAATTGGATTACTTAACTCCTGCAAAACACTGATGGTTTGCCCTACAGGTATGCGGCGGCAGTTGCTGCAGCTTATTAACCGGGAAATAAAAAATGCAAAACATAAAAAAACAGCATCTATCATCGTTAAATTAAATTCGCTTAGCGACGAACAACTCATTCTTAAACTGGAAGAAGCAGCAAAGGCAGGCGTGGAAATTAAATTGCTGCTAAGGGGTATCTGTTGTATGTATACAGAAAATAAAAAATTCAAAAAACCAATTCAGGCCATCAGTATTGTAGATGAATACCTGGAACATTCCCGTGTTATGATCTTTCATAACGGGGGTGAGGAAAAAGTATTTATTTCTTCGGCAGATTGGATGGTTCGTAATATAGATCACCGCATAGAAGCGGCCTGCCCTATCCTGGAAAAAAACATTAAAAATGAAATCATAGATATCATTAATATTCAGTTAAGGGATAATGTAAAAGCAAGGATACTGGACAATGACCTGAGCAATCAATATGTGAACCCCCGAAATAAAACCAAGGTAAGATCGCAGGTAGAAACATATAATTACCTGCACAACAAAAAATACTCCTGATTACTATACTGATATTTTGTGAAACTATTATTTTTTCTTTAGAAATCGCTTTAGTGTAATTTTAGCATTCAACACAACATTTAAGCACCGGATAAATTACATATATATTGATACTGGCAGCCATTGATATTGGAAGTAACGCAGCAAGATTATTAATTACAGAAGTGATAGAACAGGCCAATGAAAAGCCTTTTTTCAATAAACTAAACCTTTTCAGGGTTCCTCTTCGCCTGGGGTTTGACGTTTTTGAAACCCGGTATATTTCTCCCGTAAAAATAACCATGCTCCTGGATACCATGCTGGGATTTAAACATCTCATGAATGCCTACAAAGTGGAGTCTGTAAAAGCATGCGCCACAAGCGCCATGAGAGATGCCATTAATTCCAGGGAAGTTCTGGAGCAGGTGCTTAACCAAACAGGTATTAATATAGAAATTATTTCGGGAGATATGGAAGCCAACCTGGTATATGAAAACCATGTGGCCGAAAATATGGACAAGGAAAATAGTTACATGTATATAGATGTTGGAGGTGGCAGCACAGAGTTATCTTTTTTTACAAACGGCATCCTTATTTTTAAAAACTCTTTTAATATTGGCACCATCCGCCTTTTAAAAAAAATGGTAACTGATGCGCATTGGGATGAAATGAAAAATACCATTAAAGCAATAACCGGCGGACAAAAGAAAGTGGTGGCCATTGGCAGTGGGGGAAACATCAATAAAGTATTTTCGCTTAGTAAAAAGAAAGATGGTAAACCACTTCCTTTTGAACTGTTGAGAGATTATTATAAAGAACTGGAAGCTTTTCCATTACAGGAAAGAATCATTAGATACAATCTGCGGGAAGACAGGGCCGATGTAATTGTACCCGCTCTTTCTATTTATATCAATGCCATGCGCTGGGCCGGTGCCGAAGAAATTTATGTGCCCAAAATAGGACTGGCAGATGGTTTGGTAAAGAACCTTTGGAATCAGCTAAAGGCAAAAAATTAATGGATACATCCGGGATCGTCTTGCACTGGATGACGGTACATCCGCACCGGCAATAAAAGCTTTAAGGGCTAAAAGCTAATAACTTAAAACGATCAGTTTCCTAAAACCCGATATTTCATTATGAAAAAAACAGGCTTTATCCTTTTATCACTGTTTGCCCAAACAGCCTTCTGCCAAAACAGTTATACAAAATTCATTGAAAAATCTTCTGTAAAATGGGCTGCATCATTATCCGATACTTGTCATTTTACTAATCCCAATCTTAGTTTATTGCTAAGAGAAAAGTTTAATAATGGATCAATAAAAGCAGGTTTATTTGAAGGCGGATTTAATGAAAAGTTGAAAAAAAAATTAGCCAAAGAAACCATCATTAACCGAATTGCCCCAAACAGGGTTACGCAAATAGCAGATGATGCAGGCAATATTACCGGCACAACGATAGAAGCAGAAAATCCTTTATTATCCCCCAAATATTTTGACAGTGAAACCAACGATCTGGTAGAAGTACAACAAATCCTTTACATACAATCTGGCAAACTGAAATCCCATACTCCCTGGGTAAGCCCCAAATATGCCGTGTTTACAAGTTGGGGGCAAAAACTTGGTATTGCCAATGCATTCAGTACGGGTTTTAATACATCCCGTTGTATGGCTGTCTCCACAAAGAAAAAAGCCGTTTTATTGGGCAACAGGTTTACCATGATCCCACTTGATTCAGCACAGCACCCTGGCATAATTAAACAATTATACGGTTACAACCTGCTGCAGGCTTTATGGCCTTACCTGCATAAAAAAAATTATAAAATCTACCGGATTGATTCTTCACGTTTAATTCCGTTTTCAATGATCACCCGGTCTTTAATAGATAATCAACAATTGAATATACCTTTATATGATGCCGAAGGTAATCTTAGTAATAAGACAGTTGTGCAGGAAGATTTCCCCTTAAACCCTTCTGATTTTTCAGCGATGGAACTGGTACAGGAATGGCACTATCATTCAAAAAAAAACAGGATCTTCAATAATATAAGCCATATTATTTTATATGCCAGAAAATGGAGGAACGGTCAGCAGGAGGCTGTGGCAAGCCCAATACTAAAAATAATGCTGAAATAATATTTCTTACTACATTTACAGCCCGGCGATTTTTTCAGGATTTGTTTTATTCTAATGCAGAGCCATCTCCCCTCGCCATCACTTCCTTAAAAATATAGATATGTCTGTAAATAAAGAGATCAAAAAAATTACTACCCATACATTGCAAAAGATGAAATCTTCCGGAGAAAAGATTTCCATGATTACTGCCTATGATTATTCTTTTGCCAAAATATTTGATGCCGCAGGCATAGATATCATCCTCGTGGGCGACAGTGCCAGCAATGTGATGGCAGGCCATGAAACCACACTGCCCATTACGTTAGATCAAATGATTTATCACGCATCGTCGGTAGTAAGAGGTATCGAACGATGCCTTGTTGTGGTAGATCTTCCCTTTGGTTCTTACCAGGGCAACTCAAGAGAAGCATTGAGTTCTGCCATTAGGGTTATGAAAGAGAGCGGCGGACATTCCATTAAACTGGAAGGTGGTGAAGAAGTTATTGAATCTATCAAACGCATCGAAGACACGGGTATCCCGGTAATGGGCCACCTTGGACTTACTCCACAAAGCATTTATAAATTTGGCACTTACACCGTAAGAGCCAAAGAAGAAGCCGAAGCAGAAAAATTAAAAAAAGATGCACTGCTGCTGCAGGAGGCGGGTTGTTTTGCCATTGTGCTGGAAAAAATTCCTGCACTGCTGGCAGAAGAAGTTTCAAAAAGCCTGCAAATTCCCACTATCGGAATCGGTGCCGGCGGCGGTTGCGATGGACAGGTGCTGGTAATGCACGATATGCTCGGTATCAATACAGAATTTAAACCCCGTTTTTTAAGACAATACCTAAACATGGGTGAACAGGTAACCGGCGCTGTACAACATTATATTGCTGATATAAAAAGTGGAGATTTCCCTAATGAAAAAGAACAATACTGACCTAAAAAAGATCCCGATAGTTTGACGCATCTCAGCTAATTTTGCCGCTTACTAAAAATCAAAGTATGAAGTTTGTTTTTACGTTATTCATAAGTTTTACCTTTTTTACCGGGAATGCACAGGATATTTTGGAGCTCGACCCACTAAGCATTACCGCTTCCCGCAGTCCCCAAAAAATTTCAGAAACCGGCAGATCTATTACAATTATTGAAAGCAAACTTATACAGCATCTGCCTGTTTATTCCCTCGATGATCTTTTAAAATATACTTCCTCTGTAGAAATTCAACAACGTGGCCCGGCTGGTGCACAGGCTGATATCATCATAAGAGGGGGCACTTTTCAACAGGTATTGGTTTTGTTAGATGGCATCAAAATAAACGATCCTATTACGGGACACTTTTCTGCCTATATGCCCATAGCAATGTCGCAAATAGAAAGAATAGAAATTCTAAAAGGTCCTGCCGCAGCTATTTACGGCTCTGAGGCCGTGGGTGGCGTTATCAATATTATTAGCAAAACATTTGCAAACTTTGTAAAAGAAAAAACGCTAACGGCCAACGCTGGTATTGCTGCCGGAGAATATGGCTTCCTGGCAACACAGGCTGGTTTTCGTAAAACCGGAGGGAAAATTAATTTTTCTGTAGCTGCGCAGTCAACAGAAGCAGATGGACAACCGCTGAGAGGAAACGAAAAAGGATATTTTAAAAATCAAATTGTATCTGCCAATTCCGCATTTGCATTAGATGAAAACTGGAAACTGATGCTTCACAGCAGCTACGATAGTCGTGACTTTGCCGCACAAAATTTTTATACAACGTTTGTAAGCGATACCGCTACAGAAAAAGTAAACACATGGTGGAATCATGCCAAATTAAAATACAGCAAAGGAAAATCATCCCACGAAATTGACATTGCTTACAAACAAAGCACCGATAATTATTTATACAATCCACGCTCCATTGCCAACAACAATAAATCTGGCAGCATCAGTCTTCAATATGTGCACGCCAAAAATGTTTCTGCCAATTTGAAGTACAACTTTGGAATGTTGGGTGAGCAAAAACTCATTCGGTCAAACGACAGGGGCAATCACAGCAATAATCATATTGCCGGGTTTGGGTCTCTTTTTTATAAAGTCAAAAAGTTTTCTCTTAATCCAGGTTTGAGGCTGGTTTATGATGAAAATTATGGCACGGCATTGCTACCCCAGGCCAATGTTGCTTATCGCATCAACAAGATTGTTTTAAAAGCCAATGCCGGGCGTGCCATTCGCAGTGCAGATTTTACAGAACGTTACAATAATTACAACAAAACCCTTGTAACAGGTGGCAGTATAGGCAACCCTGATCTTACCACAGAAAAATCCTGGAGCTATGAAATGGGAGCAGATATGTTGCTGCAACATTTTAAATTTTCTGCAGTAGGATTTTACCGCAACCAGGATAATGTGATTGACTTTGTGAGAACTCCATATGCCGATATGCCCCGCAAAAATAACCTCGTGGCTACAGGCACTTATGCCCTGGCAAAAAATATAAAAGAAGTAAATACATCAGGAATAGAATTGGAAGTTAACTATCGCCGCTCGTTTAAAAAAGATCAGCAATTTTACATGAATGCCTCTGCCACATTTATGAACTCAAAAAGTTCAGACGCTGTTCCTTCCTTTTATATTATTTCTCATGCAAAAACCCTGCTGCAGCAATCAATTATATACACTTATAAAAAAGTAAATGTTGCACTTACGAGTATATACAAAGTAAGAAATGAACAACAATCGGCGGGCATTAAAGCAGTGATAACAAAAAACTACTGGCTCGTAAATGCTAAAGTAGATTACCGCTATAAAATAGCAACTGCATTTATTGCAGTAAACAATATTGGCAATATTCAATACAGCGATTTACTGGGTAGTAAAATGCCCGGAAGCTGGACCACAGCAGGTTTAGCCATTCAACTATAATTATCAATCGTATGATAAACTTCTCATTCTAAAACATTCAAATATGCAAACTATTTTAAAAGAACTTGGCATTAATCAAACCAACCAGGGCGTATCCACCGGATTAACCTGGATCAAATCCAAAGGCGCAAAAATTACATCCTACTCACCTGTAGATGGCAATGCGATTGCATCTATCGTAGGGGCAGATAGAAAAAGTTATGATGCTCTTGTAGAAAAGGCACAGGAAGCATTTTTGGAATGGCGGCAATGGCCGGCGCCAAAAAGAGGTGAGATTGTAAGGCAAATCGGAAATGAATTAAGACTAAATAAAGAAGCCCTTGGTAAACTGGTGAGTTATGAAATGGGCAAGAGCCTGCAGGAAGGAATGGGTGAAGTGCAGGAGATGATAGACATCTGCGATTTTGCTGTGGGCCTTAGCCGCCAATTGCACGGGTTAACCATGCACAGCGAAAGACCCGGCCACCGAATGTATGAACAATACCACCCGCTTGGTATTGTGGGTATTATTTCTGCCTTTAATTTCCCTGTTGCGGTGTGGAGCTGGAACACTATGTTAGCAATGGTTTGCGGCGATGTGTGCATCTGGAAACCAAGTGAAAAAACACCTCTTTGCGGCATAGCCTGTCAAAAAATTATACAAAAAGTTTTTAAACAAAATCGTGTGCCCGAAGGCGTTAGTTGCCTGCTTACCGGCGGCCGGGAAACGGGCGAGTGGCTAAGTGATGATACAAGAATTGCCCTGGTATCTGCAACGGGCAGCACCCGCATGGGCAAAGCAGTGGGTGCGGCTGTAGGGCAGCGCCTGGGAAGAAGTTTACTGGAACTCGGTGGTAACAATGCCATCATCATCAGCAAAGAAGCCGATTTAAATATTGCATTGGTGGCTGCCGTATTTGGAGCAGTGGGCACTGCAGGACAGCGTTGCACTTCTACCCGCAGGCTAATCATTCATGATAAAATTTATAACAAAGTAAAAGACCTGTTGGTGAATGCATACAGCCAGCTTAAGATTGGCAACCCACTTTTGGAAAAAAATCATGTGGGCCCGTTGATTGATATAGCTGCGGTAAATATGTACCTGCAGGCTATTGAAAAATGTAAAGCAGAAGGTGGAAATTTTATAGTAGAAGGCGCTGTGCTCAAGGGCAAAGGTTATGAAAGTGGCTGTTATGTGAAACCATGTATAGCCGAAGCAAAAAACAGTTTTGAAATAGTGCAGCACGAAACTTTTGCTCCCATTCTATATATTATGAAATATAAAACTATTGAGGAAGCTCTTGCTCTGCAAAATGGCGTACCACAGGGACTTTCTTCGGCCATCATTACCAACAACCTGCGGGAAGCAGAAAGTTTCTTATCACAGGCAGGCAGCGACTGCGGCATAGCCAACGTTAATATCGGAACCTCTGGAGCCGAGATTGGTGGCGCCTTTGGCGGAGAAAAAGAAACCGGCGGTGGGCGTGAAAGTGGCAGTGATGCCTGGAAGGTTTATATGCGCAGGCAAACAAATACCATCAACTACACCGATAAACTGCCATTGGCGCAGGGCATCAGGTTTGACCTATAAAATTTAGCCAAATAATTATAAATGGCGAAGGCGACTTATTAAAACAGGTTATTTTCGCAATCAAACATAAATTGTAAGCCTAATGATTAAATATTTAAAACTACTGGTAGCTGCATTATTGCTTACCGGTACTTCATTTGCACAGGGTACCGCTGTAAAAGAAAAAGCACCTGTTCCTAAAAACTGGCACTTGCTCGATCAAAGTACCAGTGGTTTCCCGGGCATCAGCCTGGATAAAGCCTATGCTTTTGTACAATCAAAAAATCTTAAAAGTAAAAAAATCATCGTTGCAGTAATTGATAGTGGTATTGATACCCTGCACGAAGATTTAAAACCGGTGTTGTGGAGAAATCCAAAAGAAATTCCCGGCAATGGTATTGATGATGATAAAAACGGTTACATAGATGACATTTATGGCTGGAACTTTATAGGTGGTAAAGATGGCCGCAATGTAAAAACAGACAGCTATGAAGGTGCCCGTGTGTACCACGCATTAAAAGGTAAGTGGGAAGGAAAAGAAATTGATTCTGCTGCTTTGTCCGTTTCTGAAAGAAAAGAATACGAAACTTTTTTGGTTGCCAAAGAAAAAACGGTTGGCGAAGTAAACCCACAGGAAATGGCTTATATCAAACAGTTGCATCCCAAGTTGGTATTAGCCGATTCTTTAATGAGAAAAGAAATAGGAAAAGAAGAATACAATGGCAATGATCTGAAAGCTTTTTCTCCAAAAAGTGCCGAAGCAAAAATGATCAAATCCTTTATCCTGAATATTTCCAAAGCAAACGAGAACTATGAAATTACCAACCAGCAACTGCTGGATGAATTAGGCGGCGAATTGCGTAAAGCAGATGCAGCAACTACTGCACCTATCCCCTACCGTAAGGATATTGTAGGTGATGATGAAACAAATATAAACGACCGCTTTTATGGTAATAATGATGTAATGGCCAATACTCCTTTTCATGGAACTCATTGCAGTGGTATCATAGCTGCTGTAAGAAATAACGAAAAGGGCATGGATGGTGTAGCTGATAATGTAAGCGTTATGATGGTTCGTGCAGTACCGGATGGTGATGAGCATGACAAGGACATTGCACTGGCCATTCGTTATGCAGTAGATAATGGTGCTAAAATTATCAGCATGAGTTTTGGTAAAGATTTTTCTCCGGAGAAACGCTGGGTAGATGATGCTTACCGCTACGCAGAAAGCAAAGGCGTATTGCTGGTGCAGGCTGCAGGTAATGCCCACAAAGATGTGGATGCTGAAGGCAGTTTCCCTAACCCCGTTTATGCTGATGGAAAAGGAAAAGCAAGCAACGTAATAAATGTAGGCGCCAGTGGTAATGAACAAAACGGTGGTTTTACTGCTTCGTTCAGCAACTATGGAAAAAAGAATGTAGATGTATTTGCACCAGGTGTAGGCATCTACTCTACTATCCCCGGAGGCAATACTTATGGCAATGCAAGTGGCACCAGTATGGCATGCCCGCTGGTAGCCGGTGTAGCAGCATTTATTATGCAATACTATCCTGACCTTAGCCCGCAGCAGGTGAAAATGGCTATTGAAAAAACAGCCCAGGCTCCCAAAGAAAAAGTAAAAAAACCAGGTACCGACGAAATAGTAGATCTAAGCGAACTGGCCAGAACCGGTGGTATCATCAACGCATACGAAGCAATAAAATATGCCGGTACAATAAAGGCTGATCCTGTGAAAAATCAAAGGCTGCCAAAATCTACCATCAAAAAAAATAAAGCAGGTTAATAAAAATAACCACTTAAATAAAATCAAGCCGTTCTGTAAAAGGGAACGGCTTATTTTTGCTTAAAACTTTTTTTATGCCAAAACCAATCGATGGAACTTTTCCTCCCTATTTTTCTACTTATACCAATAAAGTAAAAGAAGACAATGTAAGGGATGCGTTTAAAAACCAGGAGGATCTTATCAATATTTTTTTTGAAAGTATCCCTGAAGAAAAAGCTGATTATGCTTATGCGCCCGGCAAATGGACCTTAAAAGAAATGCTGCAACATATGATAGATGCAGAAAGAATCTTTGCTTATCGTGCAGTTTGCATTGCCCGAAAAGAAAGCCAGAGCCTGCCCGGCTTTGATGAAAACGAATACGCCCAAAACAGTCTTGCAAATGCCCGCAACTGGCATAGCCTGGTAGAAGAATTAAAAGCTGTAAGGCAAAGCACAGCAATTTTATTTGAAAGTTTTACCGAAGAAACATTGAACCAATCCGGATTTTCCAATAACAGCCCTGTTACGGTAAATGCACTGGGTTTTATTACTGTTGGTCATGTAAATCATCATGTGGATGTAATTAAAGAGCGGTACTTAAAATAGTAATGTCTGAATTTGATTTATAAACGATCTTTTTACATTTAAGAATTTCGCCTGCACCAAACTGATGTTTCAGGCTACTATTGGCACTAAATTCCAAAGTAATTTTCAGGGTAGAATCTGGATTACGACAAAGACTATAGATGGATTTTTATCTTTTTTATCATGCAGTTATTATTCCGGTTTAAATAATTTATCCATCGTTACTTCATTATCCACTTCGCCCAGGTAATATGCATTTTGAATAGCAGGAAAAGTTGTAAGCAAGGTGGTAAATATTGTTTTTTTTGTTTGCGTAGCCTGGCTGAAAACAGATTTTTTCATCCGCAGTTGTGCTGCATAACTTTTGGTGATGGCGAAATTTTCTCTGGTAAATTTAGCTTCACATAAATTAATGGTTTGGTCTGCCCTGTCAATGATCATATCTACCTGTGCTCCGGGTAGTGCATCATTGCCTTTAAAAAGCCATGAACTGGTAGTACTGTAAATGCCACTTATACCCAGGGCTCTTTTTATTTGGTTGATATGCAACATACAAATATTTTCAAACGCATAACCACTCCAGGCTGTAAAGCTGCTTTTGTTAGACAACAGTTGCCAGGTACCTTTGCCTCCCCCTTTATTTGCTTTTATAAATTTTAGGTAAAAAAGAGAATACAGATCGGTGAGTTTATAAATGGCTGTTTTCTTTTTGTTGATTAGTGGCTCGTAAAAAGATATAAAATCACAGTCAACCAGTTCTTCCAGCGCCCTGGACAGCGATGCTTCACTGATCCGTGTTTTGCCAGCTATATCCTGCCTGGTCATTCCCTGCGGTTTTGATGCCAGTGTTTCTATTATATAAATATGGTTGTCGGCATTTTTAAAAAGGGAGTGATAGAGTTGTACATATTCTCCCTGCAATAATCCCTTTGGCGAAAAACAAATATCATCTATCAGTTGTGTGGCACTTTTACCTTTTACTATTTCTTTCAGGTAAAATGGTATGCCACCCATAACCATATATAACTCTACAACCTGGTATGGGGTTAATTTGGCTCCCAGAGAACTTATAAAAAGGGAGGTTTCCTGTAAATTAAATGGCATCAGTTTTATGCGCTGTGTTACCCTGTTGTGCAGGCCGCCACGGGCATTGATCAACTTCTTTTTTATCCACGACGAGGCAGAGCCGCAGGCGATAAGCAAAATATTGTTCATGGAAGAAACATGCCGGTTCCAGAAAAATTCGAGGGCAGAAACAAATCCCGATTTGGGCGTATCGGCCCAGGGCATTTCATCTATAAATACTACATGCTTCTGTTTCTTTTTAGGTAGTTTATCCAGGTAGGCTGCCAGGTAGCTGAAAGCCTCCTGCCAGGTTGAAGGTGGATGTTTTAGTTTTTTAATTTTAGTACGCTTTACATACTCATCATAAAAATTAACCAGTTGCTGTTCTGTTGTACCTGCTTTGATTCCTGTAAAATCAAATACGATATTATTTTTTAAATGCTGGCGTATCAGAAATGTTTTACCAACCCTTCGCCTGCCATAAACCGCTAAAAAATCGGGCTGGCCGGGCACCAGCATATTGTTTAGTTTTTCAATTTCGTATTCCCGTCCTATGAGCGCATTCATTTTTTTGATCGGTATTATTGTTGGAGAAATCGATATAAATATAGCACATTTCTCCAGATATATAAATTCATTTTTGGAGAAATCCACTAACTTATGCGGCAGGGCATACGCTTTATTTCCATTGATCCCTTCCATCGTTTCTGCAGCCACCATTGCATTGATGATGGCTTCTTCTGTTGCCTGCACGGTTGCATTAAATAATGGATTAATGAAATCATTGGGAAGTTCATCCAGTTTTGTAAATGTTTCTCTTTGAAAAGCATTTGGATTAGCTGTAGAAAAAACTATGAAGATATCGCCAGAACTGTTTTCTCCACGTCCACCAACAATACCAATTCCTAGAGGAACCCTTGCTGCAATTCTTTTTAACTGGTGCGGTAATAAAGGCGCATCAGTGGCAACAACAACGATGATAGAACCCTGGCCAGGCTCATAGGAAGGCGCTACTTTAAATTCATAATTCATCGTATCTTTTAATTCTCTGCCAACAGGCACACCGGCAATAGTGAAATTATATTTGCCACCAAAATTTGATTGTACCAACACCCCAACCGTATAAGCAGTGTCTTTTATTTTTACTACTCTTGATGCCGTTCCGGTTCCTCCTTTAAATCCCAGGCACATCATACCGGTGCCGCCACCAATATTACCCTCTTTTAAATAACCCGGCTTTGCACTGTCCAATGCTTCATATGCATTTTCTTCTTTTACATGAAAACCATAAATGTCATTTAAAAATCCATCATAGGTTTCTGCCACCACAGGATAGGTGTACCAAAAATCTTCTTTATACCAACCCGTTTTTTACATACCATTTAAGCACTGCATCCCTTACCACACCCACACTGTTGGTATTGGTTATCATGATGGGACCTTCTAAAAAACCTGATTCTGTTATCCAGGTAGTGCCTGTCATTTCGCCATTACCATTTAACGAATACCAATTGGCATACACAGGATTATTGTTTCTGCCTCTCGGCAAGATGGCGGTAACACCGGTTCTTACCGGGCCCTTTCCCCGTATATTTTTTCCACTGCCGGAAATGAGGGTGCTGTAACCTACTTCAATCCCTTTCACATCAGTGATAGCATTAAACTTTCCCGGGGTTCCATCAAAAGGAATTCCAATATCTCTTGCACGGGGCTTTTGTGCATAGATGGATAACTGAATAAAAAATAAAAAAAATGCGATTGTTGCTAATTTCATAATTCTATTTTATAATTTACAAATAACTCAGCCACCATTTTTCTTTATGACTCGTTTTGTATTTGTCATACCATTTACACAAAGGATATAAAGCAATAACCACAGCAAGCCAAACGCCGTAAGTAACGGCCAGCCCAAAACCTTCGCCGGGAACAGTAAACATAAATGGTAAATTCTGCATAGAGTCGATGGCCTGTTGCAGTGTATGGCCTTTTACAAAAAAAACAATAGCCGCAAGCAGGTGTATCAGGTAAAGATGCAGGATGTAATAGAAAAAAGCAGTTCTGCCAAATACGACCATCACATTGGTAAAACCGTTTTTTATTTTTTCCATAAAAGCCAGCAGCAACAGAGCCGGCCCGATGGTCATGCACAGGTATAATAAAGAAGGCGGGTATTTATTTGCTTTTATAAATGAAAGAAAACTGTAAAAGTTATTTTTTTGAGCAGTCCATGCAACCGGATCTCCATAGATATTAATGAAGCGGACTACAACAAAAAATAAAATAATTATTAGCCCAAAACGGACTATTATTTTTCTCCGTTGATCTACAGAAAACTTTGGCGAAAAGAAAATACCAAAACAATATCCGAGCATCATTACACCTGTCCATGAAAGAAAAGGATATGCAATTACAATAAAATGCCCCTGCACAAATTCATATCCTGCAAACTGTCCGTGATGTAAAAGATCCCACCAGAATCCTGCCTTAAAACCCGGTGCAGCCTCCGGGATATCCAACAGGTTATGAGCAAAAACAATGATCAGTCCGAGGACTAATATAAGCCGGTATGGCAGGCGAATGAGCAATCCCAGTATCAACATACTGATGCCAATGGCCCAGATTACCTGCAGGGGAATGAAATTATAAAACGGGTTAAATGTCCATGCTAATGAAATAATGGCAATCTCTACAAATATTAACCACAAGCCACGCTTAATTAAAAAGCCACTCAGTTCTTTTTTTGTTTTGCGAAGACTTTGCAGGTAAATGGATGTACCCGACAAAAAAATAAAAATGGGAGCACAGAAATGTGTGATCCACCTTGTGAAAAATAAAATTGGAGTTGTGCTGGCCAAATTTAACGGATCATCAATGTTGGAGCTGATGTGAAAATAATCCCTTGTATGATCGAGCGCCATTAATACCATTGCTATGCCCCGCAGAATATCTATGGATTCAATTCGTTTTTGATTGCCATTTAAGCTTTGGATCATAACAGTTTTGATTATAATAATTGTACCAGGGATTTTTATCAGCGTTACAGTATCCTGCATTATATCACTGATATAACAAGAGAGGCAGACTAAGTTGGCTTTACATGGAGTGGATAAGCAGTGGAAAAATAATAAACTAAGATAAAATTATTTTTATTATTTGAAAGCAAATTTTTACTGAAGCAAACAAAACCGTTACTGCTGTTTAATTTACAACACTGTTTACTTCTATCCAATAACCGTCAGGATCCTGCAAATAAATTTGTTGAATACCATCAGCCCTTTTGGTAACAGTGTTTACAAGGCCTGGCCAGTTAGAATATTCAATTTTATTTTCATTTAGTAATTTAATGAACCGGTCAAATTGGTTAGTGGATAAAGCAAGATGAACGGCTTTATTTATCTTAACCTCTTCTTTTAAAATAGAAATTAAGTGCAGCTCCTTTCCTTCTCCTAAAGAAATCCAGCGAATACCAGCCATCTCTGTGCGGTTGGTAATTTCTTTTAGTTGAAATACATTTTTATAAAAATCTGCAGAGCGGTTTACATCTTTTACCGAAAGAGCCAGGTGGTTAAAAGAAAAATTAAAGCCGGCATTTTCCTGTGCCTGCACCAATATTGCACATGAAATGGCAATGCAGAGTAATATTATTTTTTTCATCTTATAAACTTTTTATAAAAAAATGATTGTTTTTATTTTACCATAAGAGGTAACCTTTATGGTTACCTCTTATGGTAAATATTATTTTGAATCCTTATTGTAAATCTCCCGTATGCACAGGTATTTTCCGTTTTGCTTTTCAAATACGGCGATGTATTTCCCACTGCCGGTTACTTTACCTGCAGCATCTTTATACATCGTTTTTCCCACTTCGGTTGCCACATCTCCTTGTGCATACACATCCAGTGTTTCAAAAGTAATGGATGAAAAATTGGCAGGAGCAGCAAAATCCATCTCCTGCTTTTTTTGTATGGCAGCTTTTCCATTCAGCATTGGCTCACCATCCGGCATGCTTACGGCATTATCTGCATACATGGCCATTAACGCATTGATGTCTTTGGCATTCTGTGCAGCAGCCCATGCATTTTCCATTGCAACTATTTCGGAACGTATCTGTGTAAGATCAGGTTTAGCCGGTTCGGTTACAGTAGCTGCTGCCGGGGTTTCTTTTTTTTCTGCTTCCTGGCAGGAAGCAAATAGTAATACGCATGAAGCGTAGGCAACGAGAAGGATTGTTTTTTTCATTTTGTTTTATTTTTAGATTAATAATAAAGAACATTTTTA
>Ga0209181_10005698_pt1 | contig 17814 bp, 12 predicted proteins | sample MAT05_FD_187208 | JGI IMG/M metagenome (GOLD analysis project Ga0209181, IMG submission 187208) | Freshwater microbial communities from Lake Fryxell liftoff mats and glacier meltwater in Antarctica - MAT-05 (SPAdes) (version 2) | ecosystem: Environmental > Aquatic > Freshwater > Ice > Liftoff...
CGCAGCACGGTCGGCGCGATCGTCCTGCGGCAGCCTTTTGGCGGGATGGGCAAGAGCGCGTTCGGTCCCGGCCTCAAGGCGGGCGGGCCGAACTATGTGGCGCAGTTCATGGACTTCACGGAAAGCGCCTCCAGCCCGGTGCCTCCCGCGCCTGGCTCGCCGATGTCGGCATCACTCAGCGCGCTCGACGCCTCGGACGCGATGGATCGGGCGGCGAAGATCCGTCTCGCCGTCGCATCCGCGAGCTACGAGCGCGTGTGGGCCGGGGAGTTCAGCCGCCAGCACGATCATTTCCTGCTCATCGGCCAGGATAATTTGCGGCGCTATCTCCCGGTGCGCGAACTGCGCATCCGCATTCATCCGGATGACACGGCATTCGAAGTCTTCGCCCGTGTCGCCGCCGCTCGCACGGCTGGCTGCCGGATCACCGTGAGCATGCCGCACGGTTGCGATTCGGATTTGCTCCGGCACCTGCACGGCGCCACGGAGGAATGGGCGGGCGCCATCGAGTTCATCGAGGAAAGCGACGACGGGATCGCGGCGGCGATCCTTCATCGTGCCACGGATCGCGTGCGCTTTGCCGCGCCGGATCGTGTCCCGGTGAGCGTCCGCCGCGCGGCTGCGGAATGCCACGTCTTCATCGCCGATGCGCCCGTCCTCGCCGAGGGCCGCATCGAGCTGCTCTGGTACGTGCAGGAGCAAAGCGTCAGTTTCGACTACCACCGCTACGGCAACCTCGGCCCACGGGCCGCGGAACCGCGTGCGCCGCTCGTGGCACCTTCGATGTAAGGGCATCGTCGCGAATTGTCGCTCGCATTGTGCGGCTCTGTGCGTACGGTGCGCCCGCGATGCCGCTCGACCTTAAGAATCTCGTCACCACACGGCTGGGCGAGAATTACCAGCTCCATGAACGCCACCTCAATTCCACGCTTGTGGCGGTGCAGAGGATCATCGGATTTGACCAGGTGTATGCGAACGCCCGGGGCGCCTATCTCTATGATCTCGACGGGCGCGATTACCTCGATTTCCTGAGCGGCTACAGCGTGTTCAACATCGGTCGCAATCATCCGGTGGTGCAGAAGGCGATCCGCGATGTGCTGGAGATGGATCTGCCGAACATGGTGCAGATGGATTGTTCGTTGCTGAGCGGCCTGCTGGCGGAGGCGCTGCTGAAGAAGACTCCGGCGCATCTCGATGCGGTGTTCTTTTGCAACTCCGGCACGGAGGCGATGGAGGGGGCGATCAAATTTGCGCGCGCGGCGACGGGACGCCCGGCGCTGGTGTCGATGGAGAAGTCCTTCCACGGGCTCACGCATGGTTCGCTGTCGGTGATGGGTGATGCGCATTTCCAGGATGGGTTCGGGCCGTTGCTGGAGAGCTGCACGCGGATCAAGCTGGGCGATCTGCAGGCGCTCAAGGAACGGCTGGCGCGCAAGGATGCGGCGGCATTCATCATCGAGCCGGTGCAGGGCAAAGGTGTGCTTTTTCCAAAGGACGATTTTTACCTCAAGGCGCAGCAGGTTTGCCGTGAGACGGGCACGCTGCTCATCTGCGACGAGGTGCAGACCGGGCTCGGGCGCACGGGGCGCTGGTGGGGCTTTGAGCATTGGGGGCTGGAGCCGGACATCATCACCCTGGCCAAATCACTGAGCGGCGGCTACGTGCCGTGCGGGGCTATCGTGACGCGGCGGGCGATCTATCAGAAGACCTTCAGCCGGCTCGACCGGTGCGTGGTGCATTCCTCGACCTTCGGGCGGAACAATCTCGCGATGGCATGTGGGCTGGCGACGCTCCAGGTGCTCGATGATGAGGGGCTGGTGGAGCGTGCCCGGGAGAACGGCGAGGAACTGCGCCGCCGGCTCGAGGAGCTGAAGGCGAAGCATTCGCTGATCAAGGAAGTGCGCGGGCTCGGGATGATGCTGGCGATCGAATTCCACCAGCCGAAGGAATTTGCGTCGAAGATGGGCTGGAAGCTCCTGCACATGATGGAGTCGGAGCTTTTTGCGCAGATGCTGGTGACGACGCTTTTCACCAAGCATCGCATCGTCAGCCAGATCGCGGGGCACGGGATGGATGTCATCAAGATCATCCCTCCGCTGATGATTGGGGAGACGGAGATCGCGCGGTTCGTTTCCGCGCTCGATTCCGTGCTGGAGGAATGCCGGCGTTTTCCCGGGCCGATCTGGGATTTCGGCAGCCAGCTCGTGCGGCATTCGTTGCGGCGCAAGCAGCCGAAGGAAACGTCCGCGGCACCGGTCTGAGTCCCTGAAGGGGGATATTTTTTTGCGGTGAGATTCCGCCATCTTTGGACTTGCATCCGCTCGTCCGAGATTCAGCATCGGGAAAACTCCCAGCCATGCAAATCACCGGAACTGTCGGCGCGCTCCTCCGCGAAAAGAACCCCGTCATTCATGCGATCGAATCCACCGCCACGGTGTATGAGGCGATCGAACTCATGGGGGAGAAAAACATCGGCGGCCTCCCGGTCGTGCGACGTGGCAACTTGGTGGGAATGCTCACCGAGCGGGACTACACGCGGAAGGTCGTCCTCCAGGGGAGAACATCCAAGGAAACGCTGGTCGGCGAAATCATGACTCGCAATCCGCTGGTCGTGAGCGAGGAAAGCTCGGTGGAGGAATGCATGAAGATCATGACCGAGGAACGTGTGCGCCACCTCCCGGTGCTGACTGACGATCAACTTGTCGGCATTCTGTCGATCGGGGATTTGGTGAAATGGATCATCTCCGCCCAGGACGCGACGATCGAGCAGCTCACGCGTTACGTCTTCGGCGAGCAGGAAAGCTGAAGCCCTGCCGCCTTGTGGCGGCAGTGGTGTTGTTGTTCGCGACTTGGAAGCCGAAGCAGAGGTTGCCTGCGGCGTCGGCGGTGATGGGGGTGTTGATTTTGACGGTGGAATCGTAGGCGGCCTTGTTCGCGAGATAGCCGGGGTAGCCGGGGGCGTTGGTGAGGATGAAGGTTCGGGGGAAAACGTTCATGGAATCGCCGAGGCTTCGGCGGCCCATTCCGTGGCTGACTTCAACGGTCTATCGGCCTGTGGAAAAACCTGCGATGCGCCCCGCGTATTTCTATATCGTGCTCTTGCTCTCGACCAGTTCGCCTTCGAAACGAGAGCACGAGCAAGACGGAGAGCAAGAGCAGCACGCTTTTTTATCAGGCTCCGATCGAGATCGGCGCGGTCTGGACAAAACTGACGGGGGTCTTTTTACTCCGCCGCATGACTATTCCTCTCGAAGACACTTACACGGACATCCTTGGAAAAGCCATTCGCGGCCTGAAGCTTGATGAAGCGACAGTCGCGCAGCGCGCGGGCGTGGGGCTCCCGGAACTGCAGACGTTGCGCGGTGGCGAATTCAGCGCGGCGGTGGCGGGCAAGGTCGCTCCACTGCTCGGCCTGAACTTCAGCGCGCTGTCTGCGGTCGCGGAGAAGCGATACTTCCCGGGCGAAGTCCGGGTGGAGGGGCTGGCGCAGTTCAATACGCCGTTCGAGGACATGACGGTGAACGCCTATCTCATCTGGGATCCGGCGACGCGCGATGCGGCGGTCTTTGACACAGGCGCGGATGCGAGCGGCATCCTCGATGAGGCGGCGGCGAAGAAGCTGACGATCCGCCACATTTTTCTCACGCACACGCACGGGGATCACATTTTCGACCTCGACCGGCTGCGGGAAAAGACGGGGGCTGCGGTGTGGGTGGGCGATCGGGAGCCGGTGGCGGGCGCGGAGACGTTCAGCGCGGGGAAAAGCTGGCAGGTGGGCAGCCTGAAGATCGAGAGCCGGCTGACGTGGGGACATTCGCCGGGAGGGATCACCTTTGTCGTGAGCGGCCTCGTGCGGCCGGTCGCGGTGGTGGGGGATTCCATCTTCGCCGGCAGCATGGGCGGGGGAGGGGTGAGCTATCCGGATGCGGTGAAAAACAACGTCGAGCAGATCCTGACGCTGCCGCCGAACACGGTGATTTGTCCGGGTCACGGGCCGTTGACCACGGTCGGCGAGGAGTTGAAAAACAACCCGTTTTTTGCGCGGTAAGCGCAACCCTGGGCTTTGATACGGAATCCCGTTGGGATTCAGACCGGGGATACCCGAAAGGCATTGCCACTAGCCCGCATTTCTCACACTCCGGTGGCAGGCCGCGAATGTAGCGTAGCTCTCCAGATCTGCGCCGTGCCGGCGCGCACTGCGGCGCAGCTCTGGAGAGCGACGCTACGTGAACGCCGCCCGCTTCGCAGGCGTGCAGTGCAGGTGGTGCAACACCCTGTCGCATCCCATGCCATGAGTGAGAAATGCAGGCTAAGACAGGGGGCGTTGCCGCGTTAAGTTGCTGCACCCTTGATCCCTGCTTCCAGCTTATGAAACGCATCCCGATTCTCGCATCCTGCATCCTGCCAGCCGTCGCCGCGTGGGCGGGGTCACCCACGGTCAGCCAAATTCTGCCGGCAGCCGGGCAGATTGGCACCGAGGCGGAGGTCGTGATCGCTGGAGGGAACCTCGCCGATGCGCGGACGCTCCTCTTTGACGAACCGGGAATCGAGTGCATCGGCATCAGCGAAGCGGCGGCGGGCCGGTTCAATGCGAAGCTGAAGATCGCCCCGAATGCGCGGCTGGGCGAATACATCTTCCGAGCGGTGACGAACTCGGGCATTGGCGATGTCCGCCTTTTCTACGTGACGCCGTATCCGGTGGTGAAGGAGGAGGCCGAGGAGCCCAAGGATCCTTACAAGGTGCAGCCCGCGAAGCTGGGCACGACGATTTACGGCGCGGCGGTGGGTGAGGATCAGGACCATTTCGAGATCGAGGCGAAGAAAGGGCAACGCATCTCCGCCGAGGTCGTCGCAGTACGCATCGCATCGCAATCGTTACTGGATGCGCATCTCACCATCACCGCGGCGGACGGGAAGGAACTCGCGCAGATGGACGACGGTGCGTTCACCCGGCAGGATCCGGTGCTGAGCATCATCGCGCCGGCGGATGGCAAGTATCGCGTGATCGTGAAGGACTCGACGAACAACGGCGCGGGGTCGTGCAACTATCTCCTTCACCTCGGCTCGCATCCGCGCCCGACGGCAGTGTATCCTGCGGGTGGAATGGCCGGGCAGACATTGAAGATGACCATGATCGGCGATGCCGGCGGTCCTTTTGAACAGACCGTGAAGTTGCCGGATCAGCCGGAGACCCGCTTTGAAGTCCTTGCGCAGAAGGACGGCATCACCGCGCCGCAGCCGAACTTCATCCGCGTCTCGCCTTTCCCGAACGTGCTCGAAGCCGAGCCGAACAATGAGACCGCGAAAGCGACGCCGGTCACCCAGGCGGTGCCCGTCGCGCTGAACGGGATCATCCAGGAAAAGGGCGACGTGGATTACTTCAAGATCACGGCGCAGAAGGGCGTCGCCTACGAAGTCCACGTCTATGCGCGCACGCTGCGCTCGCCGCTCGACCCCGTGCTGGAGATTTTCAACGAGAAGGGCCAGCGCCTCGGACTGAACGACGATGCGGGCGGGCCGGACAGCTACCTGCGCTGGAGTGCGCCGGCGGATGGGGACTACTTCATCCAGATCCACGACCAGCTCATGCGCGGCGGGCCGACCTTCACCTACCGGACGGAAATCACAAAAGTGGAGCCTGCGCTGCTGACGTATCTGCCGGAAATGGTCATCAACAGTTCCCAGCAACGCCGCTCCGTGCCGGTGCCGAAGGGCAATCGCTATGCGACACTCGTCCAGCTCCGCCGCGCCGATATCGGCGGAGAGGTCGTGTTCGATGTGAAGGATCTGCCGCCGGGCGTCACGGCCACCTTTGACAAGGTGGACAAATCCGTGGACCGCATCGCGATGGTCTTCGAGGCGAAGCCCGACGCCGCACCTGCGCAGAAGCAGTTCTCCATCCTCGCGAAACTCGCCGAGCCGCCGAAGGACACCAAGGTCGCCGCGCGTGTCACCCATCGCGTCGAGGTCTCCGAGAACGGCAATCAGAAGGGATACTACGGCGTGGACGAGCACGCGTTGCCCATCGCCGTGACCGACGAAGTTCCGGTGACCATCAACTGCCCGCAGCCGAAGGTGCCGATTCTCCTGAACGGCTCGATGGCCGTAAAGGTCGTCGCCGAGCGCCGCAATGATTACAAGGGGCCGATTCAAATCCAGATCCTCTACGGACCGCCGGGGATCGGCACGCCGGGCGTCGTGACGATTCCCGAGGGCAAGAATGAAGGCGAAATCACCATCAGCGCCAACGGCAACGCGCCGGTCGCGAAGTGGAAGACCGTCGTCGCCGGCACCGCCGATTTCGGCAAAGGACCGACATGGTTCAGCAGTCAGTTGTTTGACCTCCAGGTCGCCGAGCCCATCATCGTCGGTGCCATCGTCCGCACCTACATCGACCAGGGTTCCGAAGGCTCGATGACCGTGAAACTCGATCAAAAGGTGGCCTTCGACGGCAAGGCAAAGATTGCCCTCATCGGGCTGCCGCAGGGCGTCACCTCCGAGGAGCGCGAAGTGACAAAGGAAGACAAGGAGGTCACCTTCCCGCTGAAGGCGACGCCGACGGCGCAGGTCGGCCAGCACAAGACCATCTTCGCCTCGTTCACCCTCGTCCGCGACGGCGAGACGATGACGAATACCATCGCCAGCGGCGGCATCCTCCGCGTGGACAAGGCGACCGCAGCGGGCAAAGTCGCGGAGGCCAAACCCTGATTCCCAGATTCCCGACAGCCAGTTTCCAACTCAAATCCACTCATGCAAAAATCCATCCACATCCTGCCACTCCTTGTCACCTTCGCCGGCACGAGTCTGGCCGCGAACACGTTTGAGGTCTTCCCCGCGGAAGTGAACCTCAAGACCATCCGCGATCGCCAGTCCCTGGTCTGCCGCATCACCGAGGCAAATGGCGTGCAGCGCAACGTCACCGCCCAGGCGAAAATGGCCTTCAAGGATCCCGCCATGGCCCGCGTGGAAAATGGCACCGTGTATCCCGTCGCTGACGGGACGACGATGCTGAAGGTCGAGTTCAACGGCCAGAGCGTCGATCTCCCGGTGAAAGTCGAGGAAGCGAAAACCGAGCAGCCGATTTCCTTCCGGCTTGATGTGATGCCCATCTTTATGCGCAACGGCTGCAACAGCGGCGGCTGCCACGGCTCGGCCCGCGGCAAGGACGGCTTCCGCACTTCGCTCTTTGGGTTCGATCCGGAGGGCGACTACTTCCGCCTCACCCGCGAGCAGATCGGACGCCGCATCAATCTCGCCACGCCCGATGCGTCGATGCTCGTCACCAAATGCATCGGCGAAGCGCCGCACACCGGCGGCAAGCTCTTCACCAAAGACAGCGAGAACTGCCAGACGTTCATCCGCTGGATCGAAGCCGGCGCGCCAAACGACGCCAAAGACATCGGCGAGCCGACGAGCCTCGAGATTCTCCCGAAGCAACTCCTGCTCGAATCGCCCGACCAGAAATTCCAGGTCACCGTTCGCGCCCACTACAGCGATGGCACCGACCGCGATGTGACCAAGCTCGCGCTCTTCCTGAGCAGCAACGACGGCTCCGCGAAGATCGACAAGGAAGGCGTCATCACCACCGGTCAGCGCGGCGAGGCATTCGTCATGGCGCGCTTCCACACCTACACCGTCGGCACGCAGGTCATCATCATCCCGCGCAGTCTCCGGTACACCAAGCCGAAGTCTGACGAACGGAACTACGTGGACCAACTCGTGAATGCGAAGCTCGACAAGCTCCGCATCTTCCCCAGCCCGATCTGCGACGACGAAACCTTCCTCCGCCGCGCGCACATCGACGTGACGGGAACACTCCCGACCGCGGATGACATCAAGGCATTCACCGCCGACAAGGACGCCCAGAAGCGCGCGAAGAAAGTGGACCAGCTCCTCGCGCGGACCGAATTCGTGGACATCTGGGCGATGAAATGGAGCGAGCTGCTCCAGATCCGCAGCGGCAACAACCAGGCGCAGGCCAGCTACAAGTCCGTGCTCACCTACTACACGTGGATTCGGGAGCAGTTGGAGAACAACGTCCCCGTCAACGAAATGGCGCGCCAGCTCATCGCGTCCACCGGGACGAACATGGACAACCCCGCCACCAATTATTACCAGCTCGAGGTCGATCCGTTGAAGCTCGCGGAGGACACCGCGCAGGCTTTCTTCGGCACCCGCATCCAGTGCGCGCAGTGCCACAACCATCCTTTCGACCAATGGACGATGTCCGACTACCGCGGCTTCGTCTCCTTCTTCGCCCAAGTCGGCCGCAAGAGCGGCGAAGACCCGCGCGAGCGCGTCGTCTTCAACTCCGGCAGCGGCGATGCGAAACACCCCGTGGACAGCCGCGTCATCCCGCCGAAATTCCTCGGCGAGGAGAATCCTGACTGCACCGGCAAGGACCGCCGCCAGGTGCTCGCCGACTGGATCGCTTCACCGAAGAACCCGTTCTTTCCGCGCCACGTCGCGAACCTCGTCTGGGCGCAATACATGGGCCGCGGCATCGTCGAGCCTGTGGACGACGCGCGCATCTCGAATCCGCCGAGCAACCCCGAACTGCTCTCCGCGCTCGCCGCTAAGCTCGTCGAATACAACTACGACCTGCGCCACCTCGTCCGCGACATCTGCACCAGCGCAGCCTACCAGCGCGCCACCGGCGTGAACGAGTCGAACGAACTCGACGATCGCAATTTTGCCAAGGGCACCATCCGCCGCATGCGCGCGGAAGTGATGCTCGACTGCATCACGCAGGTCACCGAGACGAAGGACAAATACAAGGGTCTCCCCCTCGGCGCACGCGCCGTGGAGATCGCCGACGGCAGGACGACGAGCTATTTCCTCACCACCTTCGGCCGTGCCGACCGCGAGAACATCTGCTCGCGGGAGGAGGTCGGCCCCACGCTCAGCCAGGCGCTGCACATGCTCAACGGCGACACCATCGAGGGCAAAATCGCCGCCGGCGGCGTCGTACAGAAGCTCATGAAGGCCAACATGACCCCGCGCGAAGTTGCCTCGGACCTCTTCCTCCGCTGCTTCGGTCGCAACCCCACCGAAGCCGAACTGCGCAAGCTCGAGGAACACTGGGGCGTCACCGAGGAACAGCCGAAGGTGTACACCGACATCTTCTGGGCGCTCATGAACGCCAAGGAGTTCATGTTCAACCACTGATACGATCCATACGACCTGAGTGCCTGAACGCAGGAGGCAGCGGTGGGGTCCGCGCAGCGTAGCTCTCCAGAGCTGCGCATGACGAGGTTTCGCGTGCGGGTCCACCCGCGCAGCTTTGGAGGGCTACGCTACCTTCCAGTCACGCGCCGCCATCTGGCAACAAGACTATGCAAATCGTATGAGCCCCGCGTGCGTGGCACCACGCCGGGAGCAATTTGGTGCCGACGAGTCGTCGGCCCCGCGCGCCCGGCCAAGAGCGGCCCGTTCAGTTATTCAGTTGAGCATGCGGCATGACTCCGGGGCCGACGCGTCTGCATGAACGACACTGTGCAACAGCGGGGTCATGCGCCGCGCGACTTTGGATACGCCTTCTGCTCACGCGCATTTTGGCCGACGAGTCGTCGGCCCCACATTGGGCGCGCCGCTCACGGCGCGATGCGCTGCCACCCCGGCTTGTTTGCGTAAACCCAGCGGTAGTATTCGATGCGGCTCAGCCTCGCCGCCGCGCCCTCGTCCACGATGCACTTTGCCACCGGGTGCATCTGCAGGACGCTCGCTGGATTCATCGCGGTGATCGGCCCCTCGGCCGCGCCTGCCACGGCATCGGCCTTCTTCGCGCCAAACGCCAGCATGAGCACCTCGCGCGACGCCATGATGGTGCCGACTCCCATCGTGATGCAGTGAAACGGCACCTGCGCGAGGTCGCCGCCAAAGAACCGCGCATTGTCCGCCCTCGTCCGCTCGGTGAGCGTCTTGATCCGCGTCCGCGAGGCCAGCGACGACGATGGTTCGTTAAAGCCGATGTGCCCGTCCGAGCCGATGCCGAGGAGTTGCAGGTCGATCCCCCCCGCAGCGACAATCGCCGCCTCGTAACGCGCGCACTCCGCAGGGACATCCGCAGCCATTCCGTGCGGGATATGCGTGCGGCTCCGGTCCACATTCACGTGGCGGAAGAAATTCTCCCCCATGAACGCGTGGTAGCTCTGCGGGTGTGACGGCGGCAGGCCCACGTATTCGTCGAGGTTGAAGGTGGTCACGCGGGAAAAATCGAGACCTTCCTCGCGGTGCATGCGGACGAGTTCGCGATAGGTGCCCAGCGGCGTGCTGCCCGTGGCGAGGCCGAGGACGCAGTCCGGCTTCGACTTCACAAGTTTCGCGATGACGCGCGCCGCGACGATTCCCGCGGCCTCGGCGCTGCTTTCGATGATGATTTCCATGGTCGTTCGTTGCGTTGATGTCCCGGAGCTTCAGCGCCCGAGCTGTTTCGCGAGCTTCGCAGCGACATCGGCGCGGAAGCGGTCGATGAAGCCGGTGACGTATTCGATAATGTCGAGCGCGTCATCGCGCACGAGCGGCGTGAGGTCCATGGCGAAAACCAGCGAGTCGCTGCTGTCCACGCCGTGGCTTTCGAAGAAGGTCGCATTCGCGCGGCGGCGTCCCATCACGGCGAGGTCGTAGCGTTTGCCGCCGGCGATCTGGCTGTCGAAAATCCCGTTCAGCGCCGCAGCAAGGCTGTCGCTGCCGCCGACATCGTGGACGATCTTTTCCCGGTCGCCGAGCCAGTCGAGGTCGCGCCACACCTCGCAGCCATGCACGGCCTGCGGACGCTGCTCGCGCGGCAGACCCCGGATCGCCTGAATCACCGGGACGACCACAGCGATGTGCGTGTCGTGCTTGTCCGCCGGATTGTGCGTGTAAACCACCCGTGGCCTCGAAGCGGCAAGGATGGCTCGCAGGTCTTCCCGCAGCCGCGAGTCCGCCGGATCCTTTGCGATCCCGCTCGGGTAATCGAGCTGCACCATCGCGGCATACCGGCCCACGATCGCCGCCTGTCGCTGCTCCTCCTTCCGTACCGCCATCATTTCTTCGTCGGAAAAATCCGCATACGCCCCGGTCCGCGCACTGCCACTGCCATTGGTGCAAGTCACACCTCCAAACCACTCCGTCTCGCTGTGGAAGCACTGGAGAATCCCGTGAAACGCCATGAACTCCAGGTCGTCCTGGTGCGCGCCGATTCCGAGATGCGTGACCCGTGCGAGCGCGTCCGTCGCTGGGAGTCCGTCGGGAACGAAAATTTCTGCCGAGGGGATCTGGAACTTCATGCGCAGCAAGTTCGTCGGCTATTTCCGCAACGCGGGCAAGCTCGCGGCGGCGACCGCCTGGCCGTGACGCTTATCCTTTTCGTCGGGCGTCCGCAGCTTGATGCGCTCCGCGGTCTCCGGGAACTCCGCGCGTAGGACTTCACCAGCCTTCGCCAGCAGCAGGTTGCCGCCTTCTCCAGTGGTCACGCGGCCCAGGATGAGCAGCGTGCCGATGTCATAGAAATCCGCGTAATGGGCGATGGCGTAGCCGAAGCAGATACCGATGGTTTCGTAGATGCGCCGCGCGCGATCGTCACCGGCGGCCATGAGTTCCTGCACTTCGACGAGCTGCTCCGCAAACTTCATCTCCTTCGGAAACACAAGGCCCGCGAGCGGCGCGAGGCGCGCGACGCCCTGCTGGCAGAAGTATTGCACGGCGCAGCCACGGTCGCCGCTCCACTCGTCCAGCGGTGCATCGTAGCGGTAATCCACCGGCGCGAACGCGAGTTCGTTGAGCCACGGCGTGATGCCGCCATCCGCCGTGACGTAGCCGGCGGCCACGCTCGTGCCCATGCTGATGCCGAGCACGCGATTCTCGCCAAGGCTCATCGAAGCCGCGAGCGCGGTGACCTCGCCGTCGTTCGCGACCTCGAATGGCACGCCGCCCCACTCGCGCTGGAGATCGAAAAAGATGCTGCGGATGCGACTCTCGAACGCCTCCGCTGGCACGCCCCGGAAGAGCGACGCCGCACGGACTTCGTTGTTCACATACACGCCGGCGGCGCTTCCGCCGATTGCGTCCACGCGGGGCAAATGCGCCGCGGCACGCTTCAGCGTGTCGTTGACGCCGTCGTAGTGATACTGCGGGTCGCTCTGGAAATACGGGTCCCACGCGATCTCCTCAGAAAAGACGACCTTGCCATCGATCAGCGCGGCGCACTTTCGATCCGAGCCGCCGAGATCGAATCCGATACGGCAGCCGTCGAGATGGCGTCCCAACGGCGCGGCGATCTCCTTTTGCGCAGGCACCGCTGCCAGAGCACATGCGATCACCTCGAACGCCTGGCGATACACCTTCTCCCCCATGAATTCGTAATCGAACTTCCTCGCGCCCGTCGGCGAATAGACAGCCCGGACCGTGTCTGCCACGGCGGAATTTCCTCCGATGAAAATGCGAAAGCCTCCGCGCGACCAGAGCAGCATTTTCACCAGCCGCTCGACATAGCGGAAGTTCAGCGCGCAGTTCGCACCCGTGTGCGGCAGGATGCGCGTATCGAAGCGCGACACGGTGCCGTCCGGTCGTTCGAGCGCGATTGCGAGCGGCTCGGATGCACTCGCGCAGAGGCGGCGGAACTCGCGATTCCACAGCGCAGCCGGGATGAAGCCGGAATCGAGTGGGGGAATGATGGCAGGGCCGACGCTGAGCACGCTGCATGGGATTCCGCGGCGTCGGTTCTTGGCAAGCAGTTGTTTTTTCCCGCACGGCTCCATTGGCCCACGCGGAAAGCGTGAGCACGGGCGCACACACTGGGAGCGGCGACATTCCTGTCCCCGTTCTCGTTTGCGCCGGCGGCGCACCATTCCCCGGCAACGTGGCGTGCCGCACTACGACTCACGCCCACCGCCTTTCCGCAGAATGTGCGCCTGCGGGACGGCGACAGGAATGTCGCCGCTTCCAGTGTGCCGCCGACTTCTTCGCCGCAATCTTTTGCGGGCTGGCGTCAATCCCTGCCAGGAGGCGAGGCGGCGGAGTTCAGCACCGAAAGGGGAACGAGTTTGCGGACTGCCTCCACAGCTTCCTTCTCGCCCCTGCACGTCCCGCTGGCGCGCAGCCAGGCAGCGGCGACGTGCGCGCTGCGACCGAGGCCGAGCAGGCAGTGGATGAAGACCGGGCCGTGTGCGATGTGCTCACGGATGATGTCGCACGCGAGCCTGCACGTCTCCGCGTCCGGTTCGGTGAGGTCGAGCACCGGGAGGGGAAAGTAGCGCGCCTCCTCGCGGAAGGGCGTGGCTTCCTTGCTCTCGGCGGTGAGATCGATCACGGCGAGATTCGGATGCGTGGCGATGAATGCGCGCGCCTCGGCGTCCGTGAGCCGTCGGCCAAAGAAAACACCGGGCGCGACTTCATGCCATGCGGGCTGGCGTCGGAGCCAGCGCATCTGCCAGAGCCGTGCGATGAAAGTGACGGGCAGGAGAATCCACTCGGCGGCGGGCGTGGGATTGCCGGAACATTTTTGCAGCCATCGCGGATTCGCCGTGGCGTACGCGAGCGAGGTGAGCGCGCATGCGATCGCAGGCCATCCGAACCACAACCACGCGCCGCCGGGCAGCGCCGCCAGCGTGCAGACGAGTGCGCCTGCGCCGTAACGCAGCGCGAGTCGCCGCGAAGACGCACTCCTTTTTCCCACCCAGCCTTGCGGACCGGGCTGCGCAGCTCGATCCGGCAGCAGTGCGACGATCGCGTAGGCCATGAGGAAGCCCGTGACGACATCGATGAAATGATGCTGCCACACGAGCAACGTGGATGCGCCGATGGTGATGAACCACCACCGCGTCGCGCTCCGCACCCAGCCGCGCAGATCCCGGCCATACGTGATCCAGAAAAGGCAGCGCAGGCCGATGTGCAGCGAGGGCGCCATGTTGTAGGGCAGGTCGTTCGCGTAGAGCGCCCGGAAAAACGGCTCCGTCCAGCCGGTCGGAACAGGGCGCGGGAAATCGAATTTCAGCGGCCAGAGGAGGAAGCAGACGCACGAAAGCGTGATGAGCACAAAGACGCGCGTGCCGATCAGGCGCAGTTCCGCGCGCGTTCGCGGGAGGAAAAATGCGCCGACGAAAAGCAGGTCGAGCGACCAGTACGGCACAATGAGTTCCGGCACGAACGGCACGCTCTTTTCCCACTCCCAATACCACGTGCCGACATCCGCGCGGTGCGCGGTGAACCAATTGCAAAACCCATACGCGATGAAGAACCACGGTCCGCAGAGCGCGAGCCACGCGAGGCCGCGCCAGCGCAGTCCACGCTCCACGCTCACAGCTTGCGCGCGGCAGCGACGGTGAAGATGCCGAAGTCATCCGTCCACTGCCCAGCCTTGGTGAAGCCGGCCTCGCGCACGAGCGAGTCCATTTCACCCTGCGCGCGGCGGCGCATGATCCACGGCTGGCCATCGCGATTCGGCAGCACGCGCGCGATCATCTCGACCTGCGGATGCCACGGCTGGCAGGTGTAGAGCAGCCAGCCGCCGCTCGGCAGCAATGAGTGCAGCGCGCCGAGCGAACTGCGCAGCGGATCGTTCGCGGGGAAAAGTTCGTAGAGCCCCGAGACCACGGCGATGCCAGGCTGCGGTGCGATGGTCGCGATGGATGCGGGATCAAAGGCGTCGCCCTTTTCGTGCGTGATGCGCGCCACGAGGCCGAGTGATTCGGCGGATGCGCGTCCGCAAGCGAGCGCGCTCTCGCTGCGGTCGCGGCATGTGGCGGAAAAGCCCGCGCCATCGGGCGAGGCCAGCAAATCGAGCAGATAGCGCCCCGCGCCACCGGCGATGTCCGCGACCTGCAACGGCAGGCCGTCCTTCCGAACCGCGGCCGCCGCGCGCTGGAGTGCGGCACGCAGCATCTCCCGCCGCTGACGGATGCCTCGCCAGCCGATGGCATCGAGGTAGCTGCGATCGATGAACTGGCCGACCACCGGAAAACCGCGCGCTTCGTTGCGATAGACGTAGTCGAGCGATTCGCCGGAATCGAAGCCGGTGCTGAAGCCGATGCGAATGCCCTCGCTCAGCCGGCCAAGCGTGGACATCGAGAGCCGCTGCACGGCAAAGGACAGGCCCTTCGGCGAGAGCGCCGGGAGCGGCTGGCGCAGGGTGTCGTGTTCGTACTTCGTCGGTCCGCGCTCGTCGCCGTGCGAGGACGCAGGCACGCCGTCGGGCTGCGCTTGCACGAACTTGCGAATGGCCGCGCAGACTTCCTCCCGGCAGAGATCGTGGAAGACTGCATGCCGCGCATGAGGCAGCGAGATGTGCTCCTTCACCTTCGCGCCGCTGCGCAGGAAGAAACGCTCGTGCGCTGTGTTCTTCACCACGCTGTCGTCGCCCGCGGAAATCAGCAGCAGGGGCTGCGTCATCACTGCGGCGTCGGCGATCACACGCTGCGCGGAGTCGAAAAGTTCGACGAGGATGCGCGCGGAGATGTCCTTCGAGATCGTCGTGTCCGCGTCGTAAGTGCGCTGCTCGGCTTCATCGCGCGTGAGCCACGTTCCCTTCACGTAGCTCTTGATGGTGGCGTCGGGTTTCACCTTCAGCATCAGCCGCGTGCCAAGCAGGGCGCCGGGGACGTAGAGCTTGACCTCAAAAGCCGGCGTCGCCAGCACCAGCGCGGCAAGCGGCGGCGCGAAGTCGTGCGCCCACACCGCTGCCACCACGGCACCGACGCTGTGCGCGACCACCGACATCCGCTCGCGCGGCACGCCGTGCGTCGCGGCGATGTGATTCGCGAACGTCTCCAAATCCCGCACGTAGGCCATGAACCCCGGCGCGTGTCCCCGGCGTCCCGGCGACTGCCCGTGCCCGCGAGCTTCCCACGCAAAGATGGCTGTGTCCGGCAACATGAGATGCGGCACCACGTTGTCCCATCGGTCCGCGTGTTCGTGTCCCCGATGCAGGAGCAGCAGCGCGCGCGAAAATCCGCCAGCCGGCTGCCATGACTTGTATTGCAGCGCTTCGCCATCGTCCGCGGTGAACGTGGCGCGTGTGGCGGTGGAAATTGGATTTTGCGTGGAAGGAGCGGAGGTCATGGCGATGGTTTTTTGCGCGGGTTCAAAGTTCCGAGTTCAAAGTTCCGAGTTCTGAGTTCAGCCCGCCGCAGGCGCGTTACGAACTTGGTAGTGTGCTCTGACATGGGGAAGCCGCTGCGCGGGGCTGAACTTGGAACTCAGAACTTGGAACTCGGAACTCGGAAGCATCGATGGATGGCTCGGGTGAGACTCTCACGTCCAGATCCATCTCACGAGGTGGAGGAACACCGGGGCGGCGAAGCACAGCGAATCGATCCGGTCCAGGATGCCGCCGTGGCCGGGGATCAACTCGCCGAAATCCTTCACGCCGCGGTCGCGTTTGATCGCGCTCATCACCAGTCCGCCGAAGAAGCCCATGACGACGATCACCGCCGACATTCCCGCAGCCTGCAGCGGGGTGAAGGGCGTGCTCCACCACAGCGCCGCGCCGACCGCGACTGCGGACAGTCCGCCGCCGACGAGACCCTCGATGGTCTTGTTCGGACTCAGCTTCGGAGCCACGGGGTGCTTTCCGCACAGCTTGCCCCACACGTATTGCAGCACATCCGAGAGCTGCGCGATGCACACGAGGAAGAAGAGCAGCCGCGCATTTCCATTCGGCATCCCCGGCACATCGAGGATCAGCAGCGCAGGCGCGTGGCTCACGCAATAGACACACACCATGAGCCCCCACTGCGTCTTCGCCGTGCGCTCGAGGAAATGCTCCGTGTCGCCAGCGAGCGCTTTTCGCATCGGGATGAAAAGGAACGCATAGACCGGGATGAGGATCACGAAGAGCCCGTACCATCGCGTCGCAAGCGTCCAGTAGTGCAGCGGCAGGATGATGAAGAACGACCAGAAGAGAGCGCGATGATCCCCACGCCGCGTGGGCGTGAGGGTGATGAACTCGCGCAGCGCGAGGAAGGAGATGAACGCAAAAAGGATCACCACCGCCGTATGCCCCAGCGCGAGCGCGCCGCCGAAGACCGCGCACATCACCCACCAAGCGCGTGTCCGCGCGTTCAGATTGTCCACCACGCGCCGTCCGCTCTCACTCTGCACACGCCGCTTCAGCACGACGCCGATGATGCTGGCCACGGTGAGCAGCCCGAACATTCCTCCGAAGAGATCGCGTGTCTGCCAGTCGAGATTCATTGCGGTCGCAGCGCCACCATGGCTTCCCGGGCGCGGGTGAGGAATTGCGGTTTGGTCTCCCCTTCCGCGAGCCGCAGCGGCTCGCCGAAACTGACCGTGCAGAGCATCGGCACCGGCAGCACTTCGCCTTTCGGGAGGACGCGGTTCAGGTTCTCGATGAAGACCGGCACGAACGCGACTTCCCGCCGCGCCTTTGCGAGGTGAAAAAGTCCGGGCTTGAACGGGTTCACCTCGCAGTCGGCATTCCGCGTGCCTTCGGGAAAAAGGATCAGCGATTCCCCGGCACTGAGCGCGTCGAGCATCGGGACGAGCGGATTATTTTCCCGCGTCACGTCACGCCGCTCGATAAGGACTGCGCGAAAGACGCGGTGGGCGAGCAGCTCGCGAATGCCGCCAGTCTGCCAGTAGTCGCGTGCGCCAACCGGGCGCGTCTTCCGCCGAAGCTCCCCTGGCAGCACCGACCAGAGGAGGACGAAGTCGAGATTGCTCGTGTGATTGGCGAAATAGACCCGCTGCTCCGGCACGGGTGCGCATCCGCGCCAGCGCGCGCGCACGCCGGTGAGGAGTCGGGTGAAGCCGGCGATGAGGGAAGCCGTCATGACGCGCGCCGATAAGTCCGCACGATCCGCCGCCCCGCCGTCA
>Ga0209181_10005699_pt1 | contig 17813 bp, 16 predicted proteins | sample MAT05_FD_187208 | JGI IMG/M metagenome (GOLD analysis project Ga0209181, IMG submission 187208) | Freshwater microbial communities from Lake Fryxell liftoff mats and glacier meltwater in Antarctica - MAT-05 (SPAdes) (version 2) | ecosystem: Environmental > Aquatic > Freshwater > Ice > Liftoff...
GATGCTTTCAGCGTCGACTTCGCAGTCGACGGTGTAGCTCAGCACGATGGCGCTCTTCTTGCGCGCATCCCAGGCGCGGCGGAAGACGCTGTGGCTCTTCAACGCGGTGCTGGCGATGCCCAGACGTGCGAGGACGGCCGCACGCAGCGCAGCCTCCGCATGGTCCAGCGGCAATCGAAGTTCGGTGATGCGGATCATCAGCGCTGCAGGGTCTGAGTCCAGCGCACCCGGCCCGTCGTCAGCGCTGACGGACCTCTAGCCCGCCCGAGCCCGCGCAGGCGGGCATTCGAGCGGTGGCCTCCAAGCGGCGGGCTTCAGCCGCCCTTCTTGGGGCGCTTGCCGGGGTTCTTCTTGCTGCGCGTGTGCGCGCCGCGCTCCAGGCTGTTCTTCTGGCCACGGTGCACCGTCACGGTCACGCCGGCGGGGGCAGGGGGGCGGGGCGTGGCACGCTTGTCGGCTTCGGTACGGATCTTCTGGGCCATGGTCGGCTTTCAAGGAAATTGGGGGCGAACCCGCGATTAGGCCACAGCTTGGCGTCGGCTCACAGGCCATGGCCCTGACGCAAGCTGCAAAGCGAGGACCGCGTCGCGGCTCTGGCGGCATCGAAACAGCGCTTGGCGGACAATCTTCGGCATGATCCAACAGCGCACTATCCAGGCCCTGACCCGAGCCGTCGGCGTGGGGGTGCACAGTGGCCAGAAGGTCGAGCTGACCTTGCGCCCGGCGCCGCCCGACACGGGCATCGTCTTTCGCCGTGTCGACCTGCCCGAGCCCGTGGACATCCCGGTGAACGCCTACGCCGTCAGCGACACGCGCATGGCCAGCACCATCAGCCCAGGCGGCAACCCAGACGCGCCCAAGGTGCAGACCATCGAACACCTGATGTCGGCTTGCGCCGGCCTCGGACTCGACAACCTCTACATCGACATCACCGCCGAGGAAGTGCCCATCCTCGACGGTAGCGCGGCGAGTTTCGTCTTCCTGCTGCAGAGCGCCGGCATCCAGCTGCAAAACGCGCCCAAACGTTTCTTGCGGGTGTTGAAGACAGTGGAAATTCGGGAAGGCGAGGGCGCAAGCCTCAAGTGGGCGCGGCTCGAGCCCTTTCACGGCTACAAGCTCAGCTTCGAGATCGAGTTCAACCACCCCGCCGTGGACGCCACCGGCCGCCGCGTGGAATTCGATTTCGGCAGCGGCCAGTACAAGCGCGACATTGCGCGCGCACGAACCTTCGGCTTCACCAAGGACGTCGAGATGATGCGCGCGCGCGGCCTGGGCCTGGGCGGCAACATGGACAACGTCATCGTCATCGACGACTTCAGGGTGCTGAACAGCGGTGGCCTGCGCTACGACGACGAATTCGTGAAGCACAAGATCCTCGACGCCATCGGCGACCTGCACATCGCCGGCAAGCCGCTGCTGGCAAGTTACACGGCCTACAAGAGCGGCCATGCGTTGAACAACAAGCTCTTGCGTGCGCTGCTGGCCGACGAGACAGCCTACGAGTTGGTGACCTTCGAGCGCGACGCGCAAGCCCCACGTGGCTTCGCCGAACTCGCGCCGGCCTGGTAGGGCGCCGGCATGCTGCTCTTTCGACTCGTCTTCGGTCTGCTGCTGGTGGCCGGTGTGCTGTGCTTTGCGATGTACATCGGCACCGGTCAGGTGGCGTGGCGCCAGCGCGGCCTCGTGATCGTCAAGTGGACGGTGCTGGCCGCCCTCGGCTTCTTCGCGGTGCTGATCCTGGAAAGGCTGGCGCTGCTGCTGTAGGCCGTGAACGTCCCGCTGTCAGAGCCAGGCAGCCAAAGTCAGGCCATCAACGCCCGGCGGGCTGCGCGCCGCTGCGGCGTTCGCCCACCTTGATCTTCAGGCGCAACTGGTCGTTGCCACGCTGCGCCAGCACCACGGCTTCCTGGTCGGGCGCCAGCGCGGCCACCGCGCCGAAGAGTTCGCCCACGTTGCGCACAGGCTTGTCGCCCACCTGCACCACCACGTCGCCCGGCCGCAGGCCACCCTGGGCCGCGGGGCCGTTCTGCAGCACGCCGGTGATCAGCACGCCCTGGCGCACCGCCAGGTTCAGGCTCTCGGCGAGCTCGGCGCTGAGGTCACGCGGCTCCACGCCTATCCAACCCCGGCGCACCTTGCCGTCACGCACCAGTTGCTCCATCACCTGGCGCGCGGTATCGGCCGGCACCGCGAAGCCGATGCCCAGGCTGCCACCGCTGCGGCTGAAGATGGCGGTGTTGATGCCCACCAACGCGCCGTTGGCATCGACCAGCGCGCCGCCTGAGTTGCCCGGGTTGATGGCGGCATCGGTCTGGATGAAGTTCTGGAAGCGCGAGACGCCTGCGTCGCTGCGGTCGAGCGCGCTGACGATGCCCGCCGTCACCGTTTGCCCGACGTTGAAGGGGTTGCCGATGGCCAGCACGGCGTCACCCACCTGCAAGGCGCGCACGTCGCCCAGCGCCACGACGGGCAGCTGGTCGAGGTCGATCTTCAGCACCGCGATGTCGGTCTCAGGGTCGCTGCCGACCAGACGTGCACGCGCTTGGCGGCCGTCGGCCAATTGCACCTCGATCTCTGTGGCATCTTCCACCACGTGGTGGTTGGTGAGCAGATAGCCCTCGGGCGAGACGATGACCGCCGAGCCCAGGCCCACTTGCGGCGCGGCCGGGCCGTCGCCGAAGAAGAAGCGAAAGCGCGGGTCGGTGTGCGGGTTGTTCTTCGCCATCTTGGTGGCACTGACGCTCACCACGGCCGGGGCTGCACGCCGCGCGGCAGTGGCATAGCCGCTGCCGCTGCGGCCCAAGGCGTTGCCGTTGCCAGCGTCGTTGCCGCTGGCAGCAGCGCCTGGCGGCCATGTCATCTGCAGCAGCGTCGGCGCGGGCAGCAGGCGGCTGGCCACCCCGCCCTGGCCCCCCGGCAGCCATTCGGGCTTGAGCGTCAGCACCACGAAGAGCACCGCCACCGCCACCGTCACGGCCTGGGAAAAGACGAGCCAGGTTCTACGCCACATCAGGGGTTTTTCTCACGCGTGCCCGACAATGCGCGCCATGGCAGATCGGGTTCAAGTCGACGATTTCCTGCAGCTGCTGCTGCAGCCACAAGCCTTCAAGGATTATGGGCCGAACGGTCTGCAGGTCGAGGGCGGTGCCGAGGTGCGCCGGGTGGTGTCGGGGGTGACTGCCAGCCTGGCCTTCATCGATGCGGCCATCGCGGCCGGCGCCGACACGCTGTTTGTGCACCACGGCCTGTTCTGGCGCGGCCAGGACGGCCGGCTCACCGGCTGGCTGGGCGCTCGCGTGCGGCGGTTGATGAACGCCGGTGTCAATCTCTTTGCCTACCACCTGCCGCTGGACGCGCATGCCGAACTCGGCAACAACGCGCAGCTGGGGCAGCGCCTGGGGCTGGCGGCCGATGCACGCTTCGGGGAGCAGGCGCTGGGCTTCATCGGCGCGGCCACGCCAGCACTTCAAACGCTGCCCGCGCTGGTGCACGCCGCGCGGGCGCAACTGGACCGTGAACCCGTGGTGGTGCCCGGCGATGGCCGCGCGTTGAGGCGCATCGCCTGGTGCACGGGCGGGGCTCAAAGCTATTTCGAGACCGCCATCGCTGCGGGTGCGGACGCTTTCATCACCGGTGAAATTTCCGAGCCCCAAACCCACCTGGCGCGTGAAACGGGCGTGGCCTTCATCGCCTGCGGCCATCACGCCACCGAGCGTTACGGGGCGCCGGCGGTGGCCGCGCACCTGGCGGCGCACTTCGGCCTGGAGCACCGTTTCATCGACATCGGCAACCCGGCATGAAGCCGCTCCTGGTCACGATGGGCGACGCTGCAGGCATCGGGCCCGAGATCATCGTGCATGCCTTTCGCGCCGGCGAACTGGCCGATGCCGTGGTGCTGGGCGACCCAGCCGTGCTGCGCCGCGCCGGCAGCGCCATGACGGCCGTGATCACCACGCCCGAAAACCTGGCCGCCGTGCCGCCGGGTTGCCTGCCGGTGCTGGTGCCGCCAGGGCTGCCTGCAGGGCTGGCCACGCTGCCGCTCGGCCAGGTGCACGCCGACAACGGCGCTGCGGCTGCGCGCTGCATCGAACACGCCGTGCGTCTGGTGCAGGCTGGGCAGGGCGCAGCCATCGTCACCGCGCCCATCAACAAGGCGGCGCTGGCCGCCGCCGGCGTGCCGTACCCGGGGCACACCGAGATGCTGCACGCGCTGGCTGCCACAGCGGGCCAGGCGCCGTCGGTGCGCATGATGCTGGCCAACGATGAACTCCGTGTGGTGCTGGTCACCATCCACCTCTCGCTGCGCCGCGCGCTGGATGCCGTCACCTTCGATGCCGTGCTCGGCACCCTGCGCATCGCGCACCGCGCCGCCGCGGCCTGGGGCCAGGTGCAGCCGCGCATCGCGGTGGCGGGGCTGAACCCGCATGCCGGCGAAGGCGGGCTTTTCGGCGACGAGGAACTGACCATCATCGGCCCTGCCGTGCAGGCTGCGCTGGCCGAAGGCATCGATGCCAGCGGGCCTTACGCGCCCGACACCGTGTTCATGCGCGCGCGCCGTGGCGAGTTCGATCTGGTGGTAGCCATGACGCACGACCACGGCCTCATTCCCGTGAAGTACCTGGGCGTGGAGCAGGGCGTGAACGTGACGCTGGGTCTGCCCTTCATGCGCACCAGCCCCGACCACGGCACCGCCTTCGACATCGCCGGCAAAGGCCTGGCCGACCCGGCCAGCTTCGTTGCCGCGTTGCGTTGGGCACGCCGTTCGCTGGCCGCCTCAGTGGTGGACTGAGGGTGTGGGCTGAACGGTGGCCCGAACGGGCGGGTTGAAGCCTCAGAGGCTGAGAGATCTCTCAGCCGCTCAGCGCGTGGCTGCCGCTGCACCGCCGCCGCCGGCCAAGGACGACAGCTGGCGCCGGGCGCGCGCCGTGGCGCGTTCGATGAGGTAGGCGCTCTCGAAGGCCTTCAGCCGCCCGGTTTCGCACAGGCGCGCGAGCATGCGCTGCGTCAGCGAGATCGTCTTGCGGTGGCGGCCACCGTGGCTGAAGATGTAGAAGCTCTTGGCCGGGCTCACATGCGACAGGCGCACCTTTTTCCAGTCGCCGTCGATGTGCATCTGGTAGGCAAAGCCGATTTCCAGATACTTCGCCAGCGCCGCGCCTTGTGTGGGGTCTGCCGCTTCTGACGATGCCGGCAAGCCAGGTGCCACCGGGCTGTTGTCGGGCGGCGGCTCTGCAGTGAGGTCGATGTCGATGTGGCCGGCCCAATCCACCGCCGATTCCTGCACCAGCCCGACCTGTCTGGCCTCTTCCGCGCTGAACTGCGGCGCCGGCAACTCTTCCGTCAGCACCGGCAGGTGCGAACTCATTCTCAGTTCTTCGCGCGAGGGCAGCGGCCGCTTCAAGGCCATCTCCACCTCGTTGGCCATCAGGTTGATGTCGAGCTGGCGCGCCGGCGCGTGTTTCAAGGCTTCAGCGTGGGCCGGCATCAGCTGGCCGAAGAACTGGCGCCGTGCTTCTTCCGGCCAGGCAATCAGGTTCATGCCTTCCGTCAGGTCCTGCATCAGCTTGGGCAGCTGCGTGAGGAACACCTTGCGCAGTGCCGGCGTGGCCTTGGGCTGCACGCTCAGGAACAGGTCGCGCGCCACGGTGCGCAGGCGCTGCGCGGTGGCGCTGTCGGCGCCACCTTGTTCGGCTGCACGCATCAGCACCTGGCTCCAGATCTTGCTGATGAAGTCGCGCAGGAATGGCGGGGCCTGCACGTCCTTCAGCTCGCCCTGCAGGCGCTGGGCGTAAAGCTGGCGCAGGCGAAGTTGCTCTTCCTTTTCCGAGAGCAGGGTCGCCGTCGCCTGTTCGGGCCCGCTGCTGTCGGCAAGCTCGCCCGTGAACGCTTCCAGTGAGGCGAGCTTCTGCTCGTAGACCTCGATCTGGTCGAAGTCGCCCTCGACGACTTCGTGGATCAGCGCCTTGATCTTGGCCAGGAACTGTTTGGCGCCTTCTTCGCCGAAGTCTTCGAAAGCTGCGCCCAGCGAGGCGATGCGGTTGATGAAACGCCGCACCGGGTGCTTGCGGGACGAAAAGAAACTGGGGTCGCCCAAGGCCGCGCGCAGCACCGGCAATTGCAGGCGTGCAATCTGCCGGGCCATCTGCGGCGGCACCTTCGGGTCGGCCAGGATCTGATCGAAAAGGAAACCGATGACGTCGATCACCATGTGATCGAGCGCGCCCTTGGAAGCCTGGCGCAGCTCTTCGCGGTGGGCTCGTATCACGTTCGACGGCAGTGGCGGCGCGCCGGCTCCCATGCCGCTGTCGTCGCTGTAGCCGCTGGCGTAGCCGCCGCTGCTGCTGCCGCTGCCGCTGCCTTCTGCATAGGCCAGGCGCCTGATGAGCGTCATCATCGCCGGGTCGACATGGCCGAACGACGTGCCGTAAGGCGCCGGGACGCCCGCGCGGCCCGGGTACCCGCCGGCACGGGTGGAAGAGCCGAAGCCAGAGCCGAAACCGCCCGTGCGCCTGGCGCTGTCGGTCGGCATGCCAGGCCCGCCCTGGCCGCGGCCGAAGTGGCTGTGCGCCGAGTTGCCGCTGGGGTCGCCATCGGCGCCCTGGCCCGAGGGCGCGAAACCCGCGCCGCTGCCAGACCCACCCGGGCGGGCTGCACGGTTGCGTACCGCCAATCCCAGTGGCTGCACGCCGGCGTGGCGCATGTCGGCCAAGATGTCGGCGTAGCACCCGCGCAGAAGACCGCCCAGCGAGCGGCTGATTTCGCTGACCAATACCTTTCTAACGTCGGTGCGTTCTGACACCGTTTCGATGCCGCGCAGCATCGCGTGCCCCACCAGGTCGGGCTTGAGCGGGTTGCGGTCGCGTTCGCCACCGGCGTCACCCAGAAGGGCGCTGACGTAGCCGTCGAGCTCGCGCAGTTCCCATTCGCACGCCGACGCGATGTCCATGCCGAAGCGTTCGGCCGAAATTTGCGCCTCGACTTCTTTGTCCTCGACCAGGCTCAACGACGCCCAGTCGGTCAAGCCGGCAAAAGTATCGACGCGTCCGCGGGCGGCGGCCTTGTCAGCGTCGGCGACGACGCCGGCCAGCGGCCCGCCGAGGGGGCCGAGTTCGCGCAGCACACGCTCGTCCAGCGCGTCGTTGAAATGCAGCGCGAAGATGGCCGACTTGCGGTTCAGCTCGAACTGGGCGCCCAGAAGTCCGTCGCGCTGGTAGGCGCTGTTTGCGGCCAGGGCGGCGAGCCCGAGACTCTCGATGGTGCGTTCGGCGGCATCCCGAGCTGCCAGCTTCAAGCGCTGCACGGCGGCCTCTAGCGGTGCGGGCAGGCGATGGACGGGGTTGGGCTTCATGGGCGGGGGCGGGCGTCCTGCGGACGGGCCGCTGCTCGGCTGGCAAGTATGCGGCATGGACCTGGGGCCCATCCCCGCAACACCCGGTCACAACGGGCTCACTTCTTCAGCGAGTCGCGAATCTCGCGCAGCAACATCACGTCTTCCGGAGTCGGGGCTGCGGCTGGTGGAGACGAAGCCGCCGGGGTGGCCTCGCGCTTCAGGCGGTTCATCTGCCTGATCATCAGAAAAATGATGAAAGCCAGGATGATGAAGTTCATGGCGATGGTGACGAAGTTGCCGTACGCGAAAACGGCGCCGGCTTTCTTGGCCTCGACCAACGTTGTGGCTGTCTGGCCCGCCAGCGGCACGAAGTAGTTGCTGAAGTCCAAGCCACCGAAGATCCTGCCGACGATGGGCATGATGATGTCGGCCACCAACGAATCGACGATCTTGCCGAAGGCCGCGCCGATGATCACGCCGACGGCGAGGTCCATGACATTGCCCTTGAGGGCGAACTCCTTGAATTCAGAGCTGAAGCTCATGCAGTGCACTCCTGTATGGGTATTGGGCCCTGCCTCGCAGCCTGGAACCCACACCCACGGCGGTGGGCGGCGGGCGCACGGTAGTTCTCCGGCAGCGGGGCGTCAATGGCCGCGGCCATGACTCGGCCTTGCCAGACCGTCAGCCGCGAAAAGGCTGCTCGGCTAGAATTCGAGGCTGATCTGAACCAAGCAGCTGACCGAGGAACTTCATGAGCGACGCCGCCGTCGAGAACAACGTGGGACCATCATTCACCAAGGGCGTCGATCAAGGACGCCGTACCTGGATAGCCATCACATGCGGGGCCGGTGCCGTTGGCGGTGTTGCGGTTGCGATTCCCTTTGTCAGCACTTTTGCGCCTTCCGAGCGCGCCCGGGCCGCCGGCGCGCCGGTGCAGGTGGACATCAGCGCGATCCAGCCGGGCGAGAAGCTGACGGTCGAGTGGCGCGGCAAGCCGGTCTGGATCATTCGTCGCACACCAGAGCAGCTGGCAACACTGGTCAAGGTCGAAGGCGATCTCGCTGATCCCAATAGCCAACGCAACGCCTATCCCACGCCCGATTACGCGAAGAACCAGCACCGATCGATCAAGCCCGAGTTTTTCGTCGGTGTCGGTATCTGCTCGCACCTGGGCTGCTCGCCGTCTGACAAGTTCACGCCCGGTGCCCAGCCTTCCTTGCCCGACAACTGGGCCGGCGGTTTTCTTTGCCCGTGCCACGGTTCCACCTTCGATCTGGCGGGCCGCGTCTTCAAGAACAAGCCGGCGCCCGACAACCTCGAGGTGCCGCCGCACATGTATTTGTCCGACACCACGTTGTTGATCGGCGAAGACAAGACGGCCTGAGCGGCCGCATTTTCCGCAGTAACCCCAGAAGACCGAGGTCAAGATGGCTGAATTCAAGGAAGCGCCTGCCGGCTCGTCGCCGTTGACGCACACGACGGTGTGGCTCGAAAACCGTTTCCCGACGGCCTTTGCCGGCTACAAGCAGCACTTGTCGGAGTACTACGCGCCGAAGAACTTCAACTTCTGGTACTTCTTCGGCAGCCTTCTGTTGCTGGTGCTGGTGATCCAGATCGTGACCGGCATCTTCCTCACCATGCACTACAAGCCCGACGCTGCGAAGGCGTTCGAGTCGGTCGAGTACATCATGCGCGATGTGCCCTGGGGCTGGCTGGTGAGGTACATGCACAGCACGGGTGCCAGTGCGTTTTTCGTCTGCGTTTACCTGCACATGTTCCGCGGGCTCATCTATGGCAGCTATCAGAAGCCGCGCGAACTGGTCTGGATCTTCGGTTGCGCAATTTTCCTGTGCCTGATGGCCGAGGCCTTCATGGGCTACCTGCTGCCTTGGGGCCAGATGAGCTACTGGGGTGCCCAGGTCATCATCAACCTGTTCGCGGCGATTCCGTTTGTCGGCGAAGACCTTGCACTGCTGATCCGTGGCGACTTCGTCGTCGGCGACGCGACGTTGAACCGCTTCTTCGCCCTTCACGTCATCGCTGTGCCGCTGGTGCTGCTGGGTTTGATCGTGGCCCACCTGCTGGCGCTGCATGACGTCGGTTCCAACAACCCCGACGGTATCGAGATCAAGGCCAAGAAAGACCCGAAGACCGGCATTCCGCTCGACGGCATTCCCTTCCACCCGTACTACACGGTGCACGACATCCTGGGCGTGTCTGTGTTCCTGATGTTGTTCACGGCAGTGATCTTCTTCGCCCCCGAGATGGGCGGCTATTTCCTCGAATACAACAACTTCATTCCAGCCGACCCGCTGCAAACGCCGGCCCACATCGCCCCGGTGTGGTACTTCACCCCGTACTACTCGATGCTGCGTGCAGTGACCGACGACCTGATGAACGTGTTTGTCGGCCTGGTCGGGGTGGCTGGCGTGTTGGCCTTCCTCAAAGGCGGCTTCACAGGCATCTGGCGCTGGGTGCCCTTGATCGCGGCCGTCGTGGCTGCCGTGCTGCTGAAGTATTTCGACGCCAAGTTCTGGGGCGTGGTGGTGATGGGCGCGGCGGTGCTGATCATGTTCCCGCTGCCCTGGTTGGACCGCAGCCCGGTGCGCTCGATCCGCTATCGGCCGGGTTGGGTCAAATGGCTTTACGGTGCCTTCGTGATCAACTTTTTCGTGTTGGGCTACCTGGGCATCAAGCCGGTATCGGACATCGGCACCCTGGTGTCGCAGATCGGCACGCTCTTCTACTTCGGTTTCTTCCTGCTCATGCCCTGGTGGAGCCGCGTCGGCGAGTTCAAAGCAGTACCCGACCGGATTACTTTCCAGGCCCACTGAGAGCCCGGTACAGCGAGCAAATTCAATGATGAAGAAACGTATTCAAAAACTGCTCCGTGCCGTGGTGGCCTCGCTTGCGGCGTCGCTGGCGTCATCGCTGATGCTGCTGGCGCCGGCGCAAGCTGCGGGGGGCGGTATCGAGTGGGACAAGTTTCCCGACAAGCGCATCACCGACATGGCTGCGCTGCAAAACGGCGCCAAGCTCTTCACCAACTACTGCCTGAACTGCCACGCTGCAGGTTTCATGCGCTACAACCGGCTGCGCGACATCGGCCTGACCGAGCAGCAGATCAAGGACAACCTCATCTTCACCGGCGCCAAGGTCGGTGACACGATGCATGTGGCGATGAGCCCGAAGGACGCCAAGGAATGGTTTGGCGGCGTGCCCCCAGACCTGACATTGATCGCGCGTTCGCGCTCGGCCGCCGGCAAGGGCTCGGGTGCCGACTACATCTACACCTACCTGCGCACCTACTACCGCGACGAGACCAAGGCCACGGGCTGGAACAATGCCGCGTTCCCGAACGTCGGCATGCCCCACGTGCTGTGGGAACTTCAGGGCCAGCAGCGGGCGGTTTTCGTCGACCAGAAAGACCCTCACGATGCGGCCAAGACGATCCAGGTTTTGAAGGGGTTCGAGCCCATCACTGCCGGCACGATGTCCGCCGCTGACTACAACAATGCCGTTGCAGACCTCGTGGCCTACCTGCAGTGGATGAGCGAGCCGGGACAGAAAAGCCGCATGCGCATGGGCGTCTGGGTGTTGTTGTTCCTGGCCGTCTTCACGGTCATCGCCTGGCGCCTGAATGCCGCGTACTGGAAAGATATCAAGTAGTTCCAAGCCGGGTTCGGCCAGCGGGCCGGGCCTGCCGCGCAGTGGGGGCAAAATGCACCCACTGCGTTTTTGTTTTTTGAAGACATAAAGAAAGGCCCCACACCATGATGGTGCTGTATTCCGGAACGACTTGCCCCTATTCGCACCGCTGCCGCTTCGTGCTGTTCGAGAAGGGCATGGACTTCGAGATTCGCGATGTCGACATCTTCGCCAAGCCCGAAGACATCGCGCTGATGAATCCGTACAACGAAGTGCCCATCCTCGTCGAGCGCGACCTGATCCTGTACGAGTCGCACATCATCAACGAGTACATCGATGAGCGCTTTCCGCACCCGCAGCTGATGCCCGGTGACCCGGTAGCGCGTGCGCGCGTGCGGTTGTTCCTCTTCAACTTCGAGAAGGAACTCTTCAGCAACGTCAATTTGCTGGAAGGCCGCAGCGTCAAGGCCACCGAGAAGCAGCTCGAGAAGGCGCGAGACCAGATTCGCGATCGTCTGACGCAGCTCGCGCCCATCTTCCTGAAGAACAAGTACATGCTGGGCGACGACTTCAGCATGCTCGACGTCGCCATCGCGCCGCTGTTGTGGCGCCTGGATTACTACGGCATCGATCTCAGCAAGAACGCAGTGCCGCTGCTGAAGTACGCCGAGCGCATCTTTTCGCGTCCGGCCTACATCGAGGCGCTGACGCCTTCTGAGAAGGTCATGCGCAAGTGATGCTTGCCTAGGGCACGAACGCGATGGTCGAAACGCCTGACAACCAAGGTACGCCGACGCGGCCTTACCTGCTGCGGGCGCTGCACGACTGGTGCACCGACAACGGCTTCACGCCTTACCTGGCGGTCTTCGTCGGGCCGGGCGTGCAGGTGCCGATGGAGTACGTGAAGAACAACGAGATCGTGCTCAACGTGGGCTTCGAGGCCACGTCCAGCCTGCAGTTGGGCAACGAGTTCATCGAGTTCAAGGCGCGGTTCGGCGGTGTCGCGCGCGAGATTCGTGTGCCGGTAGACCACGTCGTGGCCATCTATGCGCGCGAGAACGGGCAAGGCATGGCCTTTCCGGTGCCAACCGAAGGCGGGGTGCGCAGAGATGCGGCAGCGGACGGCGGCTCGCTGCGCGGTCTTCGCCTGGCCAGCAGCGAAGGCGAGGAGAAGCCGCCCGTTGCAGCCCCTGCATCGAGCACGCCTGTGTCTGTGCCAGCGTCCGCACGCAAGGTGCCACCGGGCGACGCGCCGCCCGAACCGGACGGTCCGCCAGCATCGCCAGGTGGTCGCCCGGCGCTGAAGCGCGTCAAGTAGTGCTGCGGTGCCGCCCTTGGGCGGGCACCTACAATTTCCTTCGTGCCGGCTTAGCTCAGTTGGTAGAGCACCCGCCTTGTAAGCGGAAGGTCTTCGGTTCGATTCCGAAAGCCGGCACCAGCGATTGCAGCGCAAGGCAGTTCGCTGCAGGAGCGGTCAGCTGCGTGGCACTACCTTGATCTTGATTGCCGGCCCTGCAAACCCCTGCTGTTCCAGTGCCGCTGTCAACGACGGCAACAACTGCCGCAGCTTTGCGGCCGCCGCAGCGTTCGACACCAGCAGCACCCAGGCGGCGTCGTCCAGCGGCCCCGCACGCACCTCACCCTTCAAGCCCGTCGGCAGCAAAGCCGCCACGGCGGTCAGCCGTGCCTGACTCAGGCGCACTCGTTGCAGCAGGCCGATCAGCGGCTCGCTGCTGCCGAGTGCTTGGGCCAGGGCCTTGGCGGGTGGCGCGGGGCTGCTCATGATCGAGGGAGTCTAAATGCCCGTTTCTCGCGTGACGGTCACACGGTCGCTCGTCCTGTCTGCGACTGCACCATGGGTGAGCCAGGCCCTGGCGCCGGGCGAATGCGACTGGCTAGAAAGTCGAAAACCCGGGTGATAAACTCAAACACTTTGCGCAGCTGCCAGGGCGACCTCGATTTTTGAGGTGAGCTGCTCGCTTGCGACCCGCATTCCCACCCCCACATCACGCAAACGCCTCTTCACTGCCCCCGCTTGCGCCGCCCCATGGGCGTGCCTGCGGCAGCGGAAGCCGAACCACGAGACCCCCGAAGCCGCATGTTTCCCAAGATCCTGACCCAGATTTTCGGCAGCCGGAACGATCGTCTGATCAAGACGCACCGGCGCACCGTGGAAGCGGTCAACGCGCTGGAAGCCCAGTTCGAAAAGCTGCCCGACGCTGAGTTGCGCGCCAAGACCGAAGAGTTCCGCCAACGTGTGGCTGCAGGCACCACGCTCGACAGCATGCTGCCGGAGGCCTTTGCCGTGGTGCGCGAAGGTAGCAAGCGCGCGCTGAAGATGCGTCACTTCGACGTCCAGCTCATCGGAGGCATCACCCTGCACCAGGGCAAGATCGCCGAAATGGGCACCGGCGAAGGCAAGACGCTGATGGCCACCTTGCCTGTCTACCTGAACGCACTGGCCGGCAAAGGCGTGCATGTGGTCACGGTGAACGATTACCTGGCACGGCGTGACGCCGAATGGATGGGGCGCCTCTACACATTCCTGGGCCTGACCGTGGGCGTCAACGTGCCCGGCATGGACCGTGAAGAAAAGCAGGCCGCCTATGCAGCCGACGTCACCTACGGTACCAACAACGAGTTCGGCTTCGACTACCTGCGCGACAACATGGTCCAGGACCTGCGAGACCGCGTCGCGCGCGGCCTGAATTACGCCCTCGTCGACGAGGTCGACTCGATCCTCATCGACGAGGCGCGCACGCCACTCATCATCAGCGGCCAGGCCGAAGACCATACCGAGATGTATGTGCGCATCAACGCCATCGTCCCGGGCATGAAGAAGCAGATCGGCGAGGCCGACGTGCGCACCGGTGAAGGCGTCATCGACGCGGGCGACTTCACCGTCGACGAGAAGACGCACCAGGTGTTTCTTACCGAAGCGGGCCACGAGAAGGCCGAGCAGTTGCTGGGGGAAGCAAGCCTGCTGGCCGAGGGCGCCAGCCTGTATGACCCGGCCAACATCGCGTTGATGCACCACGTGTACGCGGCGCTGCGGGCCAACAATTTGTACAACAGAGACCAGCATTACGTCGTGCAGAACGGCGAAGTGGTCATCGTCGACGAATTCACCGGGCGTCTGATGACGGGCCGGCGCTGGAGCGACGGGTTGCATCAGGCCGTGGAAGCGAAGGAAGGCGTGCAGATCCAGAGCGAGAACCAGACCCTCGCGTCGGTGACCTTCCAGAACTACTTCCGCATGTACGGCAAGCTCGGCGGCATGACCGGCACGGCCGATACCGAGGCCTACGAATTCCAGGAGATCTACGGTCTGGAGACGGTGGTCATCCCGCCCAACCGGCCCACCATCCGCAAGGACGACAACGACCTCATCTACAAGACGGCGCCCGAGAAATACGACGCCGTCACCCGTGACATCCGGGACTGCCATGAACGGGGCCAGCCGGTGCTGGTGGGCACCACCAGCATCGAGAACAGCGAACTCATCAGCGAACTGCTGAAGAAGGCTCAGCTGCCGCATCAGGTGCTGAACGCCAAGCAGCATGCGAAGGAAGCCGAGATCGTGGCCCAGGCCGGCCGGCCGGGCGTGGTAACCATCGCCACCAACATGGCCGGTCGCGGCACAGATATCGTGCTGGGCGGGAACGTCGAGAAGCAGATCCAGTTCCTCGACGAAGACCTCGCGCTGTCAGACAGCGAGCGCGAGTTGCGTGCGCAAAAGTTGAAAGACGAGTGGCAGGCGTTGCACGACCAGGTCAAGGCTGCCGGCGGCCTGCGCATCGTGGCCACAGAGCGCCACGAGAGCCGCCGCATCGACAACCAGCTGCGCGGCCGTTCGGGCCGTCAGGGAGACCCCGGCGCCAGCCGCTTCTACCTGAGCCTGGACGACTCGCTGATGCGCATCTTCGCGGGCGACCGCGTGCGCGCCATCATGGACCGCCTGAAGATGCCCGAGGGCGAGGCCATCGAGGCTGGGATCGTCAACCGCAGCATCGAGAGCGCGCAGCGCAAGGTCGAAGCCCGCAACTTCGACGTGCGCAAGCAGCTGCTGGAGTACGACGACGTCAGCAACGACCAGCGCAAGGTCATCTACCAGCAACGCAACGAAATTCTCGAGGCTGCGAACCTCGACGAGCAGATCGGGAATCTGCGGCGCAGCGCAATGGCCGACGTCGTGGGCACCCACGTGCCGCCGCAGTCACTGGAAGAGCAGTGGGATCTGGACGCCCTGGAGCGCGTGCTGCGCGACGAATGGCAGCTGGACCTCGCGCTGAAGGCCGAAGTGGAGAAGAGCGAGTCCATCACCGACGAAGACATCGTCGAGAAGGTGGCGACTGCGGCAGACGCGCACTTCAAGGCCAAGGTCGAGATCGTCGGCGCCGAGCAGTTCACGCCCTTCATGCGCATGGTGCTGCTGCAGGCCATCGACAGCCACTGGCGGGAGCACCTGGCCGCGCTGGACTACCTGCGCCAGGGCATCCACCTGCGCGGCTACGCCCAGAAAAATCCCAAGCAGGAATACAAGCGCGAGGCCTTCGAGCTCTTCAGCCAGTTGCTCGACGTGGTGAAGCTGGAAGTCACGCGCGTGTTGATGACCGTTCGCATCCAGAGCCAGGAGCAGGTGACCGCCGCCGCGCAAGCCTTGGAGGAGCAGGGTGGCTTGCTGTCGAACGTGACCTACACCCACCCCAACGAAGACGGCAGCGTTTCTTCCGAGCCGGGACCCAAGGCCGGGGCCGGGGCCGCACCCGCCGGCTTGCCGCCGGAACTGCCGAAGGTCGGGCGCAACGACCCCTGCCCGTGCGGCAGCGGCAAGAAGTACAAGGCTTGCCACGGGCGTCTGGCCTGAGAGAGGCCAGCGCCAGGGATGCAGGCCGAGATCTGTTCGGCAGTGTTCAGCGCCGAATCTCCTGCTCTTTCAAGGGCGCAGGCGGGGCGACGGGGTCGGCCCGGTAGATGCCAGACGGCTGCACACTGCCGACCCCGTCGATCTTGCGCAGCGCGTCCACCAGAGCAGCGGCGCGCCCGGCCGGGCCTTCGACGACTGCGGCATTGGCCGAGTACTCCATCGTGCTCAACACCACCGCACCCAGCGACCGGATCGCCGCGAGGCGCGGCTCTCGGGCACTCCGCAGGGCCTCGGCATAGACACGCTTCCGGTCTTCGCGGCTGCCCTCGGTGCCTGTATCTGCGGTTCCGGCGAATCGGGTGGCCACTGGCGCCTCGGTGAACGTGACCAGCCAGCGTGCTCGCTCGCCATCGCCGGGGGGCGGTGGCCCGGGCGGCTCGGCAGCCGAGCGCGGAGCGGAAGAGGCCGCTTGTGCGCAACCCGCAGCCGGGGCGGCCGCCATCAAGAGCAGGCCCCACGCCAAGCCGAGCAGGCCACGGCGGGGCGGGGCGGACGGAAAGTGTTTTTGGGCGAACGCCTGGATCACATCCTGCATCTCTCGATTCTGACAGCGCGGCCCGCAACGAAAAACGCCCGCACGGTCAGGTGCGGGCGTCGAGTGAACCGCTCATCCCGCAGCGGGACGGGCTGCGCGGGCAGAACTCAGGGCAGCGGGATCACGGCCGCCGAAATCGCATTCGCGTTCTCGGTGCTGATCACCAGCAGACCCTTGTCGCCGGGCGATGCCGTGGCGGCGTTCGCCGGGTTGCTGGTGACGCTGAAGAAGGACCCTGTCTCAGCGCCGTTGACCACGTAGCTGATGGTGCTGGGCACGTTCACGAGTTGGTCCAGCTTGACGTACTGGAACGCACCCGTACCCAGCGTGTCGAGCAGCGGCGCCGTTGCGTTGCTGCCGTTGCTGCTGGTCACGCGCAGGCCGATGCGGCTGGTGGCCGTGACGTTCATCGGCGAGGTGAACGCGGTCATGATCATCCGGTTCGAGCCCAAGGTGAAGTCGGGCCGGAAGAACGCGTTGCCGTTGGCCCCACCCAGGCCCGTGGCGATGAAGACCGCATTGCGGTTCTCGCTGGTGTTCAGGTTGCGCACGGTGAAGTCAGTGACGCCGTCGTTATTCGTGTCGACCTCGACGTTCACGGTTGCGCTGCGCAGCGTGTCCAGCACGTTCCAGAACGACACACCCACCTGCAGCAGGTCGCCGCTGGTGATGCCTGCAGGCAGCGTGCCGGTGAAACCGCCGGGCACGAAGCGCACCCCCACGGCCCGCAGGTCGACCGGCAGCACGTTGGTGCCGGGCACCAGCGCCGGCTGGTCTTGCGGGTCTTCGCCACCGACCAGCGTGAAGGCCTCGACTGTGGTGCGTGCAGCACCGGTGTTGTCGGTCTGCACGATGATTTTGCCGTCCCCCAGCCCCAGCACAGGCACCACACTGGAGGCCACGCGCGGCAGCATCAGGTAGGGCACGCGCACGGTGTCGGCCGGGCCACCGTTGATGGTGACGAAGCCGTCCTGCTCGAGTTCGGTGAACTTGTTCGTGCAGGCCGCCACCGGCGCTGGGGTGGCGGTGGTGGTGGTGCAGGTGTCTTCGTTGGTCAGCTTGCGCGGCAGGCCGGTGGCGCTTTCCACGGGCAGCGCGGCCGCGGTCGCGGTGCCGACGAGCTGGAAGCTGCCTGTCGAGTTGCCAGGCACGGAAAGCGTCGTCACCGACGGCGCGAACGCCATGCCGCGGGAGAGGTCGTCCGAGAATCGCGGCGCCGCCGAGATGGTGTAGGTCTTGGCGCTGGGCCCGAGGTTCTGCACGAGCACGGTTCGCGAAGCGCTGCCGTTGCCGGTGAACGCCTGGGCGCCGAAGGACACTGCGGTGTTGTAGTAGCTGCCGGCGCTCGGATCGACATCCTGGTTGTCGTAGGC
>Ga0209181_10005703_pt1 | contig 17797 bp, 10 predicted proteins | sample MAT05_FD_187208 | JGI IMG/M metagenome (GOLD analysis project Ga0209181, IMG submission 187208) | Freshwater microbial communities from Lake Fryxell liftoff mats and glacier meltwater in Antarctica - MAT-05 (SPAdes) (version 2) | ecosystem: Environmental > Aquatic > Freshwater > Ice > Liftoff...
AGAACTACCAAAGATGGTCACCTGGTGTTGTGTCATGATGATAAGGTGGACAGAACTACCAATGGTAAGGGATTGGTTAAAGAGCTTAACTGGGCGGACGTAGCACAGCTAACAACAATGGGTAAGGATAAAAAAATATATCGTATTCCGGAATTCAATGAGGTGTTAAAAACCTGTAAAGACCGGATCAATATTTACCTCGACTTTAAAGATGCAGATATAGCAGCAACCTATAAAGAGATTAAAGCTGCCGGAATGGAAAAAAATATAGTGGTTTATCTTAACAAAGTAGAACAGTATATGGGCTGGCGAAAGATCGCACCAGCAATGCCCTTGATGGCGAGTTTACCGGAATCAATTTCCACCAAAGAAGACCTGATTGATCTGCTTGATAAAATGCAACTGGAAGGTTTAGACAATGTAACAGATAGCGCAATGCTGGAGGCTACCCGAAAAAACGGAATCCATGTCTGGCTGGATGTGCAAAGCGCAGATGAAGGTCCTGCAAAGTGGAGTGCCGCAATGAACAAAGGCATACAAGGTGTGCAAACAGATCACCCGGAAGCGTTGACCCAATACCTGACTAAGCATAATTTACGCAACGGCGCTACCGTATTACCCGTGGTGTTTGCTCCAAAAGTAGCAACAAACTATCGTAAGCTTTCGGATGTTCCATATAGTTTGGCGGGTACTGAAAATACAATGGATGTTTATTTTCCGCAGGTATATGATGCTGCTAAAGTGATACTGTACATTCATGGCGGTTCATGGGTTTCCGGTGATAAAAGTGAGTTTCCAAAAAGCCTGGTGGAAGAGCTGGTAGGCAAAAGGAAATACATTGTAGTTTCAATGAACTACAGATTGATAAAGGATGGTAAAAACAGGTTTCCTGCGCAAATGGAAGATGTAACAGCAGCCATAAAATTTTTAAGCGGGGCATCAGCAAAATATCATTTTAATGGAAACGAATTTGCTTTGATGGGCGGTAGTGCTGGTGGTTTGATGGCCATGTTATATGCCTATGGCTATGATGAGAAAAAGCAAATAAAAACGGTCGTTGATTTTTGGGGTCCAACCGACTTAACTGATAAAGCAGTACGAACCGTAGGTTCCGATGCCGACCGCATTTCCACCAATTTATTGGGAGATGCAGATTCACAGGCAAAAATAAGTTTTGATGCAAGTCCGTATTACCGTATTAGCAAAGCCTCTGCTGTGCCAACTATTTTTTTTCACGGCGGTGCCGATCCGTTGGTGCCGGTAAGCCAGGCAGAAAAAATGTATAAAAAAATGTTGTCGCTAAATATACCTGCGCAATATGAAGTGTATCCCGATGAAAAGCATGGTATTGGTGGGGCAACCAGAGTAGATGCATTTGCTAAAACAATTGTTTGGCTGAATCAATATTTCCCTGCAAAATAATGCCCGCCATTGGCATCATACAACCATGTCCTTCGCTAAAATCAATTTGCTCCAGTAGAAAAATGTGTGAGCTTCTCTTTCGCTTTTAGTTTCAGCTACCGGCAATACGTCAGCATTTTTTTACACAAACTTTTATTAAATGAAATTGAATAAATTGTCCGTTGCTTTCGGCTTATTATTTACCTGCGTTCGTTTCGCATCAGCGCAAATTGTTGACAATCCATTTCCGGCGGGTGCCAATCCCGATCGTATTGTACTGAACATTACGGAAGCTCCTTCCACTTCGCTGGCCGTAACCTGGCGCACATGTGATACAGTAAAAAATGGTTTTGCAGAAATTATTGAAACCACCGCCAACCCGGCAGATTTTTTAAAAGCAAAGAGATTTACAGCTACTCCGGAGCCTTTAAAGTTTGAAAATATTTCGGTGCTTTATCATTCTGTGATCTTAAAAAACCTGCTTCCAAAAACTTCCTACCTGTATCGTGTTGGCAGTGGTGAAAACTGGAGCGAATGGTTTCAGGTAAAAACTGCAGGCAATGCCGGGGATAAATTATCCTTCATCTATTTGGGCGATGTACAGATAGGCATCAAATCATTGTGGTCGCAGGTAATCAGGCAGGCCTATGCTAAAATGCCGGAGGCCAATGTAGTAATGTATGCAGGCGATATTGTGAACCGTGCCAATGATGACCGGGAGTGGGGTGAATTGTTTTATGGCGGCAGCTTTATACATAGTATGATCCCTGGCCTGATGTCGCCGGGCAATCATGAGTATGCAAAATCCGATGATCGGCTTTCTGTTTTCTGGCGTCCACAATTTACCCTGCCGTTAAATGGTCCCGCCGCTTTGGAAGAGACCTGTTATTTTACCGACATACAGGGTGTACGTTTTATTTCGCTTAATTCGAACCATTTAGAAGAATCACAAACAGACATGGCAAGTCAAAAAATATGGTTGGAAGCCTTGCTAAAAAAGAACCCGAATAAGTGGACCTGTGTTATTTTTCATCACCCCATTTATTCAATCAGCGCCAACCGTGACAATGCCTGGATGCGTGATAATTTTAAACCACTTTTTGATCAATATAAAGTGGACCTGGTAATGCAGGGGCATGATCATGCCTATGCACGGGGTATGAAAAAAATTAAATCCGGTGGAATAGGTTTTTCAGGAACAATGTATGTAGTGTCTGTAAGCGGTGCTAAAATGTATGAAGAAAGCAAAAAGCCCTGGATGGATAAGTTGGGTGGACATACTCAACTGTACCAGCTAATAACGGTTGATGGAAACCAGCTGCTCTATAAATGTTATACGGCCGCAGGTAAATTATACGATACCTTTAAATTATTAAAACAGGCAGGTAAAAAGAACCGGCTATTAGAAGAGGGTATTCGATAACATTTGCTATAATTTTTTTTTATGAATAAAGGCTGGTCGTTTTGTTTTTTATTGACACTGTTAATTCAGGTAGCGTCGGCGCAACCTGTTTCTAAAAAGCTAACACCTGTTTCAGCTGTGCTGATATTTCCTCCGCAGGCAAAGCATGCGCATGGTAGCAGCCTGGTTGGTTTACCCAATGGTGATTTTTTATGTGCCTGGTTCATGGGCAGTGGAGAGCGCAAAGCGGATGATGTAAAAATAACGGGAGCCCGTTTGCAAAAAGGGGCAACCTTATGGAGCGAACCTTTTTTATTGGCAGATACCTATAACCTGCCAGATTGCAATCCGGTTCTGTTTTTAAATGCCAAAGGAAAACTTTTTCTGGTATGGATTGCTGTGCAGGCCAATCATTGGGAGCAATCAATACTAAGATTTAAAACCTCCACCGAATTTTTAAAAGCAGGCGCACCGGTGTGGAACTGGCAGGATAATATTCTTTTAAAACCATCCGAAGATTTTGCTACGGAAGTAGCTGCCAGATTTAAAGAACTACCGGAAAATAAAAGGGGCTGGTCTGCTTTTGCACCTGCATCCGACGACCAGATTATAGAAGCAGCCCGGGATATAAAAAAGCGCAGCATCGGTTGGATGACACGAATTAAGCCACTGCTGTTAGACAGTGGTAAAATATTGCTGCCACTTTATTCTGACGGGTATAATTTTTCAATGATGGCAATATCGGATGATGATGGGAATGCCTGGCATGCTGGTTTGCCGGTAGTGGGCCGTGGCAATGTGCAGCCAGCGCTGGTGCTTAAAAAAGATGGACATATTGCTGCCTATATGCGTGACAACGGAGATGCTCCGGCGAAGGTGCAGGTAAGCGAATCAAACAATAAAGGCGAAAGCTGGACTGCTGCAACTAAGACCACTATCCCCAATACGGCCAGTGTAGAATTGTTGGTTTTACAGGATGGCAGATGGGCTTTGCTTGGCAATGACATCGAGGATGGACGGTATCGGCTGTCGCTCTATTTGTCGGATGATGAGGGCCTCAGCTGGGGATGGAAATATTATATTGAAAATGAGCTGCCAGGAAAAGGAAGTTTTTCTTACCCCTCACTTATTCAAACAAAGGATGGTCTTTTGCGGATGACATATTCTTATCAACTGGATAAATCCGGCGAAGCAATAAAGTATGTAGTAATTGATCCAAAGCAAGGAATGAAATAATTACATCGCAAACCCATATCCAAAATGTTCCAATAAAAAATTGCTCGGGGTGGTAAATATATTCTCTCTATATTTATACCAATCTAATGTAGGATTTCGCCAGACAGCTTGCTATTTTTCGTCACAATTATTCTTCTTTACAGGATGGTTTCGGCATGATTTTATTGCTTGCGCAGATTAAGTTATGTTAAGATTAAGAAACCGTTACCCGGCGATTACTGGAATAGCTTTCTATAATTTTGCGGTTGTATGATAAAAGTTTTAAAAAACACCGATGCTGATTACTGGAGTCGCCTTAAGCAAGGTGATGCCGATGCATTGGGTTATTTATACGATCAGTATGTTGACAAACTATTTGAGTCGGCATTGCGCAAAACCGATGATCGGGAATTTGCAAAAGACCTGGTGCAGGAGGTTTTTATCGAAATATGGAATTACAGGCACGGCATTACAGAAGTTCAATATTCTTTTAGTTACCTCACAAAAGTGTTGCAGGGAATTCTTTTAAAGAAACTGAAAAAAAACAATCGGTTGGTTTATACTGAACTCCAGGAATCGTTCGCATCGCCGGAAGAAGATATTGAATCGATTCTAATTTCCAGGGACATCGATCAGGAGAAAAGAACAAAACTGATAAATGCATTGTCTAAATTGAGTGACCGGCAAAAGCAGGTAGTGGAATTACATTTTGTTAAAGGATTCAGCTATGATCAAATTGCAGCAAAACTCCGCATCAATTACCAGTCTGTAAATAATCTCGCCTTTAGGTCAATCCTTCGCCTCCGCAGCCTTATGTACAATATTTTTTTCTGATATTGGTTTATAAAATGCAATCCATTCTTCATTTTCGCCACCTTGTTTTTAAGGCCCTTCAAAAAATATTTTAAAAATAATCAAAATAGTGAGTATCAAAAGTTCGACCGGTGCTCTAAGGTGAAGTGGAAAATAATTATTCATTTTACGAAGGGTTTACCGACCAGCAGTTTGCGGAAGATATTTATTTTCAGCAATGGGTAAAGTATGGGGCGGATGATACGACAGCGTTTTGGAATGGCTATTTGCAACTGTATCCAAAGCAACAGCCAACCATTGCAGGAGCCAGCGATATCGTAAAAGCCGCTTCGGCCAAAGAGATGAATAGGGGCTTGACCGCTGAAGAAAAATCGATTTTAAAGGCGGCTATTTATCAGCAGATAAACCCACCCATCAAACAGTATTTCAGGTTTCGCCACACAAGCCTTCGGGTGCTTAAATATGCAGCCGTTGTATCCGGAATTATTCTCCTGACAATCCTCTTCAAAAATAAAAAGGCAACGACCGAAACATTCATAACGGCCAATACAGGCTATGAAGAAACAAGAACGATTCTGCTACCGGATAGTACGGTTGTTATATTAAATGCCCATTCATCCATCACTTATAACAGTGAATTTGCCAATAAACCAAACCGTGAAATTTCACTACAGGGCAATGCTTATTTTAAAGTAAAGAAAAAAGCAGATCACCGTTCATTTACGGTACATGCAAACACGGTATCGATTACCGTATTGGGTACCCAGTTCAATGTCAATGCCCGCAGCCGGGCAACCGAGGTTGTGCTTACCAGCGGCAAAGTAAAAGTAAGTGTAGATGATCATTCATTGCCACCGGTATTCATGAATCCCGGTGAAAAAATACAGCTGGATACGGTGCATCATTTATTTATAAAATCATCTGTCAATCCCCTGATGTATGCAGCGTGGACGGAGGGGAAATGGCATTTTTCTTCCACTTCACTTCTTGACATCACCAATCTGATCAACGAGTATTATGGTGTTGAAACGGTGTATGCAACCGAAAGGATCAAGCGCTTGAAAATAAGCGCCGTCATTCCGGTGATGGAATTGGCTTCGTTTATCAATATTCTTTCCAAAACGCTTGATCTTAAAATAACCGAACAAAACAACCAGTTACACATAAAATTTTAACCAAACCAAAACCAAAACAGGTATGAAAAGTAATTTTTCATTGATCAAATCCTTGCCAGTTATCCTGACACTATTCTGTGTTGTGATACTGCCGGCAAAAAAAATAACTGCACAGCGCATTGCATCTGTTGCGCTATCAGATCAGGGCAATTTAGCCGAGGGCATCGAAGTAAGTGTGGATAAAACGATTTCGTTGGAAATGTTTATGCAACGATTTCAGCGTGTTTACAATGTGTATTTTAGCTACGAGGCCGCCGAGTTAAAAGCAGTGAAAGTAGTGGACGGTAACATCGAAGAACAGCGAACAAAAGATCCCGAAGCATTATTGAAAAAAGTGCTGAATCCTGCCGGGCTTACCTATGAGATTGTAAGTAAGGTGTACATCATTAAGCGGTCAGCTCCGGTTAATTTGGTTGTTCAAAAAAACAATCCAGGTGTTGCAGTAGCCATCGGAATTACGGGAACTGTAACGGATAAAAATGGTCCACTGGCAGGCGTTTCTGTCAGCGAACAGAAAACAGGGCTTTCAACCGTAACCAATGCTTCCGGAAAATTTTCTCTTGAAGTTTCAACAGCAAATGCTACATTGGTTTTTAGCATGGTGGGATATCAAACCAAGGAAGTAAAGTTATCCGGCGCCTCAACGATCAACGTAGTATTAGAGGCGGTTGTAGAAGATCTTTCAAATGTTATTGTAACCGCATTGGGCATTTCCAGAAGTAAGAAATCGTTGGCTTATTCGGTAGGTGAAATCAAAGCAGAAGAGCTGGTAAGGGCGAGTAATGTAAACCTGCTGAAATCGTTGGATGGTAAAGTAAGCGGTGTAAATCTCACCAATTTGAGTAGTGATCCTACCTCTTCTGTTTTAGTTAATATAAGGGGAACCACAGCAATGCCAACAGCAAACAATGCCAACGTTTCAATAAAAGGACAACCCCTTTATGTAATAGATGGCATGCCGGTAGGTACTCAAACTTTTACTTCAAAAGATGGGGTAGATTTTGGAAATATACTTTCGCAATTGAATCCGGAAGATATTGACAACATTACCATTCTGAAAGGTGGAAGTGCAGGTGCACTCTATGGTGCAGAAGGCGGAAATGGGGTGATCATGATTACAACCAAATCTGGCAAAGGCAATAAAAAAGGCATTGGGGTTAGCTTCAATAGTTCTGCTGTGGTAGATAAAGCTTACCAGTTTATAGAATCTCAAATGGATTATGGACAGGGCGAAAGAGCTTTTGAATGGCAGTATGATAATACCGATACCTGGGGGCCAAAACTGGATGGCACTTATTCCGGTGAATACTGGGATGTGACCAAGCAGAAATGGTTAACCAAGAGCATGACCTCTTCCAGAGAAAACAGGATGCAGGCATATCTGCAAACAGGAAACACCCTCACCAATAATATCAGTGTATATGGAAATTACGACAAAGGTTCTTTCCGATTATCGCTGGCTGATATGAATAACAAAGGAGTGATGCCCAATACAAAAACGGATCAGAAGTCGATCAATCTGAATACCGAATACCGGCTTACCGATAAGATAAAAATTTCCATTAGCTCAAGTTACATACATACCTTTTCTCCCAATAAAGCAAACATTGTAGGGTCAAACAGTACAATCAACAACCTGTTGTTCAACTTTCCGGCCAACCTGCAAAAGCTAAGTGAAATGAGAAATTACTGGCTTACCGGATATGAAAATATACAGCAAAATGGCGCCATTATGAAAGACAATGGGGTAGATGTGGCTACCGATAATCCTTGGTGGGCAACGTATGAAAAAATTCATCGTTTTGCCAGGGATAATTTTTTTGGTAGAATTCAATTGGATTGGCAATTGGCCAAACCGCTTAGCTTGATGGTGCGTACCGGAATGGAAAATGTAAAGGAAGAATATGAGTACAGACAGTCCTGGGGAAAAACCAATATGTCGTCGAAATTTGCCAATGGAGACGGACAATTTGTAACAGGAACCAATAGCAGCAATATTAATAACACCGATGCAATTCTTACCTATAATAAAAACATCCGCAAATTTTCGGTTACCGTAGCTGGTGGGGCCAATTATCAGTTTAGCAACAACAGCAGCCAGGAGATGACGGCTGGTAAACTTGCCACTCCTGCATTATTTACGCTTGCCAATGCAATGCCAGGGCAGTTGTCTGTTTCATCTTATGGATGGGGTACAAGCCAGTCAAACAGCCTGTATGCCAGTGCTGCTATTGGTTACAACAACAGTCTGTTTTTAGATATCACAGGACGCAAAGACTGGAAAGGTATTTTAGGTGAAGAGAAAATAAATTATTTCTATCCATCCGCTTCTTTAAGCTGGGTAGCGTCGGAAACGTTTAAAATGCCCGAAATATTTAACCTCGTAAAAGGCAGGTTAGCATGGGCAGATGTTGGTAACGGATTGGTAAGAAGAAGGTCGGTAGATTCCTATACGTATGATGCCAGTGATTGGGGAGCTGCAAAAACAATCAGCATCAATGCCACATTGGTTGATCCAAATATCAAGGCCATGCATTCCATTACAAAAGAAGCAGGTGTAGATATCTGGATGCTAAAGAACAGGATGAAATTTGATTTTACTTATTTCATCAAAGATCAGAAAGACCAGATCGATAATATCCCTACCGTACTTGGTACCGGGTATTCCGGAATGCTTACCAATATTGGAGATGTACAGAGCAAAGGATTTGAATTGGGGCTGGCAGTAAATCCTATAAAAACAAAGAATTGGAACTGGAATCTTGGCGCAAGCTTTACGCATTATAAAGCTACCATTACAAAACTGTCTGATCAGTTTGCACCCAATGGATACGTGTTTGCACCTTATGATGGTAAAACAACGGTGAAGATTGCGGTGGGAGAAGAAATTGGAAATATCTATGAGCAAAATCCCATTCTACGGGTTAAAAGCGGTAAGTATGCAGGCTTGCCAATTCTGGATGGTTCCAGTGGAGAATTTCAAACATCAGGGGATGCCACAGACCGTGGTAAATTGGGCAATTTTAATCCCGATTTTATTTTGGGCTTAAATAACACCATTCGTTTTAAGCAATTTACCCTAAACCTGGTAGGCAGCTTTCGGCAGGGCGGAAAATATGTATCGGTTAACCAGCAATACCTGGAGTCGAATGGAAGGGCCAATACCACTTTAGGTTCCGGGGCAAACAATCCTTGGTGGGTTGGTGGACGAGATGCTGCAAATGGCGGATTGGCATGGCCTGCTGAAGGCTCCAGTCAATGGAGTGCAGTTAACAATAACAATGATGGACAGCGTTCAGACTGGCAGGATGCCAGCTATGCAAAAGGTGTTTTTGTGAATCCGAATTTTACAGGAACCACCCCAGGCGATGGCGATTACGTGGTGAATGGTGCTGACCCGAAGAATACTTTTTACCAGATACCGTACAATAGTTATGGAGATGTAATCTGGAATTTTTCAGCTACCAGAACCTATGAAGCCACCAATTTTAAAATGAGAGAAATCTCATTGGCCTACACCATTCCAACTAAATTTATCAGCCGGTATAAGGTCAATAATTTAACGCTTGCATTGATCGGAAGAAACTTGTTTCAATGGAATAAATCCGGCAGAAATGAAGATCCTGAATCTGCTTTCAGTGGCGTTGGTACCGGGCAAGGGGTGTTAAGGGCTACCTTACCCAGCATCCGTTCTTACGGCGCAAAATTATCTGTAGATTTTTAATAATTAATTAATCAGCTTAAAGAAAATAATATGAAATCATTTATTATAAAATCGCTTGCTATTATCTTATTGGCAGGCACCGCATCCTGCAGTAAAGATGCATTGAGAGACTATGACAAAACGCAGGAACTAAATGCCATTGAATCTGTAAACGATCCGTTTTTATTGTCCTCTGTAATAAAACAAACGGCTCTTTTTTATCAGGCTTTTGGATATGATAACAGCAAGCTACCCTGTGCCGTACAATATATGGGTAGAAATTTTCAGGGCGGAGATAATTTTTATGCTGGCTTTAAGCAGCCTTCGGATGACTTATATACTGCTTTAAATATTCTTAAATTAATTGATGGTTCAATCCGTATTACGCAAACCAAGGGGTCAAAAATACATGAGGGCATCTTTACTACTTTTAGAGTATTGCTGTTTTCATACATAACAGATTTTTATGGTGATATTTATTACACCCAGGCATTGAAAGGAAGGGAAGCAATTCTATATCCAAAATATGATCACCAGGTAGATATTTACACAGATTTACTGGCTGAATTGGATAAGGCCAATAGCCTCATTGCGGCCGGCACCGAGCCTGTTTCATCCACCTATGATTTAATGTTTGCAGGGGATAAAGTACAATGGCAAAAATTTGCAAATTCATTAAAGCTGCGCCTGTTGATGCGTGCGTCCGCAAAGCTCCCTTCGGCTGGTACTAAAATGGCTGCCATCATTGCCAACACCGCACAAACACCCATCTTTAGTGCAAAGGGAGATAACGCAGCTATTCCTTTTATCGGAACCCGGTCGGATAATTCCTGGAAGGGTGGTACCTTAAACTGGACATCGGTGGAAGAATTTGATAAAAGAAGACCGGGCAAAGCATTGGTAGATAAATTGGCTAATTTAAATGACCCCCGTTTGCCGGTTTGGATTGCTCCGATTGAAAAACCCTGGACAAATAATATGGCGCTGGATGGTGTTGGTTTTTCGTCCACAGATCCCAACGGATTTACTTATACCTCTACCTGGGAATATATTGACAGAGCAAATACAGCAATCGCAGCACAGTCTGCAAATATTCTTGACTCAAACAAAATGTATGCAGGTTTTGTGGCAGGAATGCCCGGCGATTGGAAAAATGGCAATGGCCATTACAATACCGCTGCAGGTGGTGTAGTAGGTAATTTTAAAGTGTCTAAATTTTCGCAATTGTTGCGGCAAAATAGCAGCCCCCTGCTAATGGCCATGATTATGAATAGTGATGAAGTACAATTTATATTGGCAGAGGCAGCCGTAAAAGGTTTGATAACTGGTAACGCAGATACGTATTACAGAAATGGCATCACATTCTCACTGCAACGCTGGGGTATTTCTGCTGGTAATATTGCTACCTATCTGGCCCAGACGAGCATTGCTTTACCTGCAGACAATGCGGGCAAACTGGCTAAAATTGCCGATCAAAAATGGTTGGCACTCTTCCTTGTTTCTACGGAAACTTATCTGGATATGCGCCGCACCCGATTACCGGATATTTTTAAAAATGGTTATTTAGGTACCTATGAGTTTCCACTGAGGTATCGTTATCCAGGGGCAGAACTTGGACAGAATAAAAATGCGTATGATGCAGGTGTTGCTGCATTGGTGCCTGCTGTAGATATTGAAACATCGAAGATGTGGTTGCTTCAATAAAGAAATTGTTTTGGTAAATAAAATAGAAGGTAAAGTCTGTTGGCCACATAAACTGTGGCTGGCAGGCTTTCATTTTTTTTCTGTTGAAGTATTTAATTTCACGGATTGGCTGGTTGGTGGATGTGCCAAATTGTAGCACCTGATTTCGGTTGTTGATGGCACCGGTTGAGGCTGGGCAGATATCTTCACCAACCACTTGTTTTGGCAATTTCCCATAGCGATCAAAACGGGGATGCATCAATTGTAGGGAGCGATTAAAGTTTTTTAAGTGGCAACCGTATCTGCTGCGTGCTTTATAAAATGTGTACATGCGTTGCCACGTTGCTGCAGATTTTTGTTAAACGAAAACAACCTGTTTTTAGTAAATGTTGATTGGGCAAAATAAGCACAGCAATAATATTTTTTTAGTCAAAAAAAATTATAAACATGAGTACTTTTTTTCGAAGCGGAGCGGTTTTATTACTTTCAATGTTAATCATCCAGTGTGTTGGTTATGCACAAACTGATACATCGTTTAAACAGCCTGTTGCTACCAAATATATACTTCCTGAATTTTTAAAGGGAGCCCTGCTTAAAAAAGTGGTAGCCGATTACAACGACAATATTTATGTGCTTACCAACAAAGGGGTGTATCGGGTAGATGAAAAATCTTTGGTAAAAGATGTACGATACACACCACTTGCCCAAAAAAATCCTTTGGATATTGCAATACAGGAGGGCACAGGCCATTTATTTTATCTGTATGAGGATAAGTGGCTAACGAACGGTTATGCAGGTGTTCCGTATAAAAATTTACCAAATGGAAAATACAATCGGCTGGCAGTATCTGCGGATGGAACCATTCTTTTGATGGGGGATGAAGAAGCAGCCATTTGCAAGAATGATATCCTGATAAACATACCCACTCCGGATGGTAAAGTAATTTGTATCGAAATAAATGACAATGATTTTTATGCGCTTACCGCAGATGCTGTATATAAATTATCCGGTGATTATTTCAAAATTCTTCACAAAGGTAAAGGGCTGCAGTCGATGGCTTTTAAGGGCAATGAAATAATGTTGGGAACTGCACAAGGGTATTATGGTATTCGCACATCAACCGGTGATACAGCTCTTTCATTACAAACTAAACTGCCAGTTGAAAATATCAACTGCCTTCAGGTGATTGACAATAATATATGGGCTGGTTCTGCAATGGGTGCATTTATGAAGGCTCCTTCCGGCCCTTACCAGTACTATGCTTCTAAAAGATGGTTGAATGAAGACCGGGTAATTGCTATTACGGCAGACAGTAAAGGCAATGCATTCCTGTTAACGCCAACCGGTTTAAATAAAATCGAATTGATTAGTCACACGTTGCTGGATAAAGCAACCTATTTTCAGAACATCATCCGGCAACGTCATATTCGATATGGTTTTATTTCGAATGTTACGTTGCAATCACCCGGCGACCTTGCAACCGCACAAATGACCGATACCGATAATGACGGTTTATGGTCTGCCTTTTATCTTGGTAGCCAGGCTTTCCGTTATTCCGTAACAAAAGATAAGACTGCAAAACGCTATGCCTGGGAAGCGTTTGAAGCGTTTGAAAGAATCCTGTCTGTAAATCCTTTAAAAGGGTTTCCCGCCAGAACATTTGAACGCAAAGGCTACAAAAATTCGGATCCGCAGGTATGGCATGATTCGCAGGATCCGGAGTGGGAATGGAAGGGCACTACCAGCAGCGACGAATTTGTTGGCTATATTTTTATTGCATCTGTCTTAAATGAGCTGGTTGCAGAAACCCCGGATGAACGCAAGCGGGTAGCCGGTTTTATCGATAAAATCCTTACTCATATCATCGACAATAATTATTATTTTGTAGATGCCAATGGCAAACCTACTTTGTGGGGAAGATGGAACCCGGAATACATCAATTCATTTCCGGAATCGGTGCAAGACAGGAAACTGGGCAGTGCACATATCATAGCGGGATTGCAATTGGGATATGCCTTAACCGGAAAAGAAAAATACAAAACCGAAGCCTATAAACTGATATACCAATATGGCTATGTAAAGAATATGCTGGTTAGCTACAACAAAATAAAAGAAACACCGGGTACCATTCGCATGGGGGTCGATCTTGGCTCTGGTGGCTGGAATCATTCTGATGATGAAATGGCGTTTCTTACTTACTGGCCGCTCTATCGCTATGCATTTACACCGGAGTTGCAAAAGCAATACAAACAGGTAATCACAGACCACTGGCAAATAGAAAAGCCAGAAAGAAATGCATTGTGGAATCTAATCACTTTTGCTACCGCAGGCACCTTCGATGAACCATCTGTATTTTGGCATTTAAAAGAATTTCCGATGGATCTTGTACGTTGGAATATTAAGAATTCGCATAGAAAGGATATTGTGATGCTGCCACCAAATTTTAGAAAGCAAACTACAGAGGTATTGTTGCCTGCGGGTGAAATGCCGATGCACCGTCACAATGCCAATGCCTTTGATTTGGATGATGCCGAAAATGGTATGTCGGAACTTGCCGGCGATGAGTACCTGTTGCCTTATTGGATGGGTAGATATTTAAGCGTGATTAAGTAGGTGATATTTTGCTGTGAGTGATATTCGGTAATTTTTATAATGTATACAACTATGAATGATTTTTGAAAAACCAACTGGTGTATTACTAATTATTGAAGGTCTTTAAGCTTACCAAAATAAGGTATGTTTTAACTGGAAAGCATTGCCTTATTTATTTTCAAAATTTAAAAAAACGTACAAAGTAAATGAAACTACAAAAAACTACTATTTTATTTTTCTGTTTCTGTTTCTGTGTATTTGCACGTGGCTATTCTCAAAATGATAAAAGTAATAAAACTACAAGGAAAACGGAGAACCTTGTAATGATTGCGTTAGATGGTATGCGTTGGCAGGAGATTTTTGGAGGTGTTGACTCAAGCCTGATGAACAATGAAATATACACGAAGGACACCAAAGGAATGCGAAAAGTGTATTGGGCCGATAATCTATTGGAAAGGAAAAGTAAGTTAATGCCATTTTTGTGGGGTACAGTTGCTGCCCACGGACAATTGTATGGTAACCGTACTTTACAAAACAATGTAGATGTAGCTAATCCGTATAAATTTACTTACCCGGGCTTTAGTGAAACGGTAACAGGCAATCCTGATACCGCTGTTAATTCAAACGGTCTTAAGAAAAATAAAAATATCAATGTATTTGAATTTCTCAATCAGCAAAAAGGCTATACCGATAAAGTGGCTACTTTCGCTACATCCGAGCTTTTTCCATTCATACTTAATAAATGGCGCAATGGCCTTGTTGTAAATGCCGATACGGATTCATTGCCCTATAACACGCCGCAGATGCAGTTGCTGAATGATATGCAAAAACTGGCTGCAAAGCCTACAACGGAGCGCCCGGATCTGTTAACTTATTTTGCAGGCAGGGAATACCTGAAAACCTATCGTCCAAAAGTGTTGTACATAGCCATGGGAGAAACAGATGCCTTTGCACATGATGGATTATACGATCAATACCTGGGAGCTGCTCACGCAGAAGATGCCATGATAGCTGATTTATGGAGTATACTGCAATCGCTTCCGCAATACAAAAACAAAACTACTCTTATTATAACCTGCGATCATGGAAGAGGTGATAAAATAAAAGACCAGTGGACTGATCATGGAGTAAAAATTGAAGACTCCGGAAGTATCTGGTTTGCAGTGATGGGGCCGGATACAAGTCCGCTGGGCGAGGTAAATAAACCGATGCAACTCTACCAGGGCCAGTTGGCTGCCACCATGGCGGAATTACTAGGTTTTCATTTTACAGCACCACAAAAAATATTACCTGCAATTGAAAATGTATTGCATTGATAGAATACAATTCTCAAACAAAAAAACTACTTCTGTCCACTAATGCTTATAACATGAAACCTCAAAAATACTTTTATGCTTTAACAATTTGCTTATTATGTGTAGCAGCTACAGCACAATCAAACTTAAACAGTATATTATCCGATTTTAATAACCGGCCAGAAAGAATACTGGTAGCCGCTCACAGGGCTGCACATAAAGCTTATCCTGAAAATTCGCTGGCAGCAATGAAGGAAGCGATTCGTATGGGGGTTGATATTATTGAAACGGACGTACGAGAAACAAAAGATAGCGTGCTGGTTTGCATACATGATAAAACAATTGACAGAACCACTAACGGGAAAGGAAAGGTGGAAGATTTAACCTATGCTGAATTACAGCAATATTTTTTATTACATGACGGTAAGCCCACGCTTGAAAAAATTCCCACTTTTAAAGAGGTGCTTCAACTGGTAAAAGGTAAAATAATGCTGGATATAGATTATAAAGCAGAAGGAGAAAGGGCAGCTTCATCCACCACAAAATTACTGCGGAAAATGAAAATGGAGAAGCAATGCCTGTTTTTTTTGTATGATTATAGAGACGCAGCGGCTTTGCATAAAATGAACAAGCAAATTCAGTTTATGCCCCGTGCGTACAAGGCGGCAGATGTAGATAGCATATGGGTGATGACGGTGGCATCGCCTGCAATACATGGTGATGATGAGTGTTATACGGATGCACTGATGGGGAAAATTCGCAGCAAGGGAAGAAGAGTTTGGATGAATGCATTGGGTAAATATGATAAAATGGACAAGGAGAAAAAAGATTCGGGCTTTGATGCACTGCTTCAAATGAGACAGATCAATATTATTCAAACAGATCTTCCCGAAGAACTGTTGCAATACCTGAGAGCAAAGGGGTTACACAAATAAGAAGCGCAAATCCATCAGACTGGGCTATTTCCAATCATTATAATAATCAGCTAACGAACGTACATGCAAGAGAAATTATCTGCTTTTACAGCGCCTGGCAAAGGGAACCGTTTAGTAGCACTCGATATTTTCAGGGGACTAACTATGGTGGCAATGATTTTAGTAAACGATCCTGGAATAGGCACGCATGTATATGCACCCCTCGACCATTCTGCCTGGAATGGAATTACATTTGCCGATTTTATTTTTCCCTCTTTTATTTTTATTGTGGGGGTTTCCGTAGTGCTTTCTTTTTTCGGCCAAATACAAAAAGGGATTAGCAAAAAAAGAATGGTTGCAAAAATGTGCAAACGGGCCCTCATACTTTTTTCGATCGGCCTTTTCTTGAGTATTTTGCCCACATTTAATCTGGCCCAGTTTCGAATTACCGGAGTTTTACAACGCATCTCCATTGTGTTTTTTTGCTGCACGCTATTGTATCTTTTTACTGAGCTTTCCTTTCAGATAGGGCTGGCAATCGTTATTTTAATAGCCTACTTTTTATTGATGACGTTTGTGCCGGTGCCTGGCTACGGATACCCGATATTAGAGCCCGGAAAAAACCTTGCAGCCTGGGTAGATAGTAAAGTGATTCCTGGCAGAATGTACAACGGCACCTGGGATCCGGAAGGGGTATTGAGTACTTTTCTGGCAATTGTTACTGGTATTGCTGGTATGCTCGCCGGTCATCTGCTGCTAAGCAATAAAAATGCAGAACGAAAAATTATCTGGTTGTTTTTGGCCGGCTTTATTTCATTCACAATTGCCAATGGCTGGAACTGGTTTTTCCCAATCAACAAAAATTTATGGACCAGTTCATTTGTTTTATATGTGGCAGGTATAGATTGTATGGTACTCGCCAGTCTGTATTTTTTAGTAGACTTTTCGGGTATCAAAAAAGGGTCAACAGTTGCGTTGGTGTTTGGTACCAATGCCATTGCTGCATACCTCATTTCAGAGTTCTTTTACAATATTATTTATTTTAAAATTGGCGGCATTCACGGAACAAGTTTAAATGATGTTATCATAAAGTCGATCATACCATCTGGGCTTTCACTTGAAATGATTTCTTTTATCTGGGCGGTGTTTTATTGTATCCTGTGCTTTGTACCGACATATGTAATGTATCGAAAGAAAATTTTTTTAAAGATATAATCGTCGGGTCTGGTAAAAACCAGATCAGCCTACACCCATCCAATTTACCCAAGCTATGCGGTGATGATTATCTGATCTGGAGAAAGGGTGTTGTTACCTTACCTGGCTTTGAGCCAGCACTGGTAGCATCAGCAGCTGAGGTGCTACGGTTGTTTCATCAGTCAAACTTCATTTGGGCTGCACAGTTAAAGAAATAGACTGCATTTTAAATTTAAAGAAGTCGTTCGGCAGTCATCTGATGTTGTTTCCAATTTACCGATTCCACCAATAAGTAAACTTCATCACAAAGGCACGGTTGCGGATGTACAGTGGGGCGGTGTAGTAATTATCAGTATATACAATAAAGAAATCGCTGGCCGGCTTGTAGCGCCATTGCAACCTTGTATTTA
>Ga0209181_10005706_pt1 | contig 17795 bp, 14 predicted proteins | sample MAT05_FD_187208 | JGI IMG/M metagenome (GOLD analysis project Ga0209181, IMG submission 187208) | Freshwater microbial communities from Lake Fryxell liftoff mats and glacier meltwater in Antarctica - MAT-05 (SPAdes) (version 2) | ecosystem: Environmental > Aquatic > Freshwater > Ice > Liftoff...
GTCTACGAAATTCTTTCTCCAATCACTAGAAAGTGAAGGTGTCCATGGCGATGAAGAGTTTGAAATAGCAAGCTGGCTTCCACCTCGATCAAAAAGTAGTTCATTAAAAGTAACCCCGCAATCTGTGGAGGCGAGTATTCTAAGTGTTTCACACTTGGGGTCACGCTTCGCATAGCTCGCTTCAAAAAATAAGCTAGCCTTTGTAGTAGAAGTTAAGTCTAAAACTGGGCTGACCAACCATGACTCCTCCCCAATATTCGTGTTGGTAAATGAAGTATAGAAAAGTGACTGCGAATAATTGGTGGTTGCTTTCGCCCAACTGGGTTGTTGGCCTTGACTCACGATCGACCATTTTTGCTGGGAGTTGCTGTCGAACCGTTCTCTAAAAGGTATAATCTCTTTCGCGGTGTTGACGACTACTGTGTAGACATTGTTATTGTCTTGACTGAAATTATCGGTTACTCCATTTGGGCTTAGGATCGATACATCTAGTTGATTCAATCCATCTTTTAATTGAACAGGATTTAATTGAATGATCTGTTCGCCATTGGGCGGAATTGAGAAACCGCTTTGCAACTGGTTACCCGTGGTCGCGCCATTCAGCGAAACAGACATGGTGAAGGAATTGATAGAAACGTTGCCGTTGTTTCTGATTTTAATTTTGGGAGATTGATTTGCTAAACAACTCACGGGAGAAGGACTTTCTAAACTAAGAAGCTTCACGTCCACTAAGTCGCCTTTAAAAATGCGCACATTGGTGATATACAAATTATTCCCATTTCCATTTGTGGCTTCAAAGGCAAGTTGGATCGATTGACCGATGAATGCATCCAATGAAACAACCTCGGTTACCCATTGATTGTTGCCCGGAAAAAAAGAGCAGAGTGTTGCCGTTGCCGTAGAGAGCGCATCATCTTTCTTGTCAAAAATCGAGATGGGCGAGGTGTCAAACCGGCAATTGTTGGAAGCTAAAATTCGCAATCGATCGCCCGTGCTTCCAGGATATTGTGCATAGGCGTAGTCGAAAACTAGCGTTGCTTTTGATGCGGAGGTAAGATCAATGAGAGGCGTTGACAATCGATCGGTTGCACCGACTTGTGCGTAGTCATAAAAATTCATGTAGATACTGGATTTCCCCGAAACGTTTGTTGTCTGCCAGGTATTCAGATTATCCGGGTTTGCAGTAAGCCAATTTACCGGCAGGGTAGTAAAATTTTCTGTCAAGGGAAGTGTGCCAATAACAGGAGTTGTAGTCACCACCGTTTTTAAATTATTCAATGGATTATTGTCGGTGGTTGAATTGACAAACGTGATTAAAAAGTCGAATGAAGTTATGCTGTTAGTTCCTAGTACGACTGGTATGAAATCAATTTGCTGCTCCCCATTGGGAGAAAGAGTAAGTGCAATGTTCTTTGTTTCGATAACAGAGCCATTTATTTTCAGCTGAATTTGTGCATTAGTGATCAGATTGGTTCCGTAGTTTCGTATCATAATAGAGGGGACAATTGATCCATTGCATGCAGTACTAATTGGATTCAAAATGGTTTTTATTCCTAAATCGTTGGCGACCGCAGAAGGGGGGAGTGAACCGAGGGAAGTTGGCAGTTCTTGTCTTCGTGGACTGTTCTGCAAGATGATATTCATTCGTGCTACTTGCCCTTGTGTAAAAATATTCATGCACGCGTCATCCGTATAGTCCAAGTAGTTTTGAAACATCTTGGCGCTGGTGCAGGATGTTTGTGGGTGAGAGGGGCAACTTGTTGTAGGCGCGTTTTGTACGGGCGTATCATTTACATAGTCCGTGCTGGAACAACTGCTGACGTCTCCCCAAACATGACGAAGGCCAAAGAAGTGACCCATTTCATGCGTCAGCGTTCGGCCCCTATTATACCGCGTTGATAAGTCAAAGTTTCCGGCATCAATAGATCCAAAGTGCCTATAGTTTACGACCATTCCGTCCGTCAATCTTTCATTGGGCGAATTTTCTAAACCTGGCTCAGACGAAACGGGGAGCTGCGCCAAGCCAATGAATTGGGTCAAGGAAGAGACCCAGATATTTACATAACTTTCCGCGGGCCAATAACTTTGAGATTTCAACAAGAAGCCCTCAATATCCGGGTTCCAAGAAGTTTGGCTACCCTTTACGCGAACGATTCCATTGGTTGCGATGCCGTTGGGGTCTTGTTTTGCCAATACAAACTGAATGTCAAAACTTCCTGCTACTGATTGAAAAACAGCGGGGGTATTTGTTTGATCTGCATTTAAGCGATTAAAGTCGTTGTTCAACACAACCAATTGCGATTGAATTTGGGCATCGGAAATATTTAACCCCGTGCCAATTGCTTCACCGTTGTGGACAATATGCACTACCACGGGTATCGTGTAGGTCGATTGGGTTTGTTGTGCCTGTTGTGCACCAAATGGAGTACTTTTTTGCCGCGAAATTTTTTGATCCATCCATTGTTCAAATTGTTGAATGGATTCCCTTTTTGGATTACGTTCCCGCAAGCGGTTTTCATGTTCAACAGTGCCACACCGCTGTTGCGCGAAAGCGTGGACCGAGTTAATTACAGAAATGAATGTAAGTAGATAGCGGAAAAGCATACTGCGCAAGTTAATGGATAACGCATAAAAATCCATTAGAGTAAAGGCCGGGTAAAAAGTTTAAGGTGATCTTTGATAGGTAAGCGGGCCGATCGGTAACCTTAAAGTGATTTCAGATTAACCACTTCAATCAATCGTACTTCGGGAACTGATCTTTTAATGGCCTCTTCAATTCCAGCTTTAAAGGTCATCGTAGACATGGGACAACTGCCACAATTGCCCATAAATTCTAGTTTCAAAATATGGTCAGCAGACAGGTCTAAAATTTTCACATCTCCGCCATCGGCTTGCAGATACGGGCGAATGGAATTCAGCGAAGCCTCGATTCGTTCGGTCAATTCTTCTTTTTTTGATTTTCCCAAAACCTCGATCATACTGTTATATTAACCTTTTTGGTAACATCAAAGGTAGCATTTCTAATGGCAACTTGGCGGGCCATGCTTTCAGCTAGATTGGTAAATGCCTCCGCCACTAAGCCGCCTTTCATCACAGCCGGCAATCCGCTATCACCGCTTTCGCGGATAGATTGTACCAACGGGATTTGGCCTAGGAAAGGAACGTTATATTTCTCTGCTAAGTTTTTGCCTCCATCTTTTCCGAAAATGTAGTATTTATTTTCAGGGAGTTCTTCGGGCGTAAAGTATGCCATGTTTTCAATTACACCTAGAACGGGAACGTTAATCGAAGGCTGTTTGAACATAGCGAGTCCTTTCATGGCATCTGCCAACGCAACTTTTTGGGGTGTGGTAACTATTACGGCACCCGTTACCGGCACAGTTTGAACAAGCGTCAGATGGATATCGCTAGTGCCGGGTGGCAAGTCAATCAATAGATAATCTAAATCTCCCCAAATTGTATCGGCAATAAATTGTTTGATGGCAGAACTCGCCATCGGCCCGCGCCATACCACGGCACTTTCAGGCGGAGAGAGAAAACCGATTGACATTAACTTCACGCCATATTGTTCCAACGGCATAATCAGGTTCTTTCCATTTACTACTTTCACCTCGGGTTGCTCGCGCTCGCAGTTGAACATAACGGGGATGGAAGGCCCGAAAATGTCTGCATCGATCAACCCTACTTTAGCCCCTGACTGAGCCAGTGCGACTGCCAAGTTTGTGGTGACGGTAGATTTACCTACACCACCCTTTCCGGATGCAATGGCAATAATATTTTTTACTCCCGGCAACAATGGAGCGTTGTCGCGAAGGGTGGTTACCGAAGAAGTCATGAAAATCTCAATGATCACTTCTTTTCCCACCGCTTTTTCAACGGCCTCGACACAGTCCTTTTTGATTTTTTCTTTCAGGGGGCAGGCAGGGGTAGTCAATACCACCGTAAAGCTTACTTTATTTTCGTCAACAGAAATATCCTTGATCATGCCCAGCGTCACCAAATCTTTTTTAAGATCGGGGTCGTCTACGGTCGATAGGGCTTTTAAAATGTCTGATGTGGTGAAACTCATAGTATGCGCAAATATAAAACCAATTTCAATTGAATAAGTTCGCAAATTAGTGCAAATAGTCGATAGTCTAGATCCTAAATTCAACGGTAAATGAGGGGTAGCACTTATGAACAGCGGTCTTCCTACCACAAATGACTTATTGTTATCTTTGTCCACAATTCTAAAACAAGAAAGAAAATGTCTATCAAAGAAAGGCAAAATCGCTATAGAGAAGCCGTTCGGTATATTCAGAATGCCCAAGAAATCTTGCGAACCAAGGCAAAAAAGAAAGACAAGTATTACGAAGATGATAAGTATGTGAGAATGGCTTGCGCCACTGCTTACGATGGTGTCTTATTGGCAGCCAACACGTACTTAGAGATGAAGGGCAAGGCGATTGACAAAAAGAAAGGCCCCCGAACAAATGTGGATGATTATAGAATTAGAATTGCAAAATTGGATAAATCTGTTTTAAGGATATTCAACACAGCCTATGAAATTTTACACCTGGTTGGTTACTACGAAGGTGAAACTAAATCAGATATAATTAGATCTGGTATAGATGCTGCAGTCGATATCATTAACGAAATCAAACCTTCGGGCGAGCCTGATTTACAACTGGACACGGTACCTGCTTGATCACCCGCGATACCATAGAAGAAGTTAAGAACCGCATTGACATTGTAGATGTGATCAGCGATTTTGTTACGCTCAAAAAATCAGGTGCCAACTACAAAGCGCTTAGCCCTTTTGCGAGTGAAAAAACCCCTTCCTTTTTTGTCGTTCCCGCCAAGGGGATATTCAAAGACTTTAGTAGCGGCAAAGGGGGAGATGCGTTCACCTTTGTAATGGAGCATGAAAAGCTAAGCTACGCGGAGGCCATTCGATACCTTGCTAAGAAGTATGGCGTTGAAATAAAAGAAGATAAACTGAGTGATGAAAGCCAAGCAGAGCAAAGCGAACGCGAAGGCATTTACATTCTGATGAATTTTGCGAAGGACTATTACAAAAGAATTCTTAGCACTGATGAAGAGGGCAGAAGCATAGGGCTCAGTTACTTTCGTGAACGTGGTTTTAACGATAAAGCAATTGAGAAATTTGAGTTGGGTTTTGCGCTCGAGGGCTGGGAGAATTTCAGCAAAGAAGCTTTATCAAAAGGCTACAATAAAGATCTGCTGGAGAAAACTGGGTTGGTAGTAAAAAAAGAGGATGGAAGTTCATACGACCGATTTCGGGGCAGAGTAATTTTTCCGGTTCATAACATTTCTGGAAAGGTGATTGCTTTTGGCGCCCGCATGATGGGTAAAGACAAGAACCAGCCTAAATACATCAACTCTCCCGAAACGGATATTTACCATAAGAGCGATGTGCTTTATGGGTTGTATCAGGGGAAGAACGCTATCCGTCAACAGGATGTTTGTTATTTAGTCGAGGGCTATACAGATGTCATCTCGCTTCATCAATCGGATGTAGAGAATGTTGTTTCGTCCTCTGGCACTGCTCTTACTGAAAGCCAAATAAAACTTATCCATCGCTTTACTGAAAATGTCACAGTACTCTTCGATGGTGATTCTGCCGGAATAAAAGCAGCGCTAAGAGGCATTGACATGATTTTGAAAAGCGGCCTGAATGTCCGCGTGGTACTTTTTCCTGATGGAGAAGACCCCGACAGCTATTCTCGAAAGGTAGGGACAACTGAATTTCAAAAGTTTTTAAAAGAGAAGACGCAAGATTTTGTTTCCTTCAAGGCGGGTCTATTTGCTAAGGAGGCAGCGGGTGATCCTATCAAAAAAGCCGAATCGATTAAAGAAATTGTTACGAGCATTGCGCTGATTCCTGATCCGGTAAAGCGGTCTGTTTACATTCAAGAAACCAGTAGCCTTTTAAAAATTTCTGAATCGGTTTTACTTACGGAGCTCAACAAAATCCGAATTCAGGAAAGACGCAAAGATGAAAAGGAGAGTCTTAAAGAAATAGCAGAACGCGGTATTGGAGTTGAAGGAGTAACTGAAGTTGAGCCACCTTCAATAGATTCAAAGAGTATGGTGCATTTTCAGGAGCGCGAAACAATTCGCTTACTCTTAAACTATGCCGATAGTAAATTGGAAGAACAAAGTCTATCAAAATTTCTGTTGAATGAATTGGAGGATGTAGAATTCTCACATCCTATATACAAAGAGATTTATGGTGAGTTTTTGGGGGCAGTTAAGTCAAACAAAAAGCTCGATACTAATTTCTTTCTAAACCACGGAAACGAAAACATCAAAAAAGAAGTTAGCAGTTTAGTTGTGAATAAATATCACACGAGCCCAAACTGGGCAAAGTCGCATATTGTTTTTCCGTTGGATGGCGATGAACTAAACAAAAAGGCGCTTTCAAATGTCTTACACTTGAAGTACCGGGTGGTAAGGAAATGGATTGAAGAGAACAAGGAATTATTAAAGGGTATAAAAGATGAATTGGCGGAATCAGAGATCATAGATAAACAGATTTTATTGACAGAAATGGATAAACAAATAGCCAGCCAGTTGACGTTGGTGAGTGGAAAATATAATTAGCAGAATGAACAACGAGAATATAAAAATAAATACGATAGAGGAGGCCATTGAAGAAATCAAAAATGGCAAAGTGATTATTGTGGTAGATGATGAAGATCGCGAAAATGAGGGCGACTTTATCTGTGCAGCCGAATCCATTACTCCTGAAATTGTTAACTTCATGGCCACTCACGGGAGAGGATTAATCTGCGCCTCATTGAGCGAGGAAAGGTGCGAAGAACTGGGCCTCGAGTTAATGGTTGGTAAAAATACGGCCGTCTATGAAACGAACTTCACCGTTTCGGTAGATTTGATTGGACACGGCTGCACTACCGGAATTTCTGCGCATGACCGCTTCAAAACCATCAAGGCGTTGGTTGACCCGGAAACAAAGCGGGAGGAGCTCGGGAAGCCAGGGCATATTTTTCCGTTAAAAGCAAAAAAGGAGGGAGTGTTGAGAAGATCAGGACATACCGAGGCTTCCATTGACTTCGCGCGTCTGGCCGGATTTAGACCTGCAGGAGTATTGGTTGAAATATGCAGTGAAGATGGGAGCATGGCACGCTTGCCAGAACTTCAAAAGGTGGCCGAAAGGTTTCAGTTAAAACTGGTAACAATCAAAGATTTGATTGCCTACCGGATGAATAAGGAGAAACAGGTAAAGCGACAAATTGAAGTAAACCTGCCCACCATGTTGGGTGATTTTAAGTTGGTTGCTTTTGAGCAGCTAGATACTCATGAAGTTCATATGGCGCTCGTGAAAGGAACTTGGGAGACGGACGAGCCGGTAATGGTTCGTGTCCATTCGTCTTGCGTGACGGGTGATATTTTTGGATCGTGTCGTTGTGATTGTGGCCCACAATTGCACAGTGCAATGGCGATGGTTGAAAAAGAAGGCAAGGGAGTGGTGCTATACATGAAGCAGGAGGGTAGAGGGATTGGACTGTTGAATAAGTTGCGAGCCTATAAGTTACAAGAGCAAGGATTGGATACGGTAGAAGCCAACCTGCAATTGGGTTTTGACATGGACAATCGAGATTATGGAATTGGAGCTCAGATTCTTCATGATTTGGGGATTTCTAAAATCAGACTGATCACCAACAACCCTAAGAAGCGTGTGGGTCTTATGGGCTATGGGTTGGAAATTGTGGAGAACATCGGAATTGAAATTGCTCCAAATCAGCATAATGAGAAATACTTATTGACGAAGCGCGATAAACTAGGTCATACCATTTTGAAAAAATAATGCGGATTTTTTTTGTTTTTTTATTTTGTTTCACTTCAACGCTTACCCATGCGCAGGAATTTGCATTTGAATTTTGGAACGAAGGTAAAGTGGTCTTAGAAACAAGTGATACTCTCAAAGGATTGGTAAAGTACGATATTCAGAATGATCTCCTCCAAGTGAAAGTAAGGAATAAACTGGAGAGCCTAACCGCTCGAAAAGTTTTGACTTTTGAAATTTTTGACGCTACTGTAAAAAGATATCGGCAGTTTTATTCACTTCCGTACTCTCCTAACAACACTTATAAAACCCCGGTTTTCTTTGAATTGTTGTGCGAGGGCAAAATCACCTTGCTGGCAAGGGAAAAGCTCGAATACCGAACTGTCAACTCGCCTTTTTTTTATGGTAATTACAGTAGGTTAGTGCTGGTGAATGTTTTTTATCTGCTAAAACCAAACGGAGTGATAGACGAGTTTCCGGGCAAAAAAAATGACTGGCTGAACGCAATGGAAACGCGTGAAAGTGAGGTGCGTGAGTTTGCAAAAGTCAACAGACTGGATTTTGATGACAAATATGAATTGACGCGTATCATTGATTATTATAATTCTCTATTTTTAAAAAAATAATATGGACAAGCCTTTAATTCTAGTTTCGAATGATGATGGTATTACCGCTCGTGGTATTCTAAGTTTGGTAAACGTCATGAAAGAATTAGGCGAGGTCATTGTGGTGGCACCTGATGGACCGCAGTCAGGCATGGGACATGCCATTACTGTGGGAGACACACTTCGGTTGAACGAGTCATTTATTTTTGAAGGAGTGCGAGCGTTTGAGTGCAGCGGCACACCGGCCGATTGCATTAAAATGGCCCGTCATTTTGTGCTCAAGGACGAGCGCCAGCCAGATGTGGTGGTCAGTGGCATTAACCACGGGAGTAACACCTCCATTAGTGTATTATATTCTGGTACCATGTCCGCTGCTATTGAAGGAGCAATTGAAGGAGTACCCGCTATTGGTTTTTCGCTATGCGATTATAGTCACAAAGCAGATTTTTCTCATGCTTCTCCTTATATAAAAAAAATTACTGAGCAGGTATTGAAGACGAGCTTGCCAAAAGGAGTGGCTCTCAATGTAAATATTCCACGCAAGCAAGTCGAATCTATAAAAGGGATAAGGGTTTGCAGGCAGGCAAATGCAAAATGGATAGAAGATTTCGATCAACGCTTTGATCCCTACGGTCGCCCTTATTTTTGGATGACCGGAAACTTTATAAACTTTGATAAAGCAGAGGACAACGATGAATGGGCTATTGCCAATAATTTTGTATCGGTGGTACCCTGCCAGTTTGATTTGACAGCTCATCAGGCTATTGCTGTACTCAATGAAGAGTGGGATATTTTGAAATAGTATTACGAGCTAGGTTTTAAGTAGATACTAGACGTTGTGCCCTCGTTAATCTTGCGACTGAATTCTACTTTTCCACCTAGTTGACTTACATTCGGTTGTTGTCTAGGCGGGATCAACATCAAAAACAATTTTTACATTTCTGTATTCTCTGATCTGTTTTATGTTTTCGGCCATCATGAATAGATCTGATTTTAGTTCCCCTAGTTTTCCTTGATCGCGGCCAATCTTTATCAAAACCGACATCAAGAATTCATTACGGATTTTTGAAACCATTGGTTCGCCCGGCCCCAGAACCTTAACCTGCTTATTCTTTTTCTTCATCTGATCGGCCAATGTTTGGGCTACTACCACGGCTACTTTCTTGTCAATGTGTTTTACCGTTACTTCAATCAAGCGGGAGAAAGGAGGGTAAAAGTGTTCTTGGCGATCGTTCAGTTGATCCTGAATAAATCCAGTAACATCATTTTTTAAAACTAATGCAAAAAGTGGATGTGTGGGATTGGAAGTTTGGATGACCACCTTGCCTTTTTTTTCTCGCCTTCCAGCTCGTCCGCTTACTTGAGTAATTAGTTGAAAGGCTCGTTCATAAGACCTAAAGTCAGGGAAGTGCATCATCCGATCTGCATCAAATACTCCCACTAAATTGACGTTGTTAAAGTCCAGCCCTTTCGTAACCATTTGTGTGCCCACCAAAATATTTGTTTCACCGCTTTCAAAATCCTTGATGATGTTTTCATATCCGGACTTGCTGCGCGTAGTGTCCAGATCCATTCGTTGCACTTTTGAATCTGGAAAATGAAGCTTCAATTCTTCCTCCAATTTTTCGGTGCCGTATCCCAATGTTTGAATGCGCTTGGAAGAACAGGTAGGGCATTGGCTCGGAAGTTCTTCTTTGTATCCGCAGTAATGACAGATCATAGCGTGCCGGAATTGATGGTAGGTAAGGCTCACCGAACAGTTGATACACTTCGGCACCCACCCGCAATCTTGACACTCTACCATGGGCGAGTAGCCCCTTCGGTTTTGAAAAAGAATCACCTGCTCTTTTTTTGAAAGGGAATCCTTGATCTCATTCAACAAGCGTGAAGAGAATTCACCCTTCATTGTTTTCTTTTTTCGCTCCTGCGATAGATCGGAGAAAGTAATCTCTGGCAATTGAGCCTCACCAAACCGCTCGGTCAATTCGATATGACCGTAGCGGCCTGTCTGTGCATGATAGTATGATTCCACCGATGGGGTGGCACTGCCCAGTATAACTTTCGCCTGATGAATTTGAGCCATCATCAACGCAACATCGCGGGCGTGGTAGCGAGGCGCAGGTTCATGCTGTTTATAGGAGGAATCGTGTTCTTCGTCTACGATGATAAGACCTAAATTATCAAAGGGTAAAAAAATGGAAGAGCGAACCCCAATTACCAATTTGAATTTCCCGATAAGGATTCCGTTCCACACCTCTACCCGTTCATTGTCGGAAAATTTGGAATGGTAAACTCCCATTTGACTCCCAAAAATTTTCTTGAGGCGAAAAACTATTTGCGTTGTCAAAGCTATCTCTGGAAGCAGGTAGAGAACTTGGTTTCCACCTTCTAACGCACGCTTAATTAAATCGATATAGATTTCTGTTTTGCCACTTCCGGTAACACCTTGTAGCAACGCTGTACCTTTTTCATTTAACGATTCCAGAATCTTGTTCCGCGCCAGTTCTTGTTTCTCACTCAATAGCAATGGTGCAATTTGAACGGGGTCTTCAAAACCAAACCGCGGTACTGCAATTTCAAATTCCTCCAGCACTTTATTTTTAATCAATAGGTAAAAGGATGCAGGTGAAATTTCTGCTGCCAAAATTTTTGCTTTTGGCGTTCCGCGCACGTTTAGTTCTGGATGGGTAAACACGGGTACCTGTTGAAGGTAAAGAAGCATTATCGCCTCTTGCTTCGGTTTATTGGCGAACGTTTCAAAGAGTGCTTCAAGCTTTTTCTTTTGCACATATTCGGCAGTTAGCCGAATGTGCTTTTCAGTTTTGGGCCTATACTTTTCCTTAACTTCTTCGTAAAGGATAATTGCAAATTTCGCAGAAAGCGAACGCAATAGAGAATAAATGTTTTTGGCATTCAAAAGTTGACTCACTTCTGAGTACGACAAATTTCCTTTTTGAAGGCGATGTAACAGCGCCCATTCCTTTTCAGAAAAATCAAACTCGGTATGGTCGGCATCAAACGTTGGATTGATTTGCACCATCGATTCACTCGATAGCTTCAACCCCGATGGCAACGCGGCAATCATCACCTCGCCCAGTGAGCACAAATAGTAATTGGCAATCCATTGATACAATTTGAATTGTTGGGGATAGATGATTTCGCCCTCATCCAGAATTTCCAAAATATATTTCGCTTCGTAGTCAATAGGCGGTTTGTCATGTATCGAAAAAACAATTCCTGTTAAAATCTTTTTTCTGCCGAACGGCACTACTGCACGTTGGCCAGTCCTGATTTTTTCTTTCAATGAATTTGGAACGCGGTACGTGAAGAGCTTGTGAATGGGCACAGGCATGATCAGCTCTGCAAAGAGCGTTGAATCGGGTTCAAATTCAAGTTCGCCTGTAGTCATCGCGTATTAAATAGCGGAAAAAATTTCTGTTTTCAAAACTATCACTTATTTCAATTCGACAATACGTTGAAGCCGCCAAGTTGCTTTAGTGCCTTGTCAACTGAATCTACTGGCAGTTGACAAGTGTTGTTTTGACAAACGTAAATAATCGTTTGCTCATCAACAGCCTCTCGTCCTTGCAATAGTGGCAATTCGCTTTTTGTTTGTGATCCTAAAAATAAAGTAAACGGCAAGTAATTTTCCTGAATCTGTTTACGAAAGGACTTCATTTTGTCCCCAGAGATAACTACTTCAGACGTCCCGTGAGTGATTTCGCTAATAAGAAGTGCCCAATGACACATGTACACCGGTTCGGCTTCGATGAGATGGGCAAGCTTACCCACCATTTTTAAAGATAACTCTTTCCAATCAGGGCGATCTAACAAGATACCAAGTTTATAAAGATTTCGTGCCATCACCGCATTTGAAGAAGGTATGACATTGTCGAAAATTTCTTTTTTGCGAGCAATAAGTTGCTCAGATTGGTTGCTGTTGAAATGGAAATATCCTTCCTGGTCATCAAAAAAATCTTTTAGCGTGATCGCATTCCACTTTTCCGCCTCGCGGATGTACCGTTCGTCAAAGGTCACTTGATAAAGCGAGGTGTAAGCCTGGACGAGAAAAGCATAATCATCTAAAAAGCCTGCAGTCGTGGAAGTTTTACCTTTGTAAGAACGCAATACCGTATTGTTTTGAATAAGATTTTTTTCAATGCATTGGATGGATCGTTCTGCCAAGTGCAAAAAATAATCATCTCCAAAAGCCTTGTACGCGTCTGTTAAACCTTGTATCGTAATTGCGTTCCATCCCGTTAGCATTTTGTCATCCAAGCCGGGCTTGATTCTTCTATTTCGAACTTTTAACAATATTTCATTGAACTTATCTATTTCTTTGTCGATGTCAGTGTTGCTAGATCGCTTCAAGATATTTTGACCGTGCTCCCAATTGCCTGTTTCTTCTATTCCATAGTATGCAACCACTTTTTCAAAATCCTTCCCAAGAATTTGTTTCAGTTCTTCATACGTCCAAGTGTAAAATTTCCCTTCTTCTCCCTCGGTGTCAGCATCCAATGCAGAATAAAAACCACCTTCTGAAGATGTCATTTCTTCCTCCATCCACTTTACGGTTTCATAAACAATTCTCTTATAGGTTTCGTCTTTAGTCAATTGAAAACCTTCCGCGTAAAGACTGATCAGTTGACCGTTGTCGTAAAGCATTTTTTCAAAGTGCGGAGCGAACCATTTCCCATCCACGGAATAACGAGCAAATCCTCCCCTTATTTGGTCGTAGATTCCACCTGCTGCAATTTTATCTAGCGTAAGCCGCAGCATGTCTATCGTTTTTTTATTTTTTGTAGCGTAAAAATAGCGTGCAACGAATAGCCAAATTGAGGGCATGATGAATTTTGGAGCTTTGTCCATCCCGCCATGCGCGTGGTCGAATTTAGACGCAAGAATTGCGAACATTTTTTCCAACGACTCGAGTGTAATTGGACTTTCACTTGGTTGGCTCTTAAATCGCTGAAGATCTGACACCGCTAGGCGCTTACTAAGATCGTTTGCAGATTCTTCTATTTCTTTCCTTTTTTCCAGGAAGGCTTTGTTGAGTTGAAGTAGGAGCTGTGCCCAGTTTTTTGGAGGAAAATAGGTGCCGCCAAAAAAAGGTTTTTGTTCGGGAGTAAGAAAGACATTCAATGGCCACCCGCCATTTTGATTCATTGCCTGAACAGCTTCCATGTAAATTTGGTCAATGTCGGGCCGCTCTTCGCGATCCAATTTGATGCACACAAAATGTTCGTTCATTATCTGCGCGATGTCATCATTCTCAAAACTTTGGTGTGCCATCACGTGGCACCAATGACACGATGAATAGCCGATGCTCAGAAGTATCGGCTTGTCTTCTGCCTTCGCTTTGGCGAGCGCCTCGGCTCCCCATTCAAACCAATCAACCGGATTGTACGCGTGCTGAAGGAGATAAGGAGAGGAGGCAGAAAGAAGCCTGTTGGCTTTATTTTTATTCATATAAGTTGGTACAGCGGATAAATTTGGTCAATAAAAAATGCCACGCTTTTGGCGTGGCATATACTTTCTCTATTTCAAATCGATTAATAATCTCTGTTGAAATCGCCTCTGCGGAAACCGCCACCACCGCCACCGCGGTTGCTACGACCACCACCACCTCCACCGCTACCTTCTTCGCGGGGACGAGCCTCGTTCACCACCAGGTTTTTACCCATGAAATCAGCACCGTTGAGTTCATTGATCGCATTCTTTCCGGCTGTGTCGTCAGCCATTTCTACGAAACCAAAGCCACGGCTACGCTGTGTTACTTTGTCCATGATAATTTTCGCTGTGGTTACTTCACCGTGCTCGGAAAATAACTGCTTCATTTGTTCCTCGGTTGCCTTCCAGGGAATGTTGGCTACATAAATGTTCATTTGTGTTATAAAAATTAAGTGATAAAAATGTTGTTGCTAATTCAATAAGGCCGGACCGACATAAACTCACTTTGGTGGGATACTTCTGGTAGGTTTTACTTTATCAACTTTCAAATATAAGAATTATTTTTTAAATCCAAATGTGATTTTTAGGTAGTAAAGTCTGGCTTTTGGCTTTTTAAAGGCTTTTTTGTAATCTATTCGATACCTCAGACACCAAATGACTGCTAACTGTAGCCATTTTCGTTCATGAATTTTTTCAGTCCGCGCATGGCTGTCGCCTTTACTTTGTTTTGAAGAAAGGGTGTCCACCCCAGTAAAATGCCGGGTACACCCAACGCCATTTGTGTCCATTTCCAGAAATCAAACTGGTCTGTATGTCTATAAATTAAACCATCCTTAAACTCAAAAGTGGCGTCTATTTTGTTCAACACCTTTCGTCCCGTTTTAGAGAAGGAATAAGCTGCTTCCCAGTGGCACGATCCGTTGATTTCGTCTGCTGCTACTTGATTATAGGTAAGGGAAAAATCTTTGGCGGCTGCGGCCAGCATGTGCCACATTGCTTTCGCTGCTTTTCCCTTTAAGTTAGAAAAAGCAGGGTCGTTAAACACAACCTCATCGTGGTAACACGATTGCATCGTCTTCCAATCTTTTTGATTAAAGGCCGAGTAGAATTTTTCAATTAATTGTTCATTGTTGTTCATGTCTGTACTACGGAGTTTAAGTCAAAGACTAAAGTTGCCATGTTTCTGTTACTTTTTCGACCAATAGCCACTGAACGAAGTAGCAACAGTCCGTTAGTGTAAAGCTACTTCCGTTGGTAAGGCAATCTTTTTTGCTTTGGCAATTAGAGTTAATTTGTGCGTAGATCTCTCCAACTACAATAGCCAATAACCTAAAACTATGAAAATAAAATTAATCCTCATTTTTGTGTTGACGGCTTTTGCCATTTCAGCCCAAGGCCAAGCATTTAATAACCTGCCAGTGACTACCCAAAAACCGCCATTGCACGGAAAGCACTGGATGGCTATTACGGGAAAACCGCTGGCGGCTACAGCGGGAGCGATGATTTTTACCAAAGGCGGAAATGCTGTAGACGCCTCCTGTGCCATGTTGGCTGCCACCTGCACCATGTGGGATGTGCTCAGCTGGGGCGGAGAGACGCAAGCGCTCATCTACAATCCGAAAACAAAAAAAGTAATTGCCATCAACGCCATGGGTGTTGCGCCTACTGGTGCGACCGCGGATTTTTTCAAGGGCAAAGGCATGAATTATCCACCACAATACGGCCCATTGGCAGCGACAACTCCTGGAACACCTGGAGGCTTGATGACGATGTTGGCAGAATATGGCACCATGAGTCTAAAAGACGTGCTGGCACCAGCAATTCAGTTGTGCGAAGGCTACCCCATCGAGGCACAAACGGCCAATAGCTTTGAGCGCGAGAAGCAACGATTAAAAGAGTGGCCTTATTCCAAGTCAGTGTTTCTTCCGCATTTGGGAGAGAAGCGTGAAGCACCAAATGCAGGGGAGATATTTGTTCAAAAAGACTTGCTTGCTTCCCTTCAAAAATTAGTTGACACCGAACAGCAAATGTTGAAAAAGGGCAAGACCCGCAAGGAAGCGATCTATGCGGCCTACGATCGATTCTATAAAGGTGATATTGGTAAAGAGTATGCGAGAGGTTGTCAGGAGCAAGGTGGCTTAATAACCGAGAAGGATCTTGCCAACTGGAAAGTGATTACCGAAGAGCCGACTATGGTAAACTATAAAGGTATTGATGTATACAAGATGCAGCAATGGACACAGGGTCCGGTGATGCTACAAGCATTGAATATGTTGGAGAATTTTGATTTGAAGGCGATGGGTTTCAATTCTGCCAAATACATCCACACGTTATACCAAGTGATGAACCTGACTTTTGCTGATCGCGATTTTTATTATGGCGACCCCTACTTTGCACCCGAAGAACCGATCAAGGGACTGTTGTCAAAGGAGTACGCGAAAGAAAGAATCAAATCCATTAACTGGGAAAAGAATGATGCGAAAGCTGCCCCGGGTGATCCATATCCTTTCGAAGGTAAAGTTAACCCCTACAAAGATTATTTGAAAGAATGGACGCAGGCATCGTTGGATACCTATACTTCGCCTTTGTCAGAAGATTATCTGAACCAGGTTTTTTTAGGTACCACGTCTGTGGAAGCTGCTGATAAAGAAGGTTGGGTGGTTTCCATCACGCCAAGTGGTGGCTGGAACCCTTCTTGCATTGCGGGCAAAACGGGCATGGGTATGAGCCAGCGCATGCAAAGTTTTGTCACCAACCCCAAAGAAAATCCATTTAATGTGGTAGAACCTGGCAAACGCCCGCGTGTGACGCTCACGCCAAGTATGGCGCTAAAAGATGGTAAACCTTTTTTGTCTTTTGCCGTGCAGGGTGGCGATACCCAAGATCAAAATCTGCTTCAATTCTTTTTGGATATCGTTGAATTTGGAATGACCGTTCAGGAAGCTACCGAAGCACCTAATATCAACACGGATCAGCTTCGTCTTTCTTTAGGTGGAGAAGATCGTGCACCTAAAAATGGAAATATCCTATTGCACGACACCACTCCGCCCTATGTGCGCAAAGAACTGCAACGAATGGGCTACCGAATGCGCTTTGACGACCGTACTAGCGGCCCCACTAACGCCATCTTTTTTGACTGGGCGAACGGAAGTTTGTGGGGAGGCAGCAGCAACCATGGAGAGGACTACGGGATTGGGTGGTGATATTTTTACTTGGGGCCGCGGCCATCAAGCAAATACGAGAAGAACAACAGGTGTGAGAATTTTTGCATGATGGCAGAGCAATCCCCTTTTTCAAACGTATGCTTTTGCGCCAGCTCTTTCCAATAGCGGGGCAAACAGTCTATCCTACCCACCATGCCATCGTCAGGGCCTGGGGTGCAATACTTGGTGTTAACGCCTGCACTTGCCAATCGGATAAAGCACATAGGGCAAGGTTCTGCCGAACTGAACACCGTCATACCCGGCTTGTATACATATAAATTCAAGTAAGGCCTAGCTTCGTTGCTCTCTTCAAATCGAGTCAGTAGCGTCATCTCACCATGTAAATCAGAACGGTGTTTTTGGATTTGTTCGTTGTGCGCTTTCGCGATTATTTTTCCAGTAGCGTCTACGAGTATGGCGCCAATCCCATAACCGCCTTCCTTAATACTTTTTAGTGCTTGCCAATTACTTTCTTTTGCCAACCTATCGTCTTTATAGGCTGAGTTGGGTTGGTAAGCCGCTAGGAACTTTTCAAGTTTTAAAAGTATATCAGGCACTGCGTCTGTGGCCTGGATACCACAGGGGAGTGCCACTAATTTTTGAACATATTCTTCGCGACTGTTGGTCACAAAGTAGGATAGCTCTATGGCTTCTTGCGCCAGACTTAGCTTGACAACGAGATTAAAAATTGATATAAAAAATATTTTTTTCATGACATTATTTTTA
>Ga0209181_10005707_pt1 | contig 17793 bp, 19 predicted proteins | sample MAT05_FD_187208 | JGI IMG/M metagenome (GOLD analysis project Ga0209181, IMG submission 187208) | Freshwater microbial communities from Lake Fryxell liftoff mats and glacier meltwater in Antarctica - MAT-05 (SPAdes) (version 2) | ecosystem: Environmental > Aquatic > Freshwater > Ice > Liftoff...
ACAGCTCGGTGCCTCGCGATCGAGAGCCAGGCGGACTAGCGAGGCGAGAGTCTCGCCAGCTGCTCCGGGTACATCGTGTCGCGCAGGCCCTGGCTGACGCAGTGCACGCCGTCGAGCAACTCGAGTGTCATCGGCACTGACTCCACCGACACCAAGCGCCAGCCAGCGTCACTCTCGTCGGCGAAGATCACCAGCGCGACCTGGGTCGTGCGGCAACCCGGACACGTCCAGGCCTCGAGCGCGCGCACGGTCGGGCCCGGGGGCCACAGTGCGCTTGGTTCGAACGCATCGGCGAGGTCGAGCAGGCCCACATCCAGCAGGTCGCCCGGTGTGACCCAGCGGTCGCTCGGATCGGGATTGAGCGCCGCACTCCGCAGACGTGACTCGCGCGGCGGTGTCGTGTGACCGCAGTCGCGGCAGGTCAGCGCCGGCGTGTACCAGATGGCGTTCGACATCGCGCGGGACTCTCAGTCGGCGCACCGGCAGCTCGGATCCGGGCGCCGGAGACAGCCCGATGGAAGCACACGCGATCGCAAATGAGAAGCCCTTCTCGCACACGATGGAGGTGTTCGACGGGCTGTTGCGGAAACTCGAGGGACCCGAGTGGGCGGCGCTGTCGCACGGGCAGGTGGAGCAGGCGCTGCGGGTCGAGGGCTGGGAGCTTCTGCGGGTAATGTACGAGGATCAACTGAACTTGCGCGCGCAGGCGAGCCCGAGACGCCGGTGGTCGACAGCGATGCCGTGCCTGTTCCCCGGTGCGCGAGCGAGCGCGCGAGTGCGCCCGTGAACGCAGACAGCACCTTTGAGCAGAGCGCGCGATCATAGCCAATCAAGACGCGTAGTCGCCAGGGGAGAGAGCACACCCGCTGACGCACTGGCACTTCTGGAAACACCTCGTCGACGAGATGCGTCGCTGCGTCCGACATGCGTCGAGCGACGCACGATGGACAGAAGCCGTGGCGCTTGCACGAGAAGGCGACGACGAGATCCTCGCGGCACTGACCGCAGCGCACACGGCGCGCAGAAGCGAAGCGACGAGCACCTTTGTACGAGTCCGCGGTCGAGCAGCCCGCATTCGAGATACGCCGCGAACTCGCGCACCACGAACTTCGGCAGCCCGCCCGCTTCGTCTCTTCCCAGTGACGATCAGCGCGGCGCTCATCGCGCGTTCGTCGCCGTGCAAGAACGGCTCGTTCTCGTGCCGGCGTTGGATGAGATCGAGGACACCGCGCGTCAGTCGCGTGCCACTGGCGGCGAGCTCGATCCCGGCCGCGGTGAGCATATCTTCTTCGAGCACCGTCGCCTTTGGCGAGCGCCTGCACGGGCAAGCGATCGCCGTGCGCGCGCCACATGCGCGCTTCGGGCGCGCGCGCGAGCTGCAGCACAATCTTCGTCAACCTCGAAGCGCTGCGGCGACGGCCTTTGCGTTGGGCGCACGTGGTCGTTGCGACGCGTCGCGATCTTCACGATTCGCAGTGCGCCGCCGCAGCGGACGCAGATGAGCATGTCAAGTGCGAACACCCGCTCGAGCAGCCACGATCACGGGTGCCGCAACGGCTCGGCAGTCTTCGGCTCGGCGGCCTTCGCGCCGCTGATCCTCGCCGACGAGCCGACCGGCAACGCGCCACCTCGGCGCGACGTCGACTGAAAGTCCGTCGCGCTCAGCCGACGCGTCGCACGACCGCGCCGTGCAAGAACGGCTCGTTCTCGTGCCGGCGTTGGATGAGATCGAGGACACCGCGCGTCAGTCGCGTGCCACTGGCGGCGAGCTTGATCCCAGCCGCGGTGAGCAGATCCTCTTCGAGCACCATCCCTTCGGCGAGCGCCTGCACGGGGAGGCGATCGCCGTGCGCGCGCCACGCACGCGCTTCGGGCGCGCGCGCGAGTTGCATCAGATGACCGACGACCAGCGGATCGTAGGCGGTGCCCGCCCGCGACGAGATGAGCTCGACCGCTTGCGTCACGCCGCTGCGATCTTGCTCGTTGAAGAAGTCGATGAGCGGCCGGAGGATCCGGCTGCCGAACGGGATCACGCTCTGCCGCAGACGATCGGGGCCGCCCGTACCATCCCAAGTCTCGCCGACGGAGCCGAGCACGATCGCCGCCGGACGCAGCGCCACCACGCGCTCGAGCACTGCCGCCGCGAGTACCCCGCGCCGCTGCACAGGCGCCGCCGCCGCGCCCATCGAGGGCACGTCTGCTTCGATCAGCTTGCCGACCTCGAACAGCCGCGCGGCGGTCTCGAGCGCTCGCGCTTCATCCATCGGAAGCTGCATGCGCTCGGCCATTCCTTTGGCGGCGCGGGCGAGGCGGGCGCCACGATCGGCGGCGCCTGGCGTACGCAGCTCGACGACGTGACCGAGGATGTCGACCAGCTGCCCGAAGCTGTGCGAAGTGGCGACCTGCTGCGCCTCGGCGAGCGCTTTTTCCTCGCGCACGCGATCGAACAGACCCTTGGTGCGTAGCGCCGAGCGCGTCTTGGCGAGCAGCTCCGCCTGCCCGACGGGCTTCGCGAGAAAGTCGTCGACGCCAGCGTCGAGCGCGCGGATCTTCAGCTGCGTCTCCGCGTGCGCGGTCAGCATCACGAACACCACGCCCTCGAGGCTCGGCTCGGCGCGCATCGCGCGGCAGGTATCGAGGCCATCGAGGACCGGCATCGAGAAGTCGCAGAGCACGACGTCGAGCGAGCTGCCGAGCGCGCGGGCGAGCTCGATCGCGCGCTGCCCATCCTCGGCCATCTCCACGCGGCAGCCACCGCCGCGCTGCAGCAGCGTCGCGGTCATGCGGAGAAGATCCGGATCATCGTCGACGACGAGCACCGTCGGCTGCGCGCGGCTCACGTCGCACCTCCGTCCGCGACAGCCGCCGCGTGTTCGCCAGCGTCTTCCGCCGGCGCGCTCGGGCCGGCATCCGCCTCTTCGGGCTTCGGCTCCTCGACGACGACGGCGGCGGCTGGCGTCGCAGTGGTCGGCGTCGCGCTCGCCGGAGTCGTCGTGGCTTCCGCCGGCCCCGCGTGCGCCGCGGCCATCTCGTCGAGCACGGTGATCGTGATGCGTCGGTTGCGCGGCGACATCGGCGCATCGGGCTCCAGCAGATCGCGATCGGCAAAGCCTCGTACCTGCGCGATGCGCGCTTCGTCGAGGCCGCTCGCGACGAGCAGCCGTCGCGCCTGGTGCGCGCGGTCCGTCGACAGCTCCCAGTTGGAATAGCCGTCGCCGCGATGCAGCGGACGAGCGTCCGTGTGGCCCTCGACGAGCAGCGCATTGGCGAGCGGCGCCAGCTCGTGCGCGACCACCGCGAGCACTTCCTCTGCGCGCGGCTCGAGCCGCGGACTCCCCGACTCGAAGAAGTTCGCGCCTTCGTCCTCCGTGATCGCGATGCGCAGCCCCTCCGGCGTCATCTCGACCTCGACGTTGCTCGCGACGCGCGCCAGTGCCGGGCTCGCCGCGAGCGCTCGGCGGATGCGCTCGCCGGCCGTGCCGAGCGCGGCGCGGCGGCGCTGCACTGCGACCGGATCCTGTACCTGCCGGTCGGCGCGCGGAGAGTCTGCGCCGCCGATCGAGAGCTGCAGATTGCCGCCTTGCTCGAAGCCGATTGGATCGCGGAAATAGTTCGCGATCGCGTCCTTCACGTCCGCGCTCTGGTTCACCAGCCACAGCACCAAGAAGAGCGCGAACATCGCCGTCATGAAGTCGGCGAACGCGACCTTCCAGGCACCGCCGTGGTGCGCATGGCCCATGACCTTCTTCTTGCGGATGATGATCGGCGTGTCGCGGGAAGGGCGGGCCATGACTACTCCTTCGCCTTGCCCGTGCAGGCGGTCTCCATCTCCTGAAAGGTCGGGCGTGACTCGGCGGAGATCGCGCGGCGCGCGAACTCGACCGCCACGATCGGCGGGAAGCCCTTCGCGCTCGCGACGACGGCGGCCTTGAAGAAGTAGAAGAAGCGCGCCTCGGCGCCATTCAAGTGCTCCATGCCGGTCGCCAGCGGATTGAGAAATCCATACGCCGCGAGGATGCCGAGGAACGTGCCGGTCAGCGCCGCGCCGACCTTCTCGCCGATGACCTCCACGGGCCCGGAGATCGCGCTCATCGTCACCACGATGCCGAGCACGGCGGCGACGATGCCGATGCCGGGGAGCGCGTCGCCGACCTTCTGCACGGCCGAGACGGTGAGCGCTTCGGCGTGGTGATGGACGTCGATCTCCTCGTCCATCATCGCCTCGAGATCGTGCGGCGGCACGCTGCCGGCGATGACGAGCCGCATCGAGTCGCAGAAGAACTCGACGGCGTGGTGATGCGCCATGACCTTCGGGTATTTCGCGAAAACCGCGCTTTTCCCTGGTTCTTCGATGTGCGCTTCCACCGCGACGAGACCGTCTTTACGCGCGAGCTGAAAGAACTCGTAGAGCAGCTTCAGCGCGTCGAGGTAGAGCGCGCGATTGAACGGATCTTTGCGCAACATCAGCTTCATCTTGGCGAACGTCGCTTTGATGACCGGCGTGGGCGTCGAGATCAGCACGGTGCCGATGGTGATTCCACCGATCGTCACGAACTCGGAGATGTGGAACAGCACCGGGATGTGGCCACCGGCGATGCTGAACCCCCCGAGGGTGGCGATGATGACCACGACGACTCCGACCAGGGCGATCATGTTCTCTCGAGCCTCGTGGTCGCCATCGGCAGGAAGCGACGATCACTTGAGGGGGCGCGTCTCAATTCGAGGAAGGTCGCGCGCATCGCGCGGGATTGCGCTCGGTGCGCTCAAGTTCCGCGTGTCGGCCGCCGTTTGCTGGCGCGGAGGGCGCGATGTTTGGATTCCCGAAAAAGCCCAGCGGGACGATGGCGCACGCGCGCGAAGAGCGCACCGCGTCGCCGGTGGTCACCGATACCGGCACGACGCTCGTGGCGAGCTTGGTGCGCCTGTACGGCGCGCACGCGTTCGACACCGACGATCGGCCCGCGCGCGCGATGGCGTCGCTGTGTGAGACGTGGGCGGCGCACCTCGTCGATGGCTCTGCACCGCCGGTGGGCACGGAGACCGGACCAGGCGGGCTGAGGCGCTTCTTCGAGCGGCAGCGTCGCGACGAGGTGCGCTACGTCGAGGTCGCGCTCGGCGATCTGCGCTCGGTCGTCGCGGCCTTCGTCCACGGACTCAAGCGCATCGCGGCCTCCGACGGCGCGGGCGACACCGTCGCGTTGGCGCGCCTCGATCGACTGCGCGACATCGCGTCGAGCGGCACCACCGACGATCTGCGGCGCGAGACGCTCTCGACCGTCGACCAGCTGGCCACGGCGATCCACGACCGACGCATCCGTCACCGCGACGAGCTCGCGTCGCTCGGTGATCGCATCGACGCGCTCGGTGAAGAGCTCGACGAGGCGAAGAAGCGCGGCGACTCCGATCCTCTCACCGAGCTGCCCAACCGCGGCGCCCTCGACGCGCAGCTCGAGCGCGCGACGACGCTGGCGACGGTCTTCGGTCGCGCATCGGTGCTGCTGCTGCTCGACATCGACCACTTCAAGCGGGTGAACGACTCGCTCGGGCACCCTGCGGGCGATCTCGTGCTGAAGGGCCTGGCAGCCTGCCTCACGCGCACCTTCTTGCGGCGCGATGACTTCGTCGCGCGCTACGGCGGCGAAGAATTCGCGGTCGTCGTCCAAGGCGCACACGAGCGCGATGCGATGAAGCTCGCCGATCGTCTGCTCGCTGCGGTGCGCGGTCTCGCGGTGAACGCGGGCGGCACGATCGTGCGCCCGACCGTGTCGGTGGGCGTCGCTCCCGCCATCCCCGGCGAGACTCCGGCGCAGTGGCTCGGCCGCGCGGATCGCGCGCTCTACGCCGCGAAGAACGCCGGCCGCGCGCGCGCGGAGCTGGCGGAGAGCGTGCCGGCCGAGAGCGTGCCGCCCGAGAGCGCAGCGCGGATCGGCGCATCGCCTGCTGCGCCTCCGCCGCCTTCGACGTCCACCGCCTCAAGCCGCGCCGGACCGCGTCCGTAGTCTCTTCCGAGGACGAAAATGAACTGTCGCAATCGCCGCCTACGCCGCGCGCTCTTCGCATGGCCGCTCACGCTCACGCTCGTCGCGCTGCTCGCGCCGGCGGCCGTACGCGCGCAGTGGGTGGTCTCGCTCGACGTCGATGGCGCGCTCGCGGTGAGCGAACCGCAGGCCTCTGAATTTGGGCCCGGCGGCAGCGTCGGCCTCGGTGTCTACCGCGCGTTCACGCCGTGGCTGCTTGTCGGCGTGCGCGCGCGCGGCACGCTGCTCACCGATGGGCCGGCGCCCACCGACGTCACGCTCGCCGATCGCGGCGCCGGCGGTCTCGCGACCGTCGGACCCAGCCTGCGACTGCGACCGCTCGGCGTGCGCGGTGATGGCAGCGGACCCTTCCTCGAGGGCAGCGCGGGCGCGGCGCTCACTGGCGATCTCACGCGCGTCAGCTTCGAGGCGGGCTTTGGCTGGTTGTTCGGCGCCGGCTTCATCGCGCTTGGGCCGACCGTTCGCTACCTGCAGATCCTTCAGCCGCAAGGTGGCCTGCGCGAGAGCGACGCGCGGATCGTGATGATCGGCCTCGAAGGCACGCTGTTCGACTCGACTGCGCCGGCCGAGCGCCCGCGCGTCGTCGAAGATCCCGATCTCGATGGTGACGGTATCCCCAACGCCGCCGACGCGTGCCCGCGCGTGCCCGAAGATCGCGACGGCTTCGAGGACGCCGACGGCTGTCCTGATCGCGACAACGACCGCGACGGAATCTACGATCACGTCGATCAGTGTCGCGACGTCGCCGAAGACATCGACGGCTTCGAGGACGCCGACGGCTGCCCCGATCCCGACGACGACGGCGACGGAATCCTCGATGGCGTCGACGCATGCCCGCGCGACGCCGAGATCGTCAACGGCGTCGAGGACGAGGACGGCTGTCCGGACGAAGGCTTGGTCACGCTGGTCGGTGACCGCGTGGTGCTCGACGATCACGTGCTGTTCGCGTTCGGCGAGGCGCGGGTCCGCAGCGCTGCGCGGCCGGTCGTGCGCGCGCTCGCACGTCTCGTGCTGGCCCATCCGGAGTGGGCGCGCGTGCGCATCGAAGGGCACGCGGACGTGCGCGGCTCCGACGCGATCAACCAGGCGCTCACCGAGCGACGCGCCGAGAAGGTGCGCGATGCGCTGGTCGAGGCCGGCGTGCCCGCCGCGCTGCTCACCGCCGCCGGCTTCGGTCGCAGTCGTCCCCGCGACGAAGGCGCCACCGCCGCTGCACACGCGCGCAATCGCCGCGTCGAGTTCGTCGTCGAGACCGTCGCGCCGGAGGCGCAGCCATGAGCACACATTCACTACGCCGCGCGCTCGCCACATTCTCCTGCGCGATGATCGCGCTGCTCTCCGCATGTGACGCCGTCGTCGGCGCCGAGTGCGCGCCGGGCTACGTCGAGTGCGCCGGCCGCTGCGTCGATCTACTCGCCGATCCGGACCACTGCGGCAGCTGCGGCGCGACCTGCGCCGAAGGCATCTGCACGCTCGGCATGTGTGGCCTGAATCCACCGCCCGACGGCGGCCTTCCCGACGCCGATCTCGGCCGCGGCGACGCCGCCCTGCCTGACGGCGCCGCAGCCGACGCTGATCTCGCTGATGGCGCGACCGACGACGCCGCGCTCGCAGACGGCGCGACCGACGACGCCGCGCTCGCAGACGGCGCGACCGACGACGCCGATCTCGCAGACGGCGCGACCGACGACGCCGATCTCGCAGACGGCGCGACCGACGACGCCGATCTCGCAGACGGCGCGATCGACGACGGCGCGATCGACGCGCTCGATGGGGACGTCGCCACTGATCTCGGCGGCGCAGATCCCGACGCCGCCACCTTCGACGCCGGCACCTTCGACGGCGGCGGAATCGACGCGAGCAGCGTCGATGCGGGCGGCACCGACATGAGCGATCCCGACGCCGGGCCGATCGTCTGCGACCTCGGCGAGCTGCTGTGCAGCGGTGTCTGCGTGCGTCCCGATCGCGATCCGCTGAACTGCGGCACGTGTGGCCTGCGCTGCGCTGTCGGTGACCTCTGCGTCGACGGCATGTGCACGCCGCTCTGCGAGGCGCCGCTCTCCTTCTGCAGCGGCTTCTGCGTCGACTTCGACACGGACCCGGATCACTGCGGCAGCTGCGGCGCACGCTGCCCGAGCGGCCTCTGCACCGACGGAATGTGCGTCGACGCGCCGGCCGGTCACATCGTCGTCATCGGGCACGACTACGTCACGCGCCGCGTCGGCATGAGCCGCATCGCAGGCAACGCGATCTTTCTCGGCAGCGGCAATCCCGTGCGCGTCCTCGCGTACGAAGGCACGGCGTCTGGCCCGAGCATCAGCGGGACCAACGCCGCGATCTCGCAGGTCGCCACTGCGCGCGGGCGCCCGTGGTTGCGCACGACCGCGCTCGCCGCCGAGGTCCCGCTGCGCCTCGCCTCGAGCGACGTCTTTCTCCTCTACGCGCAGGGGGGCGCCGATGACGCCGCGCTGCGCTCCCTCGGCGTGATGTGGAGCGTAGCGCTACGCACCTTCCTGCAGCGCGGCGGCGTCGTCGTCGTGCTCGAGACAGTCGGCGAGAGCGGAGGCACTTGGCAGGTGCTCGAGGCCGCGGGTCTATTCACCGCCGTCGCGCGTGCGCCGCTGACGACGGGGACGCTGCGCGTCATGACACCGGGCGATGCGGTCGCGATCGACGTGCCGCTGATGTACTCGGTGGAGCGCAACACAGTGCGCTTCGACAGCAGCGACGGCACCATCGTGGTCGCCGATTCAGTCGGCGCCGTCGTACTGCATCGCGTGGTCACGGGCCCTTAGCCCGTCGTTCTCGTACGCTGCCGCCTCGAAGGAGGTCCGCGCATGGGTCAGCTCGTCGATGGCAAGTGGCACAGCGGCTGGTACGCGCCCGACGCGCAGGGCCGTTTTCAACGGCCCAGGACGCAGTTTCGCGCGCGCCTCAGCGCCGATGGCAGCAGCGGCTTTCCCGTCGTCCTAGGGCGCTACCACCTCTATGCCTCGTACGCGTGCCCGTGGGCGCATCGCATCTTGCTCGTGCGCGCGCTGCGCCGGCTCGAGTCGGTGTTTGACGTGACCATCGTCGATCCGAAGATGGGCGAAGACGGCTGGGTGTTCGCCGCCGACGCGCCAGATCCGAACGTCGGCGCGACGCTGCTGCAGCAGGTCTACGTCGCCGCGCGCGCGGACTACACCGGGCGCGTCACCGTGCCGGTGCTGTGGGACACGCAGAGCAAGACCATCGTCTGCAACGAGTCGCGCGAGCTGATGCGCATGTTCGACACCGAGCTCGACTCCGTCACCGACGCGCCGTCGCTCGCGCCGCCGGAGCTGCGCGCGCAGATCGACGCGACGCTCGACGCCATCTACGAGCCGATCAACAACGGCGTCTACCGCGCGGGCTTCGCCGGCTCGCAGAGCGCGTACGAAGAGGCCTGCGCGAGCGTGTTCGCTGCGCTCGATCACTTTGAGCAGGTGCTCGCGACGCAGCGCTATCTCTGCGGCGGGCGGCTCACCGAGGCGGACGTCGCGCTGTTCACCACGCTGCTGCGCTTTGATCTCGTCTACTACGCGCACTTCAAGTGCAACCTGCGCCGCATCGCGGACTACCCGAACCTGTTCGGCTTCGTGCGCGACGTCTATCAGACGCCCGGCGTCGCCGCGACGTGCCACTTCGATCACATCAAGACGCACTACTACTGGAGCCAGACGACGGTGAACCCGACGCGGATCGTGCCGCTCGGCCCGTCGATCGACCTCAGCGCCGCGCCGAACCGCGATCATCTCGCCGGCTGACCGCCGGCTGACACACTTTCGAAGGTGCGTTGTCGCTCAGTTCGGGTCGCGCAGAGGCACGCTAGCTGCTAGACGGCGCCGCAATGATCCAGGACGGCAGCACCGCAGCAGTTCCCGCAGTACTCGGCCCAGCCCTCTCGAAGGCCATCGAGCAAAAGGGATACACCTCCCTCACGCCAGTTCAGCTGGCGGTTCTCGACCCGGAGGTCGCTGGGCGTGACCTGCGGATCACCTCGCAGACCGGCTCAGGCAAGACCCTCGCGATCGGCTTTGTGCTGCGCGATGTGCCCGGTATCATTGGTGAATTGCAGAAAGACCGGATCGCCAGGCCGCACGCGCTGATCGTCGCGCCGACGCGCGAGCTGGCGCGACAGGTCGAGTCCGAGCTCGCGTGGCTCTACGCGGCGCTCGGCGTGAAGCTCGCCGCTGTCACCGGTGGCGCTTCGTATCGCGAAGAGCATCGCGCGCTCGCGGCCGGCCCCGGCATCGTCGTCGGAACGCCAGGCCGCCTGCTCGACCATCTCGAGCGCGGCTCGATCGACGCGTCGAAGGTCCAGGTCGTCGTGCTCGACGAGGCGGACCGGATGCTCGATCTCGGCTTTCGCGAAGCGCTCGAGTCGATCCTCGGCCGCGTCCCAGACGAGCACACCACGCACCTCGTGTCGGCGACGTTCCCGCCCGATGTGCGGCGACTCGCCGATAGCGTGCAGACCAATCCGGCGCACATCGAAGGCACGCGTCTCGGCGTCGCCAACGTCGACATCGATCACGTCCTCGTGCTGATCGAGCCGCGCGAGCGCCTCTCGGCGATCATCAACCTGCTGCTCGCCGATCCCGAGGCGCGCACGATCGTCTTCGCGCGCACCCGCGCGGATGTCGGTCACGTGATGGGCTCGCTCGCCGAGGCCGGCTTTGCCGTCGGCTCGCTGTCGGGCGAGATGGAGCAGCAGGAGCGAACGCGCGCCCTCGCGGCGTTCAAGCGCGGCACGATGCGCATCCTCGTCGCGACCGACGTCGCGGCGCGCGGCATTGACGTGCAAGAGGTCAGCTTCGTGATCCACGCGGAGCCGCCGACGGACCCGGACTCGTACACGCATCGTAGCGGTCGCACAGGGCGCGCTGGCCGCAAGGGCACCAGCGCCGTGCTGGTGACGCCGCGCGAGATGAGCGGCGCGCGTCGCGTGCTCGAGCGCGCCGGCGTCGGCTTCCGCTACGAGTCGGTGCCGGACGCCGAGCAGATCCGCCTCGCGCAGGACGGCCGGCTCATCGCCGCGCTCGCCAGCGAGTCGACCGCCGACGACGCAGCGATCCCAGCGCGCACGCTCGCGCTCGCGCGCAAGCTCGTCGCCGCCGGACCGGTCGAGCGCACCATCGCGCGGCTCCTCTCGCGTGGTCCGCAGGTGCGCGAGCCCGAGCCGCGTGACGTGCGCCGCCTCGAGCCGCCGCCGCCGGTGCGCGCTCGCCCTCCTGGTCCAGTTCGCGTGCTGCGCGACCCGATCGAGCTGCGCTCGGTGCGCGAAGGCGACAGCGAGCGGCCGCGTCCTCGCGACCTGCCGCGCGAACAGCTTCGTGATGCGCCGCGCCCGCGCGAGCCGTACACCGCACCGGAGCGCAGCACCGCACCGGAGCGCAGCACCGCGCGTACGACTTCCGTCGATGTCGCGCCGCGCACGCCGCGCGCTCGCACGAGCGCATCGTCGCCCGCGCCGCGGGTGCTCGAAGACGACGCACCCCCTGCCCGCGTCGCCGTTCCTGCGGCGCGTAAGAGCGTCGCCGCCGTCGACACCAGCGCCCGTCGCTGGACGAGCTTCACCATCAACTGGGGCGAGATGCACGGCGCCGACGCGCGTCGCCTGCTCGCGATGGTCTGTCGCCGCGGCAACATCGAGAGCCGTGACGTCGGCGGCATCCGCATCGCCCGCTCGTCGACCGTGATCGAGATCGCCGAGGACGTCGCGCCGCAGTTCACGATCGCCGTGAAGCACCCCGATCCGCGCGATCCGAACGTGACGATCAAGCAGGTCAAGCCGAAGGAAAAGAGCGAAGCGGCCAAAGCGAAGACCGAAGCGCTCAAGGCGAAGAAGCGCGTCTGAGCCGCCGCGCTGGAGCGTGTCGCGATGCCCGATCTGCACGTCCTCTTCTCGCATGGCCAAGAGTCCGGGCCGACCGGCACCAAGATCGATCTCCTCGCGAACTTGGCGCGTGAGCGCGGCGCGCGCGTCGATTCAATCGACTACCGCACCGACAAGACGCCGGCCGATCGCGTCGCGAGATTGGTCTCGAGCGCGCGGCCGATCAGCGCACCACTCTTGCTCGTCGGCTCGAGCCTCGGCGCGTATGTCTCGCTCGTCGCCTGCCGCGAACTCAGCGTCAGAGCGCTCTTTCTAATGGCGCCCGCGGTGTTCATCGACGCGCCTGGCTACGCGGTGCAGAGCTACGGCGCGCTGCCGCCCGACGTCGTCGTCGTCCACGGCTGGGGCGATGAGGTCGTCCCCGTCGCGAATGCGATCCGCTTCGCGCAGAGCGCGCGCGCAGAGCTGACGCTGCTCGACGCTGGCCATCGGCTGAGCGAAGCGCGCAGCCTCACGACGCTGGCAGAGCGCTTCAAAGCGCAGCTCGCGCGCCTGCTCGGCTGAGCCGCCGCCCACCTCGATCGCGCGGCTCGCCGAGTTCAGCGAGGCGCGTCGGACGATTCGCGCCGCGCCGTCGCGTCAGTGTTGCGCGCCGTCGCGTCAGTGTTGCGCGCCGTCGCGTCAGTGTTGCGCGCCATCGCGCGGCCGAGCGCGCGCGAGGCGATGCGCGTCACCGCGTAGAGCGCGCCGAGCGTCACTACGGCGCTGCCGATCAACACGATCAGGCCGCGCGTCGCGTCCTGCTCACCGCTGACCAGCTGCGCCGCGTCGTGCACCAAGCTGCCGAGCGTCGCCTGCACGATCACCATCGGCGCGAGGCCGAGGATCGTCGCCAGCGCAAAGCGCGGAAACGTCAGCGGGCTGGCGCTGAACGCGTAGCTCAGCAGGTTCTGCGGCATCAGCGGCGTGAGGCGCAGCAGCACCGCGATGCGGAATCCCTCCGCGCGCAGCGCGCCTTCGATGCCGGCCCAGCGCGCGTTGCCGGCGAGCTTCTGCTCGACGCGTCGGCGCAGAAACGTGCGCCCGACGAGGAACGCCGTCATCGCATGCAGCGCGATGCCGGGGAGCGCCACCGCGACGCCGCCGACCGGACCAAAAGCGAAGCCCGCGAGGCCCGCGAAGATCACCACCGGCGCCGCGACGACGCCGCTCAGCGCGCACACCGTCCAGTAGATCGCGATGCCGCGGATGCCACCGTCGCGCAGCGCATACGCGAGCGCGACGATCGACTCTTGGATCACCGGCACGCGCATCGCGAGCACCGGCGACGCGAGGAACACGGCGAGGAACACGCCGCGCAACACCCACGCGGCGCTCACGCGCGGCAATCGCGCAACCGCGCGCTCGGTCGCTTCGATCTCTGCTGGCACGCTGGTTCGCTCGTGCGGCGCCGGCGTCTCTGCGGCCTCGGCCGACGTCTCGACGCGTTCGGGCGGCTCGCTCATCGTTGGCTCATGTCACGCCGCGGAGCTCGCGTGCGTCGTCGATGCAGGTGGCCGCGCGAGCCATGCGCCGACGCGCGCTGCGAGCCACTCGGGGGCATCGGTGCCGATGTCGTGGCCGGCGCCCGGATGTTCTTCGAGCGGCGCGCCGAAGCGCTGCGCGAGCGCGCGACCACACGCAGGCGCGGCCAGCGGATCGCGGCCGCCGACGACGACGAGGGTCGGCACCGCGAGGCGCATCGGTGCGCGAAAAGTCGACGCCGCCAACAGCTGCCGCCCGAGCGTCGCGCGGGACACCGGCGACTCCGCGGCGTAGCTCGCCCAGCGCCGCGCGAGCGCTTCGCGATCGCCGACCGGCAGCAGTCGCACCGTCGTGTCGAGCACGATGCGCTCGCGCCGCACCGGATCGCGCGCGAAGAAGCCGCGCGCGACGCCGACGATGGCGCGCGGCTGCATGCGATCCCACGGCTTGCCGATGTCCGACGCGCTGGTGTTCGCCAGCACCACGCGCTGCAAGTCGGCTGGATGCGCCGCCGCCCACGCCATCGCGATCATCCCGCCGAGCGACACCCCGAGCAGGCCCCAGCGCGTCGCGCCATGCGTCCGCTCGAGCTCAGCGCGTAGTGTGAGCCAGCGCGCGCGGACGTCTTCCGCCATGCCAGCGACCGAGCGCGGACACGACTCACGGTGCTGCGTGCCGGCCCCCGCGATGTCGATCGTGTGTACGCGCACTCCGAGCTCACGCGCGAAGATCGCCGGGAAATCGCCCCAGTGACGCTGCTCGCGGACGAGGCCTCGCAGCAGGATCCAGTCGCTCGGCACGCGCGCAGCTAAGCACGCCTTGCCTTCGTTGTCATCCGTGTCAATACTCCGTTGGCAGGTGTGCCAATGAACCCGACGATGCTGCCGCGCGCGAACCGCGCGATCAAGATGCCTGACTTCGTGCTCGATGGCGCGCTCACCGCCGAGCACCGCGATTGGTTCGAGACGTACGGCTTCATCCGCTTCAAGCAGTTCGCCGGCAAAGAGCTGGTGAGCAGCCTCGTCGAAGAGGTCGAAGAGATCGATCGCCGCCTCGTCGCGGAGGGCCGCACCAGCGTGAATGGCGTGCCGCTGATGCTCGGCAAGCGCGCCGACGGAACCAAGTTCGTGCAGCGCATGGTGTTCTCGTCGACGTTCGGACAGCGCTTGCACGCGTTCCTCGGCGACCCGCGCTTTCAGAGCATCCTCGACTTCGCCGGGCCCGGCTATCGCATCGGCGAGCGCGAGCGCGACGGCCTCGTGGTGAACCACTTTCGCCGCGAAGAGGGCTCCGCCTACTCGAAGCTCGGCTGGCACACCGACAGCCTGCGCGACGTCGCGTATCTCGAGAAGCCGCGACGCTATCTCAACGTCGGCTTCTATCTCGACGACTCGCCGATCACCAAAGGCGGCGTGCGCCTGCTGCCGTGCACGCACAAGCAAACCATCACCTCGCTGCTGACGACCAAGTGGCACTTCCTCGAGCACGAGCCGGACGAGAGCGAATACGCGATCGTCGCCGAGGCCGGTGACCTGACGTTCCACGACGGCCGCATCTGGCACCGCGTCGCGCAGGCGAGCGTGACCGGCGACGCGAGCCAGCGGCGCGTGATGTACATCCCGCTGATGGACGGGCCGGAGAAGCCGAAGACCGAAGCCTCGCCGACACCGTTCTACTTCCGCCTGAAGAAGCTCGCGCGGTTCTGACCTTCGCTCAGCGCACGTCATTTCGTGGGCGATGAGCTCGCTCATCGCAGGCGGCAGCGGGTATGCATCAGTGGCCTTTGTACGGAGCTGCCCGTCGCCGGAGCGCGGCCTCGCGTGCGCGAGCGGCGGATGCGCGTCGGCCCCGACCGCGGAGTGTACGGGGACGGACACCAGCATGTGCGCGGGGCTCGAGCGCTGCGGTGAGCCGCGGTTCGAGACGCGCTGCCGCGCTACCGCGGCGCTCGGCGAGGCCTGTGACGACATCACCGGCTGTACGATGGGTGTCTGCGACTTTTCGGGCACGCCTCCGATCTGTGCGCCGCTCCGCACTGTGGGAGGGACCTGCAGCGACGCGAGCGAGTGTGCGACGGGTCTCCTCTGCTCGATCGAGGGCGCGTGTCGCGCGCCCGCAACCAGTGGTGCGCCGTGCATGTCGACCGGCTGCGCCACCGGGCTCGCATGTGTCAGTGATTTCTGTCGACCTGCACCGACCGCTCGGTGCGGTGTGCGCCGGCTCGTGTGTCGGCGCGCATCCTCGCTCGTTGCCCACCGCGCGCAAAAATGTGATCGCCGGAGGCGCACGGTGTGCGAGGCTTTCCTATGCCAAAGTCGACGTTCGCTCTCGTGTCGATGCTGCTCTTGGTGTCTCTGCTCACTGCGTGTGGAGACGATGACGGAGATGCGCCGCGCGCCGACGGCTCGGTCAGCGGCGCGTGTGCGTCGGGTCCGCTCGCGCTACCGATCGCTGGCTGTATGCCCGCGCCGATGGCGTCGACCGGCGATCCCGCGCAAGACTGCGTGAACCGCATCAACCAGTTTCGCGCGGCATGCCAGTGTTTGCCGCCGCTCGGTCGGTGGCGCTCCGGCGAGGCGTGCGCCAGCGAGCAAGCGGAGTACGACTCGACGCGCATGCCGCATGCCGGCTTCCAAGATGGAATCTGCGACTCGGGCCGCGGGCAGAACGAGTGCCCCGGCTGGCCGAGCGTCGAGTCGACGGTCAGCGGCTGCTTGCAGCAGATGTGGGACGAAGGTCCCGGCGAGCCGTTCATCGAGCATGGCCACTACATCAACATGACGAACCCGAGCCACAGCGAGGTCGCCTGCGGCTTCTTCACGACGCCGTCGGGCGAAGTGCACGCGGTGCAGAACTTCCGCTGAGCTGCGACGCAGCGTAGCGCGCGGTTGACGCTGCCAGCGTTCGGCTCCACGCATCCGCGATGCGCGCGCTCACCATCGATGTCGTCAGTGATGTGGTCTGTCCGTGGTGTCTCATCGGCGTGCGCCGGCTCGAGCAAGCGCTCGCGACTTTTCCCGACGTCGACGCGACCATTCGTCTGCATCCGTTTCTGCTCGATCCGTCGACACCCGAAGAGGGCGTCGATCTGCGCGAGCACCTACAGAAGAAATACGGCGTGCCCGCCGCGCAGATGTTCACGCGCGTCGAGGCGGCGGCGCGCGAGAGCGGCATCCCGCTCGACTTCAAGAAGGTCACGCGCGGCGTCGCGACCACGCGCGCTCATACGCTGCTGCGCCACGCGAAGGACAAGGGCACCCAGCGTGCGCTGAACGACGCGCTGCTCGACGCGTACTTCCTCGAAGGGCGCGACATCGGCAACCTCGATGTGCTCGTCGAGCTCGCGAGCGCGCACGGCTTCGATGCCGACGCGGCGCGCGCTCTGCTGCGCGATGAAGCCGAGCTGAAGGCCACGCGCGCGGAGGCGGCGGCGGTCGCAGCGCAAGGGATCTCCGGCGTGCCGTTCTTCGTGTTCGGCGAGCGTTTTGCGCTCTCCGGCGCGCAGCCGGTCGACGCGCTGCAGATGGTCATCGAGCGCGCGCTCGAGGCGCCGAAGACGCCGATCGAGATCGCGCCCGAGTGACACGCACGGCGATCGAGCGTGCCAGGGCTCACTGAGACCGTGAGCGCGCGGGTGCCCGACAGACCACGCCCCCAGCGCTTCGATCATCGCGAGCTGCGTGAAGATGCCATCTGAACCACTCGCAGTTCTTCGTGTCCTCGCTCCAGCCAGATACGACGACCACGAGTCGATGAATACGCAGATTCATCCGGGCGCGCGTGCGGCTCGGCGCCGACGAACGTGCGCTCGATACTCGTCGAGCGTGATCGTATTCGACGGCACACCTCCGCTTCCGCTCGCGTGATGTCCTCCTCGCCCGACGCGCACGTCGTGCGACGATGCGCGGATGTCGAGCACGGATGACATCACCGACGAGGCGCTCCGCCCGATCCTCGCGCCTGGCGAGCGACCGCTTTACCGCGCGCTCGCGCAGCTGGTGCCGGCGCAGGTCTGGAAGCGCTTCACCTCCAATTACTTCTACGTGTACTGCAGCCTCGTCGTCACCACGCACCGCTTCTTGGTGCTGCGCCGCAAGGTCCATTGGTTCTCGAACGAGTTCACCACGGAGACGATCGAATCGCTCGCCTTCGAGCAGATCAGCCGGATCTCGAACTTTGGCTCGGTCGGCAGGCACACGCTCACGGTCCATCGCGCCGACGGCGTGCGCCAGCATTTCGTGCTCCGCGCGGCGTTGGTCGGCGACGAGGCGCAGTGGGCGTTTGTACCGGGGCTGCTCGCGCATTTCAGCAAGCGCGAGCTCCCCCGCGAGTGACGCGGTCGCGATGGTCGCGGTGAGCTTGTCCATCCGA
>Ga0209181_10005708_pt1 | contig 17793 bp, 20 predicted proteins | sample MAT05_FD_187208 | JGI IMG/M metagenome (GOLD analysis project Ga0209181, IMG submission 187208) | Freshwater microbial communities from Lake Fryxell liftoff mats and glacier meltwater in Antarctica - MAT-05 (SPAdes) (version 2) | ecosystem: Environmental > Aquatic > Freshwater > Ice > Liftoff...
CGTGGTCGAGATGTTGGCCAGGTTGTGGCTCGTCGTGGTTTGCGCGCGCATGGCTTCACGGGCGCCCGACATCGCCACATAGATAAGTTTGTCCATGGTGTGCTCACCTTGATTCCTGGTTCAGTTCTGGTCCGTTTAGCGGATGTTGATGATCGTCTGGGTAATGGCGTCCTGCGTGGAGATCACCTGGGCATTGGCCTGAAAGAGCCGCTGCGACGTGATCAGCCGTACCAGCTGGGCGGTCAGGTCCACATTGGAAGTCTCCAGCGCGCCCGACTGCAGCAGGCCGAAGTTGGACTCCGTCGCCTCGCCGCGCTGGGCCACGCCGGAACTGAAGGTTTCCTGGAATGACGTGTCACTGACCTTCTGCAGGCCTTCGATGTTCGAGAAGTTGGCCAGTGCCACCTTGCCCAGCGTCTGCGATTGGCCGTTGGAGAAGCGCGCAAAGACGATCCCCGTCTGGCTGATTTCGAGGCCACGCAGGCGGCCTTCCGCCTGGCCATCCGGGTTGATGCTGTTCACCGTGAAGTCGGCGCCGTACTGGGTGGTAGCACCCAGCTGCAAGCCAGCAGTCAGCGGAGCGGCGCCATTGGTCAGCGCAATGGTTGGAAAGGCGATATTGCCGCCGGCCGGAGTGGCGATGGTGCCCGAGGAATTGAAGGTGAAGGGCTGGCTGGTGCCGACCTGCGCGCCATCGAACGTCATGTTGACGCCCCAGCCAGTGGCTGACTTGGAGAAGTAGTACGTCTGCGTGTGGGAGACCCCCAGCGAGTCGTACAGGATCGTGGACGTGCTGTGGTTGTAGGACAGCGGGTCATTCGGATCGAAGGGTGAGACGACCGGAATCGTCGCGTTGGCGGGCAGGTTGATATTCATGGCAACTGAAGTGCTCGCCTGAGGCGGCGCGGTTTCGGCCGTGACGACCAGCGAGCTCAGCCGACCCTGGTTGAAGCCGTTGGTGCCCGGCACCGGCGCGTAGATCTGCAGGCGTTCGCCCTCGGCGTTCTGCACGACGCCGTCGGCGTCCAGACCAAAGGCACCAACCCGGGAGTAGAGCAGGCTGCCGTTGTCTTCGGTGATGAAGAAACCATTGCCGCTGATTGCCAGGTCGAGCTGGCGGGCCGTGATCTCGACGTTGCCCTGGGTGAATTCCTGGCGGACATCCGTCAGGCGCACGCCGTTGCCGATACCCACCGAGTCGCCGGAGAACACGTCAGCGAATTCGCCGCGGGAGGTCTTGAAGCCGATCGTGTTGGCGTTGGCAATGTTGTTCGACGTGATCTGCAGGTCGGTGGAGGCTGCGTTGAGGCCGCTGAGTGCAATTTGAAATGACATCGTGATTCTCCTTACATGACTGCCTTGACCTGGGAGAGGCGCACGTTGGCGCCACTGTCGGTCCGGATTTGTGAACCGCTGCCGTCGCCCGCGAGCGTAACGCTCTCGACCTTCGACGCGAGATAGGTGGTTACTGCGGTATCGCCGGCACGGCTCTCGATGGCTGCTGTCAGCTTGTACTTGCCTGCCGGAGCCGGCTGCCCGTTGGCCATGGTGCCGTCCCAGCTGAAGTTGCCGAGGCCCTGCTGCTGCGAGCCCAGCGGCAATTCCCGCACCAGTTCGCCCGCAGTGGTGTAGACGCGGACGACTGCTGAGGACGTAGCAAAGGGCAGGTCGACGGCACCCGTCAGGGGTTTGGTGCCCGAGAAGTTGCCCGAACCGGCTTCCGTGAGCACCGTACGGCCGACCATGGAAGCGGCCTGCAGTGCCTGACCGGAGTTGAACGCGTCCGTCAGGCCGCCGATCGACTTGGTCATGTCCGCAATGCCGGTGACGGTGCTGAACTGCGCCATCTGGCCAATGAATTCGCCGTTCTCCATGGGCTTCAGGGGGTCCTGGTTCCTGAGCTGCTGGATCATCAGCGCCAGGAACTCCTCCTGACCGAGCTGCTTGTTCGCCTTTTTCGTGCTGGAGGAGCCCAGCGTGAGGTTGGCGATATCCAGGTCCGTATTCGTTGCCGTAATCGCTGTCACGAACTACTCCTTATTGGCCGAGGGACAAGGTCCGCATCAGCAGATCCTTGGACGTGTTGAGGACCTCGACGCTGTTCTGGTAAGAGCGGGAGGCGGAAATCATGTTCACCAGTTCTTCCACCGGATTGACGTTGGACATGTAGATGTAGCCGTCCTTGTCGGCGAGCGGATTGCCCGGATCCTGGACCCTGGCCGGCTCCGTGGTGCTCTCGACGATGCCAGCCACGCGCACGCCCGCACTGGCGGGGTCCATGCCGGCTGAGTTGTCCATGACGGTCTGGAAGACGGGTTGCCGCGACCGGTAGGCCGTCGCGGCGCTGCTGGCGACCGTGTTGGCGTTGGCCAGGTTGCTGGCCGTGGTGTTGAGGCGGGCGGACTGGGCGCTCATGGCCGAGCCCGCAATGTCAAAGATCTTGGAGAGACTCATGGTCAGCGACCTCCAGTGAAGGCATCGCGCATGCCGCGGATGCGGGATGAGAGGAAGGTGAGGGTGGCCTGGTAGCGCACCGCCGTTTCGGCGATCGCCGCGTTCTCCTTCTGGGAGTCCACGGTGTTGCCGTCCAGACTGGGCTGTTCCGGAACCCTATATAAGGGTGTCGTCGTGTTGGCGCCGGCCGTCCCGGCCTGAATGTGGCCGGGACGCGTGGCAGCCATCGGCAGATCCCCGCCCAGGCCCCCGGCGCTCTGCATGGCGGCGCTGAAGTCGATGTCCCGGGCTTTGTAGTTGGGCGTGTCCGTGTTGGCCACGTTGTCGGCCAGCAATTCCAGGCGCTGATTGGCCAACCCGAGGGCCCGGGCGTGCAAGTTGAACTGTGCGTAGATATCCAGTGCCATACGTTTTCTCCCCACCCGTTCTATGCAAGCGACGTGCCAGCGATGCCGGGGGCAAGGTCAGTGCCTCGCTCCCGGCTGCGGGCGGCAAGCTCTGGCCGCTCCACCGGCAAGCCCCTGCCGAAACTTTCGGCGGTGGACCCCTGGACGGCAGGCACGCTTCTTGCAATTCCCGAGCCATGCATCACGCAACGACACGGCCATGGCTACTCCTCGGTGCGCTCCTCGGCGCCGGGCTCCTCCAGTCCCCGGTGGCCTGGAGCGGCACGGAATGGCAGAGCCATGCCGCGATCCGGGCAGCGGCGGAGGCGGCAGCCCGCCTGGCAATTCCAGGTCCGGCAGAGGTCGTGGCGGATAGTCCGGACCCGCGGCTCCGGCTTGCCGCCTGCGGCCAGCCCCTGACGGCCACCGTGCCGGCGAACGGGGTGCGCTCCGCCCGGCTGACAGCGGATGTGCGCTGTGATGGCGCCCGGCCCTGGCGGCTCTACCTGCCGGTTCGGGTCACGAGTTCCCAGCCGGTGGTCGTGGCCAGCCGCGCGCTGGCCCGCGACACGGTTTTGGCGCCCGGTGACGTCCGGTTGGCGAATTCCCCACTCGGGGCAGCCCCTCCCGGCGCCTTGCACGAGGCGAATCTCGTGGTGGGCCGGCGCCTGCGCCGTCCTGCCGATGACGGCCAGGCCCTGACGACGGGGCTGCTGGCGGCCCCGACCCTGGTGCGGCGTGGTCAGGAGGTTCAGGTTGCAGCCCAGGCTGGCGGACTGCAGGTCCGTATGGCCGGGGTGGCCCGGGGCGACGGGGCCCTGGGAGACACGATTGAGGTGGAAAGCGGCACTTCCGGCCGGGTCGTCCAGGCGGTCGTGCGTTCTGCGAAGTTGGTCGAGGTGTTGCTGCGATAGCACACCGGTATTCGGGTCCTCAAGTTCGCGGCGGGCGTGCCGACAGGAACCGCAGGGCTGCAGACGGTTCGGGTTCAGACGTGGGTTGCACGATGGAGAACGGGTAATGGCAGACAAGATTTCCGGCTTTGGCAGCGGTGGCGTTGACCTAACGTCCACTCGTTCCCGGGGCACAGCCCGCCCGGAGCGGGGGTCTGATGGCGGGAAAGCGGAGACGGTGCGACGCCCGGCGGAGGCCAGCACATCCGCCAGTCAGTTACGCCTGACCGATACCGCCACCACTCTGAAACAGATTGAAGCCCGCATCGGTGACCTGCCGGATGTGGACCGGGCCCGGGTCGAAGCCGTCCGTCAGCGGATCGAAACGGGTGCCTACGAAATCAATGCGGGCCGGCTCGCTGACCGCCTGCTCGCCTTTGAACGGGACCTCGCCTGATGTCAGTACTCGTGCTGCTCACGCAGGAGATCGAGGCCCTGCAGCGGATCCTTGCCACGCTGAGTGCTGAGCGCGCGGCTCTGGACGAACGGGCCCCCGACGCACTGCTGGCCGCCAGCACTGCCAAGGCGGAAGCCGTGGCCCTGGCCGCGAGCCTTGAGCAGCAGCGCCAGGCGCAATCCGCCGCCGATCCGGCCGCCGCGACGGCCGCGGCCAGCAGCCTCATCAACGAACTGAAGACCCTGGCGGCCGAGTGCCGCCAGCAGAACGACGCCAATGGCCTGCTCATTCGCGGCCAGCGGCGCCGCGTTGAAGGCTCCCTGAACGTGCTCCGGGGCGGCCGCGCGGCGCCGGACACCTACGGACGGGACGGCGAGACGCGCCTGATCCAGGCCTCCAGGGCACCACTGGCGTCCTATTAGAAAAGTCTCCGCTCCGGCTTCAGGCCGGATTCATTGAGCGCTCAGTAGTCTTCAGTCGTCATCACTACTGAGGACAAAAAAATGCTGCAACCAAGAACGCTGGGCGTGGTCACCCTGCTGGGACTGCTGGCCAGCACGGCCCTGAGCACGGTCGCGAGCACCGCGGCGAGTGCCGGTGAGCGGGTTTACTACCGCGGGTCCAGCGGCGGTCAATACTCATCCGAGCCCCGGGTTCGCTTCGGCATCGACGTGGAGTGGGGTGGCTACGGCTACGGCTACGCGCCACCGCCATCGCCCGTCGTCTGGTATCCGGCCTACTACGAACCTCCCCGCTACTACTACCGGGGCCCGGGACGGGGTCACGGCAAGCTCCACCGGCACAAGTACCGCCGGAAGGATTGCGACGACTGACGATCAAGAAGGTGAGTCAGCGTCGCGGGTGTCCGGGTACACTGCGCCCCCATGCAAGGGAGTTCAGCAGTGCCGTCCGGTTACCGCATGCCTGCGGAGTGGAGTCCCCACCAGGCGACCTGGTTTTCCTGGCCCCACAATCCGGATACCTGGACGGACTATCTGCCCGCCGTCGAGCGGATTCTGGCGGAGGCCGTCGCGGCGCTGGCGAAGGGCGAGGGCGTCCGCATCAACGTTCGGGACTCCGGCCACGGTTATCACGTCCAGAAACTGCTGGCCGGCAAGGTACCGCCGGACAAGGTGCTCATGCACCAGTTTCCCACCAACGATGCCTGGTGCCGGGACCACGGCGCCATTTTTGTCACCCGCGCCCCTGAGCCGGGTTCTGGCCCGCAGGCGACCCTGAAGGCACTGGATTTTCAATACAACGCCTGGGGCGGCAAGTACCCGCCCTACGATCTGGACAACGCGCTGCCCCAGCGGATGGCCACGGCGCTCGGCGTCCCCTGCCAGGAGATCCCCATGGTCCTGGAAGGCGGCTCGATCGAGGTCAACGGCCAGGGGCTCCTGCTGACCACGGAGCAGTGCCTGCTCAATCCCAATCGCAATCCCAACCTGACCCGGGAGCAGATCGAGTTCCAGCTGAAGTCCCTGCTGGGGGTGACCCGGATTGTCTGGCTCGGGGACGGCATCGCGGGCGATGACACGGACGGGCACATCGACGACCTCACGCGCTTCGTGGCCGAGGATTTGGTGGTGACGGCAGTGGAGCAGGATCCCGCCGATGAGAACTATCAGCCGCTGAAGGAGAACCGGGAGCGCCTGGCCGGAATCCGGTTGCCGGACGGCCGGCCATTGCGCGTCGTTGAACTGCCCATGCCAGCGCCCCTGTACAGGGGCAGCAACCGGCTCCCTGCCAGCTACGCCAACTTCTATGTCGGTAATCGGGTGGTGCTGCTGCCGACGTTCAACTGTCCGGCGGACGAGGAGGCGGCGGCCATACTGGCCCGGTGTTTCCCAGGGCGACGGATCGTGAGCCTGGATTGCCGGGATGTCTTGGTGGGCCTGGGCACCTTTCACTGCCTGACCCAGCAGGTGCCCGTCGCACCGGAGTAGCCTGCCCCCGGGCAGTGTCCCGTCTCGCCGGCACGGAAACTTTCTGTTGTTCCCCGGGCTGGTATTCCCTAAGCTTTCCCTGCCCGACCGAGTGAAACCCCATGGCTGAAGTATCCCGCTTTGTTCACCACCATTTCCGGCACTTCAACAGCGCCGCCCTCGTGGATGCCGCCGATGCCTACGTGAAGCATCTGCAGGCTGACGGCTACATGTTCGTCACCCTGGCCGGCGCCATGAGCACGGGGGAACTGGGCCTGTCTCTGGCCGAGATGATCCGGCAGGGCAAGGTCCACGGGATCTGCTGCACGGGCGCCAACCTGGAGGAAGACGTCTTCAACCTGGTCGCCCACGACCACTATGTCCGGATTCCCGGGTATCGCCACCTGACAGCTGCCGACGAGGAAGCCCTGCTGGCCCGCCACCTGAACCGGGTGACCGATACCTGCATCCCCGAGGAAGAAGCGATTCGCCGCATCGAGCGGGCCGTGCTTGATGAGTGGACGCAGGCTGATGGCCGGGGAGAGCGGTATTTCCCCCACGAGTTCTTTTACCGCATCCTGAGATCGGGAGTCCTGAAGCAGTATTACCAGATCGACCCGAAGGACAGCTGGCTCGTTGCAGCCTGCGAGAAAAACCTGCCCATCTTCGTGCCCGGCTGGGAAGACTCCACTCTGGGCAACATCTACAGCTCCCATGTGATTACCGGCGACGTGAAAAACGTCCACACGGTCCGCACGGGCATCGAATACATGGTGGAACTGGCGGCCTGGTATCAGGCCAACTGCCGGCAGCACTCGATTGGATTCTTTCAGATTGGTGGCGGCATCGCCGGCGATTTCCCGATCTGTGTCGTACCCATGCTGGAGCAGGACCTGCAGATTCGGGATATTCCCCGGTGGGGCTATTTCTGCCAGATCAGTGATTCAACCACCAGCTACGGGTCCTACTCGGGCGCTGTACCCAACGAGAAAATCACTTGGGGCAAGCTTTCCGCAGACACGCCGAAGTTCATCATCGAGTCCGACGCGACCATCGTCGCACCCCTGATCTTTGCCTGTGTACTTGACCAGTAGCACCGGATCAGCCGGCCCCGCTCCATGTGCCCGTTGCGCCTAACCGCCCCGCTTTTACCCTGAAGGAACGCCGTTGGCCAAGAGTGCAGCTGCCATTGCCCGTGATGCCGCCCTGACGCCGGTCGTCGCCCCGGAGGCGCCCTGGACGCCCGAAGATTCCGCGGAGCTGTATCGCGTCGAGTCCTGGGGTGATTCCTTTTTCATGATCAATGAGCTGGGGCATGCCGCCGTCAAGCCGTTTGGCGACGACCGGCTGGCCATCGACTTCGTGAAGCTCATCCAGGAGCTCGAGAGGCGAGCCATCTCGTCGCCCGTGCTGATTCGTTTTCAGGACGTCCTCCAGTCCCGGGTGCGCATGCTGAATGAAGCCTTCGGCGCGGCCATCGAGGAGGCCAACTACGGCAATCGCTACAACGGCGTGTACCCCATCAAGGTCAACCAGCTCCATGAGGTGGTAGAGGAGGTGCTTGAGGCCGGCCGCAAGTACGGCATGGGCCTGGAGTGTGGCTCCAAGGGCGAGCTCATCGCCTGCCTGCCCCATCTCACCGAAGAGGGCATGCTGCTCGTCTGCAACGGGGTCAAGGACCGCTCGATGCTGTCGCTGATCCTGTCGGCCCAGCGCCTGGGACTGAATGTGGTTCCGGTGATGGAGAAGTACTCGGAGTTCGAGTCGCTGCTGGCGCTGGCTGACCTGCAGGGGGTCGCCCCGATCCTGGGCGTCCGGGTACGGCTGGCCACCCGCGGTTCCGGGCGGTGGTCGGAGTCCGGCGGTGCCCGCTCCAAGTTCGGCCTCTCGGTGCCGGAACTCGTGCGTCTCGTCGCGGAGCTGGAGCGCCGGGGCAAGCCGGAGTCACTGGCACTCCTCCACTTTCACATCGGCAGCCAGATCATCGACATCCAGGTGCTCAAGCGGGCCCTCAAGGAGATGACGCAGATTTACGCGTCGCTGCACCAGCGCGGAGTGAAGGTGCGGTACATCGACATCGGCGGCGGCCTGGGGGTCAGCTACGGCGCTGGCCACGCGCGAGGCGAGGCGGGCGTGAACTACGGTCTGCAGGAATACGCCAATGCGGTGGTCTTCGCCATCAAGGAAGTCTGCGACGTGCAGGAAGTGCCGACTCCCATCATCGTGTCCGAGAGTGGCCGGGCGATCACTGCCCACCACTCGGTACTGCTGGTGCCCGTGCTCGAGGGCCACCGGCGGGGTGGCCCCGACCACGTGGAGTTGCCTGCAGAGCCCCACGCTGCCGTGGAGGCGCTCTCGAAGATCCTCGATAACGTGCGCAATCCCGACCGGGAACCCGAAGAGCTCGTTGAGGCTTACCACGACATCGAAGAGATCCGGACCGAGGCGCGCACGCTGTTCAGCCTGGGCTACCTTGAGCTCGGCCAGCTGGCGACCGTGGAGGAACTCTACTGGTCCATTGCCCGGGACCTGCTGGCCCGGCTGCGCCTCGCGGAGATCGACCCCGCGCCGGCTGAGCTTCTGGAGCTGGAAGAGAAGCTGACGGACCGCTACCTCTGCGACTTCTCGGTTTTCCAGTCCATCCTTGATCATTGGGCCATCGACCAGTCGTTCCCGATCATTCCCATCGACCGGCTCGACGAGAAACCGGATCGTCGGGCTCAGCTGGTCGACCTCACCTGCGATTCAGATGGCAAGGTCAGTCACTACATCTCGGCCATGGACGACAAGACCTTCCTGCCGGTGCATTCCCTGGAGGGCGACCAGCCGTATTACCTGGGATTCTTCCTCATGGGTGCCTACCAGGACATCATGGGTGATACCCACAATCTGTTCGGTCGCGTGGCTGAAGTCCACGTCTATGCGGATGCTGACGAGCCGGACAATTTCTGGATCGAGCGCATCATCCCGGGGGCCGCCATCCACGAGATGCTGGCCCAAGTGCAATACTTCCCCAATGACCTCAATCGACGCATGAGCGACATCGTCAAGCGCAAGATCGATGCGGGCATCATCCGGCCCACGCTGGGCATGGAAATTCTCGGCCAGTATCTCGCCTGCTTCAACGACACCACCTACTGCGATGCGCGGCCGGAGCGCGCCGGGTGAGCCAGGCGGTGGTGCCCACGGCCCTCGTGCAGATGCGTTGTTCTGCTGATCCGGCGGACAACCTGCAGAGGGCCCTCGGCCTGGCGCGGAAGGCGGCACAAAATGGCGCCAAACTGATTTGCCTGCCTGAACTGTTCCAGAGCCGCTACTTCTGTCAGAGCGAGGACAGCGCGCAGTTTGCTCTGGCCGAGGCGGTGCCGGGACCGGGATCCGAGGCTTTCGGCGTCCTTGCCGCCGAGTTCGACGCCACCATCGTTATCAGTCTCTTTGAAAGGCGCGCGCCGGGCCTCTTTCACAACACGGCCGCCGTGCTGGATGGCCGCAGGGGCTACGCCGGCAAGTATCGGAAGATGCACATCCCGGACGATCCCCGGTTCTACGAGAAGTACTACTTCACGCCAGGCGACCTGGGGTTCCGCTCCTTCGCGACCGGGGCGGGCAATCTCGGTGTGCTGATCTGCTGGGACCAGTGGTACCCGGAGGCCGCCCGGCTGACGGCGCTGAAAGGTGCCGAGATCCTGATCTACCCCACGGCCATCGGCTGGCAGCCGGAGGAAAAGGCCCGGCTCGGCGAGCGGCAGCACGCGGCCTGGGAGTTGATGCAGCGTGCCCACGCCGTGGCGAATGGCTGCTTCGTGCTGGCCGTCAACCGGACGGGCTTCGAGCCGGACCCGACGGGCAACGGCGGCATCGAGTTCTGGGGGCAGAGTTTCGCCGTGGCCCCGGACGGCCGGATCCTGGCCCGCGGGCCGGCGGACGCGGAAGCCGTTCTGGAACTGGAGCTGAACAGAGCGGAGATCGAGGCCTTCCGCATCGGCTGGCCTTTCCTCCGGGACCGGCGCATCGATGCCTACGAGGACATCACTCATCGTTTTTCAGACGCGTAGCGCGGGATCGCGCCTGAAGGCGCTCCTACGGGTCAATGCGGTTCGCCGCTGCCGTGCCGTCGCGCCAGGTAGCGCCCCATGTCGCCGGCACTCCGCAGAAAGCGGCGACCCTGCCATTCCCGGACGTCCAGGCCCGCGAGCGCCAGCTCCGCCGCCGGGGTCGGCGCGACCACCAGTAGCGGCAAGCCCTGGTTCTCTGCGCCGACCGCCGCGATCACGGCGGCCCGGGGCCGGGGAAAGTCGACATAGTGGATGTCCAGAACCTGGCGCAGTTGCGGATAGAACGCCAGTACACCTTCCAGCGTCGCGCAGGCCGGGCAGTAGCACAGGCCCCGGGTACCGGCCTTGAAGTCGGGCTTCAGAAGAAACAGCTGGTCTCTCGTCATGAGCAAGGTCCGATGGGTGGCCGCTGATCCGGAGCACTGATGTGAGCGAATTCACCAACATGTCCGCCCCCGTCATTCTATGGTTTCGTCAGGACCTTCGTCTTGGGGACAACGCCGCACTCACCGCCGCTTGTGCCTCGGGACAAGCCGTACTGCCCGTGTTCATCCGGGACGACGACGCTGCAGGCCGCTGGCAGAACGGCGGCGCCACGCGCTGGTGGCTCCACGGGAGTCTGGAGCGCCTGGACGCCGAGCTGCGACGGCGCGGGTCCCGCCTGATCTTGCGCACGGGGGACTTTACTCGCGTACTCACCAGCCTCCTTCGCGAGACGGGTGCTGAGGCGGTCCACTGGAGTCGGAGCTATGAGCCCGGCGAGGCCGCTCTGGAGGACCGATTAAGGCAGCAGTTGGGTGACGCAGCGACCCTGCGCCGCTTTGCGGGGCGCCTCCTTTTCGAGCCCGAGACTATTCGCACGGCCGCCGATCGTCCCTTTCAGGTGTTCACGCCGTTCTGGAAGGCTTGCCTTGCCCAGCCGGCACCCTCACCACCGCGCCCCGCGCCCGAGGAATTCGGCCGCCCGGTGAGTTGGCCGGCTAGCGAACCACTCGCGGACTGGAACCTGTTACCACGGCAGCCCGACTGGAGTGGTGGCCTGCGCTCGGCCTTCGAGCCCGGCGAGGCTGCCGCCGTGGCACGACTGGAGACCTTTCTCGATAGCGCTGTGCAGCGCTATCGCGACGGCCGCAATCGGCCCGGGGCTGCGGGCACGTCACGTCTCTCTCCTTATCTGCACTTTGGTGAGATCAGTCCCCGCCAGGTCTGGCATGCCGTCCAGGCCAGCATGGCGGCAGGAGCTGCCCCCGAAGGCGAGGGCGCGGGCTTCCTCCGGCAATTGGGCTGGCGCGACTTCTCGGCCCATCTCCTGTTTCACTGCCCACATCTTCCGGAGCAGCCCCTGCGGCCGGAGTTTGCGCACTTTCCCTGGGCACCGGAGCCAGAACTGTTCAAGGCCTGGTGCCAGGGTCGCACGGGCTATCCGCTGGTCGACGCCGGGCTGCGGGAATTGTGGTCCACGGGCTGGATGCACAACCGGGTGCGGATGATTGTCGCGTCCTTTCTGGTGAAGGACCTGCTGGTGCCGTGGCAGGAGGGGGAGGCCTGGTTCTGGGACACGCTGGTCGACGCGGATCTCGCCAACAATGCCGCCAGCTGGCAGTGGGTCGCGGGCTGCGGCGCGGATGCGGCGCCGTTCTTCCGCGTCTTCAATCCGGTGCTGCAGTCCCGGAAGTTTGATCCGGAGGGGGCCTACATCCGGCAGTGGGTGCCGGAACTGGCCGCGTTGCCGGACGAACACTTGCACGCCCCGTGGGAAGCCCCAGCCAGCGTTCTCGGGCACGCCGGCCTGCGTCTGGGCACCGACTATCCCCATCCCATCGTCGACCATCGCGCCGCACGGCAACGCGCCCTGGATGCTTTCACCAGCCTGCGCCGGGAACGAACCCGTGCATAATCGCCCACGTCATTTTTTTCATCCGGAGCCGTTGCGATGATTACCTACGTTGCCATCCTGTTCGCCAAGCCGGGCCATGAGCTGGCCGTCACCCAGTTTTACCAGGACCTGGAGCCGCTGCTGCGGGAGGCAACCGGCTACCGGGGCCGAAGGATGCTGCGCGCCCGTCCCGGGGCGATGGAGGCGGAAGTCCGCCGCGTGACGCCGCCGGAAGAACTGAAGGGTCACGGCCATGAAGACGGGCCCGCTGGCGTCCAGTTCGTCCTCGTGGAGCAATGGGACAGCGTGGCGGATCGCATTGCGTTTTCCCGGGGTGCTTCCGGCGCCCGGAGCAAGGACCTGTTTCCCCACCTCCTGCCCCAGCACTCCCACGAGTTCTACGAAGACGTGACGCCGCAGCCCTGACACGTCAGACCTGACAAGTCAGACCTGAGGCGCCGTGGTCATTCAGCGCGGGAGCCTGCTGCTCGCCGGGTTGCTGGCGGCCGGACGCTGTGCGGCCCTGGCCAGCGGCGCACCGCCGACCGACGCCGGGTTTGCCGCCACCTCACCCTGGGCGGTGGTGCTCTTCCGGCCTGAGGACCCCGGCATCTGCACGGGCAGCCTGATCGCGCCGCGGTACGTGCTGACCGCCGCCCACTGCGCCGGCCCGGGACTCAGCGTCCTCTTCGGCAACCGGTCCCGGGAGTTGGCCCGTCGGGTTGTCGTGCGCGAGGTGATCCGGCACCCGAAGTACACCAGTCAGCCCAATGCTTACGATCTGGCTCTGCTGCGCCTCGCCCGGCCGTTGCGGGTGCGACCGGTGCCGATTGCCAGCCGGGCAGAATCCTGGGATCTGGTGCGTCCGGACGGCGCGGCAACCATCCTTGGCTGGGGTGCCACAGCGGCGGGAGTGCAATGGCCCGACGTGCTGCTTCAGGCCACGATCCACTTCACGGCACTGGGGATCGTTGGGACCCACATCTATCTGGACTCGCCCGAAGGGGGTCCCTGTGGCGGCGACAGCGGCGGACCCCTGCTCGTGACTGGTTATGACGGACAGCCCGTCCTGGTGGGGGTCGCCAGCGTCACAGTCGGTAACCTGTGCGCCGCCGGGGGCGGCATTGCGGGCTATACGGATGTCTCGGTCCTGCTGGATTTCATCCGGGACCACGTCCCGGACCTGCCAGAACGCCTGCCGCCACTCGATTTCGGTCAGCCCCGTTACTGAGGCGGCGAATCCCAACCGCTCCCGCCGCCGAAATGGCAGTGACTGATAAAAGGACGGGCCCCGCCATTCGGGCACAATGACCTCCATGGAGTCACCAATCCCCTCCGCTCCCGGGCAGCTGATCAGCGACCTGCTGGCAGCGGCTGAGGACCTCGACGTGGCGGCCTGCGAACGCCTGTGTGTGCTCGCCGTGGCCGATCTCGACCCACTGGTGCTCGTCTGCGATGTGGTTTCGCCAGTGCTGCGCGAGGCGGGGAATCGCTGGCATCGGGGCGAATGGTCGGTCATTCAGGAACGCATCCTGTCGGGCGTGGTGAAACGCCAGCTGTCGTCGGCGCTGGATCGCCATCTGGCCCAGGCCGACGGGCCCAGCGTGGTGTTCGCGACCTTGAGTGGCGAGCGTCACGAGCTCGGTGGCCTGATGGGTGCGGTGGTGGCCGCCAGCCGCGGGTTCCGATGCATCTATCTGGGGCCCGATCTCCCGGCCACCGAGATTGGCAGCTTTTGCGTGCGCCGGCCAGCCGATGTCCTGGCCATCAGCGTCGTGACGCAGCCGGATGTCAACGATGCTTCAGGACAGTTGCACACGCTGCGGCAGCTGGTCCCCGCCCCGACGGAGATCTGGGTAGCCGGCCAGGCTGCTACGCTGCTGTCCCGCGACCCGCTGCCGCCCGGGGTGGTGGCAGTCGCCGACCTCACTGGATTTCTGGCGAAGCTGGCCGGACTGAGACAAAGGACGCCATGAAAATTTCCCGAACCCGGATCGTGTGGCTGCTCGCGATCGTCGCCATCATTGGGCTGGTCTGGCAGATCCGTCGCCCGGGCCCTGCGGTGGTCACGGAGCCGGTGCGCCGGGACATCGTCGAGCTCGTGGTGGCCAGCGGCAAGCTCCAGGCCGTCCGGGAAACCCAGGTCGGCGCGGAGTCCGCGGGCATCGTCGAGAGTCTCGCCGTGAACGAGGGCGCTGTCGTACGCCAGGGCGACCTGCTGGGCCGGCTCACGGCAGGGGACACAGCGCCCCGCCTCGCTTCCGCCCGGGCTGCTCTGGATGTGGCAGGAAAGAACGTGCGGGCCGAACAGGCAGCGCTCGACAAGGCGCGGCAGGAACTGGCCCGCTTCCAGCTGCTGGCGGAGCGCAAGCAGGTCTCCACCGCTGAACTCGAGCGGGCCGAGGCGGATGCCCGGGTGCAGGCGGCGCGGACCGAGGCGGCCCGGGCCCGGGGTCGGGAGGCCGCTGCCGAAGTCGACCGGGTCGGCCCGGAGTTTGGCCGCCGTGAGGTCCGGGCGCCGTTCAACGGGGTCATCACCGATCGTCTGGTGGAGCCGGGCACGCCCGTCGCGGCGGCCCAGGGCTGGTTCCGGATTTCCGAGATGGCCGCGACCGAGATCGAGGTGGAGACGGATGAGAACAACCTGGGCAAGCTCAAGGTGGGTCAGCCGGTCATCGCTTTCGTGCCGGCGTATCCGGACCGGCCCTTTCGCGGCACGCTGACCCAGGTGGGGCCCTTCGTGGACAGCGAGCGGGGCGTGGTGCGCCTCAAGATCACGCCCCAGGAGTTGCCCGACTTCGTCCTGCCGAACATGACGGTGGATGTCAGCATCGAAGTGCAGCGGGCCAATCAGGCGCTGGCGTTGCCGGTGAGCGCGGTGGCGCTCCAGGCCAATCCCCCGTTCGTGCTGGCCGTCGGCGAGGGGGGCGTGCTGGAGCGCCGGCCGGTGAAGGTCATCGGCCGCAACCCCGACTGGGTGGCCGTGGCGGAGATCCCGGAGGGCACGGCGGTGGTGCGGCAGCTGATGGGCATGTCTCCGGGCCGGAAGATCCGGCCAGTCACTGAGCCGCCGGCCGCAGAGGGCGGCGGACCGCCCAAGAGTGTGGCCACCCGCTGATGTTGTCCTACTTCATCCGCTCCGTCGCCTTCCGGCACCTGCGCTACAGCGTGGGCCAGTCATTGCTGACGATCGGCGTCGTCGGGATCAGCGTGCTGCTGATCATTTACCTCCGGACGATCATTGGCGGCACCCAGAACCGTATTACGCAGAACACGACCGGCGCGATCCCCCACATCACCGTGGAGCCGCCGGAGCGGACCCCGGTCGGGGCGTGGCAGCTGACTAACCTGGGCATCGATCCCGACACGCTCTACGTGGGGGAGGTCGTGAATCTCCCGAAGGCCCGGGAAGTGATCGAGGACTGGCGCCTGTGGCTGCCGTCCCTCGATGCGGTGGACCCGGGAGTCGCGACGGTGTCGCCGGTCGTCACTGGCCAGGCTTTCATGAATCGGGGCTCCCGGCGCCAGTCTGTCCGGGTTACCGGCGTGCTGCCGGAACGCCACAACGGCATTGTCGAGATCGAGAAGAACCTGGACGCCGGCCGTTTCATCGGTATGGTGTCCGGTGACGTGGTGCTGGGCCAGAAGCTGGCCAGGGACTTCGGCCTGAAGCTCCGGGACAAGGTCCGGCTCGTGGGTCCCGAGGGGCTCACGCTGAACTTCTCGGTGGCCGGCATCTACACCACGGGTTTCGGCCAGGTGGACGACGGCCAGGTGTTCGTGACCCTGCGGGATGGGCAGTCCCTGCTGGAGCTGGGCGGTTCGATCAGCTCCTTCGGGCTGAAGCTGACTGACCTTTACGATGCCGAGAACGTGGCCCGGCGGATGGCACCCTCGCTGCCCTTCAAGGTGCAGTCCTGGGTCGTGCAGAACCCCAACCTGTTTCGCACCCTGGATGCCCAGGGTCAGACCCGGGATCTCATTCTCATCATGACCACCATTGCCTCCGGCTTTGGTATCGGCAGCATTCTCGTCATGGTGGTGACGAGCAAGTACCGGGAGATCGGGATCCTGAAGGCCATGGGGGCAACCCCCGGGGAGATCCAGAGCATCTTCGTGCTCGAGGGTCTGCTGCTGGCCTTCGTCGGCTGTCTGGTCGGTGTTCCTCTTGGCGTACTGCTGCTCAAGGGCCTTGCCGCTATCCGCTCGGTCGGTCCCGACGGTCGCGTCGATGCGCCGTTCCTGATCGAGATCGATCCGATGCTGCTGCTCGGTGCCTCCCTCGTGGCCATGGCCACCGGAGTCGTCGCCTCCTACTTCCCGGCCCGCCGGGCCGGGAAGGTGGATCCCATGCAGGTCATCCGGGGCAGCTGATGGCACACCCTGTCGTCGAGCTCGACCGCGTCGGCAAGATTTACTACAACGGCGACGTCGAGACTCCGGTGCTGTTTGATATTTCCTTTGCCATAGTGCCGGGCGAGTTCGTGGCGATCGTCGGCGGCAGCGGCTCGGGCAAGACCACCTTGCTGAATCTCATGGGCCTGCTTGACCGCCCGACGGCGGGCGTGATTCGGGTCGAGAATCAGGAAGTCAGCCAGCTCGATGAGCTGAAGCGCGCCAGGGCCCGGCGGGACCGGCTGGGGTTCATCTTCCAGTTCCACTACCTGTTGCCGGAATTCACCGTGCTCGAGAACGCGCTCATGCCCTGCCGGATGCGCGGTCGGGAGTTCGAGAAGTCCCAGGAGCCCCGTATGCGCGAGCTGCTCAAGGCCGTCGGCCTGGAGGACAAGCTGAAGGTCCGGCCGCCCCAGTTGTCCGGTGGCCAGCAGCAGCGCGTCGCCGTGGTGCGCTCCCTGGCGAACGAGCCGGCGGTGGTCTTTGCCGACGAGCCAACGGGCAACCTCGACAGCAAGAGCGGGCGTTTGGTGTTTGATCTGATGAAGCGCCTCAGTCGTGAATCCGGCACGGCCTTCGTGATGGTGACCCACGACGACAACTTCGCGCTGGAAGCCGACCGGGTGATCCGCATCCGGGACGGCCGGCTGGTCGGAGCGCCGGTCGGAGCGCCGGAGGAGCGCCTGTAGGCGCGATCGATACCGCCATTGCCCCCTGATCGCGCCTGAAGGCGCTCCCGCCAGCGGAAACGGCGGACAATCGCCCCATGCTCTTGCCTGACCACGATTTCGTCAAACCCGCCACGCTGGCAGAGGGCCTCGCTGTGCTCCGGGACGCCACCGGTGACGTGCGGCTGCTGGGGGGCGGAGCTGGCCAAGGGCTTTGTGCACTACGTGGGCGAGGAGGTGGCCGCTGTCGCTGCCACCGACCCGCTGATTGCCGAGGCGGCGCTGGACCTCATCGAGGTTGAGTACGAGGTGCTGCCGTCCGTGACTTCCCTGCGCCGGGCCCTGCAGGCGGACGCGCCGCAGCTGCACGAGTGGGCCACTGGCAACGTGGCGCTGGCCGACTTCACCAATCCCGACAAGCTGCAGCTGTGGACCCCGACCCAGGGTGCGCCGATGTATCAGATGGCGCTGGCCAAGCCCCACCATTTCACCGCGGCGCTCCTGTCCCGCGTCGCCGGCAAGCCCGTAAAGATCAAGGCTACCGGCGACGAGGAGTTCATCATGTACCGGGGTTCCGGCGAAACCCGGTACCGCTTCCGGACCGGCGTGACCCGGGACGGCAGGCTCAAGGCTCTCGAAGCGGACGTCACCTTCGATGCGGGCGCCCACGCGGAGTGGGCC
>Ga0209181_10005709_pt1 | contig 17790 bp, 19 predicted proteins | sample MAT05_FD_187208 | JGI IMG/M metagenome (GOLD analysis project Ga0209181, IMG submission 187208) | Freshwater microbial communities from Lake Fryxell liftoff mats and glacier meltwater in Antarctica - MAT-05 (SPAdes) (version 2) | ecosystem: Environmental > Aquatic > Freshwater > Ice > Liftoff...
AAACTGAATATGGATTCGCTAGCCCTCAAAGAACTACTTTATAAAATGGCCGATGATCAATTGATCTTAGGCCATCGCAATTCAGAGTGGACAGGTTTTGGCCCTTTGCTCGAAGAAGACATTGCGTTCTCTTCTATGGCGCAAGATAAAATCGGCCATAGCTTGGCATTGTTTAACATCCTGCACCAATTGGGAGAGAGCGAACCTGACACGGTTGCCTTCACCCGCAATGCCAATCAATTTCACAACAGCATTTTTACGGAGTTGCCGAATCAAGAATATGACTTCAGTCTGATCCGTCATTTTTTATACGATACACAAGAGGCCATTCGATTTGAATTGTTAAGCAATTCCTCCTATGAACCTCTCGCACAGGTAGCCCGGAAATTTCGTGGTGAACTGCGCTACCATACCCTTCACGCAAAAACATGGATCAACCAACTTGGCTCCGCTACCGAAGAAAGTATTGGTCGGCTACAAAAGTCGCTTGAATATGCGATGCCCTACGCGCTTGGCATGTTTGAGGAATCTCCTTATGAAAAAGAGCTTATTGAAGCAGGTATTTTTGTGGGCGAAAAGGAGTTGAAAGAAAAATGGCTTGTTAAAATCCAGGAAACTATTTCAAAGACAAGCCTTGTGTTGCCAGATTGGAAAATTATCACACCTGTAACGGGCGGAAGAATAGGAAAGCATAGCGAACACCTTCAACCTTTGTTGGATGAAATGAGCGAGGTGTTTAGAATTGACCCGGGGGCCGAGTGGTAAATCGGTTACGATTTGCCAGTTTCCAGTTGCTGGTGCTAAATAAGATAACTGGAGTTAGGCAATGTCGTTAAATTATTGTCAGGCTGAGCCAGTCGAAGCCCATTTGGAAACACGAATAAGCCGTTTTCGACAAGCTCAAACTGACAACATTCAAAGTTTCCTGTAACTTTAGTACGATATGACTGAAAAATCAGTAGGATGAAAGAGGTAACAACTGAACTAGAATCCATTGCATTAGATTTTTCAAAACGGATTTCAGAAATTATGTCAATCAAATTATTCCAAATTCATTTTCGATCAACTATCCATGACCAATAGCCCATCGATAAAGCAAGTGTACGAGTGGTTGGAAGAAGTAAAAGACCCCGAAATACCGGTGTTGTCACTAGTTGACTTAGGCGTAATTACGGAAGTAGAAATAAAGGGTGACACCGTTAAAATAGAGCTCACTCCAACCTTCGCAGGATGCCCCGCAATGGACATAATGAGAAATGAAGTGATTGAAAAATTAAAAAATAAAGGCATTCAGAATGTAACGGCAACCATTTCTTTCCGAATCCCTTGGTCGTCTGAACTCATTTCTGAAAAAGGGAAAAAGGCACTCAAGCAATATGGACTAGCGCCCCCCCCTTCCAACAAAATATTTACCGAACTAGAAATATTGGAAAATGCCATTTGTCCGCGCTGCGATAATACCCACACCGAAATGAAAAGCCCGTTCGGCCCGACACTATGCCGCTCGCTCTATTATTGCTTCGATTGTAAAGAAGCCTTTGAACAATTTAAGCCTCTTTAAATATTTTAAGAAAATCAATAAATGTTACACCTTTCAGGGCAATTGATCGAAAACCTTTAATCTTGCCGCCCGTATAGATTAACCTATGAGATCTCACTTTAAGTTAGTTTTCTTTTTTTTGTTGCCCATCGGGGGAGCGATGCTTACTAGCTGCGGCCGACATGCTACTTCTAGTGAAAGAACGACTTTTACACAAGCCGATTCGCTAACGGAAACCTATCTCGTACTTCAAGATACTCTTTTACATACCTGGAATTTGGTGATCAGAGAGGAAGAAGTGAAACGGGAGACAATGGATAAGGTAATCCAGCATTTACTGAAGATGTCCGCAGGTGATCGTACGCAGTTGACCTCGTTGGCCACTCGTTTTGAACAACTCAACCGACTGCACATTACGCCCAAAACACTGACCAATCATTATGTGGTAGAAGAACATGACTTTGCTGCCAAGTCGTTGGTGAGCGAGATTTTGTCTCTGGCGGAGTCAAATCCGGGCGTTATTGGCGACAAAGGGTTTTCTAAACTGATTGATAGAATAAAAGTGGCCGATCAGCGTACTTCTGTATATAGATCGGGCTACGATAGCATTGCCCGCCAGTTCAATAATTTTTTAAAAACAAATAGGCTGTTTCTCTTGGACTTGGAAAAAAATGGTGGTTTAGAAGCCCGCCCGACTTTTGGCCGAAATGAATAGTTTTATGGATTTTTTTTAAACGCGGCCTTCACCGCATTATTCAATTCTTCTCCCGCTTTTTTAAGGCTCGCCTCCACCTCTTTCCAGCGCTCTTTGTTTTCCGCTTCGTTTTTTAATTTATCGGCCGCTACTTTCAGTTCTTCGTACTTCGTTTTCAAATCAGCCTCCACACGCGTGGTGGCGTCTTTTGCTTCGACTAAAAACTGATCAAATTTCTTTCCAAATTCCTTAAAAAATTTCTCGGCAGATCCTTCTTGATTTGTTTCCATATAATTTTTTATTCAACTTTCTAAAGTTAAGGATATTTCAATTAAGAAAAGCTGAGTGACTTTAGATTTTAACAATGGACTTTAATATTGATTTTTCAAATGTAGATTTCTTAGACTTTAAAAAGTTGAATATCACTTTTGAAGAGATAAACAGCGTTTTGCCAACCCAACCGCCTATCACGAGCCACAAGAAGATTTTATCTATGCTCTCGGCTATGGCTCGCGAAGAAAATTTGGTCAGATTGCGTACCAGATTTCAAAAAACAGTAACTTTGATATGGAAGTTTTACAAATCGACTTGCCTTATGAAAAAGACGTTAGAGAGCACTGGTGCAAAAACAACTGAAAAAAAAGAAGACTATTTTGAGATAGTAAGCAATAATCACAATCCGGCTAATCAAATGTCTCAACAAGAACTTATCCAGCTGATTCTGGACAAGCGTTCCGAAAAACTCAAAAAAGCATCCTAATGATTTTCTCAAAATTACGCTCCGTCTCTCTAGTTCTTATTTTTTTTGTCTTACTATCCTCCTGTTCATCGAAGAACACGTCTTATCAACCCAAGTACAAAAAACCCAATCCCAATAAGCCTATACCTTGTCCGCAAAAAGATTGTTAGCCATGCGCAAAATAATAATAGCTATTGATGGATACTCGGCTTGTGGAAAAAGTACCACAGCCAAAGAGGTAGCCAAAGAATTGAGCTATCGGTATATCGATTCAGGTGCTATGTATCGCGCGGTGACACTTTATTTTTTAGATCACTTAGTTTCGTTCACCAACCCAAAAGAAGTAGACAAGGCACTTCAAAATATCAACCTCGCTTTTCGAGTCAATGAAAAAGGCGGTACTGAAGTTTTCTTGAACGGAATAAACGTAGAGAAGAATATCCGAAAAATGCGAATCTCTGAGAATGTAAGCCAAGTGAGTACGATTAAAGAAGTACGTAATGCCATGGTCGCTCTTCAGCGGAAGTTGGGAAAGGACAAAGGCATTGTCATGGACGGGCGAGACATTGGTTCAGTTGTTTTCCCTGAGGCAGAACTAAAGCTGTTTTTAACAGCCGAGATTTTAGTTCGCGCCTTCCGTAGGCAAAAGGAGCTTCTGGAGCGCGAAGATTTAGTGGATATCGATGACATCATTGAAAATCTGCAAACGCGCGATCGGATAGATAGTACTCGCAAGGAAAGCCCTTTGATTAGGCCTGCCGAGTCCACAGAGATTGACACTACTAACATCACCATCGATGAGCAAGTTGATGAGGTAATTCGGTTGAGTTTGTCTAAGATAATTGCAAGAAATTCGAGAAAAAATTAATCCTGCAGAACGACCTGCTCAAATCGCATAACTTCTTCTTTTCACTTGCTTTGTCGCTTGGATTTAATTGCTAATTTTGCCGCATCCCGTCCTTGTGGCAGGTAGAATTTAACTTAACTTTATTGCGCCAACTCATGGGCAAATTCATCCGACTTAAAAAGGGCTTTACCATCAACCTGGCGGGCAAGGCGTCCCCAAAAGTGGTAGAAATTGAGCAACCCGAAACGTTCGTTATCAAACCGACCGACTTTAATGGCATCTACATGCCGAAACCGTTTGTGAAAGAGGGCGATCCAGTAAAGTCCGGCACCCCACTTTTCCGCGACAAGAAGCACGAAAATGTGCTGCACACAGCTCCAGTAAGTGGCGAGGTGGTGGAAATAAAGCGTGGAGAGAAAAGGAAATTATTGGAGATCAAAATACTGGCCGATAAAAAGGTGGAGTATGAGCCTTTTAAAAAGTACTCTGTTTCTGAAATAAATAATCTGCCCGTTGCGGAGGTGAAAGATCAGCTGTTAAAGTCAGGAGTATGGCCAAATCTCATTCAACGCCCTTTTGGCATTGTGGCCGATCCGGAGGTTACACCCAAGGCGATTCACATCTCTGCATTTGATACCCACCCGCTTGCGCCCGACTATTCCGTTTTGTTCAAAGGTCAAGATCAGTTTTTTCAAGTAGGTGTGGATATTTTGAAAAGGCTTACTTCTGGTGCGGTCCATATAAACACACACTCTGCAAACGAAATTTCTACGGTCTTCTCTCAAGTAAAAGGGGCAGAAGTAAATAAATTTTCAGGGCCGCATCCAGTGGGCTGTGTGGGCGTTCAAATCCACCACCTGGATCCGATCAACAAAGGTCAAATCGTTTGGACAATTACTCCGGCAGGGGTTATCCAAATCGGCAAACTTTTCTTAAACGGGATCTACGATTCCTCTAAAATCGTGGCCGTGGTAGGATCGGAAGTAAAAACTCCACAATATTATAAAACCTTTACGGGAGCATCTGTAAAAAAATTCTTAGAAAAAAATTTAAAACAAGATCACGTACGTGTGATCTCAGGAAATCCTTTAACAGGTTCGGCCATCGAAAAAGACGGTCACCTAGGATTTTTTGATCAACAACTTAGCGTTTTGCCAGAAGGCGATTATGCAGAATTCGTTGGATGGATTACCCCAGGCGAGAGAAAACTAAGTTTCCACCGCGCCATCGGGTTGTTCTCGTTCCTCTCACCAGGTAAAGAACGAGTGGTGGATACAAATACACACGGAGAACCACGTGCGTTTGTGCAAACCGGCATTTTCGAACAAGTAACGCCCATGGATGTGTTACCAACTTACTTGATCAAGAGCATATTAGCCGAAGACATTGATGAGATGGAAGCGTTGGGCATTTACGAAGTGATAGAAGAAGACTTAGCGCTTTGCGAATTCGTGGATGTATCCAAACACAAAGTGCAGGAAATCATCAGAGAAGGAATTCAATTAGTTCAACATAGTTAATCAGGCAGTCAATGGAATTTATAAAGCATCAGATTGAAAAGATTAAGCCAAACTTTGAAAAAGGTGGCAAGTGGGAGAAACATTATTACTCCTTTGAAGCATTAGAAACATTTTTATTCGCGCCCGCCACTACCAATGGAGTAAAAGGCGCACAAATTAGAGATGCCATTGATTTGAAAAGATTGATGATGACGGTAATTATCTCCATGGTACCCTGTTTGCTTTTTGGGATGTGGAATGTAGGCCACCAACATTTTTTAGCCATTGGCAACGCGAGTGCAGGTTTCGGTGAAAAATTTTGGATTGGTGTGGTGCAAGTAATGCCAATCGTAGTCGTTTCCTACGGAGTAGGTTTGGGCATCGAATTTGTGTTTGCCACCTTTAGAAGACACCCCGTTAATGAAGGGTTTCTGGTAACAGGCATGTTAATTCCGCTGGTGATGCCTCCCGATCTTCCTTTGTGGCAAGTAGGTTTGGCTACCGCTTTTGCAGTAATCATCGGCAAAGAAGCTTTTGGCGGAACAGGCATGAACGTGTTAAACGTAGCATTGACAGCACGCGCATTTTTATACTTTGCATACCCAACCGATATTTCAGGTAGCGTGTGGACCTTCATTGGCGATGCTAAAACAGTAGCAGGATATTCTGGCGCAACTCCCTTATCGTTAGCTGGCGATGCGGCTACTTCAGGAACAAATGTAGTTTCACAACTCAGTTCTTTTGGCGCAGGCTGGAATGAGGGTGTGTTTTCTTTTACCAATATGTTTATGGGTATTATGCCCGGCTCCATTGGCGAAACCTCTACGTTGATGTGTTTAATAGGCGCTGCTATTTTGATTGGCACAGGTGCAGGGAGCTGGAAAATAATTGCGAGCGTATTTATTGGCGCCTATGCGATGGGACTGTTCTTGAATTTAGTGGGAGGAAACGCATTTGTAGATATGCCGGCTCATTACCACTTGGTGATCGGCAGCTTGGCATTCGGTGCTGTCTTCATGGCCACAGACCCGGTAACGGCTTCTCAAACGGAAACAGGAAAATGGTTTTATGGTGCATTAATCGGTATGTTTACTGTACTGATTCGAGTATTCAATCCAGCGTACCCGGAGGGGATCATGTTGGCGATTTTGTTGATGAATGTGTTCGCTCCCCTCATCGATTATTTTGTAGTAAGTGCAAACAAAAAAAGAAGATTACAACGTGCGACAATCTAATTTATACATCATTTTATATGCAGCGGCCATTACCATCGTGTGTGGCGGTGCATTAGCCTTAGCCTCTCAGGGATTGAAGCCCTTGCAAGATGCCAATGTAGAACTTGAACGCAAGCAGAGTATTTTAACTACCGTTCTTCCTCTAAAAAAGGGAGATGACATTAACGCCCTCTATGCAGCCCGAGTAAAAGAAAGTGTGATTGATTTTCAAGGAAAGGTGAAAGAGGGGTTGAAAGCATCCGATATAGATGTGGCCAAAGAATACAAAAAGAAACCAGAAGAACGCCTATTGCCATTGTACGAGTTTAGAGATCAGACTGACCTTACAAAAGTTAATAATGTAGTACTACCAGTATATGGGTTTGGATTGTGGAATGACATCTGGGGGTTTGTTGCCTTACAAGCTGATCTTAACACTATTCAGGGTGTTAGCTTTCAGCATAAGGGAGAAACACCGGGTTTGGGTGCACGCATTTCCAGCGAAGAGATTCAAGATCGGTTTAAGGGAAAATCCATTTTTGATGCGGATGTACTAAAATCAGTATTTATACAAAAAGGCGAAGGCAACGATTATTCCAACGATCCGCACAAAGTAGATGGAATATCAGGTGCAACCCTTACGGCAAAAGGAGTGAACAACATGTTTGTTGATTACTTTACCTGTTACAAAAATTACTTAAAGAAAAATCAGTCAACCATAACGCAAAACTTATGAGTACCGAAATAGCCGAAGTTGTTGAGAAAAAATCAGAACCTCTTTTCTCCAAGAAAAACAAGAAACTGATTACCAATCCGCTGGATATTGATAATCCAATTACCGTGCAGGTGTTGGGTGTCTGCTCGGCATTAGCAGTAACCACCCAAATGATGCCTGCCTTAGTAATGGCCATCGCGCTATTGGTGGTAACAGCCAGTTCTAATGTCATCATTTCACTTTTGCGGAATACCATTCCAAGCCGCATCCGTATCATCGTTCAATTAGCCATTGTTTCGCTCTGGGTAATCATGGTAGATCAGTTGCTAAAAGCGTATGTATATGAAGTGTGGAAACAACTTTCTGTTTTTGTTGGGTTGATTATTACCAACTGTATTGTAATGGGTAGGTTAGAGGCTTTTGCTATGGGTAATAAACCCGGTCCCTCTTTATTGGATGGATTGGGCAACGGCTTTGGCTACGGATTGATTTTGCTTTTGGTTGGATTTTTTCGTGAATTATTTGGCGGAGGGTCTATTTTTGGATTTAAAGTTTTCGAAGCACTGGGCATTAACTACACCGGTAATGGTTTGCTGCTGCTTCCCGCAGGTGCTTGTATCATTGTAGGAATTATTATCTGGGTTCAGCGTTCAATAAACGGATTTAGAGAAGCTCACTAATTAATAAGAAATATGGAAAATCTGGTAAGTATTGGTATTCGCGCCATTTTTGTTGACAATATGATTTTCGCCTACTTTTTAGGCATGTGTTCTTATTTGGCTGTTTCCAAAAAGGTCACAACAGCATTTGGCTTGGGCTTGGCTGTTATATTTGTGTTAGGCGTAACTATTCCCATCAACTGGCTAATTCAAAATTACGTGCTTACACAAGGCGCCTTGGCGTGGATAAGCCCTGAACTGGCAAAAGTAGATCTAACCTTTCTACAGTTCATTATTTTCATTGCAGTAATTGCCGCAATGGTGCAATTGACTGAGATGGTGGTAGAAAAATTTTCTCCTGCTCTGTACGGTTCATTGGGTATTTTCCTTCCGTTGATTGCGGTAAACTGTGCTATTTTGGGTGGCTCTTTATTTATGGTTGGGCGCCCCTATAACTTAGCCGAAGCCTCCGTATACGGTTTGGGTTCTGGGCTGGGTTGGTTGCTGGCAATTGTTGCCTTGGCTGGAGTGAGAGAGAAAATGAAATATTCAAATGTACCAGCACCCTTGCGGGGATTGGGCATCACGTTCATTTTGGTAGGATTGATGTCATTGGGGTTTTTAAGTTTCCTCGGCTTCTCAATATAAATCCTTAGCGAAGAAAATAAATGTAAAGGCTTCGCAAGAGGCCTTTTTTATTGAATATTAAATTTCAATTTTATGAAAGGACTGTTCGGCAAAATTGCGCGCTACTTCTTCAACGGAACACTCTTTATCGTTCCCTTAGTTGCCACCGTTTACTTCATCATCGTCTCCTTTCAGTGGCTAGATAGTCGCTTGAACTTACCGTATCCAGGCGTTGGCTTCGTTATCATCTTATCGGTGATAACGCTGTTTGGATACTTTACTTCCAACTTTGCTTTCAAAGCGTTCTCACAGTGGTTTGACAATGGGATGAATCGAATTCCTTTGGTAAAATTAATCTACTCATCGGTTAAAGACTTATTGTCTGCTTTTGTAGGCGACAAGAAAAAATTTGATAAACCCGTCTTGGTTTGCATCAACAAAGAAAATCAATTGCATCGGATAGGCTTCATCACCCAACAAGACTTATCGGAGCTAGGACTAAAAGATATGGTCGTTGTTTATTTCCCTCAATCTTACGCGGTATCTGGCGATCATTTTGTAATACCACGCGAAAATGTGCAGCCCCTAAACATTCTAGGTCCAACCGCCATGAAGTTTATTATTTCGGGCGGAGTATCGGGATTTAGTGAGGTGAAGGATTAATGATTCGATGTCTCCCTTCTGAGAAATGTATCTTGTATCCCCAAAAAATTCTTGAATTTCCTTATTAGAGATCGCCTCCTTTTCACCTTTATCATAAATCGTAAACAGCACAACGGTATTTGCCACGACTTTTACAAAAGACAATAATCTTGCTCCACCCGATTTGCCTTTGTTTTCAGATGCAATTGCCAGTCTGATTTTGTAGATGTTATTGCCAAGAGGAGTTACAAAAGTAGGATCTTTCTCCAGTACGGTCAGCTGTAAATTGAGGATTTTCTTCTTTTAAACTTTGAAGAATCTCTGGCTGGACTTGATGTGCCCCGACTTTTTGATGCTCCCGATAATTTTTCCCCGTAAGGTGACTTTTGAATATTCCCATTGGGGAAATTCCGTATAAAATGTTAGTCTTCCAATATTTCAATTTCTACGCGCACATTGGAGCTAGCTTGTGTGTGATCTTCTTCGTAGACTGGCCTGCTGCCACCCCATGCCTTTATTAGCAAATGATTTGAGGGGATACCCTGATCAATTAAATAGTTCTGGATCACCACCGCTCTTTCTTCTGATAACTTCTTGGCTGAACCTGATCCTTCTTTCACATCGGCCGTCATTCCAAAAAAGTTTTTTGAATCGCCCATCGAAATAATTTTTCCGCGATCATTTCCATTGGTGTGGCCATGGATACGGATTTTATATTTAGGGTTCTCTTTCATCATTTCCAACAAACTATTCACCTCATATTTTGATTCAGGGCGCATGATGCCCGCGTCCTTGAAAAAATAAACATTGTACATCACTGCAAAATCTCCCTTTTTCAAGCGAACCAACTCAAAAGGCACGACTGCCTTATTCTCTTCGATTGTAATTTCTTCCGTTGCCTCAGGCTGGTTAAAGTTGGTAACCATTTGAATTTTACGGTATCCAAAAACAGCACAAATCAGTGAAATGTTTCCCGATGCATTGGCAGGCTTTACATTAACGGGCTCGTTACCTCGGTAGGATGCCGCCTTTCTTGGCTTTGCTTTTTCTAAATCCATTACATCAATGTCGCCCTGAATATCTTTTGATTTCGTAAAAATCTTAAAAAGGAATTTTTTGCTGCCCGCTTCCATCTCCTCAATGTTAGAAACGGCTGGCACCGTTGGAGTATTATTATTCGTGCCAATTGTTGAAGTTGACTCAATGGCAACTTGTCTTGCGGTTGCAGAGAGGGTTTCTTCGTTCGTTACCTTTAGAGTTACATCCCCTGATGTTTCAGACAGAGCAGGCGTAGGGTTTTGATCCAATGATCGAACTTTCACTATTTTTTCTTTTGTGTTTGGGTTCAAATCTTGCGCCTTGGCTGTTTCATTATCTTCGCCCAGAAGGCCGTTATAGACCCACGTGTCGGTGAAGGGGGACGAAGAGCGCAGTTTGTTGGCCTCTTCAAAAGCCATCTTTTTGTCGGCCGTGTGCAGCACATACACATAAAAGAGGTTTCGGTTGGGATTAATTGAGTACTCTGCTTTGAAATTATTCTTTCGTGCGTTTTCAGTAAACTCAATCGCATTTTTTGGAACCGAGAATGCCCCAATCACCACGTAAACTAAGTTTTTATCGTCCGGTTGCCCGTTGGTGGCCGAGACCTTCAAATTGAGCATCGTTGTTAGGACAAAAAGGATTAAAGTCAGCTTTTTTTTCATGAATTCTTGATTTGATAGAGCGCAAATATCCTTCATAGCTATAGTTTAATTTAAGCGAATGTAATCAAAACCTTACATTTCAAACAGTTATATCAAAAAACATGCTTTTTTGCGGGGTGGATTATCACTAAATGAGTCAAAATTGGCTTATCAAAGACCCTTTTTAGCCCTGAATTTCTCGATCCTCAAAGCCACATTTTCCCGGATGTTTCCGTAGAAAAAATTCATATCAGCCCGATGCCAATTTCTATTTTTTAACAAAAAACTACCTTTGACACGAGGTCGATTGATCCACAATATCCCTTTGTGGTTTTGGGCATCCACCAATTGGGGCACAAAAGTAAAGCTAAGCCCAACTCCTCCTTTATTTAAATTACTCGAAGCATAATTTTCGCTGCTGTTCCATAACAATGGATTGGTGGATAGTGCGCCCTTGTAATAGGTTTCGTAATTGTGAGGCAAATAGTTCTTCCCAAATGTATTCCAAGATGCCCAAACACCTATTTCATCTGGATTTTCTGTGGGCGTGATGGTGGAAAATGCAGTAGGCTTGATCGCGCGACCTATCAAATAAGCCGCCACTAGTTGATTTTTCAATTCCTTGCCATTAAAGTAGTCTCGCAGTAGCCGCTCGCCATGGTAGCTTCCTTGGCTATGCGAGGCAATAACAATTGGCCGTCCCTGATTATAGTTTTTTAAGTAGTACTCGAAGGCCGCCCGCACATCTTCATAGGCTAAATCCAGGGCCTCCTTGCCATCTGCTTTGTTGGGCGTGTAGAAAGCATAGAGATGTGCTTGCCGATAATAAGGCGCAAAAACTCGACAACTCCCGTTGAAAATGCTGGCTTGGTTAAGGATGGTACTGGTTTGTATTTTTTGGTTCAGGCTTTCGTCACTTATGTCAGCGTTCCAAATGAATTGATTGCTTGGCTTTTTTGTGAAGATAGTCGGGTAGATAAAGAAAACATCTGCAGACGCAGTAGCTTGATTGTCTTTAAAACCAGACTTTTCAGGAATGCTATCGGCTGCATCTTGCTTTGTTGGCAAAGATGCCCAATGCTGGATTTTTGAATAGTCTGGCGCCCTTGGCACCGGGGACTGGTCAAAACGAATTCCTAACTCATAAATTTTTGAAGAGCAAGAAATTACTAAAAGCCCTAGCAGGGGGTAGTATATCTTAACCATAGACGCCTTTTTTGTGTCAAAATACCACTTATTAAGAAATATTCAGTTTAACTAAATATTTTAGCTAATTATATTTTTACTAATTTATTTAGTTTTTATATTTGATGTACTAATCGATAGCTATATGAAAATTATTAAATCAGGGCTGATAGGTGCCAGGGTAGTAAAAGCCAAAGAACCGAACATCCAACTTTTTCAAATCAGGATCATTTTCAACCAGCACCGCGATGCCTTGGTGGACCGTGTGCTTTCTGATCTATCGACTTATATCGACTTTAAATTTCACATGCAGCCCACACGCACCGACCTGATGGAGCTGGCACCCAAGATTGCCCAACTAAAAACACGCGATGTCGATTTAGACTTCTACCAGCCATTGCTAAAAGAAATCAAGCGCAAAGACGAAATCAAAATCAAAAACGATTACTTCTTTTTAGAAATCGATGAGAGCATTCGGTTAAACCTAAATCCACAATTGAATTTTGCGGCTTAATTTAAACCAAACGAAAACTGTATTTTTAATAAACGGTTATTTATGGGACTGGTTTACGCAGATATTGAATTGATCAATGGATATGATCTAGAAAGTGCCAAGCGACATATTATTGGCGCGGAGGAAGTAAAATAATTCATCCCCAACGGCAAGAGTTGATTGTAAATCTCGAACATCCTTACTATACACAATTGAGTTTGAAGTGATTCCCAACAAATTTTGAAATCGATTAATTTACAAATTCACCCCGCCCACCCCTCTCTATCCAAACTTCTATATTGAATTGCTTCTGCCAGGTGTTCGATTTTTATTTCGCTAGAACCAGCCAGATCAGCAATCGTACGAGAGACTTTTAGGATACGGTCGTAGGCACGAGCAGAAAGTCCCAGGCGTTCCATGGCGGTTTTCAGCAGGGTGCGGCCCGCATCATTGATCACACAAATTTCTTTTACCATGTTGCTAGGCATCATAGCATTGCAGTATACGTTACTTTGATTTTTAAATCGCTCACTTTGAATTTCCCGCGCCTTCACTACTCGTTCCCGTATCTCTTCACTGGTTTCATTTTTTCGATTCGTAGTCATTTGATCGAACGAAACCGGCACTACTTCTACATGTAAATCAATTCGATCCAACAAAGGCCCGCTCACTTTACTCAAATAGCGTTGCACTACACCTGGCCCACACACGCATTCCTTTTCGGGGTGGTTGTAGTAGCCACAAGGGCAAGGGTTCATACTGGCCACTAACATAAAGTTGGCAGGAAATTCTATTGATATTTTTGCTCTTGAAATGGTGACACGTCTTTCTTCCATTGGCTGCCGCATCACTTCCAACACCGTGCGTTTAAATTCTGGCAGTTCATCTAAAAACAAAACGCCATTATGAGACAAAGAAATTTCTCCCGGTTGGGGGTTACCCCCACCCCCGACCAATGCAACATCTGAAATAGTGTGATGAGGCGAACGAAAAGGGCGAGTGGTAATCAACGTTCCTTCTGCCCCTACTTTCCCCGCAACTGAATGTATCTTTGTTGTTTCGAGAGCTTCGTTCAATGTGAGTGGAGGCAAAATCGATGGCAGTCTTTTCGCCAACATGGTTTTGCCCGCACCGGGCGGCCCGATCATAATAGCATTATGTCCGCCAGCCGCGGCAATCTCCAACGCGCGCTTAATATTTTCCTGCCCCTGCACATCCTTAAAGTCGGAATCGTAGCTATTTACTTTGCCCATGAATACTTCTCGCGTATCGATCACGAGCGGCTCAATTTTCTTTTTACCAGCTACAAAGTCAATTGCTTCGCGCAATGTATCCACTCCAATGATATCCAAGTTATTAACGATAGCCGCCTCGCGGGCATTCTTCTTTGGCAGAATAAATCCTTTGAAATTCTCCTTGCGCGATTGAATAGCAATCGGCAACACACCTTTGATCGGGCGTAGTTCTCCATCGAGCGAAAGCTCACCCATGATCACATATTGCTCCAACAATTCTGTTTCAATTTGTGCTGAAGCAGAAAGAATACAGAGAGCAATGGGCAAATCATAAGATGATCCCTCTTTGCGTATATCGGCCGGAGCAAGATTGACTACTACTTTATTTCGTGGCATAAAATAGCCGAGGCTTTTCATAGAACTCTCGACCCGGTGTTCACTTTCTTTCACGGCAGTGTCGGGTAATCCACTCATGTGAAATTGTTTGCCCTGCGTCACGTTCACCTCTACGGTAATCGTTCGGGCATCCACCCCATGCACTGCGCTACCGAATGTTTTAGCAACCATTGCTTTTTTTCAAATTATAGATTAAAGATTGGCAATCTCCTTCAGGAAACAAAGGGAATTTGAATTAAGGCCACACTCTTCAGGCCACAGGCGGTCACCTTTCAACGAAATCAATAAACCCGAATTAATCTAGTCTCAGAAGGCTTGAAGCTTGACACCTGCGTCCCATAGCCAATAACCTATCGCCCTACGCAATCTGTTTCTCAATCAACAACATCAAGATGTGAATTATCTTAATGTGTACTTCTTGGATGCGATCGGCATAACCAAAATGGGGAACTCTTAATTCAATATCAGCGAGAGGAGCTAATTTACCTCCATCTTTTCCGGAAAGAATAATCACTTTCATGCCCTTCTCCTTGGCGGTTTCAGCCGCGCGAATAATGTTGGCAGAGTTGCCGCTGGTGCTAATTCCTAACAGCACATCGCCTTTGTTGCCCAATGCTTCCAGATAACGCGAAAAAACAAATTCGTATCCATAGTCATTGCTGACGCAAGAAATATGTGAAGGATCGGAAATACAAATGGCAGGAATGGCTTTTCTTGGTTCACGATATTTACCTGTTAGCTCTTCGGCAAAATGCATGGCATCGCAATGTGAACCTCCGTTGCCGCAAGAAATAATTTTTCCGCCCGCCTGCAGCGAGGCCGCAATAGCTTTAGCAGCTACTTCAATTTGTTGCAAGTTTTTTTGATTGCTAATGAATTGATTTAGAACCGTAGACGCCTCATTTAGTTCTTGCGCAATCAATAACTGAAAGTCCATGTTCAACTATTTTTTAGCGGCTTCAACTAAATCGTACACTTTTGCTTTCAGCACGTTGTTCTCGTGGCGCATAGCTTCTTTCTCCTTTTCAGCATTTTTTGAATCCCTCCAGGTCCAAACTACCTCAACCGCAAAAAGCGCCACCCCAAAAAAAGCGCCATATTTAAAGAGTGAAATTTTTCCAAATAGACTGTACAACAAAGACAGATCATTTTTATTGGATTCCATTATAATCGTAAAAATCAACGCACTTAGGTGGTATAATCCAAATACACCTAGGAATATGAGTCTTCGTTTATCCATCATGAAAAAAATTAAGTATACAAACTTACCCTTTTTCAATACACCCAAAAGTTTAATTCGTAACAAAACCTTACTCCAAAGCTAAGAGTATAGGTGGGCTTAAGCAGTTTTCTGGATATCGACCAGCTTCCTATACAACCCATTTTGCGCACTCAGCTGATCGTGCGAGCCCCTTTCGGCAATACGTCCGTCTTGAATGACCACAATTTCGTCTGCATATTGGATAGTACTGAGTCGATGGGCTATCACAATCGAAGTGCGGTTTTTCATTAGATTAAACAAGGCGTCTTGCACCAGTCTTTCCGATTCAGAATCCAAAGCCGATGTGGCCTCATCTAAAATCAAAATAGGAGGATTCTTTAACACGGCCCGAGCAATACTTAAGCGTTGCCTTTGACCGCCAGAAAGTTTTGATCCTCGTTCTCCAATTTTGGTTTGGTAGCCATTATCGGTTTGCATAATAAAGTCATGCGCATTGGCGATTTTAGCAGCTTGTATTACCTTTTCTTCATTTATGTCGGGCATCCCAAACGCAATGTTGTTGAAAATGGTATCGTTGAATAAAATAGATTCTTGTGTTACCACGCCTAAGTGCTTTCGCAACGATTCAATTTGGTAATCCTTTAGCGATACTCCATCGATGCAAACATCACCCTCGGTAGGATCATAAAATCTTGGAACTAGATCAGCCAATGTAGACTTCCCGCCACCGGACGCCCCTACCAATGCCACGGTCTTCCCCTTGTTTACTTTTAGGTTAATATTTTTCAAAATATGGTCGGCATCATAAGCAAAAGAAACGTTTTTAAATTCAATTGAATCCTCAAATTTTTCAAGCCGAATGGCATCAATCTTATCGTGGATTGCTGGTTGATAATCTATGACAGAAAAAATTCGCTTTGCCGAAGCAGTCCCCTTTTGTAATGAAGTAATACCATTTGAAAAACTTTTAGCCGGCTGGATGATTTGGGCAAAAATTGCCAAGAAGCCGAGAAATGATTCAGGTGACAAAGAAGATTCATCGCTTAGCACCAATTGACCTCCAAAAAATATAATCCCTGCGATGATCGCCACCCCGAGTATTTCAGAAACAGGTGAGGCCAATTCATTTTTGTACGACATCGACTTATTTATCTTTCGATAGTAGGCGCTTTCATCCTCCATTCTACTCAAAATAAAGTTCCGAGCGTTAAATGCGTTGATCACGCGCATACCACTGAACGTCTCGTCTAAAATATTCACTATTCTTCCTAGTGATTCTTGGCTGGCCGTTGCTTGCCTTTTCAATCGCCTAATAATTTCCGCCAATGCGCCTCCGGTGATAGGCAGAACCAACAAGGTGAACAGCGTTAATTTGACGGAGATCGTAAACAGCAAAGCGAAATACACAATGATCACAACCGGTTCTTTCAGCACCGCTTTCAGGCTATTCATTACAGAACCTTCCACTTCTTGAACATCGTTTGTAAACCTGGAGATTAAATCGCCTTTACGTTCATTGTTAAAGTAGCCAATGTGTAATCTTGTTACGTTGCTAAAAATGGCCATCCTCATATTCTTGACAAGATCCACTCTTAATTTGGTGGCAATCACCCGCTCCAAATAGCGAAACAAATTTGCGAAAAGCACACAAATAACAATCAAAGCGCAAACGAATAACAACGCGTTCAATTTACCATTGTCCCGGATGATAGTGAGAAAAAAATGATTGAAAATAGTCTCGATGTATTTAATCGATAACTCAAAATCGGGTATTTCAGGAATAACCGCCCCAGTGGTTCTGTCGAATAAAACCCGGAGCATCGGAATAACCAAAATAATGTTAAGTGCACCAAAAATAATTCCCAGTATTGAGTACAAAAAGAAGAACGCCAGCCTTCGGGGTAGCCGATTGGCGTACAAAAGAATCCTAAAAAAAATCTTCATCTAATAAAATTAAAACTCGTATGTCCGAGCGGGGATATTCCATCTCACACCCAATGACGTAAGCGAAGTATCGTTATTGTAAAAGGGTAAATCACTTTCACTTTTCCGCACTATCTGTTTGACTTCCACAAACAAATTATGCTTAACCATGTACGATGCCGTCAGGTCAAAGAATAAAATAGTATTCTTGTTGCCCTGTCCGATTGTATTGCCATAATCGCTTTGGCGAGTAATGTAAGTCTTTAGAACATCCCCGCCCCAATTTTCATTTGACCCATCACGCCCCACCGTTGAGAAAAAACTTTTGCCAACAAGATTCAACCTGCGAATCGGCTGATATCTTACAATGGCCACCATTTCGGTAAAGTTAGCTCCCAGTGGGTGCGCCAGCGGCTGACTAAAGTTACTGTAATTGCTGCCTGTATTGTGCGTGTAAGTAAACGGCCTCGCAAAATTA
>Ga0209181_10005711_pt1 | contig 17787 bp, 14 predicted proteins | sample MAT05_FD_187208 | JGI IMG/M metagenome (GOLD analysis project Ga0209181, IMG submission 187208) | Freshwater microbial communities from Lake Fryxell liftoff mats and glacier meltwater in Antarctica - MAT-05 (SPAdes) (version 2) | ecosystem: Environmental > Aquatic > Freshwater > Ice > Liftoff...
GATCGAATTTCGCCAGGTAGCATTCGGGTTCCTTTACACAGGTTGGTTAACCCAAACGTTCAAGAGAGAGTGTCAGAAGGGAGTCTGTCCCCACCAGAACCTTGAACTGGGTTTCTGAATAGGCATTAGCACATAAACAGTTTACAGCTAGCCTTTAGCATGGCAGGCTAGAAGTCATTCTTTTGTTGATTGCCTGATGACTCCTGAACAAGAGCAAGCCGTTTTAGACCTCCGCACTCGTAACGTTGCGCCAAAGCAAATTGCCCGACAGCTTGGGCTACGTCCGGCGGAGGTGAGCGCCCTGATTAAAACCCAAGCCGAACAAGCTGCAATGGCTCGGCTGGCGGCTGGAGAGTTAAGCCCACTTTTTCAATGTTTAATTAATCAAAATTGCTTAGGCGATCTATTACCAGAACCCCAAACGGAGGGCGCGATCGCTCTCTTGCCCAAATCAGAAGAAGAAGCTGAGGCTGGATTAGCAGTGATAGTCTTATCTCGTAAAGTAGGCTTTAATCGGCTCGAAGTTTGCACCTATCTGGTCGATTTGTGGTGCTTAGGCGTAAAAGATGCATCAGGTCCGCAACTGATGAACCCCAGCACTTACAAAGACTTTATAGAATTTGCCTACAATCCCTTTCCTGCGGGATCAGAAGAAATTCCTTTAGAACTGGCTCAAGCGATCGCATTCGGTGGCATTGAATATGCGAAAACTCTAGGCTTCCAACCCCATGCAGATTTTGAACAAGCGCGATCGCAGCTAGGAAAGTGGGACGGAACGCCCGTTTTGAACTTTGGGCGGAACGGCAAGCCCTGCTACATCAATGGTCCATATGATGACCCAATCAAAACCCTCAAAATTCTTCGTGAAACCGTGGGCGAAGGAAATTTTAACTTTATCTTGGGCGATGGAGAATAAAGACTGATCAACCGGTGGATTCCCAAATAATACCTTTGGCTTAGGGTTCTGGCTGTCTTGAACCCATCGCCATTTGGACGACAAACGACATGCCTCCAACTTGGTGATAGCGATCTGCCCAAGCTCGAATGACTTCATCGAGTTCTTCAATTGCCTGCTCAACGCGATCGGGAGGAATATCCAACTCTTCCAGAATCCGCATCACTTGAGGATGGCGATTTGCCCAATCGTTCATCAGGCGAAAATATTGGGCGGTGTCTTCGACCATGATGAACGTGCGCTCTTCTTCCGCAGCGGGAGAATAGGAGACGCGAGTCAGGGCGTAAAACGGCATCCCCCAAGGCGAATCAATCCGAGTAACGGTGCCAGAATAGATGAGACGGCGTTTAATATGCTCTGCTAGGGCTTCGCTGAGTGGCATCCGGCGATCGCTGGGCAATTCCTCTTGCGATCGCCCATGCAAAAACTCAATCAGATCCAAAAACTGAAAGGAGTTAATAATCTGAGCATCTGGCAAACCGCTAGCACCTAGTTTTTGTTCAAGCTGCCGCTTTTCTTCAGAGGTTAAACTAGAACCTGCAATTCGCGATCGCCCCGGCTGCCAAGAAAACTGCTCCATCCACACATACGGAAACTGAATCAAATAGCGAGGCTCTTGAGAACCTAGCATTTTCAGCAGCTTACCTTCCGTTAAAGCTTCTCGAACTTCCTCTACGATCGCCTTGACGCGCTTTGGCTCAATGTGATGCAAGTGCCCCGTCATTCGGAGATTGTGTTCTTGCTCCAAATAAGTCATATAAATGGCACATTTTGCCGCTGTTGCTGCCGCGTCTAAAAAAGCGCCGTGTCGGTGCCCACCCGTTCGCATAGCGCTAAACGCTAAATAAAGCATGATTTGATCCATCGCACTTGGACTCAGGCGTTTGATCAAATCGATATCATTGGTCATGTTTAAACCGCTATTTCTCTAAAACCGTAATGCCATCAGTAGCTTGGTTGCAAGGCTTCTGCCTCATCATAGTTCCACTTTGTTAGTAGACAAGTGATTTTTTACAGACAGATAGTAGTTTCATAATTCACCTTGCAAGCAGCTATTGCCTAATTATCTTAAATAAACAGGCTTTGAAGCTTTTGCTTTTAGGCGGCTAGCCTTTAGTTAGCATAGTATTTCCTAAATCTATAGGACTTACGCACTCGCCCCCTAAATCCCCCAATTCTGGGGGACTTTGATCTCTAGTTCCCCCAGAATTGGGGGTTGAGGGGCAAATTTCGGTTGATTTGCGTAAGTCTTAAATCTAGTTGCATAGAGCTGATTTCGCTTCAAAAATATCAGATTTCGCCGCTTTAACCCTATTTCGGTTGTTCCTTAATTCCATGCTGCGGTAGCGGCGGATTTAGTTAGATGACACCCTGCCCGACCTACGCGAACTGCCAAAGCAACGCTTCGCGATCGCTTAAGCTTTACAATATTACCTGCCTCAACAGCAGTAAGTTTTCGTAGAACCCCCTCTCTAGCCTTTCTAAACAGCTTTTACTAACCTTCACCAACCAACTATTTCTTAATAGCGCTAGCAGTTGGCTGTTAATCTCCGTAAAAAACCTCATTCCTCGATTTATCATACTGAGAAGACAGTGTTTTTCAGGGTCTAGTGGGGCAATCTAAGCTGAAGACTTTTAACTGTCCCCCAATTCTTATTGCAAGGTTTGCATCCCGTGAATTACCTCGATTCAGAACATCCAAAAGTTCTTGTAGTAGATGATCATCTCTCTAGCCGGATGACGGCAGTTGCGCTGTTGTCAATTGAAGGCTACGACGTGATCGAAGCTGATAGTGGTCCTAATGCCTTGGAAATGGTCAATTCTGGTAATCCAGATCTGATTTTGCTAGATGTAATGATGCCGGGGATGGATGGGTTTGAAGTGTGTCGCCGCCTCAAACAAAATGACCATACCCGCCTGACCCCGATTGTATTCATCACCGCATTGGACGATCGCCGTTCCCGGTTGCGCGGCATCGAAGCGGGGGGCGATGACTTTTTGACCAAACCGTTCGATCAGCTAGAGCTATCGGCACGGGTTAAATCACTGATTCGGCAAAAGCGCCTGAATGAAGACCTAGACCATGCAGAAAAAGTCTTATTCTCGATCGCGCGCACCATCGAAAGCCGTGATCCTAATACTGGTGACCATTGTGAGCGTCTAGTCACTCGCGGAAAAGCCTTTGGCGAATTTTTGGAGCTTTCCCGTGGCGAAGTTCGCGATTTAATGTGGGGTGGCTATTTGCATGATATCGGCAAAGTGGGCATTCCAGATGCCGTTTTGCTAAAACCAGGAAAACTGACTCCTGACGAGTGGGAGATTATGCGCCAGCACACTTCCATTGGGGAGAAAATTTGCCAGCCCTTGCGAACCATGCGTGGTGTAGTTCCTATTATTCGCTCTCACCATGAGCGCTGGGATGGTTCGGGCTATCCCGATGGGCTGGTTGGCGATCAAATTCCACGCCTAGCCCAGATCTTTCAACTGATTGATATTTACGATGCCTTGACCAGTGAGCGTCCTTATAAACGTGCCTTTACTCATACTGAAGCGCTGGATATTTTGGACGAAGAAACTGCCAAAGGATGGCGTAATCCAGAGTTGATGTCGAAGTTTAAGGCATTTATTCTGTCAACGCCAGAAGATGCCGCCACTGCGAATGCAACGATTCAACCAGCGTCTTCTATAGCATAGGTTTTGATATGAAAGTTTTGGTTACTGGAGCCAACGGATTTACAGGATCACATCTGGTTAAAGCGCTTAATCATCGGGGCGATCGCGTGGTTGGCTTAGTCCGCAAGTCCAGCAACCTAAAGCGCTTGGCAAGCTGTCAGATAGATCTGGTGTATGGAGAGATTAGCGAAGCGAAGCGCGATGAAGTCGTTCGCGCTGTCCTAAAAACCGCCATGACAGGGGTAGATGTAGTATTTCATCTGGCTGCCTATGTAGAATTAGGCATTGTCAACGAAGCGGAAATGCAGCGGGTGAACGTGGAAGGCACTCGTGCGATCGTGGAAGCAACACAGGCAGCAGGAGCCAAACTGATCTATTGCAGCACCATCGGCATTTTTGGCGATACCAACGGTCAAACAGTTGATGAAACCTTTGTACGTCAGCAAAAAGGGTTTTCTTCTGCCTACGATCGCACTAAGTACGAAGCGCAACAACTGGTCGATCGTGCTGCTGCACAAGGATTAGATGCCATCAGCATCTTACCATCCGGCATTTTTGGTGCGGATGATCCTCATTTCGGTCCTGTTCTTCAGTCCTTTTTAAAGGGACGCTTAAAACTGTGGGCAGGCGGACAACGGATAACAGGCATTGTGCAGGTAGATGACTTGGCGATCGCCATGCTGTTAGCCGCCGAAAAAGGCAAATCAGGCGAACATTACATCATTTCTGCTGGTGACCTAACGACCCGCGAAATGTTTGAAACCCTAGGGCAAGAATCAGGACTTTCTGCCCCTGTCGATGCACCAGAATGGCTCGTGCGATTGTTGGGCAATCTGCTTGATCCTGTAGGTCGGCTGCTTTCCTGGCAGCCCCCTTTAAGTCGAGAGCGAGTTCACTATATCTACGATCGCTGTGTGCAAGTAAATGCCACTAAAGCACGACAAGAACTCGGCTGGCAACCGCGATCAGTTGAACAAACTCTAAAAGAATTGGTGAAAGCTAGCCTGACAACTCCCATTAAGCAATCTGGCAACCCTCAGTAAACCTTTTGCAGTCGCTATGCTAATCACCCGTTGAAGACTCACGACCTTACCCAACAGAACAGACGCGCAGATTACAACTTATATTGAAATAGATTAGATGCTAAATATTAAAGCAGGACTATATAGCCCTGCTTTGATGCAATCAGTAGACTAGCAGATTAATTTATTTGCCGAGAAATTAGCTTTTCAAAATTAGCTTGAGTTTGCTGTAACAATTGCTCTCGGCTATCGGTCACTTGGGTTAAGTGAGGAACTAAGTTGCGAGCTTGTAGACTCATATGAAGCTGAAGATGAGCCACATATTCACTAATATCTTCTCGATTAGAAACGTGTAAAGCTTGATGTGAGCGCAATTCCAAGAGTGTTCTCCTTTTCCCAAACTCTGCAAGATTGTTCTATATGAACGAAACTAACATGGATACTCATTCAGCAGGTGTCTCCGCAACGAAGTTTAATGCTAGCTTTGCAATCTATAAAAAGGATGAATCTTCTCAGCGATCGCTGAACCGATGTCAACTATTTGAATAACTCACTGCGATCGCCGTTTCCGCTCGATGTATGCTACTGTAATGAGTCATCACGGACGCATAGCTCAGTTGGTTAGAGCACCACGTTGACATCGTGGGGGTCTCCCGTTCGAGTCGGGATGTGTCCATTCTCTGAAAGTCTTTTCTGAAGAATCTTTCTGAAGATATATACAGGCATTATTAGAGTTTTTCGACTGTGGCAAGTTTTGCCGTTTCAGCCAGGTGAGCAAAGTTGAAACGCACCCTGGAAAAAGAGCAAGGTTCAGTCAGCGATCGCAATTTCAGTGCAAGTCGGCTTCCCAAATAGCGATGTAGATGCGATCGCGATCGTTGCGTTCAATGGTGCCTTTGAGGGTTGCTGTAGAAAAAGTGTGTTGGTTGGCATTCCGCTTCCATACACTATTAAATCCTTCTTCAATCGAGGCGGTAAGGCTGCCATCTAACATGCCGTTGAGGGTTTCTATCATAACGGCGCGATCAATGGATTGGGCGAAGGAGGCTTCGGTTTGGCGTACTTTAGAGGTGTCTTTGTCGTACAGGTACGCCACAGTCACTTGATCGGGAACCAGATCATATTGGGCAGAGCGGGTGTTGCTCCAGTATCCGGTGCCTGATCTAGAAGGTTCGCCAAGCTTAGCAATAATTGTTTGTTCTGCAACGCCTGTGGTAAAGCCGGGTACAGGAACGCTGCCGCTATTGTCGGTGCTGGAGGGTTGCGGTGTTGGGGAGGGCGGGAGCGGTTCAGGTGATTTTGGCGGGGGCGTAGGGACGGGGGCGATGGGTGTAGGCGTGGGAGATGGATTGCTAGGCTGTGGAGTGACACTTTCTGGAGTTTCGATGCTGGGAGGCTGTTGGGTGACTTGGGGCGATCGCGCGTTGTGCCAAATCGCTCCAAATGCGGCGGCGATCGCGCTGGCAAGCATGGCAACACCCACAAAAAGCCAGGTTCCCTGCCGCGATCTTTGAGGTTTGATTGATTGGTTTGGCGCGATCGTTGGAGAAGCCAGCTTACCTGGACTGTAGGCTTGAGTCGCCATCTGAGAAATGGCACTAGCAGAGGGAATGACGGGCGGCGAAGCCGATGGGGATGCACTCGACAGCAAACTCTCCCACTCTGCGACCGTTTGAGGGCGATAGTGAGCATCAACTGCCATGCCGCGCACCACGGCTTGATTGGTCGCTGGCGTGATTTGTGGAACCAAATCGCGGGGAGACGGCATGGGTTGGCGATCGCGCAGAATTGCCGCGATCGGTGCATGAGCGGTCAACAGGGCGTACAGCGTTGATGCCAACCCGTAGATATCGCTTGCTGGAGTGCGTTTTGCTTGTGTCATGTATTGCTCGATTGGCGCATAGCCAGCCGACGTAATGCTGGTGTGAGCTTGGGTAGCACCCACAGTGAATTCTCTAGCAATCCCAAAGTCAATTAGCACTACATCTTGAGTGCCCTGACGCAGCATGATGTTTTGTGGTTTCACATCCCGATGCAGTAAACCATTGGCATGAACCACCTGTAACGCCGCCGCAACTTGACGAATGTAGTGAAGTGCTGTGACTTCTGGCAAAGGGCGATCGGGAAACACAACCTCTTCTAAGGTGTGCCCTGGAATGTAGTCCATGACTATGTAAGGCATTCCGTCTTCCACAAAAAAGTCGCTGACTCGCACAATATTAGGATGGCTGCACAGCGCCAGTCTTCGCCCCTCATCTTGAAACTGCTGCTGCACCTGGGTAAACTCCAGATTTCCCTGGTTGACGGCATTCAGCGTTTTAATTACGACCGTTTGCTGAAGGTAGTGATGGGTTGCCCGAAAGGTAACGCCAAAACCTCCCTCGCCCAGCAGATGATCTAGGGTATATTTGCCGCTCTGTAGTGTTCTCCCAACCAGCGAATTCATGCCAAACCTTTCTATTTTCTAGGATGAATCGGCTCTTTCAAACTCCTTCCAGAATAGACAATACTAGAGCAAATCCGTCCAATGTTCTTGTTGAGCGGCGACAAGTATTTTTTGCACCTGATCAAGACTGTCCTTCTATCCGCTCTATCAAAGCTGGACGCAATTTTTTGCTGACCTTTTCTCTAGCCGTTTTCTTGGCTCAAGTGCCGTACTTCATTTGAATTTTGACTCCGGTATTAGGACCTGCCACCAAGAAAACAGTTTGACCAAATTTCGGCGGTCCTGTTTTGATCGCTGGGTTATTGGAAAAGCCGTAGCCTTCGGTGGGCATTCCAGCGGCGTTGCGGTTGAGTTTGCGATCACCATTCACATCATGAAATGCCGCCACTGCATAGCTGCCTGCCGTGAGATTTTTGAAGGAAAACTGCACGGGTTCCTCGGTAATTTTGACGCACTCTCGCTTCGTGGATTTCCCCTCTCCCTCGGGAAAGCCTTTGCTTTCAGTAAATAGCCGAATGCAAAGGAACCCTTTTTGGTTTTGCAATCCGCCAACTTCGATAGTCAGGTTGCCCTTAAATTTAGACTGGGCGGTAGATTGAGCGTGGATTGTATTGGCTAGCATGACGCTGCTCAACGCGGCGATCGCTCCCAACCCAACCTGTAAACTCCTCGACATGATAGTTCTCCAAAATAGTGAGAGCGAACAAAATCCTTTGCGGCAAGACGAAACCGGGCGGCGAATAGTTGCAGTTTCTAGATTAATTGAAATCTTCTTCGATCTCAGGTCTCCCACCCAAAGCAGTCGCGATCGCGTCTACCACCCGCGCCACCTCTATCACCTCAAAGCCAGGAAGCGAAAAAAATTGCCCTTTTGGAATAATCGCCTGCTTAAAACCCAGCTTGGCGGCTTCCTTTAGCCGCAGTTCCATTTGTGAAACGGGACGCACCTGTCCACCCAAGCCCACTTCGCCAATCAAGACCAGACGTGGATCGACCAGGCGATCGCGAAAGCTAGCAACCACGGCAACCGCAACGCCTAGATCGGCTGCGGGTTCACTGACGCTTAGCCCACCCGATGACGCAACATAGGCATCTAACTTTGATAATGGAATGCCGACTCGTTTTTCTAGCACTGCCAAAATTTGCAGCAGCCGATTGTATTCAATGCCTGTAGTGGAGCGGCGAGGCGAACTGTAGCTGGTGGGGCTAACCAACGCTTGCAGTTCCACCACAATCGGACGAGTTCCCTCACAGGCAACAATCGTAGCGCTTCCCGGCGAAACCTCCTCACGGTTCCCCAAAAATAATTCTGAAGGGTTCAGCACTTCCTGCAAGCCCTGATCCACCATTTCAAATACGCCAATTTCGTGAGTCGGTCCAAATCGGTTTTTCACAGATCGCAGCAATCGGTGGCTGGCAAAGCGATCGCCCTCAAAATACAGCACCGTATCCACCAAATGTTCCAGCACTTTAGGACCCGCGATCGCCCCTTCCTTCGTCACATGACCCACAATGAACAGCGAAATATTCTGCCGTTTGGCAAACTGCATCAGCATAGAAGTACACTCCCGCACCTGCGCCACCGACCCCGAAGCCGAAGTCAGCGCATTAAAATGCAGCGCTTGAATACTATCAATTACCGCAACTTGAGGCTGAAGCGACTCCAGTTCTTCCAAAATCATGTCTAAGTCGGTTTCAGGCAACAGGTAAAGAGAAGAATCTGAAGGAATAAGAGGTTCGGAGTTCGGGGTTTGGAGTTGTTCTTCCCCCTGTCCCCTATCCCCTATCCCCTTTTCCCTCTCCCCTCCTAACCGCATTGCCCGCAGCTTCACCTGTTGCCCCGACTCTTCAGCACACACATACAAGACTCGATAGTGTTGCGCTAGCTGGTTAGCCGTTTGAAGCAGCAAAGTCGATTTGCCAATGCCGGGGTCGCCGCCAATTAATACCAGTGAACCGGGCACAATGCCGCCACCGAGGACGCGATCGAGTTCAACATAGCCAGAGGCAAGCCGGGCTTGGGGATGATCGGATATTTGAGCCAGCGTCAGGGAAGCTTTCGGTTTAGCAGCGGTTTGCGTAGCAGTGCGTTTGCGACCTGTCGTGCGGCTGATGCTGTCACTTTGCCGCGTGGACGAATTTGCGGCAGAAACCAGTTGTTCCTGTAAGGAGTTCCAACTTTCACAGGCTAAACATTTGCCAAAATATTGAGAGAACTCAGCCCCACATTCATTGCAAACATAAAGCGATCGCGACTTAGCCATTGTTTTTATCAGTTATAAAATAGCTTTATGAATGAAATAGACGTATTCGTAAGAAATTGTTAAAAAAAACACTGAAATGTAGCCAGACAGGAACCTTTGAGGATTTCAATGTGGATGTATGAAGTACTATCTTAATGATAGGGTACGAAAATTAACGATTAGAAACTCGAATTAAGGAGCGGAACGAAGTTGGAGAACCATAAAGAAAAAATATTGGTTGTGGATGATGAAGCCAGCATTCGCCGTATTCTTGAAACGCGCCTTTCAATGATTGGGTATGACGTGGTAACGGCGGCTGATGGAGAAGAAGCGCTAGACATTTTTCGGAATGCCGCTCCTGATTTGGTTGTGCTAGACGTAATGATGCCCAAACTGGATGGATATGGGGTTTGTCAAGAGTTACGCAAAGAATCGGATGTTCCCATCATCATGTTGACCGCACTGGGCGATGTTGCCGATCGCATCACGGGCTTAGAACTCGGTGCTGATGATTATGTAGTCAAGCCTTTTTCTCCCAAAGAATTAGAAGCTCGGATTCGCTCTGTGTTGCGTCGGGTCGAAAAAACAGGCAGTTCTGGCATTCCTAGCTCCGGTGTCATTCACATCAACAGCATTCGGATTGACACGAATAAACGTCAGGTTTATAAAGGTGACGAGCGCATTCGTTTAACGGGTATGGAATTTAGCTTGTTGGAACTGCTGGTCAGCCGTTCTGGAGAAGCGTTTTCCCGCTCTGAAATTTTGCAAGAAGTCTGGGGCTACACGCCAGAGCGCCATGTGGATACCCGCGTGGTAGATGTGCATATTTCTCGACTGCGCGCCAAGTTGGAAGATGACCCTAGCAATCCTGAACTGATTTTGACGGCAAGGGGCACTGGCTACTTGTTCCAACGGATTCTTGAACCGGGCGAACTGGAGAAAGCGTAAGCTAGTAAGAGTCTGCTATCGTTCTCGACTTTTTTCCCATGCAAATCTACTTGGACTACAGTGCCACTACGCCAACTCAACCAGAGGCGATCGCCGCCATACAGCGAGTTTTGGCGGAGGAATGGGGTAATCCATCCAGCCTCCATGCGTGGGGACAGCGCTCTGCGATCGCGCTGGAGCGTTCTCGTGTGCAGGTTGCTCGATTGATCAATGCGCCGCCAGAGTCGATTGTGTTTACCTCTGGCGGCACCGAAGCCGATAACCTGGCAATTATGGGAGTGGCTCAGCAATATGACACTCCCCAGCACCTGATTATTTCCAGCGTCGAGCATTCCGCGATCGCAGAACCTGTCCGCTTACTAGAACAGCAAGGATGGCAAGTGACTCGGCTGCCAGTCAATTGCCAAGCACGAATCAATCCGCTTGATTTGCAGGCAGCTTTACGTCCGAATACGGCGCTAGTGTCGATTATTTACGGGCAAAGTGAAGTGGGAACGCTACAGCCTGTTTCCAAGCTGGCAGAAATTACCCATGATCACGGCTCTCTCTTTCACACCGATGCCGTGCAGGTCGCTGGGCGCTTGTCGATTGATGTACAAACGCTGCCCGTGGATTTGCTGTCACTATCCAGCCACAAGCTTTACGGACCGCAAGGGGCAGGGGCGTTGTATATCCGTCCAGGTGTGGCACTAGTGCCACACCTGGCGGGTGGCGGACAGGAATCTCGATTACGCTCAGGCACTCAGGCAGTGGCAACGATCGCTGGCTTTGGGATTGCGGCTGAACTGGCTGTCGCAGAAATGGCGGCTGAAGCACCACGATTGCTTCACCTGCGCGATCGCTTATTTGACCAGCTTGCCGATGTGCCAGGATTAATGCCTACGGGCGATCGCCTGCATCGGTTGCCCCATCACATCAGCTTTTGCCTCGATCATGCTGATGGCGAAATCCTCACGGGCAAGGCACTGGTGCGCCAAATGAACCTAGCAGGAATTGGCATTAGCGCTGGAGCCGCCTGCCAGAGTGGCAAGGTTACCCCTAGCCCAATTTTGCAGGCAATGGGCTACAGCGATCGCGTTGCCAAATCCGGCATCCGCCTTACTCTAGGACATCACACCACTGAAGCAGACATCGACTGGACTGCAATGGTACTCAAGCAAGTGTTGTCAAGACTCACTCCACACACTCTACTCGTAAAAGCTTGATGTCAACGATTCACGGTTACGTCAACACTAAAATACTTTCCGATACTCTATCTTCAAACTGACTAATTGTGTCAAAATTGCCCCTCAAAATCTGCACAATCCTGGATGTAGGACTGTTGCCAATCCGAAGATAAATGAATTTGGGTGGATAACCATAAAGTAAACTGCGCTGATGAAAATCAGAATCTTTGGAAACAATTACAAAATCATTCGACTTTGCATACTCCCAAATAATGCCATCATCCAGCGTTGGTAAGCGCTAAAGTTTTGACATGCTCAGAATTAGGATACAAATCGATAATCTTAAAAACGATCCGGTCTGAGAGGTTTTCATCCAACAGCAGTTTCACAACGATGCCACAAATAACTTTTTCTCACGATCTGCTGCAAAAGCAAGACAAGCTCTAATATCTTCTGAGGTAAGTTCAGAAAAGTCTTCCAGAATTTCTACTTCGGTCATTCCGCCTGCAAGATATTCCAAGATGTCATACACAGTGATTCGCATTCCTCGAATACACGGCTTACCACTACGTTTTCCAGGCTCAATTGTGATGATGTCTTGGTAGTTCATAAAGGCGCGCACGGTAAAAGTGTTAGGTTACATCCATCATATCGAGAAGTTTTTTCTCAATAGCGATCCGTCCAAGCTTGCGCTCACTCCCGTCTAATCCTTACCAGCCTGCAACATCGGCGCGATCGTCAGTGATGCGGCTTAGTCCTTGTGAAGGCAGTGAACGACCGATCACCATCACGGTTTCGCTTGTTTTCGGTTTGTTGTTCTTGTATTCCGGCATCACTGGGTTACTTGCATAGGAAGTTTTATCAGCAACGGCACACTACCGAGGCAGACATCGACGGACTGCAATGTTACTCAAGCAAGTGTTGTTAAGACTTACCCCTAGCACTCTATTCGCATGAGTGTGAGCGATCAAACAGGTTTAACTGCTGAACAACCTGAACTGGCTGAACCGAGTGCAAAATTAAGCCCTGCTCACTTAAGCCTCCTAGTCGATTAATGTTTTCAACGATGGTTGGAATGCAATAGTCTGCCATTTGCTCCTTTAGCTGATGGCTGTTAAATCTCAGCGTTCGCCAGCCAGTGGTTTTGAGAGCATTTTCTCGAATATTGTCCTGTACAACCTGTTCTTTTTGCGTGTGATAAGTATCACCATCTGTCTCCACGTTAATCTTGCCATCTACGCAATAAATCGCGAAGTCAAGAAAATAGTTGCGTTCCTTAACTTTGATATGCTCTTGGCGCTCAGCATCAATTTCTAGCTTTTTGAACTCTTTCCACAGTTGATCTTCTAAAGGGCTATCATTCCATAAATCATTAATCTCATCCGCGATCGCAAACTTTTCCCAAGTTGTCGGAATAAAGGTAATTCGTCGTAATCGCTTGCTCATAATCGGCTTGCTCAATCGTCGCAAGGGAGATAGCTCTAGTTTGCAGTAACGTTTTTCACTTTTACCAGTTCGGGATTCTTCAGGAAATAATTCCCAGCGGTAGACTTCACGAATCGCAGTCACTTCAGCGTAGTAGCGAACCGTATGAGCCTCAGCGCCAAACACTTTGGTTTGATAGAACGCTAGCCATTTTGGGTGCCAGCATTCCCGCTGTTTTAGCTTTGCCACTTGGTCAACCGGAATCCGATACCAGTGCTGATCGCGGGCGATCTCTAGGTCTGCCCGGTTGTTAAGGATTGCAATTAGAACTTCGCCGCAGGAAGACATAGGGGAAAGGGAAGAGGGAAGAGGGGAAAGGAAGAGGAGCGATCGCCTTTTTTCTAGTCATCCCATTCAGTAATCACCTCTTGCTAATCACCCGTAAAACTCTGCATTTTGCAAAGCTGAATCGCTAGGATGGAGGCTCAACCCAAACAAATGGCTGAATTACGGTTTTTGCCGATTTGGTTTCTGAGGATTCCGTTCAGTGTCTTCTCAGATACGTTAATATTAGTTAACACAGCACGATAAAAATTAGCTCCAAACTCTGATAACAGGAGGATACACCCCGGTGAATAAGCGGTGGAGAAACGTTGGTTTATACGCTCTATTGGCGATCGTTGTCATTTCTTTGGCAACCGCCTTCTTTGATGGTCGTCAACCCCAAGGTGGACGAGACAGCATGCCCTACAGTGAATTCGTGCAGCGAGTTGAAGCAGGAAAACCGCGACCCGGCGAAACTGAAAACACTAAAATAGGCAAAGTTCGGATTAGCGGCGATCGCTCCTATGCGCGTTTCCGTGATGGCACGACCGAAGTTACGGTCAACTTGCCTAGTGATCCTGATTTGATTGATATTTTGACGAAGAACGGGGTAGACATCGCCGTGATGCCTCAAGCCGAAGGAGGCGACTTCTGGTTTAAAGCGCTCAGCAGTCTATTCTTCCCGGTTTTGTTACTGGTGGGTTTATTCTTTCTGTTGCGTCGTGCCCAAAGTGGTCCGGGTAGCCAAGCCATGAACTTTGGTAAATCCAAAGCGCGAGTGCAAATGGAGCCTCAGACCCAGGTTACGTTCGGCGATGTAGCTGGAATTGACCAGGCAAAGCTAGAGCTAAATGAAGTAGTAGATTTCCTTAAGAATGCCGATCGCTTCACTGCGATCGGTGCCAAAATTCCTAAGGGCGTTTTACTTGTTGGACCTCCCGGAACCGGTAAAACCCTGCTGGCTCGTGCGGTTGCTGGAGAAGCAGGCGTACCTTTCTTCTCGATCTCTGGTTCCGAGTTTGTGGAAATGTTTGTGGGGGTCGGTGCATCCCGCGTTCGGGATCTGTTTGAGCAAGCAAAAGCAAGCGCGCCCTGCATCGTATTCATTGATGAAATTGATGCAGTTGGTCGTCAACGCGGCGCTGGTTTAGGCGGTGGTAATGATGAAAGAGAGCAGACTCTTAACCAGTTGCTGACCGAAATGGATGGTTTTGAAGGCAACACTGGCATCATTATCATTGCGGCAACCAACCGTCCTGATGTTTTAGACTCGGCACTGTTGCGTCCTGGTCGGTTTGACCGTCAAGTGGTGGTTGATCGCCCCGATTTTGCTGGACGTGCGGAGATTTTGCGGGTTCATGCGCGCGGCAAAACCTTGTCGAATGATGTGGATCTAGACAAGATCGCTCGTCGTACACCGGGTTTCACGGGTGCGGATCTATCCAACTTGCTGAACGAAGCGGCAATTTTGGCGGCGCGACGTAACTTGACCGAGATTTCGATGGATGAAGTCAATGATGCGATCGATCGCATCTTGGCGGGTCCTGAAAAGAAAGATCGGGTCATGAGCGAAAAGCGTAAAACCTTGGTTGCTTATCACGAAGCGGGACACGCATTAGTCGGCGCTCTGATGCCTGATTACGATCCTGTTCAAAAAATCAGCATCATTCCTCGCGGTCGGGCTGGCGGTTTGACCTGGTTCACACCCAGCGAAGATCGGATGGATTCTGGCTTATACTCCCGCTCCTATCTGCAAAATCAGATGGCGGTTGCTTTGGGCGGTCGGATTGCTGAAGAACTGATCTTTGGTGAAGAAGAAGTGACCACGGGTGCTTCCAATGACTTGCAGCAAGTAGCGCGAGTTGCCCGTCAAATGGTGACGCGGTTTGGCATGAGCGATCGCCTCGGTCCTGTCGCATTGGGTCGTCAGCAGGGCAACATGTTCCTAGGACGCGATATTGCGGCTGAGCGTGATTTCTCCGAAGAAACTGCGGCCACGATTGATGACGAAGTCCGCAATCTGGTGGATCAAGCCTATCGTCGCTCTAAAGCGGTGCTTTCTAGCAATCGCCATGTCTTAGACGATCTCGCCAAATTGCTGATTGAAAAGGAAACAGTAGATTCAGACGAATTGCAAGACCTGTTAGCAAATAGCGATGTCAAAATGGCAACCATTGCCTAATCGCGAGTTTGGGCAAGGATTTGTCTTGTAGCAAGTCGATTTTCACGAAGGGTGACCTCATTTGAGATCACCCTTTTTGTTCTGATAGATTAGCTGTAACCGCCCCATGAATTGATATCCTCTTGAGTCCCTTTGGGTGAAGATCAACCCTGATTTTTGCTGCCGAGCGATTGAGTGCTGAGCAAAGTCGGAGCACAACATCAAATTGGTAAGAACAAACCTTGTCAGGTTAATATTCAAAGGTTACAGAAACTCCTTAGATTAAAACTTTCTATTCCTAGTCTTTAACTCCCTGTTCTTTTCTATGTCTAACTGGCTCGAACATTCGGTTCAAATTGAAGTTGATGCATCACTAGATATCGTGTGGGGTCTCTGGTCTGATTTAGAACAGATGCCACAGTGGATGAAGTGGATTGATTCAGTCAAGGTGTTAGAAGAAGACCCTGATCTATCCCGCTGGAAGCTGGCAACAGGCGGATTAAATTTCACCTGGTTGTCTCGGATTACGAAGTTAGTGCATCACCAAATTATTCAGTGGGAATCGGTAGATGGGTTACCCAATCGGGGTGCAATTCGCTTTTACGATCGCGGCGAGCAGGGCAGCATTGTCAAATTGACCGTGGCATATTCTGTTCCTGGTTTCTTGTTTCAACTCATGGACAGCTTATTTGTGGGACGAATTGTGGAATCAACTCTGCAAGCCGACATGGAGCGATTTCGAGTGTACGCATTGCAGACAAAGGCTCAGTCTTCTAATTCGGAATTAACTTAACTCCCCGCTTGAATGGGGCTTGCGCTAGAGTCAGTAAGACTGGTGCATTATGGGTGATCCATGACGGATTCGGCTGATTTAACTCATCTGACAGAGGGGCTACCAGAGCGACTGGTCAAGTACCAAGTGCGATATGCCAACCATCAAGATGTCAATCGCGAGGCGCTCACGCCGATGATGCGGCATTATGTGGAGATCAAAGACCAGTATCCTCACGCATTGCTGCTCTATCGGATTGGGGACTTTTATGAAACGTTTTTTCAAGATGCGATCGCGATCGCCCGTGCCTTAGAACTGGTGCTAACTGCCAAACACGCTGGCGAAGCAATTGGGCAGGTGCCTTTGGCTGGCATTCCTCATCATGCTCTCGATCGCTACTGCACTCAACTGGTGGAAAAAGGCTTTTCTGTTGCCGTCTGCGATCAAACTGAAGATGCTGCCGAAGCCCAGGGGCGGCTGGTTCAGCGAGAAGTGACGCGGGTAATTACTCCAGGCACCGTGCTGGAAGAAGGAATGCTGAACGCGCGGCGCAACAATTTTTTGGTAGCCGTGGTGATTGCCGGGAATCATTGGGGGCTAGCCTATGCGGATGTCTCCACGGGCGAGTTTTTGACGACGCAAACGGAAGCCCTAGAGCAGCTAACACAGGAGCTTTTGAGACTCCAGCCTGCCGAAGTTCTCGTGCCCACGAATGCCCCTGATTTAGTCAGTTTGCTGCGTCCGGGAGAGCGATCGGAGCAGTTACCCGATTGTTTTCCGCCCCAGTTTTGCTACACGCTGCGATCGCAGTCGCCATTTGTGCTATCCGAAGCCCGTTATCGATTATTGCAGCGATTTAAGCTGCGATCGCTCGAAGGCATGGGTTGCGATCATTTACCGCTGGCAGTCCGAGCCGCAGGCGGTTTGCTGGAGTATCTCGAATCCACTTCAGAACGAGGAGTTGGGGACAGGGAACAGGCAACAGGGAATAGAGAACAGGAGAGCAAGAAAGACAAAACTCAAAATATCTCCTACGGAGACGCTACGCGAACAAAACTTAAAACTCAAAACTTAAACCGGGTTCCTCTACAGCCGTTGTGTACCTATACGCTGACCGAGTTTTTGACGATCGACTATCAAACGCGGCGCAACTTAGAGATCACCCAAACCGCACGAGATAGCACCTTTCACGGATCATTGCTGTGGGCATTGGATCGCACGGTGACGGCAATGGGCAGTCGATCGCTGCGTCGTTGGCTGCTGCAACCTCTACTTAAACTAGACGAGATTCAGGCGCGGCAGGATTCGATCTCAGAACTGGTTCACAACAGTTCCTTGCGGCAAACGGTGCAGAAGGTATTGAAGCAAATCTATGACTTGGAGCGGCTGGCAGGTCGAGCCGGATCGGGCACCGCCAATGCACGGGATTTGACCGCCCTGGCAGATTCTTTTGCCAGACTGCCCGATTTGGCGATGGTGGTCGCAAAAACGAAATCCCGCTATCTAAAAGATTTGCAGTCTGTGCCGCCTCAGCTAGAAGCCTTGGGGCAACACCTGCGATCGCACCTAACCGAAAATCCCCCCCTCACCCTCACCGAAGGCAACCTGATTCGCCCTAGCGTCAACGCCAAACTGGATGAACTGCGGCAGCA
>Ga0209181_10005718_pt1 | contig 17778 bp, 17 predicted proteins | sample MAT05_FD_187208 | JGI IMG/M metagenome (GOLD analysis project Ga0209181, IMG submission 187208) | Freshwater microbial communities from Lake Fryxell liftoff mats and glacier meltwater in Antarctica - MAT-05 (SPAdes) (version 2) | ecosystem: Environmental > Aquatic > Freshwater > Ice > Liftoff...
ATTTGATTTATAAAGTCTTTAGAGGTGAGTTGGGCAAGCTCTTTTGTAAATGGTAACAATACTAATTGCTTAATCCCCAATTGCTTTAAATAGGTAGCCTTTTCTGCTAAAGGGGTAAGTAAAAGCCGAGGCACATTACTGAAAAACTCTTGAGGATGCGGCTCAAAGGTGACAACTGTAGGTACTAAGGTCGGCGTTGTTAAAACTGGCGCAATTACCTGTTGATGTCCCTGATGGATACCATCAAAATTACCTAGGGCGATCGCAGTAGGTGTATTAATTTGACTAATATCAGAAATCAGTAACACAGTTTTCTAGTGTCAATTTTTTCAGCTTCTTTTCTAACTTGATTTTGAGAAATATTTTCGGGAATTATTGCTCGAGTAGACTGATGTTGATTAATATGGCTAGATCAACAAAAACTCAAAATAATTATTCCTTAATGTCAAACCAAATTTCCGATCTATCTAATCCAGTTAAGGATGAACAAATTAAGGTCAATGTAAAACTATTTGCAGCTTTTCAAGAAGTGGTATCTAAGCCAGAAATATACTTAGAAGTACCATTACATAGCCCTGTGTCTATAATTTACGAAAAGCTTGCTACTGTTTATCCAGTCCTTGAAAGATGGCGAACAGTAACACGCTATGCTATTAACCTTAATTTTGCTGACGAAAACACACCCTTAAACTATGGGGATGAAGTTGCCCTAATCCCGCCCGTAAGTGGAGGTTAAAAATTAAGCTTCTTGATTTAAGAATGGAAGTAAAGCGATCGCTCTTGCTTGTTTGATCGCTTTAGTTAAATCTCTTTGTTGTTGAGCAGTTAAACCAGTGATGCGCCGAGGTAAGATTTTTCCTCTTTCGGTAATAAACTTACGCAGCAAATCCACATCCTTGTAGTCGATGAGGGCTGTAGGTTTAATTGGAGATAGTCTTTTACGAAAAAAAGCCATGATAGTTACTTGATTTCCTTGTGTACAGTTTGTTTATTGCAGTGAGTACAGAACTTCTTAAGCTCTATTCTCCCAGTATCGTTACGGCGATTTTTAGTGGTTGTGTAGCGAGAAACACCGGGCGATCGCTTGTTAATATTGGTGCGACACTCGGTGCATTCTAGGGTGATGATAATGCGAACGCCTTTAGCCATCTTTTTAGCCTAAATTTTTTAATCTTAATTGTTTGAAAGCACGGTCTATTAACGTATCATGGTTGGATTATTTTTGCAATATGTTAGTTTAACTCTCAGCAATTCTAATTATGAGTTTAAATTGCTTCAGATGAACTTTTACTGCTTTATCGTAGGGTTAAGTTGATTTAGCTCAACTGTGGATTTTACTGATTCTTCAAAATGAGAGTTGCTGTAAAGAGATTTTTCAGTCAAAGTAAAATTTAAGCTGGATTTAGGCAATTTAGTCTTTGATTAAGTAGGAAATTTATTCTTAACAACTACTGTTAACTCATTCATATATACTCTTTGACAATCATAATCTCTTGATATCGAGGCAATTAGAGATTAAGAGAGCATTAAAGATTTGGAGATGAAATATTTATCTAGGTTTTATTTTTTCTTGCATGTGAAGAACTTGTGGTAAGAAATTAATTTATCTAGAAGCTAGTAATAGTAAGCAATGGAACATCTTTTTGCAGAACAATTAAATTCACAGGTTAGCGCTTATGATTGGTCTCAGACTCCTTTTGGGGCAGTAGAGAATTGGTCGCCAGACTTAAAATCATCAGTACAAATCTTGGTTAATAAGTTAGAGGGAGCTAAGACTTCAACTAATAACCTTAATTCCCCTAAATATAATAGTCAGGAACGATACGACACTCTCTTCAAGTCTATTGATCAGGGCTTCAATATTTCGGAAATGCTATTTGATGCTGAAGGCAGAGCTGTAGATTATCGTTTTTTAGAGGTAAATAGTCTGTTTGAGCCGATGACTGGGCTCACAGGTGTCATAGGCAAAACTGCCCTAGAGCTAATTCCCGATCTAGAAGATTTTTGGATAGAAACCTATGGCAGAGTAGTTTTAACTGGTGATTCTGTGCGGTTTGAACATGAAGCTAAGGCTCTAAATCGCTGGTTTGAAGTTAAGGCTTTTCCAATTGATGCACCTCAAGAATTTAGATTTGGGGTTATATTTACTGATATTACTGATCGCAAACTTGCTCAAGAACGAGTAAAGCTGACCCAAGAACGTCTAGAGATTTCCTTGTCAGCAGGAGATGTGGTGGTATGGGACTTAGATCTGGTTACCAATCAGACTTGGCGTTCAATAGAGCACGATCAGATTTTTGGTTACGAGGAGCTTTTACCAGAATGGAACTATGGGGTATTTCTTAGCCATGTAATTGAGGAAGATCGAGCAAAGGTAGATCTAGCCTTTCAAACTGCGATCGCTAATGGTACTCCTTGGGAAATTGAATGCGGGATCAGAACTCCCCAAGGAGAAGTACGCTGGATTTGGATTAAGGCTCGCACCCAGCATGACGAAAATGGTCAACCATCCAGAGTATATGGCGTAAAGCGGGATATAAGCGATCGCAGACGACAGGAACTAAATAATAATTTCTTAGCTGAGATTCAAAACGACCTCTCTTTAATTGGAGACATCGATCAAATGATGGATGTAGTTAGTGAGAAGATTCGCAGTTGGTTTGGGTTTTCAATTCTAGCTTTTATTGATACAGATACCATTGCCGACCAAGCCCGAACTTTTTATTCAAGCACTGATTCTGACATCCGTAGGCTATTTCCTACTCATGCTCTTTCTGACTATTTTAGCCCAACCCATTTGCGGCGGTTGCAATCTGGAAAAGCTGTTGCTATTAACGATGTCAATAATGACTTAGAAATTAAAGATAATGGTTCGGCATATCAAATCTATCAAGCCCGCTCTTTAGTTAGCGTTCCCTACTTGAGTGATGGAAGGTGGAAATTTTTATTGGTAGGTGCTCGCCGTCAGCCTTCTAGCTGGCAACAAGATGAACTAGAGCTAATGGGTGAACTGATTCCACGGATTTACCTAGAGATTGAACGATCGCGATCTGAAGCCGCCCTAGAAAAAGTAAATCAACGCTTTGAAGCAGCAATGCAGGCAGTGGATGGAATTACCTTTGAATGGAGTGTCGACACTAACTTTGTTTATCGTTCCAATGGTTTGTTTAAGTTAATTGGGGTTGAAGCAGAGGATGCGCCTCCCACTTCCGATTGGTGGTTTAATTTAATTCACCCTGAAGACCAGCCCAATATCGAATTCTTTTTTGCCCAAATTGAGTCTGATAGCAATCACTACCAATTTGAATATCGAGTGCGCCATGTTGATGGTCGTTGGATTGATGTGTGGGAAAAGGGCAATCTGAAACGGAATGGGGCGGGTGAAATCGTTCAGGTAATTGGCTTTACTTCTGATATTAGCGATCGCAAGTATGCCGAACGTCAACTACGCAATAGCGAAAGAATCTATCGAGCGATCGGCGAATCTATTGACTACGGTATTTGGATCAATGATACAGATGGGAATAATACCTATGCCAGTCAGGCTTTCTTAGATCTAGTAGGCATTAATCAAGCGGAATGTTCGAGTTTAGGTTGGGCAAACTTTCTCCATCCCGACGAGCGGGAAGCCACTACTGCTGCATGGTTAGAATGCGTGCGTACAGAAAACCAGTGGTATAATGAGCTACGTTTTTTAGGCACCGACCAGAAGTATCATCATGTTTTGGTATGCGGTAATCCCGTCTATAGCGATCAGGGCGAAGTAATTTGCTGGGCGGGGATAGTTTTAGATGTGAGTCGCTTCAAAAAAACCGAAACCGACCTGCGCAAGAGTGAAGAACGCTACCGCAATTTAGTTGAATTAATTCCGCAAATTGTATGGACATCCGATCATGAAGGTTTCCCGTTAGACGTTAATCAAAGATGGTTAGATTTCACAGGACTAACTAGCCTAAAAGAGGCACAAAACCAAGGACTAAGACCTTTTCTGCATCCCGATGATATTGAGGTTATGAGCGATCGCTGGGCACTAGCAAAACAAGAAGGTAGTCCCTTGGAAGCTGAAAGCAGAATCAGGCGACATGATGGCATTTATCGATGGTATTTGCACCAAGCCCTTCCCGTTAAAAACGATCAAGGTGAGGTAATCAAGTGGTTTGGGACTGGTACCGATATCGAAACCCAAAAGCAACTAGAACTGGAATACACCATACTGTTAGAAAAGATTAAAGAACGTAATCAAGAACTAGATCAGTTTTCCTACATTGTTTCCCACGATCTTAAAGCTCCATTGCGGGGGATCTCAAATCTTGTAACATGGCTGGAGGAAGACCTTTCAGATCTAATTCCTCCTGAGAATAAACAGCAACTTCAACTAATGCGATCGCGAGTCGCTCGGATGGAAGAGCTAATCGATGGACTTCTTAACTATGCTCGAATTTCTAGGGAAGATATTCCCTTAAACCTAGTTTCTGTGGCAGAACTCCTAGAAGGAGTGATCGATTCTCTCGCTCCTCCTCCGACTTTTATCATTGAGATTTCATCGCCCTTACCTACCTATCACACCAAGCGCATCCTCTTACAACAAGTCTTGTCCAACCTGATAAGCAATGCCATTAAACACCACGATCGCCCTGATGGCAAAATCAAAATTACGGTGCAAGATTATCCAGACTTTTCGGAGTTTACTATTACTGATGATGGAAAAGGCATCGAGCCTTTGCAACAAACCCGCATCTTTGAAATTTTTCAAACCCTCGAAACTCAAAATAGTAATCAAAGTTCAGGAATTGGTCTAGCGATCGTCAAAAAGATTGTGGAAAGCGAAGGGGGGAAAATTCAACTTATATCTGAAATTGGTCAAGGCTCAACCTTTAGTTTTACTTGGCGTAAAAATAGCGCTCCATTTGAAGCAGTTTAGATCTGCAACGAAGCAGTAAAAAGTTAATCTGGAGCAGTCTAACTCTCTAGCTTGTATATAGAGTAGGGGTTCAATAGTGAGTGCACTCAATTTGCAAGGGTAAAAAAACTTACAGAAGTTTGCCCATAGGTGCGTTGATCGATTAACTGTAAAGTTGTAGGAATTTGATCTAAGCGGCGATTACGATCATGTTCTACCGCTATGATTGCTTGTAGTGCCATCAAGGGAGCGATCGCTGCTAAGACTGGAATATAGAGTTGACTTTGATAGGGAGGATCAAAATAAACTAAATCAAAACTATGGGGACTAAGCTTTAGTAAAGACTTCACTACATCATCACAGTAGATTTTAAAGCCTTGGTCAGACTTGCAAATTTTTTCTAAATTTTGCTCAATAAGCTTACAAGCCACCCTAGACATTTCAATCGCAGTGACAAAACTCGCACCTTTTACTAATGCCTCTGCTGACATTGCCCCTGAGCCAGCACACAGGTCTAACCAATGCGATCGCTTTATTTTCCATTGCCAAATATTAAAAACTGCGGCTCTTACCTTACTAGGCGTTGGACGAGTTGATAAACCAGATAAAGTTTTAACCGAGGTAGCCCCAGAGATTCTAATAGACATTATGCACGCATGTAACAGCTAGGGATTAAATGAATCCTCTATTCATCCTTGCCCTTAACCCTTTCTACCTGAGAATATCTCTCGATCGCTTGAGTTACTTCATACAAAGACTGTTGAAGGGGCTTAATTTTACCTTGAATCTCTTCACTCGTAATATCTGATTCATTAATAATTGACAGCAAGTTGTCTATATTTTTTTGAGTTGGTGTTCTCAAGCTTTCAGTAATCACACTTGGACCATGATCTCGGAGCAAGTCCTCCATTGTTCGTATCAAGTTCTTAGCTTGATTCTTAAAGTTTGCAAGTTCACGGCGCGCCAAATCTTCATCGGCATAAACTTCAGCTTCCATCCGCATCCGTTCGATCTCACTAGGACTTAGCCCGCCTGTATTAGTAATACTAATTCCTTGCTCAATGCTTGTATCCACATCCCTAGCTGTTACCTTGAGAATCCCGTTAGCATCAATATCAAAGGAAACTTCAATTTGGGGAACACCTCTAGCTGCAGGACGAATCCCCTCTAGTTCAAATTTGCCAAGAGTTTTATTATCTCTTGCCATCGCTCGTTCCCCTTGGAGGACATGAATTTCTACAGATTCTTGGTTGTCAACTGCTGTAGAAAAAATCTGCCCTTTACTACTGGGAATTGTCGTGTTACGGTCAAGGATTTTAGTAAAGACCTCTCCTACTGTTTCTAGCCCAATCGATAAAGGAATAACATCTAAAAGTAATAGATCTTTTACTTCTCCCGCTAAAATTCCCGCTTGCACCGCCGCCCCGATCGCTACGGCTTCATCAGGGTTAACATTTTGGTCAGGCTTTTTCCCATCAAAAAACTTAGTAATAGCCTCTTGGACTGCGGGGATGCGCGTAGAGCCTCCGACTAGAATAATTTTATTAATTTCCTTGGGAGAAATACCTGCATCTTTTAGTGCTTGGGCTGTGGGGTCAAGGGTTTGTTTGACAAGATGAGCAGTAAGTTCGTCAAATTGAGAGCGAGTAAGTTCGATATCTATAGTTTTGGGACCAGCTTCAGTATTAGCAATAAATGGTAGGCTAATTGCCGTAAATGGCGCACTAGAAAGCTCGATTTTAGCTTTTTCTGCAGCTTCTCTGACCCTTTGCATTGCTACGCGATCGTCAGTTAAATCCATACCATCAGACTCTAAGAAGCTTTTCAGAATCCAATCAGTAATGCAAGCATCAAAGTCATCTCCACCTAGGTGATTATTTCCAGAAGTTGCTCTAACCTCAAAAAATCCATCGCCTAACTGTAATACAGACACATCAAAGGTGCCACCGCCAAGGTCAAAAACTAAAACTGTTTGTTCTCGCCCTTGCTTATCTAATCCGTATGCCAAGGACGCAGCCGTGGGTTCATTCACAATTCGGAGTACTTCAAGTCCAGCTATTCTTCCAGCATCTTTGGTGGCTTGCCGCTGGGAGTCGGTGAAGTAGGCAGGAACTGTAATTACAGCTTGGGTTACTTTTTCGCCTAGATAATTTTCAGCGTCTTGTTTCAGCTTCTGGAGAATAAAGGCAGAAATTTCTTGAGGCGTATATTCTCTTCTGCCAATTAATACATTTACAGTTTCGTCTCTACCGACCACCGTAGAATAAGAAACTCGCTCTCGCTCCACCTCAGTTTCATCCCACCTTCTACCAATAAAACGCTTAATACTAAAAATGGTATTTTGGGCATTAGTTACCGCCTGCCGCTTGGCAACGTCTCCAACTATGCGCTCGGTTCCTTCTTTGGTAAACCCGACTATGCTCGGAGTGGTGCGTCCTCCTTCTGAGCTGGATATTACAGTGGGCTTACCACCCTCAAGAACAGCGATGCAACTATTTGTAGTCCCAAGGTCAATACCAATTACTTTTGACATAAATTAACAATCCAGTTAAAGCCTTCTAAAACTTAAGTTACCCGTTCTTGGGTGTAATCATAGCAACTAAATTAATTCTCTGATAGTTTTTGGGAAGATTAGGTTAACCTTCTCCGCCTGTTTCAGAATTTTGGATATCTGCTCCAGTTGTCTCGGCTAAAGCTGACGCTACCCTAACTAAAGTATGGCGCAAAACTCTTTCTCCTAAAAGATAGCCAGGGCGCAGCTCATCCATGACCGTGCCTTCTTCATACTCATTCGTTGGCTCTTGGGCGATCGCTTCATGAAAATTGGGATCAAATACTTCATGTAATGCCCGCATTCTAGTGACACCAGATTCTTTTAGGCTTTTGACTAGCTGCTTATAAACCGATTGGTAGCTATTGTGAATTGAAGACTCCCCATCAGTTTTAGGTTTGATCTGGGATTGCGCCCGCTCAAAGTCATCGACGACAGGAAGAATTTTTTTGAGAACCTTAGCGGAAATTTTCGTTTCTTCTTCTTCTTTTTCCCGCTCTATCCGCTTCCGAAAGTTGTCAAAATCAGCAAATAATCGCTTGTATTGGTTTTCTTTTTCTTCGCCCTGTTGCTTTAAGGCAATTACCTGTGTTAGTAGCTCTGAGACTTGACTGGAATCTTCAGAGACTTTTTCTTCTTTGATTTGATTCGGTTCAGGAGCTTCTAGCAGATCATCTGTTAATTGATCGCTAAAAGACTCAAGATCAATGTCCTCATCATCTTGAAGTTCTTCTATAATTTCCTGAGGCTTGCTGTCTTCACCAATCATTGTACTATCACTAAACTTACGATTTTATAAAAAAATAATACCTTACATAGCTAAACATATTCAAAGTTCATGCAAAGAAACCCCGAGTATGTACTCAATTTAAATATTAAAGCTTGAATACTTAATACTAAGCTTTTGGTGTTTATACTAACAGACTATAGGGCGAGATTTTAGATTTTATGGTTTGTCCGTAAATATTTTGAACTAACTTGACAGATCTAAGGTCTGAACTAAGTTAAGGCGATCGCTAATATTTTGAAAGCAATCACTTAAGCAGATTCCTGTAATTCCCGTAGTTTAGTTAATATTTGCTGACTGTGGATGGAAGGGCTGACCTTGGTAAAGCGTTCTCTCAAAATTCCCTCAGGATCAATAATAAAAGTATGGCGCATCGACAAAAATCCGACCCAAGACCCATAGGCTTTACTCACCGCCCCATCTTCATCGGCTAGGAGTGGAAATTTTAAGCCTTCAGATTCGCAAAATTCCGCATGAGAATCAACAGAATCAGCACTGATCCCAAGAATTTGGGTATTTATTGCCAAAAACTTAGGTAAATCTGCTTGAAATCTTCTCGCTTCTAGAGTGCAACCCGAAGTAAAGTCCTTGGGGTAAAAATATACAACTACCCATTTACCCTTTAAATTTGCTAAGGAGATAGTTTTACTGCCTGTATTTGTGGGCAAGATAAAGGTAGGAGCAGGTTGATTTAGTTCGGGCAGTTTACCGCCAAGGGCATAGACTGGAGCAGTAAATAAACTTAACCAAACAAGGCTGACTACAATAGCTAGGATCAAAATCTGTTGGAATTTTTGCTTAAAATGACTGAGGTTCATGGTGATATCTAAAAATTAGGATGATAAAGATAAGTTTAGTTAGATAAATTTTGAATGGCAAATTTTAGAAAGGAATAATCAAGTGCAAACCTTAGTAATTAAAATTGGTACCTCTAGCCTAACTGAGCCTAGCTCTGGAGATATTCACATTAGTGCGATCGCTTCTTTGGTCGAAGTAGTAGTAAAGCTAAGGCAAGTTGGGCATCGAGTGGTACTAGTTTCCTCAGGGGCTGTGGGCATTGGTTGTGCCAGATTAGGCATTAAAGAAAAACCTAGTAAGATTTCCCTCAAACAGGCGATCGCTGCCGTAGGACAGGGGCGGTTAATGGGTATCTATGATGATTTTTTCGGACTATTTAATCAACCCGTAGCGCAGGTTTTACTGACCCGTGCCAACTTAATTCAACGCCAGCACTATATAAATGTCTATTCTACTTTTCAAGAGCTACTAGAACTAGGAGTCGTGCCGATTGTAAATGAGAATGATACGGTCGCTGTTGAAGAATTAAAGTTTGGGGATAATGACACTTTGTCTGCTCTAGTTGCCAGCATTATTGAAGCCGATTGGTTATTTTTGCTCACCGATGTTGATCGCTTATATTCAGCCAATCCTCGCCTCGATCCAGATGCTATACCCATTTTGACCGTTAATCATCAAGATCTGTGGAACCTTGATATAGATACAAACTCAGGCGGTACTAATGCTCAAAATCAATGGGGGACTGGGGGGATGGCAACAAAACTATCGGCGGCTAAAATTGCAGCGATCGCAGGGGTAAAAACGGTAATTTGTAAAGGGAGCGAACCGAATAGTATTCCTAAAATATTAGCGGGAGAGAATTTAGGTACGCAATTTGAACCCCAACCCCGCACTGTCAATGCTCGTAAACGTTGGATTGCCTACGCCATGATTCCTGTCGGAAAATTATTGTTAGATGAAGGGGCGGTGAATGCAGTTTTAACAAAGGGGCGATCGCTCCTCCCCGCAGGAATTATTAATGTTTTTGGCAGTTTTGAAGCCCAACAGGCAATAAGTTTATGCGATCGCACAGGTAAAGAACTTGCCCGCGGCTTAACAAATTATAGTAGTACGGAAATTCAACAAATCCAAGGACAGCAATCAGAGCATATTTCGCAAATCTTGGGATTTGAAGGCTCAGATACGATTGTGCATCGCGATAACCTAGTCCTAATGGATGGATACTAAAATCTGTGCGGGTTTCCCTCAAGAAGTCAATTTTTGCGTGGCTAATAAGGCAGTAGACTTAGAGGCAGCGCATTTTTAACTAATTTTTTCCTAACTAGAAGGGGGAATTCTCAATGATCCGCATATTTACATATTTTTTACTTAGTTTGCTTTTAGTGGGTGTAAGTATTTTTGCTATCCAAAATTCGCAAATCGTAACTTTAAGACTGTTCAATCAAGAGTCGATCAATTTACCTTTGGGGGTAGTGTTAGTATTCAGCGCAGGACTGGGAACTCTAGTAATAACGGTTTTACAGGTTAGTAATCGTCGGGCTTATAGTCAAGTTACTAATTCTTCAAATTCACAAAATCCATCAAGCTATCAAACCTCAAAAACTGCGACTTCAAGACCTAGGCAAACAGCTAAAAAAGAAGTTGCTGATTTCGATGATGACATTGATGCAGATTGGGGTTAATTTCCATAACTAGTAGATAACAAAATGTTAATATTACTTAACATATCCATCAAAACTCAATATTTACATAGAAAATAATGATTATGATTAACGACACCGCAACTATTCGTAACTATCAAAAACTCACTGATTCTTTGGTGGATATGTGGGACAGGGGTTATCGCACCGATGAGCTTCGTTTATTTTTAGATGGTTATTTGGCAGCACTACGAACTATGAATGCTTTGGAACCCCATTTAATTCATCGTTTAGAAGAGGAAGCTACAAGATTTTTGTATGACGCTTCTAACTTTAGCTCACCCTATCAAGTTGAATACGAATTAGAATTTGAGCGTTAATTTTCAGAAACGATTTCATTCAAAATCTTAAACAAATCTTAAACATAAGATATATGAACACAATTACGCATACTCAAGCTCAATGGTGTTAGAAACTGATCTAGGTATGTAAATTTAGCTCTTAAGGGCTTACAGGTATGCTCAAGGCTTGTTTGCTCAGGATCAGACCACTGTCCCCGATAAAGAATTACCACTCCACCTTTTTTGAGAAATGGAACTGAATATTGGGCGCAAAGATCGGCATTGCCAACGGCTCTAACTAAGACTAAATCATAATTTCGATAGTGGGAACTTACGCTATTTAGTTGCTCTGCCCGCCCTGTTAATGAAGTGACATTGTTTAAGGGGAGAGATGCACAAAGGTGATCGATAAATGCTGTCTTTTTGTGGGTGCTATCGAGTAAGGTTAAATGCCAAGTGGGATGGGCGATCGCCACAGGAATCCCCGGAAATCCTGCTCCTGTGCCAATATCAATTACCTTAAGATTTTCTTGGCTCCATAGAGGCAAAATTCCTCGCAGTGAGTCCCAGATATGCTTTTCCCAAAAGTCAGCGATCGCCACAATCCGAGTTAAGTTCTGAATTTTATTTCCCTCTAGTACCAAGTCGTAAACTTTTTGGAAGCTCAGATCTTGGGCTAAGGTTGGCTCCCAGTCTAGGGTTTTTTGCCAGTGATGTGAATATTCTGCAAACATTACCTGATTATATCAGGGCAATCGCCATAGATAATTAAAATCATTATGAGCTTTGAATAAGTACCAGAATACTTAGTTATAGTTGACTATACATTTTCAAAATAGTGAAGTATTTCAATGGCATATAAACCGCATGGTACGGATGTAATATTTTAGTGGCTAACCAAGAATCACTGTCCCCACGATAGGAAATGGTAGAAAATTTAATGGCTATTATTCATTACTCCTCTTGTAGATTATGTGGGTTAAGAAACTATAAAAAAGAGATGAGGATAAAAGGCTCGACTAGACTAGTGTACAATCCGTTGAGTGAGTAACTAAAATCTTATGTTTGCGATTAAAAGAGCGTTAAAACTAAATAAGTCTGAGGCAACTTTAATGGCTAAACATGCTGGTTTTAGGCGTGTTGTTTACAACATTGCACTATCTTTTAGAAAGTCACTTTATGATGATTCAACTATCAAAATATCTGATTCTAAATTCATAGGAATATTCAAAAAATACCTAACCAATACTCTTAAGAAACTACCTGAGTTTAGCTGGATGCAAGAAATGTCAAGTAGGGTATATCAAAATGCTTTAATTGATTTACAAACTGCGTTTAAGCGTTACCGTAGCGGATTAGCTAAACATCCAGTATTTGCCAAAAGAAGTAAAGGTCAATCATTTACGGTTGATGATTCTAACGGTAAAATGCTAGTTGCAAGTGGCAATGTAATCAAAATACCTACACTTGGCACTTTTAAGCTCCATGAGCCACTTGAGCAAAGCTACATATCTCAAACCTTCAATTTAACCAAAGAAGGTAATAGATGGTATGTATCATTCTGCGTTGATGCTGAACGATTACCAGTGCAACATACTCAAGAATCAGTAGGTATTGATTTAGGTATTAAATCGTTTGCTACTTTATCCAATACTCAAGTTTTTGACGCTCCAAAACCTTTGAAACAAGCAAAAACCAAGCTTCTTAAATTACAAAGGAAAGCATCAAAACAGGTTAAGCGTAGTCAGAATCAACGCAAAACTTACGATAAAATCCGTAATCTTCATAATCGCATTGCTTGTATTAGGAAAGATTTTCTACACAAGTTAACTACGTTCCTAGCTAAAACATTCAAACTGATTAAAATTGAGGATTTGAATGTTAAAGGAATGATGAGTAATCATAAACTAGCTGGAGCGATCGCTGATTTAGGATTTTATGAGTTTCGTAGGCAACTTGAGTATAAATGTTTGATGTACGGTTCTAAATTGGAACTTGTGAATCAATGGTTTCCAAGCTCTAAAACCTGTAGCAATTGCGGACATAAGCAAGATATGCCACTTAGCGTAAGAACTTATGAATGTGGCAATTGCGGTATGGTGATGGATCGTGACTTAAACGCTGCTTTTAACATTTTGAATTACAAACCTTTGGCTTGAAGGGGATAGCTTGCTAATTCTACGCGTAGCCGTCTACCGTATCAGCGCAAGAATTAAACATCATAGGTAACTATGCGTAAGTTTTATAAAGCAGTAGTTTAAGCCCTGAAAAGCAAGAGCTATTTAACTTCTGTTTTCGGCAATTATGACATCTAAAATTGCCTGTGCGCCTTTGCCTTTTAGTTGATTTGCTAATTCAATCCCGATCGCCTCAGCATCTTGAACACTACCAACTACTTCGCCTCTAATTAGAGTTTGTCCATCTAAACTAGCAATAATGCCTTTGAGGGTGAGGTTTGCATTATTAATAGCAGTATTTACGCCAATGGGAACTTGGCAACCGCCTTCTAGCTCTCGTAAAAATGCCCTTTCCGCCAGACATCTTTGCGTAGATTCCTCATCAGCGATCGCTTCAAATAAATTCAGGACTTCGGGATCATTACTACGACACTCAATGCCCAAAGCTCCCTGTCCCACGGCATGAAGTGAGATATCAGCACTAATAATTTCATCAACGCGATTGCCCATGCCCAACCGTTCTAGTCCCGCCACTGCTAGGATAATTCCATCGTATTCCCCAGCATCAAGTTTTGCCAAACGGGTATTGAGGTTGCCCCGAATATCCTTAAAACTAAGGTGGGGGTAGTAGTGGCGTAGTTGAGCTAATCGTCGTAAAGAAGAAGTGCCAATTACTGCTCCTGCGGGTAAAGAATCTAGTTTTTGGTCTTTATATTTGACATTAATTACTAAAGCATCTGCTGGATTTTCCCGCTTAGTTATGGCACCTAGCATTAAGCCTTCGGGTAAGTTGGTTGGTAAATCCTTTAAGCTATGAACGGCAAAATCTACTGCTCCCGATAGCATGGCATCTTCTAATTCTTTGGTAAATAGTCCTTTGTCGCCAATTTTAGAAAGGGCTACATCTAAAATTTTATCGCCTTGCGTACTCATAGTCTGAACGGTAAAGGTGCGATCGCTAAATGCTTTTTGCAGTTCGGCTTGCACCCAATGACTTTGAACTAGAGCTAGTTGACTTTTACGGGAACCGATGTTGATGGTGCGATTAGTGGACATTTTATGGATTTAATTTGAATTTAATTTAGATTTAATTTAGAGAGTTCTGGAAAAATTAGTATATAGAGCGATCGCTAGGATTTTAAGCGTTCTTCTAAATTATTTACAGCTGTCAACCACTCATCTAGGCTGGTGCTATTTTGCCAGAGGTCTTGCAGTTCCGAATTGATTTTAACTTTAGCGATCGCCTGTAGAGCCAAATCAATTAACTCAGCATCAATTTCATTTTGGGTAGTAACCCACTCGGCAATTTCTTCAGGCAAATCGGCGCTAGGTTGATGATTTAGAGCTGCCACAATCTCTGCTGCCGTAATCACCGCCGCATCTTCAGCTAGTTCTAAGTAATCATCTAAACCTGCCTCTGCCGCTAAGGTTAAGGTGTCAATTACCGAACCAATACTAGGGCGGGCAATAAACTCTGTGATCCAATCGGCGGAATCATCATTTTCAAAACTATCTACACCCCAAACACCCATATTTATATCCTTTCTTTTAAAAAATTTTGTACTTGTATATTATTTGGTTGAGCGGCGATCGCTCCTATACCCATAGCCGTAATTGCGCCGACAGCAGAGGCATATTTGATAATTTCAGCACTAATTTGGGGATTTGTGAGCTGATCTAAATTAATTTGACAAATCTGATGTATAAATCCTGCTAAAAACCCATCTCCTGCTCCCGTTGTATCAGCTACTTCTACCTCAAAAGCAGGTTGCTGCCCTGAATATTCTCCCAGATAATAGCGACATGGTTGTTCTCCATTGGTAACGATTACGCCCTCTAGGTGATCTAGTTCTTGGGCGATCGCTCTGGGACTTGAAGTTTGATATAACCACTCTGCCTCCTCTGCCGAAAATTTGACAAAATCCGCACGTAAAAGTAGTTCATTAATTAGTTTAGGGGCTTGATCCAAATTTGACCAGAATATTGGTCGCCAGTTCACATCTATAATTACTTTCATAAAGTTATCCTCAGCCAAAGCCAAGGCTCGCTGCATTGCCTGTGCGGTAACTGCTGAGGCAAGCCCTAGGGTTCCCATGACCAAAAAATCAGACTCTTCAAATAATTTAATTGGTAAATTATCAGCATTGAGTAAACTATCGGCAAAAATAGTATGGGTATCCCCAGAAAATCCTTGAAAATGGCGATCGCCAAGCTCATTATGGGTTACATAAATTTGCCTAGTAGGAGCGTTGGGATGAATTTGCACAGCAGAGGTATCAACCCCGTTACTTTGTAGAACCTCTAATAACTCGATGCCAAGGGGATCGTTCCCAATGCAACCAATAAAAGCGGCACTTGTCCCTAATTTAGCTAAACCACAGGCTACATTAGCAGGCGCACCACCATAATGAGCTACCCAATTTTGGGCATTACCTTGGGATGCAATTTGATCAATGAGGATTTCTCCTAAACATAAAACTTTAGCCATGATTATTATTCAGGTTTTAGTTCTGAGGAATCTTCATCGGCGATCGCTTGTTTTTGCCGAGATTGTTTGAGCCGTTCTCCCAAATTTAAATTATCTAAACCCTTCAAAACTTTTGGTGTTGATGCATCTGGGTCTATTTTGACATCGATCTTAGGTGCTTCTATCGGCTCAATTTTTGGACTTTGAGGTGCTTCAATGGCGGTCGTTGCTGGTTCTAAGGGCGATGGTTCAGCAATTTGTTCAACGGGCTTGGATATCTCTGTATCCGTAGGTTCTATAATCTTTAATTTAGTAACTGCCTTCACAGGAGTTGGGGCTACTGTTGGTAGTAATTTGGGTGTATTTATCTTAATCGGCTCAACAATTTGCGGTTTTGGAGTGGTTTGAACGGCAGTGGGCGTATTTAAGGGTTTCTCAGGAATGGCAGGAGTTTGTAATTCAATTGGTTCCGAGGTAGTTTTGGGAATTGAAGAGCTTTCTTCAACCTTGGTAGGAAGTTCTTTAACTAATTCAGGTGCAGATTTTTTCTGCTTGGGTTCGGGTTTTATGGGTTGAGTTTCGGGTTGTTGCGGCTCTGTTCCTAATAATTCAGACTTGTAGTTAGGATTCACGATCGCTTCAACATTAGAAATAACTTCACCTCTAACTAAGCGGGACAGGGTATCAGTTCCCCCAGGTTGATAATTAATTAAATGGGCGGTGTTATTAAACTGATTTGTAACTAAATGTCCTTCTGCATCTAAAAACTCTAGCTTTACCCAATTTAAGCCTGTATTTAATCCCTTGATATACACTGGCAGCCATTGATCAACAATAAAGCTTTGATCATTAACAGTTACTCGGATTTGCCAATCTGTGGTTGGGGCTTCATCCAATAAAGCAGCGTGCAAAGGGGTATTTGTTAGATAAAAATCCAACATTACTGGCTCGGCACCATAGGTACCCACAGGTCGGCTATAGGTAAGTAAAGGTAGCTGGGGACTGGGGATATTTTCTAGGGTTTTGGTATAAACATGAAAAGTGGTTTGGGCAAACGCTCCTTCATTTTTAAAACTCTCATGCCAAGGACGAGAGACAAACGCTCTAATTGTGTGGGTACCTGCTGCTAGGTTTTCAAATACAAAGGGTTGGTTGAGGTCGTAGCTGGCTTTATATTCTTGATTATCTAGGATCACGTGAATATGAGTGCCTAAGCCCAGATCAGGATTTTTGAAAATTGGTAGATCTTTAACTGCAAATTTAATAGATACTTTTGTGTCGGTTAGGATTTCATCAGGCTTAGGTTCTAGAATCTTGACCTGCGGGGCAAAGGTATCAAAATAGCGGCTTAATTTTTGAATGGTGGCTGGTGGCGAGACTTCAGAAATTGTGATCTTGGGCGATTGGGCTAATTTAACAGGGGTTAGATTGTTTGGGGCTGGGGAATTGCTGCTGATTGTGGAACTATCACCACTACAGGCTCCTAAACATCCGACTAGAGCGATCGCTACCAATGTACCTAAGATTTTTGCAGGAACTCGACTAAAATTTTTGCCAAAATGTCTTAGAAGTTGCTGGGAGAATTTTAAGATTTGCTGGGCGATCGCTTGCATAAAAATTGTTAGCTAATTTACTAATTTACAGACAGGATGCTTTCCGCAATATAACCGAAAACTGGAACTCAAAATTCAATATTAAGAATAGTGAATTTAAGAGCGATCGCTACTCATTTCAAACTGCTGCGTAAATTCTTCAGGGGCAAAGATGCCAATACTAGGAAGACGTTGCTCTTGATTTGCCCGTAAATATACATAATCACAGATCACTTTATCCAATTTCGTTTTAGGATTAAGGCTCCAATCCTCTATATTTGCTCCCGTCAGCTTTGCCCCTGCAAAATTAGTTGATAAAGCTTGAACTCTGGATAGATTAGCATTAGTGAGATTACAGTCAGCAAAATTAGCCATACTTAAATCGGCACTAGTTAATGTAACTGCAGTTAAATCCGCCCCACTCAAGTTAGCCCCACTCAGGTTGGCTCCCACTAAATCAGCACCAGTTAAATCTGCTCCACTCAGGTCTGCGCCAATTAAATTAGCTCGCCTAAAATCAACTCG